>Ga0307513_10012736_pt1 | contig 10356 bp, 11 predicted proteins | sample 15_EM_MG_FD_202174 | JGI IMG/M metagenome (GOLD analysis project Ga0307513, IMG submission 202174) | Populus trichocarpa ectomycorrhiza microbial communities from riparian zone in the Pacific Northwest, United States - 15_EM | ecosystem: Host-associated > Plants > Roots > Unclassified | place...
GCAAGGCGTGCTCGTGTAAGTGTGATTCGTGAAAAGATAAAAAGATGCAGGCACATATTGGACACAAGAAAATGCATGATCTCATTAAAACAAAAGTGCTCGGTTAACATAGAAAATCTTGCGGTATCATGAGCTAAAATACCGACAAGATCAGCACAAGTCAAAACAAGACAAAACAAGTCCGAACATGATCAAACAAGAACAATTACTTTTTAAACACAATAGAAGAAGGCTCCATCTTCCAGTTCTGGTACACCTCTCCTTCAACCAATCTTCACATGAAAAATCTAGCAAGAGGTTCATCAATGGTGTGAATGGAAAGCTATGGCAGAACTTCATCCTTCACTTCCAAATCCGCTTCCTTTATCCGTTTTTCTTCTTGGCTCTCCAGGGTATTGATGCAGAGATCCATTATGCCGGATTTAATCACTTCTGTAGCCCTTGGGAAAGATACTTGGAGTGGTGGGATGACAAGTTCCTCTTTTTCTAGCTCTCTTCCTTCAATCCTCGCCATTTTTTCCTCTCTTTTAATCTGAGTGACCCGCTTGTAATCGTCTTTCTTGGGCTTATATCCAAGCCCAAATTTTTGATTTGCACACTTTAGCTTGATCAACCTAGGCATTTCAATCTCAGGATTACATTGAAAAGGAGCCTCATTCTTTAGAAAGCATTTGGCAGCCATCTTTGCCGTTTCTAGAATTCTAGGCTTTCTCAGCACTGCACCTTCAGGAACCCATTCTGCGTTCACAATTTCAAAAGCATGAATATTCTCATCTTTACAATCTTCTGCTTCAATGAAGGGTATGGCCACATTTTTTATCATAGAAACTGTCTCTTCAGCTTTGACAGTTATCAGCATTCCATTCATGATATACTTTAAACACCGGTGTAATGAAGAAGCCACTGCTCCAGCTGCATGAATCCACGACCTTCATAATAATATGTTGTAAGATGGGTGAATGTCCATTACCTGTAATGTTATCAAGAACATCTGCGGCCCCACATATAGCTCCACTTCTAGGGTCCCAATTATCTGTCTTGGCGAACCATCATATGCTCAAGCCATCAAGCTGCTAGGTTTCATGTGTGACTCATCGACATGTATTTCTTTCAATATATGCATTGGTAGGACATTCAATGCGGAACCATTATCGATGAGTACCTTTCCGATCAGAATGTCCTTACAACGCACTGTAATGTATAGTGGCTTGTTGTGCCTAGTACCATCGGGACTCAATTCATCTTCAGTGAAGTATACATAATTCAAGGCCTGGATTCTTCCCACTAAATGTTCCATGGCTTCTTGATTGATGTCTTGAGGAACATATGCTTCATTCAATACCTTTTATAGAGCCTTCCTATGTGGCTCAAAGCTTAGAATTAGAGATAATAGCGATATTCTTGCTGGAGTTTTCTTGAGCTGTTCAACAACACTATATTCACTGTGTTTCATCAGCTTTAAGAATTCATTGGTTTCCTCTTTCGTGACAGGTTTGTTTATTTCCTCAGTCACGTCAACTCCCTCTTTACCCTTAGCTTTTCTTTGTTTTTCCAGCTCTTCCAGAGTGAAACATCTGCCACTACGGGTAAATCCCCTAATTTCTGCTTGAAAAATAGGCGGTTGCTGAGTGCTTTTGAAAGAATACCTATAGTCATGAGGTAAAGCACTGTAATTCCCTTTATGTTCCACTACTGGTTTGGATAGGACCAATTTGAGTGGCCTTCCTATAGTGAATTCTACTCGACACACCTCTTTATTTGGTGCCTCCATCATGAACACCTCTTCACTTGTTGCTTTCTCAATTCGTAACAACCCACGACTCATCATTTGCATCACTTTTTTGTGAAAGCCCTCGCAATGGCTGATCACATGGCCTTCTATATTATGATGTTCACAGCACTTCTCGCTACCCTCTTTATACCTTGCATCTACCATCATTTGGTAGATCATATCCATTGACACCTTTAAGATTTTTGAGTGTTCTATTTCTAACATGTTTACAGACCCACTACCTGAAGCATGATTGGGTAGAGGCTTCGTATTCACATTAGGGGCATCTTCAAATGTTATCCATCCTGCTTTGATCAGTTGCAGAAGCTTTCTCTTGAAGGCGTTGCAGGTATGGATGTTATGTCCAGCTACACCGGCATGGTATTCACAAGTGAGATCTGGCTTATACCAGCTGGGGTAAGGTGGTTGTAGGGGTGTCAAAGGCACGGGGGATACTTGTCTAATACTTAGTAGCTTTTGGTACATTTCATTTAGGGGTAACGACAATGGAGGTAATTGTTCTTGGGTTCTTTGGTAGTTCTTTTTGGGGAAACTCTCAGCTTGGTTTTTTACTTGGTGGTTTTGGGGTTCAAGTTTTCTAGCTGGGATCGGGAAGTTGAAATTGGTGTTGGCAATTTGGGATGAAGAGGATTGAGTGTTAAATCTTTGGAATTGGCTTTTTTTGCTTTTATAACTACTTTCAATATGATCAATCTCTCTCTTTTTTACTCCAAAACCTTTTTTCTCCATGGGTGCAGAGATTCTCCCACTCTTTACTCCTTGCTATATTCGTTCTGCTACTGCCACAACATCGGTTAATTGTTGAGCCGAACTACCCATCACGTGTTCATAATATGGCGTTTTTAGCGTGTTAGCAAACAAAGCAACCATTTCCTTTTCTAGGAGAGGGGGATGTACTTGTGCTGCCAAATCTCTCCATCTCTAGGCATACTCCCTTATGCTTTCTTTATCTCCTTTCTCCAGATTAGACAAACTGGTTGGGAGCAATATCCATGTTGTATTTGTATTGCTTGATGAAAGCATCTACGAGGTCCTTCTATGTATGGATCCTGGTATTATCTAACCTCATATACCAGCTCAACGCTGCTCAACTCAAACTGTCTTGGAAGAAATGCATTAGTAGCTTCTCATCGTGCACTACTTCGGCCATTTTATTGCAATAGGATTTAAGATGGGTAACAGGGCATTGAGTTCCGGTATATTTGATAAATTCAGGAACTCGAATTTTCTTTGGTACCACCATATTAGGGACTAGACACATTTTTACGGCTCGCACAGGGTCATATAAGTCTACTCCCTCAATGGCCCTAATCCTAGCCTCTAGTGCTGCCATCTTGTCTTGATCAATGTCATTAGATGGCTTGGTTTTGTGGGATTCATTAATGAATGCATCTGCGACTACAGGTGTTGGTACTGGTGTTGTTAACTGCATAAATGTTGGATTGTGTCGGGGCTCCTGTGCATGTTCTCCTATTATTTCTTCAGGTTGGTTTGCTGGGAGAGTGGCAGGTCTAGTTGAAGGGCCTTCACCAGAGGTATTTCTTAGTGCATGCTCAAGTAAGCTGGTAAGGCGAGCCACACTATCCTTTAGAGAATCCAACTCTTCTTGGAAATGAGCTTCACCGTAAGCACGCTCTTCATCTTCCATGTTCCTTACTCAAAGTCGGGTGTTGTAGACTCTTTGGGGACCTATATTTTGACCTGGCATATGCATGTGTGTTATAATGAATGAATGTATGAATATGGATGCAAATGAGAAATGCAGGTATATGGATTAAAGAGCTAATCTGTGACTTCCTTTGTCAAATACAGGTAGCATCCGAAGTCTGATATACACAAAGAGGTTTTACCCAATTCCTTTGATTGATTAAATTCCATACACATTGTAAAAGTTCAAAAGTAGGCATAATACAGATGGTTCATACAAATTGTCTTTATTCAAATGATATTCCTCTATTGGCTACATTCCTTATGAAAAAGGAAACTTCATTCAAATACTCCTCATATCTATGATGGTTGTTGGCAATCCTAGAAGCCTTCACTCGTAGCTCATTTGCCTTTCAAGCCACCATGTCAATTAGCTTGTCAGTTTGTTCGATCTTGTAATGGAACAAGGTGTTATCTTGAACAGTGTTCCATTACTGGCGACTAATGATTCATTGTTTGTCTTCAAAATTTGAACCATCTTTTCCATCTGCTGAATCTGCTTTCTGGCCCTTTGTAATTCTTCCTTCTCTATATCAAGCTCGGCTACCTTAGTGTTTAGTTGTACGTCAAGGCTACTGATATAGTCTTGCCATTCCTCAAATTGTTCTTGCATCTTCTTTGCTTCTTCCTCTCGAGACTCAAGCTCGGCTTGTATTACAGAAACTCAGTTTCTCATACCATTTATTCTGTCCAGGTATTCTTTCATATCTGACTCAGCTATCCTCCTTGCTTCTCTCTCATCATCAGCTTGGACCTGATATCGAGTTCTTAAACTTCTTTCTTCTTCAATGGTGAGATCAACTAATCTGTTCTTCTCTTTTTCAGCTTCCCATTTTAATTTATACTGGTCCCTTTCTTTTTTCAGAGAAGCTATTGTCACTTTGTCAGCAAACTTTCTGTTTTTTGAGGCCCTTTTTAGAGTCACAAATTCTTGCTCCATCATTACATGTTTGTTCACCAACTCATCATACTTGACTATCCCTTCTTCCAGTTGCTTATTTGCTTCGTGCTGGTTCTTTCTTAACTTAACAATTTGCTCATCTTTTTCTTTCAGTTACTGATCCAGAGAGGCCTTCGTCTCATCTTCTTTCAAGAATTGGTTTTCTAGGAATTTCTGATGATTTTTGCTCTTGCCAAGCTTAATCCTCAGCTTATCCAGTTCTTCTTGGAGATCTTCCTTGTTGTTGACCCTTTTTCTTTTAAGCTCCAATGTCATGGATGACTTATCTTGGGTTCCCCCTAACTCTTTTGTCTCTTGAAGTATTTTTAATGAATTGCCACTCCTCCATATTGAATAATTGGGGCTAACTAAGAACTCTTTTTGAAGCTCCTCTTTGTGGACCAAAATAGGCTGCTTCCAGTCATTTCTGATGGCGTTTAACTTATCCAAAGAACTAGCTTCTTTAAATGGACCGGTATGTTCGGCTAACCCCCAAGTTCTTGGTACGTATTGTACCCCTCCAAACTGTCTAGCCACCAATGAGGGTGAGTAGTTGATATAACCAGTCAAGCCAATTAATGAGACCCATGCTTTGTCGCCACAACTCATGAGGTAAGATGAACCACTTACCCAATGAGCTTTCCATCTGAAATTACTTTGGGGAAGTTCTCGGAATTTCTCTACCCATGCCTTTTCATCCAGATCATTCCACTCTTCAGTCAGCACCAGCTCAAGAGGCCTCATGTTAAACCACCAGAAATTATTGAAGACTTCTTTTGACGTTTCCAAATGGCTAACTATCCACATGAATAAGAGAGGAATACAACACCCCATCGCCCCTTTCCCATGCAATCTGCAATGATTTAGAGATAGGAAGGTTTCAGCTAAGATAGTTGAAGTAGGGTTATTCTTTGTCTCTTTAAATTTAAGGAATGCGTTAGCAGCTTCAATGCTAATAATTCCAGCGGCTTCTGAAGGAAACAAAACAAACCCAAAGATGGCAAAAGCAATTATCTGATATCTTTCTTCACCCAACTTCCCTCTTTCCTTATCTGTCTTCAATTTATTCTCGATCATTTTCCACTTGAACCCTCCATTGGATGTCCTGTACCGATCAAGTTGGTCCAAATGTAGAAGTTTTGCAACTACCGCAGCTGTACTCTCAATTCTTTGCCTGAAGTACACTTTGTAAGGGTCATTCGGAAAACTCAAGATCTGAGCATACTCTTTAAGAGTAGAGGTCATATCAATATCCCCGAAGGTGAAATATCTGTAGCTTGGATCCCAAAAATGCATTAAGGCTTTGACTGCTGAAATCTGAACAGGCATTCTTATTAGATGAGCGATTCTTCCATACTTCTTCTCAAAGAGATTCTCATCAATATATCCCAGAATAGGGGCCAACTTCTTTATGATGTCTATGGAACAGTGCACTTTGGTTATGTGTGGTAATTCTTCAACCTTGGTTCTTGAGCAATCCCCTTCGACTAATTGCATCATCTCAGATCTTTCCCCATATTTCGAAAAGGGAAGCGAAGTCATGGTCTTAGCTCAAAAATCCTGTAAAGTTCAGATAAATTCTAGGTTATTATATGAGGGATATGTTTTCTAACTGGTCTCAAAAGGTCTATGAACTGCCTAGTGACTACCTTTCGTGAAGGCAGTATGGGGGTTTACAAGGGATGGTTGGGGCACTATGTGACCGCCATCACCGAGTAAACACTCAGCTCATAGTTGGATGTTTCACGAATCTGAACCCCAATTGAAAGTCATGAGGCAGACCGCTACTCCCCGCCTATCTTAGAATTAGGTCTTCTTGCAAAATTAAAAATGCATGAATGCATTAATCTTGATGTATTTATGTATGAACAGGAAATAAAAATGTTGAAACAGTAAAGTTAAATAGACCAAAACAGATAATCAAACAATCAAACAAACAAAGCTCAGTCCGACCAAACAAGATGGTCCCCAGCGAAGTCGTCATCCTGTTGTGGGGGCGTGCCGACGCGACGTTGTCTGGCGATGACAGAGGCTCTTATCGTGCCTCTTATGTGAGATACTGTGTTGTGTGTTGGAAAGGGTTTTAGATTTAATCATAAAATTATGATTAATGTTTAGGAGTCGCCGCCTAGTATTATGGTTACTAGGAACCTATGGTTTGCGAGAGTCTGAGTAAGGGACTGGTTGTGCAAGGGAAAGACGCATTACCCCAGTGCACCCTACCTAAGGTAAGCTACATTGTTATTTTGATTGTTTTTTTTAAGTCAGGTTTCTATTCGTTGGTCTTTTCTAAGGTTCAAGGTAGATCTCTCTTCGTGAGAAAGTCTCTACCTTATTGGGGTTAAATCATAACCGTTCTAAAGTCTACATTTTAGCATCATATTTACTTACACCTTGTATCTTTAATACCTGAGGGTGTACTTTATCGTGTAATTTTACACTTATAAATATTAAAGTCTACATTTGGATCCTTAAAAATGGAAAAATAGGTTTTTGATATTTTCGCCAAACCCTAATGGATGATCATAAACCGGTTATGATATCCATTTTTATTTCAAAACATGATAAAGATGCAAGTTTTTTTTTTTAGTGAAAATATGCTTGGAAAAGTTTTTAGGATTTGGTCGGAGGCATGAAAACATTTTTTTTTGAAATATTTTGGAGAAAATCGGGTACTTTAAAACCGGATTTGTATTTTACAATGTAAATATACAATCCGATATTATGCAAAATTGGTAGAAAAATATTTGAGAAAATCACAAATTTTTCAAAAGGATTTTTGAAATTTTTTTCATTTTTTTTAAATATTATAATATATTATTATAAATAAAAAATTTAAATAAAAAATCTACATGGGCTAGGCTGGCCCAGCTAACTGAGGTCGGCTCAGCCACAGAAGAGATCGGGCCGATTTTAGCCCAAAATGGTTAGGCTGATCTCGACACAACACTTTTTTATCTATTCCTTTGGGGTCGGGCCGGACCTGGCCCAGAAATTTAGGCTGGGCCAGATACGGCCCGACCCACTGTTCATGTGAACAGTGGGACATGAATTATAATTCACACCTACTGTTCACGCAGTGAACAGCGGGGAAGAAGAAGAAGAAGAGGGAGAGGGAGAGGAAAGTTACCTGGCGTGAGGGTGGTCTGACCGAGGAGGACAACGTGGTGCAAGCGGTGGCAACGGTGGAGAGTTGAGCCACCGGGGTTGCAGGTGCTACTGCTGTCGCGGTCGATGCTGGGGTTGCTTGCGGTTGGAGTGGATGAGGAGAGAGTCGTTGCCTCTACTACTGCTGGTAAGGGTGGAAGCTGCTGGAAAGGGTGGTTGCTGCTGCTGCTGGAGTCGCGGTGGTAGAGAGGGAAAAGAGTTTCATAGAGAAGAGAGAGGTGGTGCAGCCACCACGTGAGGTTGTTGAGTGTCTGGTTGTGATGTAGAACGTAGTGGGAAGGACGGTGGTGAGAGTGGTGCCGGTCAAAGGTGCGGCTGAGAAGGAGAAAGCAGAAAAAGATGAAAACAGGGGAGAAAGGCTGATTTTTTGTCAACTTTACACTCGATTTTCTTCTCCCTCCGAACATGAAATCTGCTCCTATTTATAGGGGTGGAAGAGGGTAATCTTGTCTTCGCCGGGGAAAAAATTTCAGCCCTTGATTTGACTCGAAGAATCTAAGTCGTCGGTTCAAAGCGTGCACCTTGAACTGTCAAATTTGACAGTCCAAGGCTACTCGAGTTGGCTACTTTAGGACAGTCATCGGAGCAGTTTTGACGTTTATAGGCCTGACCGGACAATGCTCGGGGATAGAGAGGTTTCAGGTGGCCATTTTGGTGCATGAGTTGTCAATTTCAGGGGCCAAACGAGGCATTAAATGCACCTGCAAAACTGCTACCCTGACAGCTTCACGGGGAAGATGATGAACAGTGACCAGGCGACTCTGTTTTTTTTAAGTAAAAAAACAGCGTCGTTTTGGTTTAAAATAGGGTTTTTTGCTGATTTTCAATTTAGTCCTCCAGCTTTCAATTGCTTTCAATAAAATCCCTAATTGACCATGAACTTTTGATTTAATGCAATTTGATCCTGGCGTAACTTCAACTTCAGCCCCGGATTTACGCGCCTTTTGCAATATGGTCCTTGGTCTCGGATTTATGCAATTTCATCCCTAATTGACCATTAAACTTTCAATTTCTTCAATTTGACCCCCGGATTTTTTCAATTAAGCCCCCCAATTCTGGCGCCTTTTACAGAAACACCCTTAGCTGTCAATTTCTTCAATTTAACCCCTAATTGACCCCAAAACTTCAATGTTCTTACAATTTGGCCCCTAATTTCAATCAATTAACTTGGTAAAAATTAAATTTGGTCTTTTAAAATTCCAATCTTCTCAATTAAGCTCAAATTAAGCTCCCAAACTTAATTTTTCACCAATTAAGCCCCAAATAAAATTAATTTGACCCATTTAAAGTATAATTAAGTCCTTACATTTAATTAAATCCTTCAATTGGATCCAAATTAAATCTTAAACATAATTAAAATTTAATTTGGCCTATGATTAAATCAAATTGGCCTATTAAAAATTTAATTATGTCATTGGACTTAATTTTTATGCAAATTCTTCCAATAATCATTTAATTTAATCTTAAATTTGTATTTTTTTTCTCTATTTTTTGGCATAATGGGGCACAATTAGGTCTTGAATTTCCTCCAAAAATTGCAACTTCACTTCCCGGCCTACTTTCTCTACGTTGCCAGTCTTTATTATTATTTTTTTATTTTTATTTTGAAAAAAAATGAATTTTGGGGAATAACCCAGAATTAGGTTATGACAACACTCATATGCACTGTGAATTGTAATAATGAAAGTTGATTTTGCTCCCCGTGCCATAAAAAATTAGCCTGGTTGATAATGGTAGTAGGGTCTTTTTATTATTTTTGAACAATAAAAGTACAAAAATACCCTTGGTATATAAAAAAAAAAGGCTAGGTGTTTAGGGGTGTTTTTGCTTTTTTTACCTTTAAATGAGCAATGCAGTTACTAAAAAGCCTTAGAGGTCAAAGAAATCTTAGCTTTTGTCGGGGGTTATTTTCATCATTTTCATATTGATTTATTTGTTATTGTTATGTCGGGCTAATGGCAGATTTGTACTTTGATATTTAATAAATATTAAAAAAACCCAGTTACTAAATGTTCTTAAAGTCAAAACAACCTTACCTTTGGTCAAGTGTTGTTTTCATCATTTTCAAATTGGTTTTTTTTATTATTATTAGGTGGGATTAAAGACATATTTGTACTTTAATATTTAATAAAAAAAAATAAAAATTAATGACACTTGCATTATACGCATCAACACGTGAAGAATGGTTATGATGTTTAAACGGTGTGTATGCTGTTGTTCAAATGCTAAATTGTGGTTTCTAGAGCCGTATCTTAATCCTCTCGGTAGCCTCTCCATCATTGAGTAATCGTGTCTTGAACGAATTTTTGATTTGACACCACAACTCTTTTTTTTTTCTTAATTTTCACATTTAATCATCTAGATTTTCAAGGTTACTCTCAAATTATTTTGTTTTTGGATTTTTTTTTTCCGGCCATTGTGTATGGCTATGACCCAAATAGGTGGTTTTTTAAAAAATTTAAAACACACTCCTAGTATAAAATATGGACCCGTGATATATGGCGGGGCCAAGTCTAGGTATAAATTATATCTAATAATTTAAATTCTTAGAATAAGATGGTATCGAAAATAACACAATTTCTTGCAGAGGAAAGTGGGCATGAAGTGGAGAGAGAGAGACTGCATTCGGAGGCAGAGGCATCCAATAAAACTGAAAAGATTTGAAAGGTTTCCATAAACGACAATGGCCACAACTCATCTGCCCCAAGAATACACCCATCAAACGTCAAAATCAACTTTAATCATGAAA
>Ga0307513_10012737_pt1 | contig 10356 bp, 9 predicted proteins | sample 15_EM_MG_FD_202174 | JGI IMG/M metagenome (GOLD analysis project Ga0307513, IMG submission 202174) | Populus trichocarpa ectomycorrhiza microbial communities from riparian zone in the Pacific Northwest, United States - 15_EM | ecosystem: Host-associated > Plants > Roots > Unclassified | place...
ATCGATGTGTCCGCGACCCGTAGGGCGCGTACGCCGTGGACCCTGCCGTGGGGGTCGACCGCGGGGCCCATCGGGACCGTCGCGCAGGTGTGCTGGGACGTGCCCAGGTGGGTGTGGATCCAGGTGTCGAGTGAGCGGTCGTCGTCCAGTGTCTCGGGGAGAGGTTCGACCAGTCCTGCGGACACCTTGTCGAAGGCGGGGGTGGTGAGCAGCGCGGCGGTCGTGCGGATCGCCTCGCGCATTCGGCGGCTGTCCTCGGGGGTTCGTAGGTAGTTGTAGGCGAGAGTCGGGGGTACGGCCGGGTCGGCGGACCGGGTGCGTATGCGGCCCCCGAGGGTGGGGGACTGGACCGACACGAGGAACGCGAGGGGGGCGAGCGGCTCGCCCGGGACGGTCACCGTGCCGCCGGTCAGGCCGGGCAGGGGGACTAGTGACTGGAGGATCTCCAGGTCGCCGTCCGGGTGGGCGCCGTCCGACGACGGCAGGTGCAGGGCGCCGCCGAGCCAGGAGTCGGCCGGTTCGGGGAGGGGCGAGCGGGGCGTCCACTCCAGGACGACCTGGGGGTGATCGCCGAACCGGACCCCGACGGCGGGGGCGTCCCGGACGACGGGGATGCCGAGGCGGTCCAGGTCGTCGCGCGGTCCGATGCCCGAGAGGTGCAGCAGCTGCGGGGAGCGCAACGCCCCCGCGCACAGGACGACTTCGCCGCAGCGCACGGTCTCGCGGTGTCCGTCGCGCTCGACGATCACGCCGGTCGCGCGGCCGTGCTCCACGATGATCCGGTGGACCGTACTGCCGCCCCTCACCGTCAAGTTGGGCCGGTCCAGTGCCGGCAACAGGTAGCTGACGCCGGTGTTGAGGCGTATTCCGTCGACCGTGTTGGACGGGACCGGGCCGAACCCCGGTGCTTGCTGGGCGTTCTTGTCGGGCTCCGGGGGGAAGCCCAGGTGGTGGGCCGCCTCCCGGAACGCGACGGCGGCGGGGTGCCGTAGATCCGTACGCCGGACCCGGACCGGGCCGCCCGCCCCGTGCAGTTCGTCGGCGCCGTGGTCGAGGTCGGTCTCCAGAGCCTGGAGGAAGGGCAGCACGGTGTCGTACGACCAGGCCGCGCCGCCCGCCGCCGACCACCGGTCGAAGTCCTCGCGCCGGGCCCGGACGAAGTACCCGCCGTTGACGGTGGTCGAGCCGCCGAGGAAGCGGCCCCGGACGACCGTGTACGGCCGCTGGGGTGTGAGGTGAGCCGGGTACGGCTGGACCGCGGGGTTCCCGGGCTGGGCGCCGGGCACGAGCCGGGCGTCCAGCAACTCCGGTGGGAACGACGAGAGTTGCTGTGGCACGGGGCCGGACTCCAGTACCAGCACGGTCCGTTCGGGGTCCTCGGTGAGTCGGGCCGCGAGTGCCGCGCCGCTGCCGCCGGCCCCTATCACGATGACATCGGGGTGCAGCCGTACGGCCTCTTCACTTTCGGCACTTGGTGCCATTAGTCTCCAGGGGTCCGATGGGAGCGTTGCCAAAGGAGAGTCGCATGAGCCAGCTTCACGCCACCTCGCCCGTCCCGGCCACCGAGATCCAGGACGAGGAGAACCCGGACGAACAGTCGCTGATCGAGGCGGACGACCTGATCGAAGAGGTCTCCATCGACGGCATGTGCGGCGTCTACTAGGCCCCGCCATGACCACGACGGACTCCGCGACGATCGTCATGGATCTCGACCGTGCCTGGGATCTGCATCCGCAGGTCTCCGTGCGCCCCGAACCCTTCGGCGCGCTGCTCTACCACTTCGGCACCCGCAAGCTCTCGTTCCTCAAGGACCGCAGGCTGCTGGCCGTGGTGCAGGCCCTCGCCTACGCGCCCACGGCCCGCGCCGCCTGTCTGGCCGCGGGCCTCGGTGATAACGAACTCCCGCGCTACGGGCGGGCGTTGGCCGTTCTCGTCCAGTCATCGATGGTCGTCGGAAGGACCCCATGACCGCGCCCACGGCACCGCCGCTGGTCGACCTGTTCGAGCGTGGGCTCGACGCGCCGATCTGCCTCACCTGGGAGCTGACCTACGCCTGCAATCTGGCCTGCGCCCACTGTCTGTCCAGCTCCGGCCGGCGCGACCCGCGTGAGCTGAGCACGGCCGAGGCCAAGGCCGTCATCGACGAACTGGAGGCCATGCAGGTCTTCTACGTCAACATCGGCGGCGGCGAGCCGACCGTCCGCGCCGACTTCTGGGAACTCCTGGACTACGCCACGGCACACCACGTGGGCGTGAAGTTCTCCACCAACGGCGTCCGCATCACCCCCGACGCCGCCGCCCGCCTCGCCAGCAACGACTATGTCGACGTCCAGATCTCCCTCGACGGCGCGACCGCCGACGTCAACGACGCGGTACGCGGGGCCGGTTCGTACGCGACGGCCCTGCGTGCGCTGGAGAACCTCGCCGCCGCCGGAATGCGCAACTTCAAGATCTCCGTGGTCTGCACCCGGCACAACATCCCGCAGCTGGACGACTTCAAGGCCCTCGCCGACCGCTTCGGCGCCCAACTGCGCCTGACCCGGCTGCGGCCCTCCGGACGCGGCGCCGACGTCTGGGACGAGCTGCATCCGACGGCCGCGCAGCAACGCGAGCTGTACGACTGGCTGTTGGCCCACGGCGAGAACGTGCTGACCGGGGACTCCTTCTTCCATCTCTCCGCGTACGGCGAGGCGTTGCCCGGTCTCAACCTGTGCGGTGCCGGACGCGTCGTCTGTCTGATCGACCCGGTCGGGGACGTGTACGCCTGCCCGTTCGCCATCCACGACGAGTTCCTCGCGGGCAACGTCCGTGAGGCGGACGGCTTTTCGGGAGTCTGGCGCGACTCCGAGCTGTTCCGGCGGCTGCGGACCCCGCAGCACGGCGGGGCCTGTGCCTCCTGCGCGTTCTACGACACCTGCAAGGGCGGCTGCATGGCCGCCAAGTTCTTCACCGGGCTGCCGCTGGACGGCCCCGACCCCGAGTGCGTCCAGGGATACGGCGAGCAGCTGCTGGCCCGGCGTGGTGACGGGACTCGGGTGCCCAAGCCGTCGGGGGACCATTCCCGCAGGAGCAGGACGACGGTGGACCTCGTCCTCACCCGGCGAGAAGCAGTCGAGCAACGGGCGAGGCCTCCTGTCAGCGACTGCGCCGAACACCCGCTCGCCGGGCTGGACCTGACGCCCACCGGAAAGGACACGGCACATGCCTAGGAACCCCTGGTTCGAGACGGTCGCCGAGGCGCAGCGCCGGGCCAAGAGGCGGCTGCCGAAGTCGGTCTACGGTGCGCTCGTGGCGGGCTCCGAGCGGGGTCGTACGATCGACGCCAACCTCGCGGCCTTCGCCGAACTGGGCTTCGCTCCACGGGTGGTGGGCCACCATGCCGAGCGCGATCTGTCGACGACCGTCCTGGGCGTGCCCACCGCGCTGCCCGTGCTCATCTCGCCGACCGGGGTGCAGGCGGTGCACCCGGACGGGGAGGTGGCCGTCGCCCGGGCCGCCGCGAACCGGGGCGTCATCATGAGCCTCAGCTCGTTCGCGAGCAAGCCGGTGGAGGAGGTCTCCGACGCTCAGCCGGACCTCTTCTACCAGCTGTACTGGAGCGGCACCCGCGACACGATGGTCCAGCGGATGGACCGGGCCAGGGCGGCCGGCGCCAAGGCGCTCATCGTCACCCTGGACTGGTCGTTCTCCCACGGCCGTGACTGGGGGAGCCCTTCCATACCGGAGAAGCTCGACCTCCGGACCGCCCTGCGGTTCGCCCCCGATGTCCTGCCCCGGCCCGGGTGGCTCTGGCAGTACGCCCGGTCCGGCCGCCTCCCCGACCTCACCGTGCCCAACCTGCGGGCCCCCGGCGGTCAGTCGCCCACCTTCTTCGGCGCCTACGGCGAGTGGATGCAGACCGCGCCGCCGACCTGGGACGACGTCAAGTGGCTGCGTGCCGAGTGGGGCGGCCCCTTCCTGCTCAAGGGCGTGACCAGGGTCGACGACGCCAGACGGGCGGTCGACGCCGGGGTGACGGCCCTGTCCGTGTCCAACCACGGCGGGAACAACCTGGACACCACCCCGGCCACGATCCGCGTGCTCTCCTCCATCGCGGAGGCAGTAGGCGACCAGGTCGAAGTCCTCCTGGACGGCGGCGTCCGACGCGGCAGCGACGTCGCGAAGGCCCTCGCCCTCGGCGCTCGTGCGGTGCTCATCGGCCGCGCCTACCTGTGGGGCCTCGCGGCCAACGGACAGGCCGGCGTCGAGAACGTGCTCGACATCCTGCGCGGCGGCCTCGACTCGGCCGTACTGGGCCTCGGCCACTCCTCCGTCCACGAGCTGTCGCCCGAGGACCTGGTGATACCGCCGGGGTTCCCCCTGACCCTGGGCGGCGGGGACGTACCGGCCGCCCAGGCCGCCCCGGCTGCCCCGGTCGCCTGACCATGGCGGCGCACGTCCTGGCCGACGCCGTCTGGCCCGCCGTACCGTCCGGCGCGCTGGTCCTCGTCCCCGTCGGGTCCACCGAGCAGCACGGCCCGCATCTGCCGCTCGACACCGACACCGTCGTCGCGTGTGCCGTCGTACAGCGCACGGCCGACACCCTGCCCGAGTCGTGGGTGGCACCGCCGATCGCGTACGGAGCCAGCGGCGAGCACGCGCACTTCCCGGGCACCGTCTCGATCGGCCACGAGGCGCTGCGCGCGGTGATCGTGGAACTGACCCGCTCCCTCTCCCTGTGGGCGGGCCGCGTCGTGTTCGTCAACGGCCACGGCGGCAACACCGCCACTCTCGACACGGCCCTCGGCCAACTCCGCGCCGAGGGCCACGACATCGCCTGGACCGGCTGCGAGACCCCCGGCGGCGACGCCCACGCCGGCCGCACGGAGACCTCCCTGATGCTGCACCTGGCTCCGGAGCACGTACGGCTCGACGCCGCCGTCGCCGGTGACACACGCCCCCTGCCCGACCTCCTCCCGGACCTCATGGCCCACGGAGTCCGCGCACTCTCACCCTCCGGCGTCCTCGGCGATCCGGCAGGAGCCTCGGCGGAGGAGGGCCGTCAGACGATGGACGCGATGGTGTCGGCCACCGTCCGGCGGATCAGCGCGTGGACGGTTGACGACCGGGGGCGCCTTGCCGATCCGGCCCGGCGGTCCGGGATGGTGCGCCGATGAGACTTTCCGCCGGCAGCGCGGTCGGTCGACGGATGGGCTGTCCTGGCCGATGGGTTTCCGACGACGAGGCGCGCGACGGGGTCGGCCACCGGCCGCAGGATCGGCGCGTTGTCGGTCGACGGCCGGGGGCGTCTTGCGGATCTGGCCCCAGGTCTGGGATGACGCTTCTCCCCGGCAGCGGGTGCCCGGCGGCGAGGTGCGTGGCGCTGTCGGCCGTGGTCTGGTGGATCGTCGATGGCCGTGGTCGCTTCGCGGCCCGGCCTCGCCGACCCGGGGCCGTACGCCGATGACGCTCCCCGTCGGCGCGGGCGTCGTCGTTGCGTTCGACCGGCACACCCGGGTCGTCGACGGAGGCCGTGCCCTCGTCGGTGGGTTTCCGACCCGGCTGCTGCGGTTGACGCCCCGCGCCCGCAAGCTCCTTGTCGGGCGGACGGTTCCCGTGTGGGACGCAGCGAGTGCGTTTCTCGCGGACCGGTTGGTCGACTGCGGTATGGCCCATCCCGTCGTCCGATCGCTTCCCGTACCGCCCGATTCCCGGTACACGGTCGTGATCCCGGTCCGTGACCGTCCGCGTCAACTGGAGCGGCTGCTGCGCAGTGTCGGCGTCGGCCAACCCGTGATCGTGGTCGACGACGCCTCGCGGCAGTCGGCGCCCGTGGCGGCCGTCGCCGCCCGGTACGGGGCCCGGTTGGTCGTCCTGGACACGAACGTCGGACCCGCCGGTGCGCGTAACGCCGGGCTCCGACTCGTGGACACCCCGTACGTGGTCTTCGCCGACTCCGACATCGTGCTGGACCCCGACACGGTGCCGACCCTGCTCCGGCACTTCGCCGATCCCCGGGTCGCCATGGCCGTACCTCGCATCACCGGGCTGTCCGGCGCCGCCACGACCTGGATCGAGCGGTACGAGAACACCCGGTCCTCCCTTGATCTCGGCGCCCATCCGGCCCTGGTGCGGCCCGGCACGCCCGTCTCCTGGGCGCCGACTGCCTGTGCTGTGGCCCGAGTTGACGCCCTGCGGGACGTGGGCGGGTTCGACGAGGGCATGCGGGTCGGGGAGGACGTCGACCTGTGCTGGCGGCTGCTCGGGGCAGGGCTGCGGGTGCGGTACGAGCCCGCCGTACGGGCTTCCCACGAGCACCGGGCGCGGCTGGGGGACTGGTTCGTGCGCAAGGCCGTGTACGGGACCGGGGCGCAGCCGCTCGCCCTACGGCACCCCGAGAACATCGCGCCGGCCGTGTTCGCGCCCTGGAGTGCGGTGTTCGCCGCCGCGCTGCTCGCCCAACGGCGCTGGTCGGCGCCGGTCGCGGGGGCCGTCCTGGGGGTCGTCGTCGTGCGGATCAGCCGTAAGTTCGACGGCACCCGGCATCCGTACCGGCTGGCCGTGCCGCTCGCGGCCAACGGTGCCCTCGCCACCCTGGCGCAGACCTCCGCCCTGCTCACCCGGCACTGGTGGCCGCTCACCGCCGTCGGCTGTGTGGTGTCCCGCCGGATACGCCGGGCCACAGCGGTCGCAGCCTTGGCCGATATCGCACTTGAGTACCGGCGCGGGGACGACTCGCTCGACCCCCTTCGGTACGGCGTCGCCCGCCGCCTCGACGACCTCGCCTACGGCGCCGGCGTGTGGCTCTCCGCCCTCAAAGGCCGCTCCACAGCCGCGTTGCGACCCCGCGTCACCCGCTGACGAGGACAGTCCCGGTCAGCGGAAGCCGCGCAGCGGGCCCCGGGCCGTATCACGACACTGAGGACATCCCGCCGCCGGGACGCGCGGCGCATGCGATGGATCAGTCACCAGGAGGTGTGCGGCGTGACGCATGAAGTGGTCGGTCGTGTCGAAGAGCTGGGTTCCGAACTGGCCGCACTCGCCGACGAGAACGAGTCACTCGGCAAGCTGAGCGACCGGACCGTCGAACTGCTCAAGTCCGCAGGGGTCATCCGGCTTCTGCAGCCCAAGGAGTACGGCGGATTCGGCGCCCATCCCCGGGACTTCGCCGAGGCGGTGATGGCGGTCGCCCGGTACGACGGGGCAGCGGGCTGGGTCAGCGGCGTCGTCGGGGTGCACCCCTGGGAGCTGGCCCAGATGGACCCCCGCCTCGCACACGAGGTGTGGGACGAGAACCCCGACACCTGGATCGCCTCGCCCTACATGCCCAACGGCATCGCCGACCCGGTCGACGGCGGCTATGTCCTCAGCGGACGCTGGCCGTTCTCCTCGGGCAGCGACCACTGCCGGTGGGACTTCCTCGGCGCCCTCCTCGGCGACGGCAAGGGGAAGCCCGCCGGGCCCATCACCGTCCTGCACGTCGTGCTGCCCCGCTCGGACTACGAGATCATCGACGGCACCTGGGACGTCGTAGGACTGTCGGGCACCGGCAGCAAGGACGTCGTCGTCGACAAGGCGTTCATTCCCGAACACCGCGTCATCAGGCAGGAGTCGGTCCAGGACGGCGCCGCCGCCGAGGCCGTCGGGCTCACCGACACCCTGTACAAGCTGCCGTTCAGCTCGATGTTCCCGCTCGGGATCACCGCGGCGGTCGTCGGCATCTGCGAGGGCGCCCTCGCCCTGCACCTGGCCCAGCAGAAGGAACGCGTCGCCGTGACCGGCGTCCAGGTGCGCGACGACCCGTACGTCCTCTACGCCGCCGGGGAGGCCGCAGCCGAGATCTCCGCCTCGCGGGTCCAACTCCTCGACGGCATCAGCCGGTTGTACGACCAGGTCGAGGCGGGCAAACCGATCAGCCTGGAGGACCGGGCCAACGTACGGCGCAACCAGGTCCGTTGTGCCTGGCGGGCCGTATCCGCCCTGGACGAGATCTTCGCCCGCTCCGGCGGCAACGCGATCCGCAAGGGCAACCCGATCCAGCGGTACTGGCGTGACGCGCATGTCGGACTCCAGCACATGATCCATGTGCCGGGCGCCGCCTACCACGCGAACGCGCTGGCCGCGATGGGCCTCGAACTGCCCGAACCGATGCGCATCCTGATATGAGCGAGGGCGCGACGCACTCCCGGACGGCGGGCGCGGACGCGCACGCGATCGACGGGCGGCGGTTCCGCGACGTCCTGGGCAACTTCCCCACGAGCGTGGTCGCGATCACCACCACGGACGGCGAGGAACGGCCGCACGGCATGGTCGTCGGCACCTTCACCTCGGTGTCGCTCGACCCGCCCCTGGTGTCCTTCCTCGCCGACCGCTCCTCCACGACCCTGCGGACGATCAGGGCCGCGGGCCGCTTCTGCGCCAACGCGCTCGCGGGCAACCAGGAGCGCTTGTCACGGCAGTTGGCGACGCGTCCGGCCGGGGAACGCTTCGAGGACGCCCTGTGGCAGGCGTCGGACCTGGGCAATCCGGTGCTGGACGGGATCGTCGCCTGGGTCGACTGCACGGTGGAACAGGTCGTCGAGATCGGCGATCACCTGCTGGTCGTCGGGCGGGTTCGGGACCTGCGCGTCGAGTCGATGAAGACCCCGCTGCTGTTCTTCCGGAGCGGATACGGCGACTACCTGTCGAGCACGAGCGTGCTCATGGACAGGCTCGTCGGCTGGGACGAGATCGGTCGGTAGACACCGAAAGCATCGAAGACACCGGTGAAACCGGTCGGCACACAAGGGAGCCGCAATGAAGAAAGACCTCCATATAAGACTGCAGAGAATCTCGGCGTGGTGTGGCGTCCTGCTCTTCGTGGGATTCATCGTCGCGTACTCCATCGGCCATCTCCTTCCGCCGATGAGCCCGACGGAGAGCCCCGACGACGTCGTCGCCTTCCTCAAGGACCATCGCACGGGGATCCTCACCTGTGTCGCCCTGATGGTTCTGCTCGTCCCGTTCGAATACCCGTACGTCGTCGTGACGAGCATGCAGCTGCGCCGGGTCGAGGGCGGCTGGGGACTGCTGTCCATGATCCAGCTCACCACGGGCGTGGTGGCCCCGATCGGGTTCTTCTTCCCGCTCGCGATCCTCGCCGCCGCGGCCTACCGGCCGGAGGCCCACTCCGTCGACGTCCTGACCGCGATGGTCGACACCTTCTGGCTCATGTTCGTGGGCAACGCCTGCATCTTCGTCCTCCAGGTCTGGTCGATCGGATACGCCGCGTTCATCGACCACACCCGGGCGAAACCGCTCTTCCCGCGCTGGTACGGCTGGCTCAGCGTCGTGCTGGGAGTGACGCTCATCCCGGGCGCCTTCGTCTTCCTCAACCAGGACGGGCCGCTCGCCTGGAACGGACTCCTCGCGAACGTCATCCCCTCGGTCGCGTACGCCCTGTGGAAGATCGCCACACCGTACGTGCTGCTGAAAGCGATCACGGACGAGGAGAAGGAGCTGGCCGACAAGCCGGCGAACGAACCGGTGACCGTGTAGGAAGACGACAGGAAGACGACTGGCACGGCCGGAACAGCTGTGGCCCCACGACCAATGTCGTGGGGCCACAGGCGTGTTGTGTCGGAGGGCGCTAGACCGAGAGCGCGAATCCGCCCGTCACGCGCAGCGTCTCGCCGGTGACGAACGACGCCTTCGACGAGACCAGGTAGAGCAGCGCCTCGACGATGTCCTGCTCCCGGCCCTCCTGCGGCAGGATCTGCTCGCCGAGGACGCGTTCGGCCTCGGTGGCGGACAGTTGGGCCCGTACGGCGTCGGTGAAGATCAGGCCCGGCGCGATCGCGTTGACCCGGATGCCGTCGGCGGCGAACTCCCGCGCGAACGACACGGTCAGGCCCCGTACGGCCAGCTTGGACACGCCGTAGATGCTGCGGTTCGCGTACGCCGCCGACGACGAGATGTTGACGATGGAGGCGCCGGGCCGGCCCCGCATGGCCTCCTGGGCCGCGAGCGTGCAGATGACGGTGCCCATGACGTTGACGTCGAGGACCCGCCGCACCTTGGCCAGGCCCAGTTCGGTGAACGGCTTGTTGTAGGCGGCGTGCAGGCCGGCGTTGTTCACCAGGATGTCCAGCCCGCCGTGGCGTTCGACGATCCCGTTCACGACCGCGCCGACCTCGTCCTCGTCGGCGACGTCACAGGTGACCCCGGTCGCGCCGAGGCCCTTCGCGGTGAGTTCGGCGGCCGTCTCGGTCGCGGCGGCGCCGTCGATGTCGGCGAGCACGACATGGGCGCCGAGAGCCGACAGGGCCTCCCCGAACGCCTTGCCGAAGCCCCGGCCGCCGCCGGTGATCAGGGCGACCTTGCCCTGGTGTTCGGCGT
>Ga0307513_10012738_pt1 | contig 10356 bp, 6 predicted proteins | sample 15_EM_MG_FD_202174 | JGI IMG/M metagenome (GOLD analysis project Ga0307513, IMG submission 202174) | Populus trichocarpa ectomycorrhiza microbial communities from riparian zone in the Pacific Northwest, United States - 15_EM | ecosystem: Host-associated > Plants > Roots > Unclassified | place...
GTGAAGTAATTCTTTGCAAAGGTTTCACTTTTTCGATGGCACATTTCCCGGGCGATGGTATCCGAAAGGTTTGCCGCTAATTGCATGGTATTTAAAAGGTTTACCCTCCCTAAATCCCTAAGTTACCTCCTCACTAGTACAGCACACTCGAAACCTGAATAACTAGACCGTGCGCCATCCACCGCTGGTGGAAAATTCACTCCTCTGGAAAAAGGAGAAAGGAACCGCCAAAAGGTAGAGACACAGCCCCGCCCAAAGACTACGGCAAGGCAAGTGTACTGTTTGTGCCGTTAAGATTTTGTAACAACATAAGGGTATGACCTACCCTTACCATGGTCATAGTTTAAAACATTGTCACGTGAAAACTAATGTGATCTGTTCCGCTCACACTCCTCCCACTTTTTGTTTACCTGCTTACTCTCAATCTCCTGGCTTGATTGCTCCTTAGCCACCTTCCCTCCGTTTGACTTTTCTCACCACTCTGTTTTCGTTTCTTTCGCCGTCAGGGAACCGGTCCTCCCCTCCTTGAACTTGTCCGCCTTTTGGCTTTCCTTTGCCTGACAATACCTCCCTCCATGGACCCGTTCCCCCATCCTCCCCAACCGGAAATCTCTTCGTCAGTACCCAATTTCACTCATCAGTGATCTTGTCTCCCGGTCCTTGGACCCATCCTGCTGGCCTCGCTACTTTGGGCAATCCCTTCGTGTCTACCGAATTTCAGTGGTCCCTTCTGCCTCCGGCCAGCCTCTCTTCTGCCTCCGGTCTGACTCTCCTCCGCCTCTGGCCAGCCTCTCTTCACTTGTTCGGATATTGCCCACCAGGGAATTAGCTTACTCACGGAAGGTTGACCTAGCCAATCAACGAACTTGACCTCCTCTATTCAAGGATACACCAGTGTTGACTCCTTTAGAGTTAGGAGGTGAGAGAAAACCCGTGGCAATTGAGGTTTTTGTGAGTGTAAGTCTGTTGAGCAAGCGTGTTTCTGACTTGTTATTTGCAGATTGCCTAATATCTTTACTATAGGTTGTGCTTTAGAATCACCCCAACAGCTCCCCATCTTCATTCCTCCAGCTTTACCATTGCAATAATAGCCGTCTAATTCTACTATCACCTCACAACTTACTTGCCCTACGGCTGTCTTCTTCTCTTTTCATCCTTTGTAATCAGAGTTCTGACGGGTCTTCTATCAACCTTTCTGTTATACTTAATTTCCTGGTGAACCTCAGGGAAATAGGTGTGAACTCGCCTATTGGAAACAGAAATAGGGAGGAAAAGAGACCGCTCAGGAGAGGAGCAAGTGGAAAGTAATTTTGATTGGCCATCTCAGTTACCAGAATCTTCTCTCTCTGCTAGTCTTGATCCTCCTACTGGTAGTAGGACCTGGAAGGAATATCTGATTGCTGAAGGATTGGTTAGTGAGGAAAGCCTACACCGATCAAAGAGGCCCTTTCCGATGAAATCTGCCCGGGCTCATAAGTATCGCGAGAATCTAAGGAATAATCTAAAACACTTTGAGGAGTATGTAGTAGATGGGTTCGATCTGAACGCTATTACAAAGGTAGCTGTTAAAGCACCACCCAGAGAAGCTAAGATAAAAGACTTCGAGGTGAACAATGAGAGCAAGCTTAAGCTTCTTTCAGGCAAGAATTGCTTTATACGAGATGGAACCAAAGAAGGGTAAGCATCTTACTCTGTTTAAACCCTTTAAATAATAAAAGATAAATTAACATAATATAAATATTTAGAGCAATTCTGGCGATCAAGGTTGCAACAACTGGGCCACCAGATCATGAGAAACAGATTATCCCGTCACCCCTTCAGGAGAGTATCACGCATGGTCTTTACCGTTACCTTTGCTCTAACCCTATCTGTAAAGAGGACATGATTCGTCATAAGTCCGGCAATTCAGTTCCCTTACAATCCAACCAAAGTAATTCTTTCTCTCAGTCCGGGTCGTTCGGCCACTATTCACCCATATTTGCAAACCCGCTACATGGTCCTCTTCCTACTACTCGAGTTACCACTACTGCCGCCCTCAGTACAGCCAGCTCAGGTTCAGCAAGACCTGGTGGACCACCAAATCCTGTTCCTCCTAATGCTGGTCGCTGTCATCACATTCATGCATATTTAGCCACTCAACATGACCCAAAAATCAAAGATATTAGGCTTTCTCATGGGCCCGCTGAGACTTGGAATGTCGGTAGAGACCATGCAGTTGCCTTGCATCAGTTTCTGCATACTATTAAGCCTTTAACCACATTATTAGAAGGTGTTTTTAATGTTACTAGTCCGGACAACTATGAGATATACCGGCAGGTGTATAGCAAACTCCCTAAAAATGATGCGAATAAAGGATTGAAGGACTGTTTGGGTATCTGGACATCCCGCTCCATTGTTCTTAATACAACCACCGATATCCACCTCGACTTGAAGGATGTTTGTAAAGGATTTTGCACTGTTGTACCACTCGGCAATTTTAATGGTGGAAACTTTTGTCTTCCACGATTAGGAATCTCAATCCCAGTAGCTCCAGGTATATTCCCACATCCTTTTTCTACTTATTTGATTGTCAACTACTTAACATTCCCTTCATTGAAATAGGTGAGATCTTATTTCTAAGATCACATCTGGTTCCTCATTATGTTGGTACATGGAGCGGGCATAGATTTAGTATAATCCACTTTACTCATCAAGTTGTTTTTGACTTTGTACAGGAGCAAAAAGGGTTCATACCCTTTCCATTAGAAGAAATGCCTGCTTGGTATCAGGCTAGAAGGCATTAATATTCTTATTTTATGTTCTTTTTCCTTCTCTTTCCCTAAATTTTCTTATTTAATGTGTTCTCGTTTTCCCATCCCCCCCCCTTTTTTTTATCAACACTCTTCTTTTTCTTTTTCTTTTTGTTCTTTTCCCTTCCTTTTTCAACCCCTTTGTTGGCTTTTCCCCCCTTTTTCTTCTTTTTGTATTTGCTTTTCTTCGTTTTTGTATTTAAATTATTTTAGAAATTTTAATTTTCCAATAAAAGTTTTTTAAAAAAGATTACGGCCCACATGAGGTAAAGGCTTGGCATTCTTGGCTGTAGTAAAGCTAATTTCAGTATGTTTTTATATATTACTCATATTGTGTACTTCTGTCCTCGCATACTATTATATCTTTCATACTGAAGTATTTTCTTTTCAACCTATAAGGTTTAATTCCTTCATACTTCCTTTAATGCCTATCCAATATGACTGGAATGCGTATAAGGATCTCATTTATCAGCGTTACCTTATCGAAGATCATACACTGGAAAAGACACGTGATATTTTGGCTCAAGATTTCAACTTCAAGCCTGGGTCCGTTAAACCCTCTAAACTAAATCTATTATAATAAAATATTGACTGTTCTAGAATCAAAACATATCGTACAAAGCTAAAGGAATGGGGTTATACCAAGCAACAACGGCTTTTTGATGATAAGTTTCTGGTTAACAAGATACACGAGCTTTAGTTACAAAACTTTTCAACTACCTCAATGCAACATGCAGTTCGAAAACACGGTTACAATTTATCCTTGCTACAACTTCGAAATCTACGGCTACATCCTACTGTACGAATATTGCTTCAGAATAGAACAAATCTATCCAACGATGAAGTAGCCTCGATTGCAGATGAGGCGATTGCTAGTGCCTTGCAGTCAGGACAGTCTTTGAGATGGGGTGCTGGAGCATACACGATTGCCAATATCAGAATGCAAGGAATCCTTGTATCAGAGTAAGTTTTTCTTAGCTAAAGTCTATTCCAACCTTTTAATTTTAGCTTTTCATATTCTAATATATGATTTAGACGAGCATTAAGAGCTGCGGTTACACCTTTAGATCCTGAGGGCGTTAAAGCAAGAACAGTGGGCAAGATGCGGAAGCGTGGCCAGTTTATTGTCAAAGGTCCAAACCGCGTATGGTCAATTGATGGCCATGACAAGCTTTCTCGATTTGGCTTTCAAATATATGCATCAATCGATGCATACTCCAGATATATTGTCTGGTGCTATATTGGACATTCAAACCGTACCGCTATATCTGTCAATAAACAGTTTCTGGAAACTGTTAAAGCCTTGAACATGTTTCCAAAACTTATTCGTTCTGATAAAGGTGGTGAAACAACACTATTGTGTAATTCACAACTTGCACTACGACGTGCAGGAAATCCCGATCTTCCACTAGTGAAAGCCTATTCTTATGGAACATTAACAAAGAACCAGAGAATTGAATCCTGGTGGAATTTACTTGCCAATGCTCAGACAGATACTTGGCGAAATCTTTTCACCGATTTAGAAAAGAGTGGGTACTTTGATGGAGGAGAAATCGATATTATCTGTCTACAATATATCTACATGAATATGATTCGTCTACATATACAAACCTTTGTCCAAGTACATAATACACATCGAATATGGCGGCAATGCAATCGCGAACATTATCTTCCAACTAGCCGGCCAACTGAGTTGTACAACTATCCACCAACCGGTGTTCACGATTATGGAATGGTGCCAGATCCTATCACACTCGCACTCCTTGAAACACAGGTCGCACCCTATTGTTTGGATGAATATTTGACTCATGAGACTCAGTTTGAGTGTCAAAGACTTCTTACCGCTAGTGGATATCCTACAGAGTTTAGATTTGAAGATAACCACCGAGCGGGTTATCTTTTTCTAAGAGATGCTCTGATGGAGTATATTAAAGGAGGAAATACTACCTCAGTTCTTGAACCACCATTAGCTGCTGAACAATGGATATTAGAAAATGCAAAACACGAGGCGGAGGAAGGTGGTGCTCTAGTAGACTTTGATATAGGATTAACTGATGATGAGAGTAGTATTCCATTTGATGAAGATACTATAAGTGATGGTGAGAATATTAAAGAGAAAGAGAATCATCTCTATTCACAATCAGAGGATTTTCAGGATGATGGATTTGTATTGGATATTTAATTTTTATTCATTTGTGTCCTAAAGTTGTTTATGTATGTGGAATAATATTATAGCAATATTTATCAGTCTATATTTATTATATAGGGGATTTGAACATTGTAGTATTCAGAGAACTACAAAACTGTATGAGACTTTCTGAATGGTACATGCATATGCAAAAGAATGCTATTTATTCAGATTGCAACTATAAAGTAAATAAGAAATATGGTACGTTAACAAAATTAACAGTGCACCAACGATCAGGAAGAGTTTCGGTGACAACAGCACTTTCCCACCAAACCTACCATTGTCTTGATAAATTTAAAAAATAAAATCCGTAGTGGAATAGATATAGGAAATTGATATAATTTAGAGAAATTGCTTCAGGCGGGTCGAGGGTGGAGGGGCGTTGCGTCGCTAGTGATCTCTAGTGCGCTACTATTATTTTTATCAATTAACCATAATTACTATTTAGAAACAGTATATAGAGTTTGTTACAGCTGTCTGGAGTTCAAAAAATGATAAAACTCATGCGAGATTTCTTTCTCCTATCATACCTTGCTTTATAATGAATAGTAACTCTATATATGTAAATTATTAGTCAAGCAAATAAGAAAATTGAATAACAATTTATATAAGAAAGAACAACGAAAAGCAAAATACAAAAGCTAATAACGCTTATGAAAAAGAGTAAACAAACAAAAGGCAAAGAAGATCCAAAAACAAATTTTAAAGAAAATAAAGAAGATATATTAATATATTTGTTTTGTAAACTCAAATTCTTCCTCTTTTTAAATTTCTCTGTCTGAGCCAGACTTGGATTCCGTTGTTGAGCTCCAACCAGATTCACTTGCTTCTCTCTCGTTATTGTGTTTCCCTTTTTGCTCCTTATACTGACTATGAAAAAAGTAAGCCTTCTTCCTGGCCTATGCTATTCATTCCAGATGTGCCTAACTGAGACGACAATTTTTGCAGATAGTTTATCATTCTTCCACGCTTTCCCAAAGAATTTCGACCTATTGTAATTCCCTCCGGTGAGAGAATGCTAGTTGTACGCTTTCTTAAGCCCTTTGTATTTTTTGTATTGCTTTTTGGGGGTGTTGTACATGATGATGAGCTAATCGTTGGATATGCCGACTGGCGTTGCTGTTGCTTGAAAGACCTAGGTGTAGTGGTAACATCGGTCGAATCAGGTTTTATCAGAGACTGAATTGACATGGGATTCCCCAACTTCGGAATCGATGTAGCTATTGGCTCAAGAGATGGACTTGGAACCAATAATCCAGAATGTGGTAACGATCTTGCAGTTTCCACCTTAACCCTGCTATGTTGTTGCTTAACTACCACACGTCGTATGGGCTTCTTTGGACTCCATCCTGAATCTGACTTTAGTCCCTCTTGCTGAATCGCTGTTGTTGGTACGATAATAGAAAGACACCGAATATTGTTGGAAGAATTGGTTGTCGTTTTCCTTTTGCCAGATCCGCGTGGTACCTCTTCAGCCAAAAGCTCATCAAGAAATCCAGGAATATTTTGCAATAGGCTATACCAAGTACCTCCACCTTGTGGTACTGGAATTGTTATTGGATCTCCTTTCAACTCTGTTTCTCCAATCAGAATTGGCTTTCTTCTTCCAAAGTCTAGCTTTATCTGATCGCCACCCTTTCGTTCCTGCCATCCTGTATGATTTTGAATATGTTCAATAAACCAGTTATTGTAACTCATACAATTGTCCTCCAAGCAAAAGTTCCACCATTGCAAATGATTCTCCTTGACCATATGGTTTCTGTCCTGTCGTGTCCAAATTGTTGTTTTAACTTGAAGCGGCTTTGAAGAATTCAAAAATGTGGTTCGAGGAAAGGCAGTAAGACTTGTGATTGTTGGAGGTTCGTAACGGCTAATTTGAGCTGTCTGGCGTCCGAGCAGGGCCTTTGCTCCAGCTTTCTGACGAGCAAGGTTAACCTCAGTACCGAACGAGATAGATGGTTTGGTATGTTTTGTATGCGAGGATTGATTTGAAATTGCAATTGAGCTTCGTGCAGTTGCTCTATTTGACCGCGAATCTAGTAGTTGCAAATCATGATCTTCCTCGTCATCCAAAGTAATAATCTGTTGTTGTGTATCTCGTGTAACAGTAGGAACAGGCTTATAACTGCTATCGACTACCTGTTTCGTACTTTGATGAGCTCCGAGTGGATGACCACAGTCTGTATCTCAACACTTTCTGAGATTCCCAGACTTTGATGTCAGAAAATCTTCGCATTCACAGCTTGCAGCAATACAAGGTCTGGTTGACATTTTAGAACGTAGTTAAAGAATAAGAAAATTTTGTGAAGAGGATAAATTTTATCGTAAGGAAAGCTTTTGGAAGGATTGAATTTGAAATACTCTGACAGTAAATTGACTTGGATATTTATTATTATTATTTATATTTATTATTTTCTTGACACGTGTCATCTCTTGTATATTTTATTAACAGGAGTTATAATGATGTAATTGTAGACATTGTAGTTAGTGTTACAATTAATATACCTTAAACCAGTCCAGTATATCAAACAACAGAATAACAGAAACAATCTCAATAAAACTAACTTGTAAACTCAATAGAAGTTTACCCTATATGATACTTAAATCACACTAACTTTTTTATGTTTTTGTACTTGTTTATTTTTTATTTTTTATTTTTCCTCGCTCAATTGTCATATGAGTCTTAGCTCTGTCTCATATGTATCACCCCTATTTCTTTCACCCACCCAAAAATCTCAACGGCACAAACAGTACACTTGCCTTGCCGTAAAAGACAAAAATAAAAATGCACCAATCCCGACCAGTGGAGGCAACTTCGATGACAGAGCACTTGCTCCAATTATGACCTTTGAGTTTCTCCTAAATCGTGCACGATCCCCCATTTCATAGATGGCGCAATCATTTCTGCGTCAAGAAAAGCCACACCAGCCTTATTTATTGTGCTGGGTATCCCCCCCCTAAAAAGATATTGAAGTCTGACAGACTCTGGTCCACCCGCTTCTAGTTTTCGCACACAACATGACTTCCCACCGCAGAGTTTTCGAATAGCACCTGGTTATTAGGAAGGTCAAGAGTTCATGATTCTTCGTTTGTCCTTGCGAAGTTTTGGAAGAAATTCCATTAGCGAGACCCGCTTGTATAGGAGCAGGGGTGTGGATTCTTAGAGGATTCATTCCAAACAGGTAGTTCCCGTATGAAGAGTTCTATTCTAACAAGGCACGACTGTGGGGTGCACACCCCGTCCATACACACAGTCCCCCTAATTGGCTTGTAAGCTGGGGCTGCTGGAATCTTGGTGGTGTGCAGCGAATTGTGTACAGTACAAGTATTGGACGGGACTATTGTTATAAGCTGTGCATACGAGACGACCGCGGTGGACAAGTGAAGAAGTACAAAGAAGCCAACGAGACAAATGTGAAGCGAAGGGGGAAACGTGTGTAGTTTGATCGGAGGTGAGCCTTGCTTATCATTCTATCTATGGCAGACTAACGGGTTTAAATACAAAGAATTCCACCACATATCTTCTTTCCCGGGAGTCCTTCCGCGGAAGATATCTGAGGCCAACTCGCACTGGGTTCCGGCCGCTTGCTCGCTTTTCTCTCCACCCATGTCCGGCCATGTGTGCGAATCCTGCTATTCGTATACAATCCAGGTATACTCGCTCCTCCTCCGAGATTGATAATGACTGACAAAGGAACTAGTAACTAACAACTAAGAAATATAGGAAAGGTACGAACAGGTAAAAATACTTGGGTGTGGAATGATCACCGGTGATTTCCAACAGGGACATCTATTCGGGATTTCGAGCTTGCACTTGAGCAGCCCAGACGGCATCTACCGGTTCCACAAAGCAAAACTCCAACACACCCCAGCACAAGCTGATGGATAACCGAAACTAGAAGGCTGCATCCCATCACCACTGGATATGACACTGGGGAAAAGCTACTTGTCAATTGCAAAAGTATCTGGATAAGTCCCACTCCAAGGCGTCATGCGATCTGAAGAGCATAAATTTGTATCAGGGCCTAGTGCTTCGGTGTACGACTTATCCGGATACTACTACTTATAGCAGGTACAGTACAAGTATCGTTCATCCACAAGCAAATATTACCGGAAGAGCACTTTAGCCAGGTCCTTAAGGCAGAAGTTTTGTTGAAGGAGGTTTTCAACTGATGGGGTAACCCCATCGTGGGATGTCGTGTTAGGGCATCTAGTTAGCAGACGAGTGGGACTGTCACCATGTTGAGGGTGACTGGTGTTTGTGTGGTGGAGAGCCCACTGTGCGAGTGGCCACCACAAACTGTTTCTAGTCCTAGCTGCGTTCTCCTTCTCTCCATACATCGAACATCACCTACCATAGCATAGCGAATAACAATCATCATTCTATACATCGATAGAGAATAGACTTCAGTTTTCCTACCACCTGCGTTCCGGGTTTCTTCTCACGAAGCTCACCTCACGGCAGCCTCACAGCTGTGCTTGCACGGCGGCAGTTGTCCCTGCGCACGACTAGACCTCCATCATCAACCATCAAAAATAGACTAACTTTAGGCCTGCCCTACCCGTAGCTGAAATTCTATTATTTACCTAGTACTCGAGTAGTGAATGAAAGCCTGAAGGGAGTTGGTAGCTGCTGTTATCTATCCAAGCTCCTCCTTTAAGGGGAAGATCCTGGAGGGTAATAAATTTTGTCCTATATACTAGTACAAGTAGCTCTTGTCAAAGTAGGAAATGAGGGTCGCACGGAAGGAGCCGATAGAATAAGAGAACTCACGTGTAACTTAGACACTTTGGAGGAAGGATATCGAACGTAGGTTTTACCACATATATTTCGTTCGCTCCCGCTCACCCAACTTCGCGCTAACTAACATCAAAACCATTGGTAGAGGCAGGTGTATAAGCAAAACACAAATACCACATCATGATCCTTCTATGGATCACCACACCTCTCTGCGTTTCCCACATGTGTTTGTTCCTCGGTACACTTCCGTAATAGCAAAGGAAAAACATGTCAGATAAAATCTATTGTTGAACATTCTCTCGTATCCGTTCCGTCTCCATTCCGTCTCCTCAACACCATTCATACTCCTGCAACAAAGGAAAGCACATCCATCTATCAGCTCTTTCTGCGAAAAAAGAGCTGGACCAAACAACAGGGACCTAACTCCCATACTGCCAAACTTGTGGCCTGGTATCCTGCTGGGAGAGTGTAAGGCATTGTTGAAATTCACGAAGGTTCCATACCCAGGACATAGTCGGAACACTGATGGGACATGGCTGCAGGGTTCCGAATAGTCCGACCGGTCAAGTCTTGGAGGCAGGACCAGACTGGCCCGTCCTGGTTGATGTCGATGACTGGACCCGACTAACGTGGGTGGT
>Ga0307513_10012739_pt1 | contig 10356 bp, 5 predicted proteins | sample 15_EM_MG_FD_202174 | JGI IMG/M metagenome (GOLD analysis project Ga0307513, IMG submission 202174) | Populus trichocarpa ectomycorrhiza microbial communities from riparian zone in the Pacific Northwest, United States - 15_EM | ecosystem: Host-associated > Plants > Roots > Unclassified | place...
TCCCGCACATAAGTACCTAGCGATGTAACATGTGAATATGAGGTAAAGGGGAAAGACCAAACAGGAACATCTGAATGACGCAACAGGAGCGCCAACAGTTTGGTCCATAAGTCTATCTGCCCCCAAATACTCTACCACAGTGGCCACCATATGCAAGTGCGCTGGAGCCAGGTGCCCGTAGGTGTCGTGGTCCTTGGCCAGCCCAAACTCATACAAATCGAACTCTCCTCCCAACAGGGGGGTTACACGAGCCATCCAATCCACTCTGTGCTCTGTCCCCTCCTCCTTCCGGTATATCACCTTCATGACTTCGGTCGCAAGGGAATCTTTCCATTGTATCGATAGGGTCCGCCACTCAGGGAACACGACGCCTGCGAGCAAGCGCCATTTTGTCAGGTCCCCGATTGCTTTGGAATTGAAGAAATCAGAGCAGAATTTATGTGCTATTTCCGGGTCCCCCTCCAGCCCAGTTGCATCAGGAGTCAGGAGTGGAGGTGAACTTTGTGTTGACCTGAAAAATTCCAAGATGAGGCGACGGGAATCATCGAATACGTCCTTGATACGTTGGGATAGAAAGAGACTAAGTGTGGCAGGATCAGGACAGAGGCGTTTAGCAGTGTAAAGGTCAAGGCGCCGTCTTGCGATTATTTCCAGCGCGGTCGGGCTCTGCTGGGTGCACCGCTCGATCCATTTGCACCGCTCGATCCACTTGCACCTCTCGCGCCACTTGCGCCGCTTGCACCCCTCACACTCCTCGCGCTCACGTTCCTCGCGTTCCTCGCGCCACACGCGCCGCTCGCGGCCCTCGCGGCTTTTGTGACGCAAGCGCCGAGCAACCCTTTTGAGTCGCTCGCCTGCCCGCCTCGCGTGCTCCTCGTCCTCGCGGTCCTCGCGGCCCTCGCGGCCCTTGCGCCCCTTGCGTCCCTTGCGTCCCTTGTGACGGAAGCGCCACGCAGCCCTCTCGAACCTCTCGTGTTCGCACTCTTCGTGCCTCTCGCGTTCCTCATGCCTCTCGCGCTCCTCGCGCCACTCGTGCCACTCACGCCAATCGAGGGCATCGAGCATGTCGAGGGCATCGAGGGCATCGAACACATCGAGCCTATCGAAGTCATCGAGGGCATCGCGTGACTCGCGCGCCTTGCGCCACCCGTGCCATTCGAGCCCATCGAGCCGCTTGAGTTGGTTGAGCCAGTCAAGCTGGCCCCCCACTGCCTCGCTCATTGCGCTTCCAGGAATGCACCAGTCATGACCTAGAATGCTATGGATGTGCATCACGAGCCAAGGGTTTTTGAGCTTGAGCGTTTGCGGTTCCCATTTGCGGTCCCCATCGCCTGTGTTAGCTGTTTCGAGGCTGAACGACAATGTCGCTTCAATAAAACGCAACCCATTGGAAGTCATGAGGGGAGTGGAATCACTGGTGTAAGAGTCATAAGCATCGAGTAGATCTTGGAAACTCCTTTGCTGCTCAAATAGAGGGGGTTTGCAGAAGGAGCCGCTGGACCGCCTGAGGAGCCAGACGGCTATCCCAGTCAACAGATAGTGGTCAACACACTGTGCTTGCCAGGTCTCCCATAGCGCATCCATAAGCATGGGGAGGTCCTCTTCGGGATTGATGAACGATTCAAGAATAATACTGGTGTCAATATCCGAGTATTCAACCGCACTGAGAGTGCTGATCATCAGCAGTATAACAAATAGGGTGAAATCGCGCTTGAAGCCAACAGCTGACATCGATGACGCAACATACAGGGAGCGGATGAACTCCCATTGACTCTTTGGTGGGACCAGGAGATCCCCTACTGAAGTAAACAGTTGTGTACCAATGATTCCAGAGCCGGTCTGCGATTCCCTCGGTTTTTTACTTGGATTAAATTCATCCGCCTTGTACCAATCGGCGATTGATCGGGTAATGAGCAGGAGCGAATTAAAGAACCCGTGGTCATCGTTCACCATCCGATTCTGCATGATGTAAATGGCAATACTGCGAAGGAAATGGGTGACATTCCGCATCGAGGTGACCCAGGACAAGTCATGCTCAGTAGGAAACTCCTCGTTTTGAGCTAGAAAGCGGGAGGGAATCCAATCGAGTATCCACCGAAGCTCAATGATAGTGCCTCTTTCAGCATCTAGCTTTGGAACCACTTGGCCGGCGAACGACCAGTCGGGTTCCGGCTGACGCAGCAGGTGAATGTATAACTGTTCGATTGAAGATGGCTCTCCGGTTTCCCCAATGTCCCTTCCAAGAACTGTAATGACGGCCTGTCGCCCTTTGTGACACTCCTCTGAACTAGGAGCAGAAAGGAACAACCGAGCGATAGAACGCAGTCCCAACTCTTTGCCAAGGGGTGTGGTCAATAGGTATGGTTGAACGAGAGGAAGTATCGGGCGCCAATCTGACATTGACTGAGGGCGTAAGCTGGGTGTCTGCGCCCATTGATCAAACAATTCGGTGAACACGGGGAGGTTTTCGACTGCCTTGGAGGTAGCTGCATACAATCGATTCGAAATTGCGAGATGAATATCCGCGCCTTCCACTTCCTGGCAAATGACTTTCGCATCGTCCATATTCTCGTGCATAGGCCTCCCTCGACGCCACTTGAGGTGTGACAGAATGATAGGGAATACTCGACACGAGTGAAACTGTCGAATGAGCGCTTGTGTACCTCTGGAGATAGGGGATGTGAAAGGAGCGTGTGCGTCGAGTGCAGAGATCACAGTTGTGCAGAGGTAGAAGCAAAGGCCAGATCCGAGGATGGTGAGGGTTGAATAGGCAGTGGCAAGATGGAGATTGAACAAAATGATAAGGAGGGCAATACAGAAAAGCACCAGTGAAGCTTGGACCAGAAGCGGGAGGAGAGTTACCACCTCAGGCAGTTTCCATCGCTCGAGGCTTTGAAAACGCATCTCGCGCTTTCTTGCACGCTCTTCGGGAACATTAGACGACTTCCAACCCCGATCAAAGTCTCGTAGCCAACTCTTAGTCAGCACCGCTAGATAGGCGTCGATGAGGACGAGAGCCAAACTCGCAAAGAGGAGAATGTTGACGGCCTCTACGTTCGAAGGAACGGAGAACTCTGGCTCGACATATGCGGGAATGGAGGAATTGCTGAGCTGAAGGGATATACGGAGCAGGATGTCTTTTGAGATATCGGCGCTGTTCGGTTGGAGTTGGGTGATGGTGAAAAGTAGGAAAGCAGACAGAAAAGCAGCAAACAATCCTGCCTGCAAAACACTGTAAGCGCTGTACTATAAAACAGCAATGCGCTATTTACGAAAACCAGGACAGTATCAGTGAGCTCAGTCAACTCGATTTCGCGCAGAGTGTCGTCTTCTCTCGCCATGTCATTGTAATGATCCCAAATCGATTTCCGTGTTCCTGAGTAGGACGCTGTGGGTGTTACATATGCCCAAAGTGGGGCGCTCTTGGTAAGAGAGCATGCACGATATCGGCCGGCGAGGTGAAGGGCTCACAGAGTATTCGCCCAAGCATCACTTTGACCCTCTCTTCATCCTCTATTTACGGTCAGTGGACGTCAGCTATGTTGAGTATTACTCACCGGCATGGTTACTAGGGCCGAGTCTCACCATGAGCAGTAGATGCAAGCGACGAGATCAGAAATTGGACTGGATTTGAATGTGGTTTTTAATACACTGAAAGCTATTGCGTACTCGTAACAACCGGACATAGCGGGTCATGAGACTGGAAAGGGTTTGCACGAACTCACTGCTTGCGCCGCATGGTGAGCGTAAGGTCGGACGTTCCGGCGTTACGATTATCGATTATCGAAGGTCGCTTTGGGGCCTTGAGGTATCGACGGAGCCACCCAGCGAACCGTAACACCGGTCAAGACATAATGCCGTCGTCCCTACGGTAGGACCGCGTATCGAACTGCCTCGATTATATCGCCTTCCTCAAGGGAAACCAGAATCAGAGTGGGGGACCCATAGCCTCGTTCATATCGGGAGGTGCTACTTGTTCTTCCTTCCCATGTCACTTCGGATCAAGGAGAGGATGGTAGAAAGCTTCCAGTTCTTTGTTGTTTGTGATCGTCTCTAAGGGTCTTGACAAGCAGTTCTCACGGAACGGCCAGAGTGTAATACAATATCAGAATTGCAAAATCCACATTAGATTGATATTGAACAGCCTAAAACTCCAAAACTCTCGGACTGAGACGAGGTCACAGTACTAGTGCACATTCTATTTCGGGATGACCGCGGGGAGACCATGCGAGACCCGGTACTGAGTACTCATGCTCGGCTTCCGGGTATGTTTCCGTGATCACCCAACCGGCAAGTGTTTCTTCCTCGAGAGTACTGCTCTCCTTGGTGTGGAGGCTATTACGCGCTATCTGGCCGTTTCAGTCGTCATCTTGCCGCTTGGGCATCCCTAGCACGCTCTATTCCCACACTTTCGGTTTCGGTGGCCTCGCCAGGTTTTGTCTTATCTTCCGGCTCCTTCTCCACCCTCCTCAAGTCGATTACTGTGGAAATACGCCCTCTCATCGTTCTCGATCTCGATGTTGGGACCCGTCCAATGTCTGTACCGCCCAACTCGGGGACGATTACAATATCTGCTCCGAGTTCTCCCCTTTCCCATTCTCCCAGACCCCAAGTTCATGCGTCACGTACTCGATCGAGCGGTCTTCTAAATTTTAACCGCTGCCACATCGTCATAGTGGTGGCCACTCTACTCAAAGTTGCTTTACGACAGTACCCCCTACACGCAGGTAGCCCCCTAGTACAATTAATGGGTTACTTCTCGGGACTCACCTTCGGAGATGTAAGCCCAGTAGTTGGATACAGTAACAAAGCCAATGATTTGTGAAAGCAGCAAACTGGGTCTTTGGCCGCATGTCTATGAACGAGAAGGCTGCTGTACAGTTGACAAGATGCGAAGCTGACCGGTGGTGACACACGCCGTGCTCATAGCCGCGAAGGTGAGCAACGGGATGATCCAGTCTAGCAAACAAACCCGTTCGATCGTGCCCCTGCTCACTATTAGCAAATCAAGTACCCCTTTAAACAGAAATATTTCGATTAATAAGCTATACTAGACCTGGAGCCAAAGCTTGTATTGGCAATGTGGTCCTTCTCACTGTTCTGTTCATAGAGCCCAAAGACGCTCTTTTGGTTGGATAAGGTTGCCAGTATCAAGAGCGGGCGTGCGTGAGGCGGCCACCAAGGAGAAAATTGGGGGGCTTTATGGATTCACGGCTGGAACCAGATGTAGCATCCTGGGTCTCCACACCAGAGAAGTTAGAGTTAAATAGCCTGGCTTGGTCTACTGGAAACCGCGATTGTGTGCTTCTGCCTAATTCGTCTGGAATATTGTGGGCAGCAGGGAACGGTTTGAATTGATGCGCGCTGCTGGGGGCAACAGAGCTCACTGACCGAGACTAGCCACCCTTGTTGGGAGGTTGGAACTGGGACGGTGGGATAAGCGTAGCATCGTAAACATCGGTGCTTCGTGACAGAAAAAATGGGCCAGAGGTTGAAGGAACCCCGCAAACCGTTTTTCGATAGGCAGTACTAGAAGGTTTATATACACATAAACGAAAGCCACAAGGTTCGAGAGTAATACCACTGAGGTCGTAAACTACACCGTCAGCAAGCCTAGCCGATAATCGCGCGGGTCGCCAAAGTGTGACGAGAACACCGAAGAGGGCTAAGGAGGGTTGAATTGCATTGAGCTCCACCACCCGGCTTTATCTACACACGCGATCTGAGAAGCAGACCCAAAAATAGTCTCTCAATTTGACTGGAATTATATTGATCTGAAATGGACGAGGGACATTTGAATGAATTCACGTACGTCATATTCACGTCTAGGGTCTTTGTCTTGCCGTATGGTGGGACTTTCTTGGTCTTCTTTGCTCGTTGCTACCGGTGGTAATCGAATGTCCGCGGCACACATGAGGTTGCTCCCCGACAACCGGAACGCTGTCCCAAAATACACACGCCACTAGGCACCGCTTTTGTTGTCTCATCCATTTTAGCCAGTGTGTGTATAAATAAATACTTGGTCCTCGTTCCCGCTCCAGCGTCCACTCCGTCGGTCTTTACAGGAAGCTTTGCCCGCTTTCAGCGCGCCCAGCCCATCTGCACTCATAGAGCACCACTAAGATGCACACAATCGCGATTTCCCTCTTCGTCGCTGCACCTGCTCTCGTTTCTGCAGCCGCTACCCTTCACAAACGCATTGGTGGATATGGTACCTATTACTACACCCAAACCGGTAACGCGTGTGTTATGGCCATGGTTTCGACGGCGCAAGACACTAAAAGGTAGACTCTCCAGCGGTTCTTGCGGCTCGTATCTAAGCGATAGCGGCTTTGTACGTGTCATGATATTGAGAAAATGGCCCTTCTCGTTAACGATAGACCCTAGACAGTTGCTATGAACCAAATTGTGAGTAGAACCCGAAATAACAGCAGAATCTCTGGCTGAAATTTCTGAAGCAATACACAGACTCAATGTGCGGCCAAACCATCACAATCACCGCCAACGGCAAGACCGCACAGGCCACAATCATGGACCTTGTGAGTCGTCTCGGAATACAAGCCTCGCTCGCTGTGGTTGAATTGATATCGTGCCTTGGGTAGTGCCCTACCGGAGGAGGGAACTGCAACTACGGAGATATGGACATGAGTCCAGGTCTATTTCAAATCTTTTCAAGCTTAGATGCGGGTAAAATCTCAATTGAATGGGACTTTGGTGGTGGCTCTCCGCCTCCTCCATCGCCTACCACGACTGAGCAGGAGGCCACCTATACACCACCTCCACCAGATACGACTACTTACTACCAGCCGCCACCTCCGGACACGACCAGTACCTCGACTGAAGATCAATGGACACCGCCACCGGACACAACCACCTCGACCGAAGACCAATGGACGTCGCCAACCACCACTTGGGAACCTCCACCCACGTCTTCCACGTCTTCCTCTAGCAGCTCCAGCAGCAGCTCCAGCAATAGCTCGTCGTCTTACAGCTCCAGCAATAGCTCGTCATCTTACAGCTCCAGCTCGTCTTCTTCGGCACCGGCTACAAGTCCCTCGGCCGACCTGACCGTGCAGAGCACGCAACAATCTCAATCAACGGGTGGTAATCTCTTCGGCCTGGGCGAGGCCCTTGTTAACATCGGAAGCATGCTACGTTATGCTGGTGGCAATGGTGCCTAGAGCATGGCGGTCCGTCTCCGACCAGGCTAGCGATATACAGGTACAGATACAGATAGTGAGGTCTAGTACCCCTTACATTGTCTCCGCTGCGGACATTTTAGCAGATCCGTTCATTTACCAATGACATTCGTTTGATAGTCGCATAGCGTATTACCTATGTAGCTCCAGAGCTGGGACTCAGCCCCTAGCGGGTTACATGGCGGTGATGCATATTGCAGGTATAGCAAACATACCCAATCGACTTAAATCCTTCGTCCCCTGCACAGGTCCCGCAAATATGACCAGCAAGAAACGAGAGTACCACTATATCACTTGCCCTACTTGATGGTATTGTTATGCTGGGCCAATGGGTTCACCGTTCTCACCCCATCCCCACCCAAAGTCCAAAACGATGCCGATCCCATGTCTGCTGAGATCATACCTCCTCCGAAACCAGGGTAACTTAGGGCCCTGTACCTTTCCTGTGGCCTTTGAGGGCCACCGGAATCGCCAGTGGGTAACAGGGCGGAGGAGGATGCTGGGGAAAAACAGAGGGCGGAAGATCGACTTTGGTGGGACCGTGGGTGGTGTTTCCTCAGGTGGTGGGGGCACCGAAGTCACAGGTGCAGGATTGGTGTTTGGTATGTGTGCCGGTTGGCGTGGAGAAGGTGCCGCAGCTGGTTTGTCAGATGTGCCGCCGCGTTTTTGACGCCACCGCTGCATGAAGCCTCCTCCACCCCTTGCGGCATTGAGTGCAGATGCAGATCTTGACGTCGTGGCTGGCGCAGAAGCGGTAGTGGAAGTAGAGGGGCTCGAATTTGAGGGAGACTGTCTAAGGAATCGCTTGGGAACGACGTATCCTAGAAGTCTCTGTGCTAGGCCTGGAGTGGTGCGTTTTCTGCCTTCATCGAGCTCGGAAACTGGTATGGTGCCGACATCGATATCCCCATTCGACAGTCGACCAGGCTGCGAAGGCGCGGGCGACGGTTCAGGGGGTGCAGATGTTGCATGGGAAAGAACACTGCCCTTTTCCCAAGCCTGAACATCCAAATTGTCGAAGAACGGAGTGCGTGTGAAGTCACACCAGCATCTAGAGAGAAGCTGGATCGGCTGGTCCCATTTGAACTCCCTCGTCGCGTTGAAAGGGACCCACTGATGATCTGTCGAGTTGGTGAGAGTAATATTGAGGCGGTCGAATACTTTCGGAGAGATGGTATTTGCTGGAACGGCAGACCAATAGCAGGAGGTCACGAATAGCGTGGCGAGAACGATGATACAATGCATGCTGGAATATGTAAATCAATGTAAGGAATATGCCCATTCGATTTGTGTCATCCAAACAGGGGAGAGATAGGAGCAAGGTTGGGTTAGTCATTCGCTCCATAAAATTCTATGACAGCTCCGCACCATGGTCGAGCGTGAAATATGGCAGAAATTAAGAAAAGTACTAGGAAGTATGGTGGCGCCGTAGGAACACTGCAGTAGTGGATATCTTTAATTGGCGCTGGGTGGGGGGTGCACAACAAACACGTACGGCAAAAACATGAGCGGGAGCAACCATCTTGTACACCTGTTTCATTGAATGCGTCAATATATCGGTGATTAGACTACGTTTTAAGTCGGGCTGACCACATGGAGGAGGTTCAAAGCGTGCCGGCATTTGCCGAACCAACCCTTTCCCTCCGCCATTTGTATTTTATTTGTTTACATTTCATAGGACATGCCATTCCTAATTCTTTATCATACTTTCAAGCCACTACTGCCACAGCTCCAGTCCAGGTTCAAACACGCATTTCTGTAGCACCCCCCCAGTAGACGTAGGTATACAGTCCAATCTAACTACCTATCCAGACGTATTATTTTGTTGGAACATCGATCTGTGTGGACAGCTGGCCAGCGACAAAACGAGGACGATTTACGTGACGAGTGATTGATACTCAGGCTGAACCTCTATTACTATCACCCCAAGAGATCCTTCCTTACCGGATCAATAATCTCAATAGTTTATTCCTCCTCCAGTACGTTCTGGTCGGCTTCTTCCTCACTGGCATCTACGTCCCACTCGCAGACCATTTCTGTTTTGGAACAGAGGACCTCCCAACGAAATCACACAAGGTAGGAGTGTGTCCCTCCACCTTTCACTCCTTGTCATGACGTGTCAGGGAAAGCAGAATAGGTAGGAAGGGCCAAGATGGCCGGCCCGGAGGCAAGACCGAGAGTGCGGCTCTTCATGAGATACGGTGTATTGTAGAGTACATCAGAGCTTGCACGCTGCCATTTTACCGTTATTGACCCGGCTTAAATATCTTGTGTTAGTTGCATGACTCGACACGCTGAACATAGAAAAAGCTCGGAGGTACTATATGGACGGTTCCTAACCTTTACAGTGGTTCATGTCGCTTTGCTAAGGATCCCTTGAGTGAGCAACGAAACTCATGAACTAAATATAGCGCCCAAAAGTTTGATTTGTTCATAAGTGAACGCTTTGTCTTGACCTGGAGCTTGGAATTCTAGGCGTCCCGCATTTCGCACGCGAGGACATTCGTGAAAATGGGTATGAAGAAATTCAGATTTGAAATTTGGGCTATCCTGGAGTTTAAAGCTTGTTATATGCTAGTGTCAGGATTTTGATAATGGGAACGTGCGCTCTCGGCGAGAATATTGCGAATGCGAGCGGTTGCACGACGCGGGGGTGCAACCCAAAATCGTGTGGGGCGCATACAGAAGGCCTCGCCTGTACGAGTTTCTATCCTTAAGTGTTTGTATTAGGCCCCAACAAACACTAGATTTTGCCCGTACTGTCGGAGCCGCCGAAGGCGAAAGCAAAATTTTAACAGCTAGTGTAGGAGGCTTCACCGTCACATCATCTATGGGCTTTAATTCTGATCTTCCTAGATTCGCTGCCCGAACATCCTCGTGACAGAGAAGTATTTGGCTAGTATATAAATCTAAGGATGCCTGTCTCCATTACCTGAATACTGTCTTGCCTTATATACAAGGTATTATGGACTTTCTAATAACCCCTGAATTGTGTGCTTTGTACTTGCACTGTCCAAGTTCCTGGACAAACTTTGAAGTGCCCTCCAATACAAAAAAAAAACACCTTCGCACTTTGTGATATCTATGGTCATCAGCCCCTTCAGGGGCTATGCTTGGACAATAAACCATTTTGTGGGAAACTGGCCAATTACAACAT
>Ga0307513_10012740_pt1 | contig 10355 bp, 11 predicted proteins | sample 15_EM_MG_FD_202174 | JGI IMG/M metagenome (GOLD analysis project Ga0307513, IMG submission 202174) | Populus trichocarpa ectomycorrhiza microbial communities from riparian zone in the Pacific Northwest, United States - 15_EM | ecosystem: Host-associated > Plants > Roots > Unclassified | place...
TGGGGTGGTGGTCACGGAGAAGCGTAGGGTTACGGGTTGGGCACCGCCACACGGGCTCACTTCTCTCGATCCTCCTCACGACGTCCCCACAGCAATGGACCGCTTCTGATTGACACTCTACGGCCCTCGTATTGGGATGTCCTGCCGCACTCGCGTTTAACGAAGCTACTATCACGCAAGGAGCCAAAATTAAAACTCATTTCCTCGATCACCGTGAACATGATCACAGCCCCTGACTCAGTCACATTGCTTATAGCTTGCGGGGTATGAGGCTGCGCTACCGACTACTCGCGCCCTCCGTCCTTGGTTTTCCGGTGCATCCTCTACAATGTTGTCCGCAGCGACTCCCACCCAAGTGCCCCCTTGTCCCCGTTTGTGCCGCCCGGGATATCTGGCTGCCCACTCGTCGACACCGCGCGCTCGAAACCGGGGTATTCAGCAACATTCTCATCCTAGGATCCCGAGTCACGAACCATTGAGTAACCCTACCCGACGTTGCGGTAGAGCTGTGCCCCACCGCCGTACGGTGCGAACTCCGGCGTCTGTGGTGGACGTCCTAGGCCTGACTCATTGTCCCTGTCCTTAAAGGCACACGATCTACGACCAGCTTCGACATTCCGTCCTCTTTCCTCCTCTTCCACGACCACCACAACCAACCCACCAGACTTGCATGTGTCGGAGTCCCCGCTGTCAATGCTCCAACAATCTTAACAGCATGCCAGCCACTCCTTACCTGCGTAACGTAGACCTACCTGCCCTATCTCCATATCCATCTCCACCGTGGAATCATCCACAACTCCCGGCAATGGAAGGCTACAATCGTTACTCGAATCCCTACCCCACACCCTCCCCCACTTTACCAGGAACACCCAACCGGCTACCTACCACCCCCAACACTCCTCCCTCCTCTCTTCCCTCCAGTCCTCGTTTCCGCATCGACGCATCCCTCATGCACGGATATTACGATGCTTCCGCCGACTGCAACATGCTCAGCGATAGAGCCTTACTCAATCCAGCCGTTGACCAGTCCACCTCTTCGTTGGTATTGGTCCTGCCGCAGGATCTAGGCGCCGATAGCATCGTGGTCACACCCACCACATCCTCCCCATATATCACAACGTTCGACGTCGTCACAGCCATCCGGAAAGCCCTGTACGCGCCGTCCCAACGCTGGGGCGAGTCCAGTCGCCGGCGGTTGGTCGATTCCCTACGGGGCAGGACCCGTATAACATTGCGGGGCAGACAGGCGGGGCCCCGGCCCATTCTTGGTGTCGAGTTTTCTTGATTTTTTGGATTTGATTCCGTCTTCCTTCCCTCGGTGTATTTGTATATCGGACCAACGAACATGTAGCATTAGCACGTCTCTTTTTCTCCTCTTGTTTTTTTTTTTTTTTTTTACGAATTATTCGTTCTTATGCGTTGCTTTTTCGCTCGCCGCTCTCATCCTCCTTTCTTCACTTTTCACTTTCCTTCGGGAACGTTGTTAAAGTACGATACGGTAGACCCCGCTCACTCTCCAAACGCCAATGTTATGGAATCTTAAAGCGCCTCCATTACCATCTTCCTGCCTCCCCTGATCGGGGTTAAGTCCGTGACTCTCATTTGAATGGCATACCAACCGACTCGCTGGGATACAGCTCCACTTCAGAGGTCGCAAGCAGGAGCAGTCTCCGACCCCCTGGAGGCCTGCATGACGATGGAACGCGTTCTGGAATCGAGGGGCGAATATGTAGGGTTCGTCTGGTTACGGTGCTTTCACCCCCCTTGGACACGGTTGCGCTCAATTTCTCTCAAAGCATCGAGCAGATGAAGCAAGCCACCGCTGCAGTGGAGAACACCTCGGATTATGTGAGAGGGGAAATCGCGCGGAAGAGGGCGATTCACAACAAGGATGCGGCAGACTTGATCAAACGCGAATACAACTCGTACTATCAGGGGGTCCTTGACTCTTCTCTCGCATACGACGACCTCGCGCTACACGATGAGGACGATTTGAAGAAAGTATGTGGGCTGTTCGCACTATTTCCGTCCCACCTCATCCCCGTTGGTACAGCTCGCAGCTTCAACCTTCCGAGCAACAAGCGTTTCCCAGCTGCAAACATTGCAGCAGTCATACCTGCGAGCCGCAATTCCATTGCGGGAGAAACTCGTCAGGGTCGAAAGAATCGAGGATGAACAACGGCGTCGCGCCCAAGCCAACTTCCCAATGACCGTCACAGACTTCCGTGCCATCCAAGACAAATCCCACCAGCTCCACATCTGTCGATTTCTTATGCTGGAAGACACCATCCGAGACAATGGCGAGCTGAGAAGCAAGAGGGAACCCATCATGACCGACTATCGGTGGGCCTGGAGGCAGGTAACACCCCTTTGTGAGGAATACGCGAAGAACGTAAGCACGCGTCCCCACCAGACGGACCCGAAATGTGACGCGTAGATTTCAGGACAGCTTCAAGGAGGAAGTCCGCGGAATCGCAAACAGCATCCAACCTCACGCAGACCCGCGCAAGCGGAAACTTTAATTACAGTTGGTGACGCCTTTCAACCCTGCCATGTTGATGCGGCCCTGGAAGGAGTTACGTATTAAGTGGCCGGGTGCGCTGTTCAGGACTGTGGCGGCGGATGATACCTTTGTGCCTGATTTGGCAAGGGCGCACCACTCAGCCTCTTCGCAAGGTGGGGGTCCATCCAGCACTCCATTCTAAGCTATCCAAGCAAACGAAAACTCTTGTGGCTTCCTCGTAGGACCAAATACATCCTGCGACTTGCGCGCAAAACTTTGTAAGGCTGGCTCCACGGATTCCCACAACCCGACGATCGCGCTCCCATCGGCTGTTATTGCACGCCCCAATTAATCCCACGTTGAACATTGAACGTTGAAAAGCCGCGACAAACTTGACCTTATCTGGCACAAAGGGGTTAAAATCCCCGTTACGTCCATCAGACTCCGGGATGTCCGGCGGGGGGTTCTTCCCTCAGGGAACCAACAGAACTTAGCGACCGTCCCACCTCGTGCTGATAGCTTCCTGTGTTTCAAGATTTCGAACCTTGCATTCATGAATGGCGCCCCACAGAGGCAGATTCATACTTAAGCTGCCTGGGACGAACGATATTCCACAGATCATAAGCATCTACATCTCCACCTCTCCTCACCCCTTCCATTCTCCGTCGCGCCACCCCTCGTATGTCCTCCTGTCCAACGGTGTCATGTCCTATTGCAAATGCTGACCTTTAAACCCCCTCATCCTGTCAGAAATCCGACATGTCTCCCCAAACTCAACCCGCTGATGGAGAGATGGTTGCTTTCCGCTTCATCCCCGGTGCCACTGGCGGCGCATCTGTGGCCCGCCAAGTGATCCCAATCCCCACCCCCGGACCCGACGAGTGTCTCGTCAAGGTCCTTGCTGCCGGTGTCTGCCACTCCGATTGCAGCATCTTGGACGCCGATTTCCAGAAGGGAATGTTCGCTATGCCAAACCCCTTCGTCCTTGGCCACGAGGGTGCCGGTGTTGTCGTCTCGGTCGGCTCTAACGTCACTGATTTCAAGTCCGGCTCCTACGTCGCTTTACTTGGAACCAACGCTTGCTACACCAAATCTTGTGGTGCTTGCTTGCACGGTCTCGATAACGCCTGCCTTAACCACCCTTACCTCGGATTCGGTGGTGATGGTTTCTTTGCCTCCCACGTTTCTGTCTCCACCAGGAACCTTGTTGAGGTCCCCGCCGACCAGGAGACCGTGAAGCCATCGACCGCCGCCGTCTCCACAGACGCCGTCCTCACTCCCTACCACTCCCTTGTTTCGTGCGCCAAACTCACTCCCGAACAAACAATCCTCATCATCGGTGCCGGGGGTCTCGGTCTTAACTCGATCCAGATCGCGAAGCACATCATCGGCGTGAAGAACGTCGTTGTCACCGATATCCGAGACGTCAGTGTCAAGGCCGCCTTGGAGGTCGGAGCCGACTACGCTTGCAAGCCCGAAGAACTTGACGCCCTCATCAAAGAGCACAATCTCGTTTTCGATACCGTCGTCGACGTCGTTGGCAACGCCGAGAGCTTCGGGAGCTCGCTCCAGCGAGTCAGGGTCGGCGGCCTCATTCAGATCATCGGTCTTTCGGCCCGCGAAATCTCCCTCCCCCTCGTTGCTGTCGCGATGAAGAATGTAACCATCAAGATGAGCGCCTGGGGCACTAGGTCGGAGCTGAAGGAGGTATTGAGTGCCGTTGCTAGCGGAAAGGTCAAGCCACAAGTCGAAGAGAGGTCGCTGGAAGAGTGCTTGGAGGTTCTTCAGGATTTGGCCACTGGAAAGCTGAAGAGCCGCGTTGCCCTCATTCCCTGAGTTCTTTGTTTCGTTTTTTTTTTTTCGTTTTCGTTTCCCCCCTTTTCTCCCTTTTCTCACCCATAATTCGATGTAACCCTACGATCCCATTGTAGCGTAATCCGAACATACCTTAAAACCGTCTGTTCCAGCAACACAGTTTTTTTTTTTTGAGATCATTCTTGGTAACCTCTTATGACCAGCCGCCTCACAAAACGGGGCTCGAAGGTTGTTATGTCCGGTAATCCGGGTTTTTTGGTGGCTCACACAAAACACGTATTCTATGTCAATTGAATGAACAATTTGTATACTCGGAAAAGGGTAGGGTAAGTAAAATACAAACGAACTTAGTTCGTCTGAGCCCCAACGGCCTAAGAGAGGAAGTCAGTCGGAGGAAAGTTACTCTGGCAAAACTCGTACCAGTCGTTTCAGATGTTCCATAAACACCTGTAAACTCACATCGTCCGTGAAGATAGCTTGCCCGTTACCCGGTCCAGGTGCAGAACCGTACATGCTCGTGGACATGTGTGTTGTCGAAGGGTTCAACTTCGAGAGAAGGAAACGGGCTTGACTTCCACCCTGGTCACAAACGATGTAACGTGGGATTGGTTGCCTGTCGGCCAAGAGGTCCTGGGGGTCCTTCGGTTAGAGTATGACAACTCAGGAGAAGAACGACAAACTTGGGCATCGGCGACGGGAGTCTCAAGTAACTCCTTAAAGTTTTCGTAACCCTCCTGTTCGTGATACCCAGCCTTCCTCCACTGCGCGATCGTCTCTCCGTGGAAGATGAGGATATAGAAGAAGGTATCCAGCAGTAGAATGACATCGGGTTTAATAGACACGCTGTCGAGCAAGACGGGCTGGGCGGGAATATCGAACGTGTACGACATAAGCGTGGGTTGGATCATGATAAGAGAGTTATTAACGTCTTGGTCATTCAATACATGTCTGGACGCATGTAAGTGAGGGACGGGTAACGAAGAAAACGTACTAACCGATAGAAGGCAGTCTCATCCGGACTGTTATTAAACACCTGTAAGAACTGACTCCTTCGCAGGTGGAACATGAACTGAGGATAGATGCTGAAGTTATCCGCAAGCGCGAAACTCGTTGGATCTTCTTTCCTGTAATCCGCAAATTTCTGGCACAAACGGATCAGCATCCTATCCAACCATCTCAGGACATCTGGAGAATCATCGATCTCCGCCTTGAAAACGGCGATCCTCGACATCAACACCGCGGCAGCCTCCTGGTCGAACGAAGCGGCGATATTGGGTGAACCGGCCTCGGCGAAGTTTCTGGCGACAGTAGTCACTCGCAGCCTCATCTCTCCTGAAGAGTGTTGATAGTGGGTGACGAATTGGATGAGTCCTCGTGATCCCGGTTGCAATGGCTGGCCAGCGGGCGTTACAACCTCGAAGTAGACACCAGCAGAGGTTCTCGGTGTGACGACGTTGATGTTCCACGCTGACGTCTGACCAATACCAATTTCTGTTTCGCCGACGCAAGCTGATTTTTTGTTGGCGGACGTAGCATGCCCAATCAATCCTGAAACTTTGAGTTCTTTTGTGGTCTGTAACACAGTCAGAAATTGTTTCTGGAAGTTTCCGGGGAAGGGTGGAGTGTAGCCCTACCTGAACGTCAAATGTTGCATTGAAGCCCATTTCAAGGTTTCCTTGTTCGTCTTTTGAAAAGATACGGAGGAAACTTTGTTTGAAGATGGAAGTCGTAAAGGCATCTGACAGGACCATGACACCGTTTGTGGCGTTGGGCAGCGACTTCATCTCAAGGAGCCCGACTTGGTCGAGACACCCGGCGAAGAGGTCAACGACATGGCCATTAGCAGAAACTCGTTTGGCGAGTGCCTCGTAGAACTGCAGGACGGATTACTTTGATAGTCAAACAGGAGCGTAGCATTTTTATTACCTTCGAGGCACGCTTGAAATGTTTTGCACTGTCACGATCAATATCATGATGGGACCGAATGGGTTCCTTCAGTTCATTGGTTACAACCATACCAGGGCCCTCCGTGCAAGGTCCACCGGAGAACACCATGATTCGTGCACCAGTATTGGGGTAAGTGGTCTGACAATCCAGATATCAGTGACAAAATGATGACAATCATCATGATGTACCTCAAGAAGGCCAACAGCAACGCTGACCGCATTTCCAGTGCACCTCAAGGGGCGCTTATCATTCGCGACTGGCCATGGATCGCGGGAAAGGGATTCCAAGATACCAGTGAGCTGGAACTCAACCTGTTGGACGGGTAGGAGGAATCGTGCGGCCCCGAAGGGATGCGTAGGCGCCGGTTGACCTGGTCGAGGGGCAACACGGCTTTGTCCACTGAGTCCCAACATTTCCTGAATCTGTTTTGGGGAGTATTCCTTTCCTCCTCGAAAAACGTAGGATTTGTTGCACTCGGGGTAGCCTATTTCGTGGACTTGTGTCTGTGAGTGCGATCAGAAGTTCGTCATGATAAATGAGGGAGAGGGTAACCCACCATGGCCCCGTATGTGATCAGCCCAATAAGCGCAAACGGTGGCAGAAGACTAAGGCTGACGACGATGGCATCCCGTAGAGCCCTGAGGTCAGGCTCGTCCAAGCACGTATCCACCACGAACAGGAAGATGGGAGGGACTTGAGCTGGTCGGCTCAACGTGTATTCGATAGTTGTATACTTTGGCAAAAGTTCCGCAGGCAGGTTGGTGTTGGAGATATCCTTGTAGTGGGGTGGAAACGCATTTCTTTGAAGGCAAAATGGGCAAATCCATAGTTTTCCTCGGATATCGATCTGGCTGTGTGTATGTCATTTGGATAGGTCACGATGAGGTGGACGGAATTGTGACGCACCAGTACGGGTTCAGGATGGCTCTACACGGGGGTTTGCATGCAACGGGGTCGTAAAGGACTGGGGGAAGATCTTCTCTGTGCTTGAGGGGAGTGTACAGGGCGGAGATTGGGACCACGGTCCGGGTCGCTTCAATACGAGAGGATGGCCAAACGTTCAGCGACAATCGGATACCTGGGAATGGGTGTTAGTGGGACTGCTCTTTGCCTAAGCCTGCAGTGCACGTACCGTCCCGGTCCTCGACATCCTCAAAGTTCATCATATTTGCGGAGGAAGAAAAATGTTGTTGTGTGGTGAAGTAGGATAAGTCTTTGGATCACTTGTCAACGTGTCTGCTCGTCAGTCGATTAGGTAATCAACCCTTCCCTCCATTCTCCGGTACTGACGATCCTCAAATACAGGGAGTATCATGGAAATAACGGCCGATATCTGCTGGAATTCGGATTCCCTCTGACATTGTCAAAACGGAGGCACGGGTTTGGACACGGCAACGCCGCGGCTAGCCTGACCATGTCCGTGATCTCCCGTCCTCGAATGGCCATGGGGCGCTGGAATACCGTGGCGCGGGTCACAGACATGGCAAACGATGCCAGCAGAAACTCTGCGCTTTGGATCAAACCGTGGCAGCGACTGGATGCTCTTATTAAGGGCAAAGGAACCGATGGATTTCCTTACAAGTGCCCTCTCTCAGTCGCCGTGCGTTATGGTTAGACACATATCTCCAGGTATGGGGCATGCATCTGACTGTAGAACGCGTGCCTAACGCTCCGTCAGTGCTTGCAAGGTGGAGGACTCCGAAGAAATACCTCTACAAAAGAAGAAAGCGAGACGGCAAACCTCTCGAGAAATTAGAGCGATACGTGTGAGTGGAATGTATATCCAAATTCTCGACGTAAAGCTAAACCAAGAGAAAGGACTTCGCTCGGGAAGTTTCACAAGAAGTACCAACAGTCACAACCAGGGTATATGTTGAACATTTTGGCTTTGGAGCGGTCACCTGATATCGTTATCGTTTTTCGCAGGGTTGTTTACGAGGACGGATTGCCCACGCGACCAAACACGCCTGTGCAAGGGTAAGGCCCACATCTCGTGTTCTATGCCTTTCTCAGTCAGCTGAACGCGACCCTTTCAGTTCGGAACCACCACCACCTCTTCCTACTCCCGTCGCGCTCTCTTACGACGACCTCCCTACCCCCACTCCCAAGTCTACCAACACTTCCACAGGTAAACTCAGCAAACTAAAGGCCAAGGTTCTACGTTATCTTCGAAGGGTGCAGAACATGCCAGTCCTCACGCGTTCAGCATCGGCCACATCTTCCAACAGGCCCTACCTCACCCCCCATACTCCCCTGGCCACTCACCCCAGGGCTCTCATTGACACGACGCCCCTCCCATCTCTCTTCGATAAGATGGCTGGGGCTGCCAAACAGAGGAAACGATCCACTTCAGTCCAGCTGAAGTCGAAGGTGGACGACCACCCGTTTACGCTGCCGTCTATCCCTGAAGAATCTGAAGAACCCTCGTCTGATCCAGTCAAGGTTGACCATGTTCAGAAACCTTCAGACACGCGGACTGGGCTCGAGGCCGCGGTCCACCAACCATTGGCCACCAGCGATGACATGGACTTTGAGGACACCCCTGTCACCGTCTCTGAGCTATCCCATCCCAACCCCCCTCCTGCCCCTGACTTCTCTCTTGTCTGCGGGGGACACTTCCTCTCACCCAACCCACTTGATATCCACCCCCGTCCATTTGTCGCACCGTATGTATATCCCGTTGACTCTCGTATGTGCATATACTAAAGTTCCTGCTTAGACCCCCCACAAATTGCGAGCCCCTGCTCCTATCCGAGTTGACAAACTCGGCCACATTCACCTACCCAACCACCAATTACAACCCCCCATCCACCAGGTACATCGAAACCCAACTTCTATTCGTCAACGGTACTGAGCCTCGCATTCGTAGCACGAATCCCATTCCACATTTTCTCCCACAGGAACAGGCCCTGCTCCAGCCTTCACAGACGAACGGGGAACCCCATCGAATGTAAGACACTGATTTTTTTGTATGGGCCTCTCAGATTCTGACTCTTCTACGCAGCCAAATTCCCGAATATCATACCGTATACCCCCAATACCCAATGTTGCCTCCACCCATATACCCTACCGTACTGCCAACGTGAGTTGATTTCTTCTGCCCGGGGCTGAACGGTATAAATTGAACGACTGTTTAGTTTATCCGCTTCCGCGCCTGTGCAAAACACCGTACAGCCAGCTATCCTCCCCATCCTCGCCCAGTCCTTCCCCGCCTTCACTCCCACTTTCGCCAACCCTGGCCCTCAACGAGAGGCGCCAAACTGGTCATATTTTCCTCCCTCCGCCCCCATCGAGACCTCCACCAGCCGTCCCATGTTCGTACCTCAGGTCCAACAACGACCAGAGCTTGAGAACAGCTTCGCATGGTGGTTCCACCCCCGTACGCGTCTCTCCAGCTGGCGCATTCGAGAAATCGAACGTCAAAGAGAGATGGATCTGATCGCTGAACCTTATATCGCACGCTTACGGGAGGTTTCTCGTCGGAAGAAGGTCGAGGCCGAGGCACGTGCTCTTGCTGGACAGCAGAAGGTAGATCGACCTAAGAAGGAACAAGAGAAGTCTTGGGTGGGAAACCCCTCGACGGGGGACGAGAAGAAGCTGCGGAGGGAGTTGAAGGACATCGAGCGCCAGCAGCGGTCTGGGGAGAAGAGGCAGGCAAGGAAAGATGCTCGTGAGAGGAGGCGACGTAGGAAGTCTGCAGAGAACACGCCACTCGAGGGTAAAGAAGCGGATGTTCCAGTCCCTCCCCGTCGCAAGAGCTCGGGTCGACCGAAGCCTTACAGCATTCCTCATCCCACAACACGTTCTCCCCGCCGTTTACATGTCATGCCTGGTGGATTCGATTCTGACGTCCAGACTCCAGACCAGACCAGCATTTTCCCTGACGCGCTCTGGGAGGGCCTCAGGTTCGCTGTCGACATGGGATTCAGACAACTCTGGACGCAGAGTTGACTGGCTGCACCTCTCTCTCTCTCTCTCTCTCCACGCGATCCCTTGGACGCGATCCCGCCGGATGGGTGCTAGGAAAGGAAGATGGACTGTGTAGAGTAGTGGTTGCTGTTATTTTATTTATTTTTTAATACCCTGTCCG
>Ga0307513_10012742_pt1 | contig 10355 bp, 14 predicted proteins | sample 15_EM_MG_FD_202174 | JGI IMG/M metagenome (GOLD analysis project Ga0307513, IMG submission 202174) | Populus trichocarpa ectomycorrhiza microbial communities from riparian zone in the Pacific Northwest, United States - 15_EM | ecosystem: Host-associated > Plants > Roots > Unclassified | place...
TGAGAGTCGCTCCTCCAAAAGATATACTGCTCGATTGGTGCCCGACGATGTTGTTCCGGCAACAACCGGCTTTTGTGCGATGGCAATTCCAGCAGCGACAAAGTGGAATTCTGGAATGTCAAAGGTCAGGGGCGGTGATCCACGGGCAACCTGTTTGTCAATCTCTGCAGCAATAAACTCATACGCAAGATTCAACAATGCGCTTGCCCAAACCAAAATTTTGGCCTCGTCGAAGACAGCGCGTTCTTCTAAGGTACGTACCCAACACGGCACTTTGTTCATCACCCTTACGTGTCATAGAGGCCGTCAGCACTGTTGTTTCCGCGATGAAGGAGACAACATGTAGTGCATACCTGCTGAACGAGACTCAGGGTAGTCCTAGCAGCGTCAATCGTCATTGAACCCCTCGTCGCGATCATGAATCTGCTGGTGGTGCTTTGGAGGCTACACACAAGGTTAGTGAAGGAACTGGTAAATTTGGGGGAGTCTCCTCAAAACCTCGAAACTGCAGTACAAGTGTCAAATGACACCGCCGTGCAACATTGCGAGGTTATGGAGGTGGTGCGAGGTCGCAATAGCAGAGTGGCTTGGTGGTGACATACCCCGATCGACCAGAGACAGACGAGGCTCGTACCATGCCAATGAAGGATGGTAGTTGGCAGAACGAACGATGATGCTGTTCAGGAATTCATGTCCACGCCGCTCACTCTTGCATACGAGGAAAGTGAAGATGTTGTCGAATGTGATGGTGGAGGTGATGACGATTTGGTTGTCTCTTTGTGTGCACGAACATGTCGTCCTCATTGTCAGGCGCATGGTGTTGGCCACCTGCTAGCGTCAATATGTGTATGGGATGTATAGACGGTGGCCTGTTGATTTCTACAGTGTGGTTGTCAGGAGTTAGCGGTGAAAGGAGGACTCGGTTCACCCTTACGCACCTAGTAGGTCTCCTACAACTAGTAGCACTGATTAAATAGCATTAGCACCGATGAAATCAGAATGAAGGTACTTATCTGAGTTGTCGGTTGAAGAAGAAGCCAGTGAGAGTGGGTAAGACAGTTAGCGATGACATCAATTCGTTCGGAGTTCGCGTCATGCGTCATGTGACTGTATTCACAGTCAACACGGCACATCCGATGATGCACAAACTGCACGGCTATAGCTGTGCCACTAAAAATAGTGCATAATGGCTTTATTGTATGTATTCACTGGCCCGAAATTTTTATTTGCCTTACTTTGATAAACTACTGTGTTGAGGAATATATTTTTGAATTTCAAGTATTTACCGGTGTTGATAAGGCGGTGTTCAGGGTCTCGAGTGATCCATCAACTGCAATCACTCGGCAGGCATGTTTGGCAACGCCTTGGAGAGCGTGATGCTCTCGGTTTCCATACTTTGAGGATGACAGAGACAATGATGGTAGTGCTTTCCAAGAGTGCCTAAGGGTCAGAGATATGGGTGGTGCATCCAAGAGCCATGCCAGGGAAATTGTATCCAAGCCAAAAGTGTCCAAGGACATCTTCTATGTGGCACCTTCCACTTGCCCTACCACCCTTTCGGATCACCTTCGCCAGATGGGTGCAGAAATTACTCCCACTGAGAGCGACGTTACAGGTTCAAACTACTCCAACCATGTCATGGTTGACAAAGATCGAGGAGGTTATGGCGATGTCGATTTTGTTGGTGATCCTGACGAAGATCTATCGGGAAAAATTCAAGATTTCCCCAGGAGCTGAGGGAGATTGCGAGACACTTGGGCGACAACTTGTTCAACAGCCTCGAGTACTTGTCGCACAGGTTCGGTGTCTCGGTGGACGATGTCAAAAGCATCTTGCAATGATTGATATCAAGTCCTCGAGAGATGGCAATAGTTGGAATGACTTCCAGACTTGGAAGAAAATCAAGGATCCTCTACGCGATGGAGAGAGTGGTACATTTGTATTTTGACTATATATATGCAGTTTACACTATGACTTATACTGCAACTTTACAGTTCAGGACCGTGCCACTCGTATCAAAAAGGAGTACGTGGCATTCAAGGAGGGCCCACCAGAATTGTTCGAAGAGATGTACTCGGACCTCATGGAACATGGCAAGGACCCTGCAAACCTTCTTCCCGCTCTGACTCATGTCCGACATACTGTCGATGGCGCACAGGCTTTGGCTACCAGCCTTATAAGCTAGAATTATATATGAAATGTAGCTAGTTTGCCAACTAAGAGCATACTTCTACAAGGCAAACAACCTACCTGGCAAGTTTCCCAAGGGCCATATATACCAACACCTATAGACAAATTCAGTGTCTCAGACAACTAGGTGATAGATTACTTTATTTAGATGCTCCACAGAGGTTATTTGTTTATGCTTTGATAGGATCATTTTGCAACATGTGACTTTAGATTTGGCTCTATTTATATCATTATCGCACACACATATCATATTATGGCCTCTGAGCCAAACAAATATACAAATATGGTGGCAGTGCATAATATCTGTCTATAAAAGGGAAACTGTTTATGTTATCAAAATAAACATTTTGTTTTAAACTTAATAGCCAAATTTTTTTTATCAATAGCTCTAGAAAAGTATTTTGCATTTTACTTAATAAAAAAATGAAATACAAACAAAAATTTAACATATTCAGGGTTCTACTAATAGAATCTATGCTTTAGCAAAAAGTTTCCTTTTTTGGAAAAAATTCCCATCAGCCAAATTTCACAAACCACCGGCTCTGGGAAAGTATTTTGTGTTTTTCTCAATAAGAAAATAATGTACTGATGTAATTGAAATGGATTCAGGGTCCAATTGGTGTAATCTACATTTTCTGTTTATAGCACAGCCACCAAAAATGACTTTTTTCTTATTTGGGAAGTCCATCTAGCTATATAGATATAGCATTATATATGGCCCTTGGGAAACTTGCCAGGTAGGTCGTTTGCCTTGTAGAAGTATGCTTCTAGTTGGCAAACTAGGGACATGTCATATATGAGAAGGGCTTATACAGGTGAACTTCAAGCAGCATAATGTTGTTGGTAGTGCTTGCACAGCTCGTTTTTGGCTTTCTCGAGCAAGGTCAGAGTGATTCGCATAGTCATTAAGCTTTCCTTTACAAGATATTCCGGGGTCAGAGCTTGCAGTGCCATATCAGCCGTCATGGCCGTACATGCACCATCATCATACGGCTCTGGCATCGCGTAAACCATCCCGTCACCGTGACCAAATTTCTTTGGACGGGACGGTGACAACACACCCGTATGGTAGCCGTATCAACAGTAAAAACGGCGCCGGTGTGCAGCCCTAGCTCTTAATGCAGAAAAATATCCAGGAATGGGAAAGCCAAAACACACCACTATTTACAACATTTTCAGCAGATATCTTATACTACATGCAAGTACATCGCAGATCGGTTCAGGGTTTCGAATTGAACACGTCCTCAAGCCTATTCGACATTGATTGTTATTATTATTATTCTGACCAACCATCTGGGCTGGTTTCTCTGCTACAGTACGAGGGATTCCGACCAAAAGCTTACTTCTACCCGACCTCATTCGATGAGCATGCCCCCAACCCCCATCCCTAAATTCCTGCATAGATTCCTGCGCCTCTTTCCAATGTCTCTCGAAACCTCCCACAAATCATGTGTCGAGGCGATAACCAGCTCTTTCCCCATCAAAAGTTACTGCAGCAGGATCTGCTGTGAGTACATCCTTAAGGGGCTGGCACGGATGACGCAGGTGATAGTTACTAGGGTGTGGGTGTTGAAGAAGAGCGGGGGGTCAGAGCACGAGTCATTGGTGATCGAGGCAAGAGACCTGGAGGGTCATGGTGAGGCCTTCTACCTTAGATTCAAACAAGGCCCTTGCGGGCGTAAAAGGGCCATGGATATCTTCACACCGCCGTCTCCAAAACCGGTTGGCCTGTCCTCTGGCGAGTCTTTTCTGTCAGCTAGCCCTAGCCTTGCCTCCGTCTCCGTGCCGTCAGAGGGGTCCATGTCCACACCGTCAGAGAGGTCCCGCAAATCACGTCTGAGCAACATTCTCACTGAATCGAAGTGGAAGTGCTCCCTCATAGCCTCCGTACCCACCACAAGCCACTCCTCAAAGTCTGCACACTCGACTTTCCCCTCTCCAATAGTATCCTCCAAGTTATGTTTGACTACTAGTTGTGCCGATGACACGGTCAGCCTGCTTTCCGCCACAACAGACAAGGAAGTTATCATCCACTCGGTCTCCTTTTCAACAATCACCCCCTGGTCCTCGTCCTCACCCATCATCCTCCAACCCTGCCCCATCAGCAACCACCCCCTCCTCCTCGTCCCCTGTCCTCGCGACTGGTTTTCCCCTCTATCACTTAGCCACTTTAGCGGTTGCAGCTCACAAATTGGACCCAGGATACATAGTTTTAGACAAGAACTGTTATCATTTTGTCGGCTCCATCCTCCATATCCTTACGTATAGATACCCCCACACACTGTCAGATCAAACGATACCAGGCCACAGCTTCGAGTGGAAGAAAAAAGCGAACAGGAGCTGGGGCCCGTTTCTTATTTTCAAAACCAATCAATTTACTGCAGGACCGCTGGAGGCGAAGTTCGCCGAGAAGCAAGAAGATTTTGAGCACAAAGTATGTCCACCGTTTTTGCCACTGGTGGGGGAGCTAATCAGTGATTTTTTTCAGGTGATGATTGAGAAGGAGAAGCGAGAAACCAAACGAGATGAGCTCAAGAGTGCCCACATTGAGGCAGCCCTGCTGAAGAAGAGAGTTGAGGATACCAAGAGGGAAACCACCAGCCTCAGAGCCCAGCTCAATGCCAAGGGCTGACTGACCCTCATCAACACTGTGATGCATGCAATCATGCTTGTTGGGATTAGGCGGGCCATGTTGGATTTGGGCCAGCAACCTATTCCGAGCCCTTGTGCTTGCGACCCTCTCTGACACTCATATGTTCCATTTCCTCTAGTTTCTTTAGTATTTACATAATTCTATATATTCTTGAAAAATTGGAAAGTCTTCCAAGTTCAAAGATTTTATCTTAAATAAGATAAGAGGAGTACTGTTGCCTGAGTTTGGACTATTGAATTTCAAAAATGTGAACTTCCACACATGTATATGATTATTTTTTTTCATCCAGATGCCAAACTGTGTACTCCAAAAGAGGTTGATAGCCTTCTGTCTGCTGAATTCCCTGATAAAGAGGAACACCCTGAGCTCTTTGAGTTGGTCAAGTTTGTCATAGTTTATACTCCATGTGGAAGTGAGCATAATAACCCCAATGCCTCTTGCATTGAAAAGAAAAAGTGCACCAAAAACTTTCCAAAGCTATTCCAAGATCAGACAATAGTGACTACAGATTCTTATGCCAAGCTTTGCAGGTGAGACACTGGAAAGAAATTCAAGATTGGCTGAGGAAATTCTGACAAAAAGCGGACAACAGATGGGTAGTTTCATACTGTCCATGGTTGTTGTGGAAATATTGCTGCCATATTAATGTGGAGTCTATTGCTTTCATCAAAGCTATCAAGTATATCTACAAATATGTTTATAAAGGCCATGATTGCACCACTATGCAGTTTGGCATTTGCCAAGATGAAGCACAGCTCTATTTGGATGCATGATATTTTTCTGGCTATGAAAGTAGCTGGCATATATATGAGTTTTATATGCATGAAGAGTCACCTTCAGTCACACACCTTCAAGTTCATTTAAAAGGAGAAGATCTCATATCCTGGGATAAAGATGAGGCTCCAGATGCAGGGGATGTTTTTGTCTGAAAGACAAATAAACGTGAATGGAAAATACACCAACAGGAATTTTCTATAGGGTGGATGTACTATACAAGCCCACATGCTGGAGAATGCTTTTTTCTCAGAACTTTTCTCACTGCTATCAAAGGTGCTACCTCTTTCAAAAGTCTTTACATATTTGGTGATTATGTCTGTGCCACATACAGAAAAGCATGCTTTATATATGATCTTCTTGAAGATGATAATGAGTGAAGGATGTGTCTTCAGAAGGCTGGAGAGATGGCTAGTGGTCACCAGCTGCACAATTTCTTTGTTATTATTTTACGTGACTATTCTTCATCAGATCTATTGGTATTATGGATGCAGTTCTGTGATAAGATCTGTAATGATCTCAGATATGTATTAGAGTATTACAACTTCTGAGTGGATCCAACTTAGGAGAATGTGTTTGACTATGGTCTCTATCTCATTGATCGCATACTTTAATCCTCCAATCAGTCTTTGCATAAATGGCCTATGTTACCATTCCCAGTTGGAAACTAGGCAGAGCTTATTGGAAATTCATTTATCAGAGATCAGCACTACAATGTGAATGAGCAGGCTACATTAGCTGCTGAAAACATTTCCCACCTCAATCAAGGTCAATGTACTGTATTTGATGAAATTGTTAAAGCAGTAGATGAACAATTAGGGCAAACCTTCTTTCTTCATGGTTCTGAAGGAACAGAAAAAACCTTTCTTTATAAAATTCTCAGTTACCACTTTTGCAGCCAGGGAAAAATTGTTCTTTGTGTGGCATCATCAGGAATTGCTGCTTTTTTACTCATTAGAGGAAGAATAGCTTCAAAAATCCTCTCAAAATTCATGAGGAGTCTGTGTGTTCATTTCCAAAAAATGGTGAAATTGCGGATCTCCTCTGTATCACTGATCTCATCATTTGGGATGAAGCCCCTATGCAGCATCACCATATTCATGAATGTGTTAATTGCACTTTTCAGGATGTTCAGGGCAATGACAAACTTTTTGGAGGAATTGTGGTGGTCTTTGGTGGTGATTTTAAACAAATTCTCCCTGTTATTGTCAAGGGATCATATGCTCAGGTTGTTGGTGCCAATCTTTAGTGTTTTCATTTGTGGCATTCTATTACAGTTTTATATCTCACTCAAAATATGCGTCTTAACACTGGCAATGATGTTGAGTGCCAATTTGCAGAATGGCAACTTGGAGTTGGACATGGAAACTTTACTGATGCATCAGATAACATCACTTTGCCAGATCACTTTTATTGCCCAGAAAACATAGTCAAGTCTCTGATTGACACAATTTATCCTGGAGTCAGTGCAACTCAATAGCCTGATTAGTATTATGCAGATCGCACTATTCTTTGCAGCCGGAATAATAATATCTATAAACTAAACAAAAAAATTTTGAACTCTTTTCCTGGAGAGGAAAAAATCTACTGGTGTTGCACAACATTGATCCTTCTCATGGCATCTGCAATGGCACAAAAGATAGTGGTGACAAAAATGCAAAGTCAGATGATTGAAATCAGATTTTTAACAGGAGAATTCATGAGGAAAAAAGCATTTGTTCCACGGTTGAGTTTGAATCCTTAGGACACTCAAATTTCATTTGAGTTCTGTTGTCGACAATTTCCAGTTAATCTATGCTTTACAATGACAATCAACAAGTCACAAGGTCAATCAGTGGCTAATATAGAACTCAATCTTCAATATTCAGTATTTACACATGGACAGCTTTATATAGTGATTTCAAGAGTGACTGCTTTATAGAATATCAAAGCCATCTGGAAGGAAAACAAATCTGATTTTGTAACTAAAAACATAGTTTATCCAAAAGTAATTATTGGCTAATTTTTATTTATTTTACATATGATTGAATTATTACATACATATTATATATATTCTGTTTCATTATGTTGTATATCATAAATAAATACACTTAACTCAAAAATATGGAATAAAATGTAGTACTTTGATGCAACAAATTTGACTGCTTCAATAGTACCAAAAAAAATAGAATGAAGTACTTTGATGCAGGAAGATTTGCAAAGTAAATCTGACTGCTTCAAAGTACCAAATATCAAAAATAGGATGCAGTACTTTAATGCAGGAAGATTTACAAAGCGAATCTGATTGCTTCAAAGTACTAATTTTAATATCTTTGTTATTTGGCTATCATGTCATTTTGATAAAGGTGAATACCCCTCCCTGTGGCAAAGCCATGGGCAAGCAAAGTTTGTATTTATATCTGCGTGAGCTACTAGAATTCAAAAAAGCTTACCAAATAACAGATACTAGTGATTTAATTCTATAGTTTATAGTAATGCCCCAAATAAAATAACTTGCATATTGGTACCTACAACTATTTAAACTGCCTCATTTGTGGAGAACATATAAAATTACATATGGTGATAGTAAGTCAAATATAACATATAGCAAATGATTGGCTTTTTTTGGCCAAATTTCCAGGATTTATAAACAGCTTACAAGATTACAGATACCAATAATCTATGTAGACAGTGGGTAGCAACAAATTGAACAAAACATGCTTGACATTATTGCCTATTTTTGGCTCAGCTAGAAACTTTTATGAAAGGCCACTCAAGTTATATGTTTTAAAAACATCAATTATTGTCACAGTGTTTAAATCAATTTTGAATTTGTCAACAACATTTTGCTCACATTAATATAATCTGCCAAAAATACATCATCATTGTGTGAACTTCACAGAACAAACATGTTTTGGCCAAATGGCAGTGTAGTTTTCTTTTTTTTATTAAAATATACATAGTTTATTTCAAGCTGCACTAATTTTTTGTATATGTATTTATTAATTATTATTTTTTATATTTAAATCCTTTTATATAAAATAATTTTGGGTTTATAAAAAATTTATCAAATTTATCAAGGCTTTTATTATTATTTAATTTATTTTGCATCAAAAAAACGTTTTTGTCAATTAAAATTAATAATATGTAATTATATTGTGGAAAAAAATATTTAAAAAAATATTAAATTATTTATAATAATATATATATATATATACTTTTTTATTAATATAATTTAATCTTCTAATTTTTATATATTGTGTAAAAAATTATTATTATTATAAAAATATTATAAAAATATTAGAGTTTTATTTACTATAAAATTTTAAAAAATATATAAGTTATTGTAAATAATTTAATATTTATTCAATAATTTTAAAATTTATAAAAATATAAAAATAAATTTATTTTTATAATTTGATTTTATAATTTTTATATAATATTTTTTTTATAAAATATAATAATAATTCACAATATTTTAATTAAAATATAAGATTTTGCACCCAGTGTTTGTTTGGCTTGGCTTGGCTCTGATGAATTTATATTATTAGATGGCTCAAAAGCTAAGTGAAGCTATTGAATAATGGAAAAAGCTTCAATAATTTTTTATTTATTTTGTAAATTAATTACAAAAATAGTTTTATTTCAAATCAATTATTTGATTATTTTAGTGGATAAACTATGTTTTTAAATTGAGCTTTACATTTGCCACTAATTAACCTTGTGACTTATTGATTGTCATTGTAGAGCATAGATTAACTGGAAATTGTTGACAGTAAAACTCAAAATAAAATTTAAGTGTTTTAAGGATTCAAATTTAACCATAGAACAAATGCTTTTTTCCTCCTGAATTCTTCTGTTAAAAAAATTTGATTTCAATCATATGACTTTTTTACACTTTTTATTTTTTTATTGCCACCACATATATATAACATGCTTGGGAGGACAACACTATAGTGGAATTACTGTGCATATATTCTATGTATTTTTTTCTAGCACATGCACAGTGTGCTTCTGGAATCATAGTTTATTATATTGTCCAAAGAGCTTTTTTGTGTCTTGTTTTTGATTTCAATGCAAGATTTCATTATATTATAAACACTGTTGATAAAAATATGTTCCTATGTGTAAATAATTTGTCATAATATGATAATATTGTTGTGAATAATACTAATTTTGATTTTCTGACTACTGACCATAAAAACAAAATATCTCAAAAGTAATTTACAAGTAAAAATATATAGGTACAATTCCACTTATTAATTATATAGTGATTATTGTCTGCCCCAATTAAATCTTTTGGTTCACCTAAATAACTAATGTGCTTGTTGAGACTTTGAAAATAGTACACAATACCAATCTTATCTGCTTATTCAAAATCCATAATGTGAATATAATTTATTATAAAATTGTTTGAATGTAAATTTCTATAAACAAGTCCAAGGTTGTCTAAAAAATCAACAATTTCTTTAAAAAATGAGTAAATAAAATAGAAATTGTTAGCAATTTTGATTTATTTTGTCAAGTGTAAACCATTCTGGTGTACCATAGAATAAAACAGTCACACAATTTCAGGGCAAAAGTTAAAGCTTGCTAGTTTAGCATTTATAAGGCAAAAGAAATCAGTAGTGTCTGGTGAAATGTCTAGTAGACCATAATGCCATAGTGGTGATAAACAAATTTCACCACATAATTTGGGTGCAATTTTTCTGGAGGGACATTGCTTTCAGTTATAAGAGCATATGCCAAAAAAACCAAG
>Ga0307513_10012743_pt1 | contig 10355 bp, 10 predicted proteins | sample 15_EM_MG_FD_202174 | JGI IMG/M metagenome (GOLD analysis project Ga0307513, IMG submission 202174) | Populus trichocarpa ectomycorrhiza microbial communities from riparian zone in the Pacific Northwest, United States - 15_EM | ecosystem: Host-associated > Plants > Roots > Unclassified | place...
TAAGCCACGATTTGTCGTCCCTCGGCTGAGGCCTTGAAAGGGTTGAGAAAAAGCCCATCGCAAAGCAAAGCAACCTTGAACCCAGGCCAACATTATACGGAGAATCGGATAAAGAAAATTACAGTCCATCACCTATACTTACTGCTATGACGTATCCAGGATGATCAGCAAGCCGAAGACGGCTTAGATTTCTCACCTACAGCCTCACCTCGTCCATTCTGGACAGGCAGTCCGCTACGAAGACGACCGTCATGAGCTTGTGAACTGTGGCGCATACTGTCTGTCCAGATCCCGTGCGGCGGGTTATATAGTAGAGAACACTCATTCGTGGTATAAGGGGCTGTGAAGAAGGCAGGATGAATGGTAGGTCTGTCCATTCTGACTTGTTGCTATATCTTCCTACTCTATTCTGGAGCGTGTCATCTCTTGGGACGGTCCTGGGAAGCATTCAGTGAGGTAACCCGGTCCCTTATCTGGTAACATCCTAAGCACGTTGATGGTTGGCAGATACTAGGGTTTCAAAATCACTTGATCGGCATTAACAGCACTGCGGCAAAGCCATATCGAGTTTGGCGGACAGTGAATCTAGTCGGTCGTCGCGGAGAGGGACACAGCTCTCGGATCTGGAAAGGGATGTAGCCGTCTTCAACGTGGTTCCACAAAGAACGTCACACCGTATTCTAAATACCCTCCCGCCCTATAAACCTCGTCCGTGTGCTTGGTCTCCGAGGCGAACCACTTCGCCCTCTCCAAAGCACATTCAAGTACGCACCATTTTAAATGCCTGCACATGAGCCCTACTACCGTCAAAGGCTCAACAATGAGCTCCAAAGGATCGGCGACCTAGTTAATCTGCGATACGAGTTCGACACTATCGGCCCTCTTCATGAAGCCACCTGGAAAGCCACTGCTAGAAGTAAGAGGGCTCTAGTTTACTTGTACCATTTATTGACCACTTCGTAGTATGGGGCATCCCCTATGGGGTGGGCAATGGCCACACGAAATCCGAAGCTAAAGAAGCCGCAGCACGGGCTGCGTATTACAAGCTACTTGCAAGAGGCTAGCTTTTCCAGAGTCGAGGGGCCTTCTTCCCCGGCCATTTTAATCGGGGATGGAGTTCCATGACAGACTTTTCCCGCAGTAATTATTTATCGGCGCCCGGATAAGTTACATACCTCCTATTGCGTACGAAACTCTTGTGATTCTAGTATACTTAGTATTTCCTACCGTATTTTACCGCATCGTCCATATTCGTTCTGGCCCTCATGAGAGAACCGCTAAGGTATCGACCCAATCCTTTAAACTGAATGACAGTACGAAATCGCCACCTTATGTGATTGCGATCCTTAGATTAGGCGCCAAGGCATTTAATCGTCTGTGATTTCACGATAACGCTTATGGCATTCTCCTCGCTTAACTCCTCGTTTGACTCTCTGCTTGACAGGTATGATTAAACTTTCACTGGTCGTGGAACCATGGAACACAAGCAACCGATGCCGTGCTCAGCCTCATCTCGTGCCGGGCTGTCCTGTTGGACGGCTACGGCGCTTCTCATGACGGGTTCGGTTGACAGAAATATTGTAAGCTTGGTCCCTTTGAAGGGTCGATATAGAGCTCGATCGAGGTGGACACTAATATAACTACCTCACTAAGAGCATCGAAAAACCGATTGGAAGGACTGTCACCTTATGCGAGCTTGCCATAAGACCTATACTGGAATGCGGTTATTCCAATGCCGTACTAGTAAGCGAATAAGCGACAGGTCTGCGTAAGACATGTCTGAGAGCCGTGAAAAAGAACTGATATTAATAAAATATCGTGTTGAATTAGTAAGGACTGAATCGTACATCCTGGATGCTGGAGCATGCGGTGTTGCAGAGCAGGGAACGGTGGCAAAGGTATCAGGTAAAAACGGGTATCTTACTAGAGCTAGAGGCAGCGAAGGGCAAACGCAGATGAGACTCGGGAAAGGGGGACAGCAGATTGTTGTTTCAGGGTATTTACGCGTCAGAAATCTACTACAAAGAGGTATAATATCTGATTTAGAACTATCAGGGCGAGTTGTTTAGACCCCGAAATTCAGGGATGAACGCGGCGTGGACTAACAGCCTCTAATATATACTATAATTTTAGCAAGAGAGCCTAAGATACAGAATGAGGATTAAAACAGTTTTTCTACGAATTGTAAGGACCTACCAGATCGAGATTGCTATGAGGGCTGATTAATTTAATGTGTCGGGAACCTGAACGCGGCCACATCTTCGTATTAGTAAGTCGATAAACGTAGTATTTCTGTGATCGCCAATGAACCTGTGCGCAAGCGAGCTGGACCGCTTTCCTAATGCGCCGTCGTTTTCCAAACCCTTGGAGCCAAATTGGCACACGTCCGCTCGCGTCCTCACGCACCATTATTTCCAATGCGTCTGTGGTATCCTGTCGCAATATATCCTTGTTTTTCCCCTGCTGCCCGACTCGTGACTTAGGCACAGCCACCCGCGGGCCTATTTAGGCGCTTGGTTTGGGCTCTCTCCCACTTGCCCTCCACCACGACCAGTCCGCAAGACCACGACCTCAAGAGCAAGCGCCAGCCACCACCGGCGGCGCGTCCAAGGTACGCCACCAACCCGCAAAAGCGAATTCGCGCAAGATCGTTAGCTTGTTGCCCCTCGCCGTCTCTTTCTCCTTGCCACCGGCACCCAGCTCACCTCTGAGGTTCAACTAAGCCTTAACATGGCCTGAGTATCAGTTTGCCCGCGCAAGCAAGCCAAGCGCCTTGTTTCATCCAGTTAGCGCCAGTCTGGTTGGCCCGCCACATGTTGGATTCTCCCGGAACACGGACGGGACGTTGGGATCCTCTTGAGAGCATCTTAGTGTCTTCTTGAGGCATCTCTCGTCACAACAGCTTTGATTGCGGATGAGTCAGCTATGCTGCTCGTTGCGCCAGACTCCTCGTGAGGCTCTCCCCTGGCATTGCCTTAGCTGATCGGTGAGTGTCGGCACTTCAATGCTGTGTTCTCCCTAGAAATTCCTTCGCTGACACATCGCATCGCTTAGAACTTACGTAATTCAATTACGCCAATCCAGCCTCCTGACAGCGGCCCAAATGGCCACGGTGTTTCAAAAGTCTGATTACCCGAGAGGCGCCACCTACAAGGTTCCATGACCATTGTTCTGTCCCGTTGCCCTGTCCCGTTTCTGCCCGTTTCTGCCCACCAACCTGGCGAATGCCGAAAGTCAGCAGCCAGCACCAACGAAGGCCTAAACTTTCTTGAAGAGGTTTTCATTAACGCCACTGTACCTCGTGTGTCTGAGGCCCGATACTGTCGTTCATCGTCGTCCATTCCGCCAATAAATCGGGCGCGTCAAGATGTCAATCGCTATCCGAGCACCTATGGCTGTAGGCATAGTTGTCCTTTTGTAGCGTCGTTGGCCGCGTTTATCGTCTCCACCTGTCCTTCCGACTCGGGTTCTCGTCGATAGTTTTCGTAGTCGTCCAGCGCTGTACGACTCACCCTCGCAGGTTTCTGCATTGCACACAACACAAGCAAGATGAAGGCTATACCTCGACCTCAGCAGTCGTCCACCAATGTGGGCGGCTTGCCGGGCTGGGCTGAGTTGGACCTCAGTCCTGCAGTTGCCTCCCCGTGGCGCCCGGTGGGACCTTCGATTCTGTTGCACCCGCTTCCATGCCGGTGTTTGCAGGTCGATGCCAAAACTGCGAAACTGTTCGTGTTCGGATTGTTGTTGACTTTGGAACATGGAATAGTAGTCTAATTGGAATACAAACATTTGCAATGACCTGACACTAAGATGAAACAGACCCTTTCTTTGCCACTGCTTTCTGCTTCCTTGAACCCAACCACAACCAGCGCGTTCAGCGACCTCCGTTGCCCGCGCTTCTCACCGCCGTCTCAGTCACACTTCCACTAGTTTATGCACAAGAACCCAAACCAATTTTCTGAACAGAAGTCGTCCAACAAACACCTCTCAAAGTCTCAATTCGCAAGTCCCGCCCAGCATGTCCTTTCTCACGCAAACTACCGCCCCCCAGTTTTTCGCACCGGTGGTCCGGGAAGCTCAGAATACGTCGGGAGCCTCCTCCATGCGCTGCCGTTCGAGACGCTCACAAACGTCACGGCTTGGTTGGACCCACCTTCGCTCCTTGTGCTCGGACTGGTCGACAAATACCTTAAGAGATACGTAGATAACGACAATGTCTGGCAAGCCGCATTCCTTGTACATTTCCTTGATGTAGCCCCCGAGGAAGGGACGACAAATGCAAGGATGCTTTTGCTGAGACGTGTCGAAACCTCCTGGAAAAGAGAATATATCTCCAGGTACAAACTGCTACAGTACGTAATGTTATCTCCATTTTCTGTCGGCTTACATCTCCTGTTAGGCGCTGGAATAGGTCAAAGACGACGACAACAACGCATATCCCTTTGATGCTCCCCGTGACTAGCATGCATCTCCTCAACGACCGCCAGTCCTTAGTCTGCTTTTCTGCAGACTTTGGCATTGCAGTTCGTTCACTGCCAGCGACTGGTTCGTATTGCAGTTGCCGCGGTCGTTCTTGCACTGATGCGTGGACGCAGGCAAAGTACTCAAAGGTCGGCTCTTACCCTTCAATTCTGATCCTACCGGTCCCTTGTGGCCTCGACCATCTCTGTGCTCTATCGCGTCGGAGGGCGGCACTGTCAAGTTCGCATGGGGTACGCAGTCGGGAGAGGCGCTCTATACCGACGTTCCCAAAGCCATGGAAGTCTCAAATCGCCGTAATGGACGCTCCTTACGTTGTAGCGCGCCCGAGCAGCATCAAGGTCCTGTCAACCACATCGCCTGGGCAATTACCAAAGCTACAGAGCACGAGTACTTCGTCACCGCTGGTAGTGATGGGTCTGTGAAAATCTGGAATATTGATCAATGCCAGGTTCATTGGCAGTCGGTGACTCGGCCTAGCCCTTGCATTCTCGCTGCGTTCGACTTGCACGCACGAATCGTCGTATCCGCACACCGAAATGGGGATATCATGCTTTACCAAAACGTCGAGCTCGACGCTGGGAGAGTAGATATCCAAGAAGATACAGTATTCAAAACTCCTGGGATCGATGTCGCAGCCCAAAACCCCAGTTTTCCTGATAAGCTCATTGTCGACACCTCACACCTCAACGGCCCGACAGTTCTTACCCACTTCGATAGCGATTCGCACGCATGGAGGATAAATTTTAATCTCGAAGCACACACAGTTGAGGCAGCACGCCTTGAAGGCCCAATCGCCCCTCTGACGATTCTCCACTGTGACTCCTCTAGCGCACAAAGCAGTATAATTTATGGAGCGGACGCTCTAGGTCACGTCTACGCCTGGCCCTGGGCCGCCACTGGAGAGCAAAATCGCGACGGGCATCTCCACGTCCCCGCCATTCTCAGCTGGGATACGGTGGATGGCCTGCCGGTATCAATCATTCGCTCGAATGGAACGGTTGTTCTGACCGGCAACTCACGCGGAGGCATCAAAGTCTGGGATGTGCTCACGCTCCGTCTCCTCAGGGTTTTCAAGTCCCCCCAGCCAAAACTGACCGGGCAGGCTACTTGGGAACCCGTGAGCAATCTCGTCCTTGACGCGGATATGTTGGTAGCGAGTGTGGGGAAATATGTCATGCATTGGAAGGCTGGAGCGGTATCAACCAACCGACCATGGAAAAAAGCAAAGAAAATTGCTTCCCAGAGTAATATCGGGAAGGGCTGGAAAGGTACGCTCGCCTTTGTAGGCGAGGTGGAATAGGCTGATTCATTTCATTATTTTTATAGATTTTTCGGAGATGCAGCGCACGATCAAAGAATCGCAAGCTGAGCTCGAGACAACTGTTCGAGCTGCTCCTCGTGTCTCGACAACTGCCCAAGAGCAGATAGTTGCTCTGCAAAAACTCGGCTTGCAAGAAGCCGAAGCCGTAGAGTATGCGCTTATGCTCAGCCATGAGGAGGCCCTCAAGGCAGGAGTATTAACAAACTCTCCATCGGAAGATTCCGGAGAGGATCGTAGCCAGAAAGGCTCGCTGTCGACGTCTGTTTCACCGCCAAGTACCTCGCTACGCACTAGCCCGCGTTTGCCGGCCACTGGCAAAGTGCAAATTGCGAGGTTAGAGCCTATGTCCGTTGGTGCACTACCCAGCCCGACCAGAACTATATCGAGAGCGACCAGTGCCGAGGAATTTCCAAGAATCAGTGCAAGTATCTCACCTGGTTCTTTATCGCCCGTAGATGGGAAAGCCGAAAATAAGAAGCAGGGTCGCATCTCGAATCCAAATGCTTCGTCATCCACAGCTGGCCAAGTTACTCCGCCGACACCAACCAAACCCGCGACATCGAGTTGGAGTTCGATTGTCAAGTCTTCCACGTGCAATGCTGAGGAAGATAGTAAAGGAAAGAAGTATTCTGCAACTGTGCAGAGGAGACCGCCAGCACCAATAAGTGATGAAGAGGCTCAACTGCAGTTTGCGCTTGAGCTTAGCCTAGCAGAGGCCCTCGCTGAAGGGTCTCGTGGTGGTTGAGAGGTCCAGATAGACGGGCGTATGGTTGTGAAAAGTGCTGTCGAGGCGCACGGTTTCATGGATTTGGGATTTGGTTTTCTCTGAGGTCGAGTTAATTATTAGGTTGGCATGGTTTCCTATTTCAAACAAATAGACTTATTTATTCTTGAAACTGCCACGTCCGAATTACCCCCTTTCGCATGATTGGTATGCCTTGGCCATTGAGGAACTGAGTGGAAAGGACGCGTGTTCTGCCTTCCGCCACTTCCACCCTTGGACGCGATAACGCGAGGCACTCCCTCCAACAGGCACTGTATCAACTAGAAACGCTTAACAGGCTCTTACACGGCGATGCCAGCGCGCGAAGTGGAGATTTATTTGGTGGGATCGCTACCCACAACACCGGAATCGCTCCATCCTTTCTTGCAAAAGTTCCAAATATTTTACGATCGACGGTAAGTATCACTCTGGCTCTATACTGTGGAAACTTCATAAGGTGTGTGGACGTAAGAGGCCAATGAGACACGCGTACCGAGGAGCAGATCAGTCCTGGCCTCGAGGGTATCATATTGTCTAATTTGATAGGTATAAAGCCTGGGATACTTTAACGGACGCTGCACAGCAAGACACGCCTACCTCTCCCTATGTCCGATTTCCAATCTCATGTCATGTTTCCAGATTATGGCATCAACTCACACTCGCCATTTTTGACTTTCTCGACCACCCCGACTCGCCACCATACCAGCTCGATCTCTTCGAACACTTCGTTTCCGATTTCCAGAACAAACTCGACAAGCTGCGACTTGCGCAAATTGGAACGAAGGTTTCAAAGCAAATACCACGTTAGTAACCTGTTCCGTACTCCTATGCGAAAGGTAGAGTGTCTGACGTGGGAACGTTCCGTGTTGCTGTTCCCTTGAGCAGCCGACTCACCGTCTCAGCAAACCTTCCTTATCTCGCTGAAGGATCGGATACCTGCTAAGGAATTTCCTCAAGCACACGCTTTGGTCCTCACTACATTGGCACACGCGAAGCTTGTGTTCAGCGATTTACTTGGTGCCCGAGCGGATATCGAAGAAGCCGGAAGGCTTCTGGACAGTGTGGATGGAGTGGACAGAACCGTGCACTCACAATATTATGCGGTAGCAGCTGACTATTACAAGGTCAGTTCTCCAACACACAACCGCTTTCAAGCACCAATGATACTAAACATATTTCCAGCTGAGAGGCGAGTACGCGCCATACTACAAGAACTCGCTGTTGTACCTCGCCTGCGTGGATATAGAGAAAGACTTGAATCAGGAGCAGCGAATCCAGCGCGCCCATGATTTATGCATCAGCGGGTTTATGGCGGACAGTATTTACAACTTTGGTGAACTAGTACGTGGCGTCTATCCCCATATATAAAGTACAAGAACTTAAATTAATGCCCCGCGATTGCTAGATAATGCACCCTATTCTCGGTGCATTGCAGCATAGTCCACACGAGTGGCTTCGTAATATGCTCCTGGCCTTCAACGAAGGTAGCATCGGGAAATTTGACGCACTGCGTCCCCTATTTCCAAAGGAGGTAGGGTTCACCTTAATTTTTATAGCACGAGGTTGTGAGACTGACCAGTTTCATTCGCGTACGATAGCCCATCTTGCTCGAGAGCTATGAATTCTTGCGTCAGAAGATATGCCTGATGGCGCTCATCGAGGCTGTGTTCCGCCGCAAGAGCAGTGAACGAACACTGACATTCCAAGAAATCGCAGAGGAGACGCATACACAACTGGCCGAGGTCGAACATTTAGTGATGAAGGCACTCAGGTGCGCGTTCATTTCATCGACCGTTAGGTCACGGGTCACGCGACTCGAGCGAGGACTGACGCGCCAATCTTTCTGCCTGCAGTTTAAAGCTCATTCAGGGCGATATTGACCAAGTGGATGCCAAGGCGCATATCACTTGGGTGCAACCGCGTGTGCTGAGTCGACAGCAGATTGAGGGACTGACAGGGAACTTGACTAGCTGGATCGACAAGATGGCCAAGCTGCAGGAGTACGTTGATAAGGAGCAGGTCCCACCATTCTAGATAGCTCCGAATGTTGCGCATAGGATTGAGCTGCAGCCCCTTATTCGGTATCCGACGTTGCCTGGGTACCGGCTGGCAGGGATAAAATGAATTACCTTGATTTGCATGTGCGGACTGCGCATTGTGTTGCAGGGTGGAAACCCTGTTATCTTGCATTCTTAGTTTAGGCTAGATCAGTCCATAAGGGAAGTCAGACGAATGGCTTATCATTGGTATTGGGGGACATTTGGAAGCCCCCTGTTGCCTCCAATGACGCGGTGCATTGCAACCCGCTTACAATGACTCATTGTAGGTCACATTATCCAGTGGTTGCCACACACCACCGCTCCCGATAAGGGAGGTAAAGCTCGTGCTTAATGACGAAACAGAGTCCGAGGAGGAAAGAGATGTGCTACAGATTTCTCGCGACGAAATGACAAGAGAACCGGAAGTCAGGAAGCAAGAGACTATGTAGCCAGCAAGAGGGATAGAGAGAGAGACTGATGGCGATGGCGATGGTGATGGTGATAGTGAATATGGGCGATGATGGCGACGGTGGTGTGACAACACAGCAACGGCGAATGACCGTCTAACGAAAGCGGGCAAGCGGGTTTCAACGGCAACGAAGAGCGAAGTAAGAGGATCGGTGCGACACCGGAAGAGAGGATGTAGACAACAAGAGGAGGAGATATATATACTATATAGAAGATGGGGCGAGTCGAGGAGGAGAGTATCGCTCCGGCAGGACAGGTAGCAAATTGTAAATACCCAAATCGACAAGTCCATCCTGAGAGCGAGATCAACGAGAAATGGGATGTGAACGACCATGACTGCTAGACAGGATTCAAAAGACGTGCGCGGGGCGAGATGCGGATGCGGGCCAATGGCCGATTTGAGTTGTGTCCGTGGGAGGTGCAAATTACCAGTTCTGAGCCCGAGGGCATCAGACTGTTGTGTGTATCCATAAGAGGTGTTCGGTGACGATGCGAAATAATATTCCAATCAAGTGCCAAATGAGTGCCGTAGCTTGCAGAGAATAATCAAAAACGAAAATGAGTGTGACAGAGCAACCCAGAATGGTCGCCTATGCCCTCCGTGTCGTCAAGCGTCGGTATGTACGGGTATGGGAGAGGTGATAGGTGATTGGAGGGTGTAATGGCGGTGTTAGGATGAAGCGTATAGTAGATATGGGCCGAGCAACCGAGGTGATGACTGAGGGAGGTGAGCATAGACGAGTCCCGTACAGGCAGCGACAAAAGAGTGGACGCAAGCATAGTCAATAATCATCATAAACAGATCCGAGCCAAAGAGCGTCTGTTGTTGAAGGCCAAGTCTTCAACACGTCTGGTCCGTCGCGTTATAGGGCAAGTGCGGTGAGTGGGAGTTGTCGAGAGAAGAGGAGAGTCGTTACTGCCATGTCAAGTGGGTCAGCGGCAGATTTAAGATATTCGGCGGAGGCGGGGCGGGGGTGGGAGAGAACGCGGGGTCGGTCGGTGTCCAGAACCGTTGAGATTGGGTCCATCGAGCAACCCGTAGCTGTAAAGAGCGTGTGTCGTAATAAACGAGTGTGACAGTGGAGAGAGTGGAAGTGCAAGGACTAAATGATGATAGTCTGCTTGCTGCGAAGATTGAATCGTGAGAGGGGCTTTTTTTCATCCAGTCGTCCGTCCAGCCTTCGTCCATCCACATTTTGGGTGCAGCCTGGTAGGAGTCGCCCCGTCAGCAATTATAATCCTCAACCGGAAATGCGCATGATCAAACCCACCTAGCAACGAG
>Ga0307513_10012744_pt1 | contig 10354 bp, 16 predicted proteins | sample 15_EM_MG_FD_202174 | JGI IMG/M metagenome (GOLD analysis project Ga0307513, IMG submission 202174) | Populus trichocarpa ectomycorrhiza microbial communities from riparian zone in the Pacific Northwest, United States - 15_EM | ecosystem: Host-associated > Plants > Roots > Unclassified | place...
GAGAGCTCTGGATGCGGATAATGGGCGCAGGAGTGAAAGGCGGGACGCAGATCGAAGAGGAGGCGTTCCCCTCTCCTCCGTTGGACGTTGGTGCCGATCGCTCGCTCACGGCACCTTGCCGATCCAAATCCACCAGCCCCTAACACGCACAACGTGATCAAGTGTTAGGGGCCGGTCACCAGCCTAGGGCAATTCCGCGAGATGTAGTTCGGCGTACGGGGGTTGTCGGTAGTACTAGTCGGTGTCCGAGTGTGGCCCTGGGGTTTCCAGATACTACAAACCACGTGTCCCTCTCAATCGTTAACCCAATGCCCTCGTTCTGAAGAGGATCGTTCACCTTACCTACTCGCTTTTCGGTGCCAAAGGAGTCCCTACCGCAGGGTCTATACCTTCATTGCAGAGTGCGAGGTCAACCCATATCTGCGGGAACCGTGATCTTACGCGGAGGGCGAGCAACCGTAGTGGCCTGGTGATTTGATGGTGGTGAGACTCGTCCTTCTACCTGGCGCCGTTCGCTCATGCAGCGTAGGCTTGATGCGGGATTTGCATGCTCAAGGGGATCCAGAGTGGTTGTTGGTGTTTGTTGGTGACGACCTCGGGTCAGCGGGGAGGTGGGTACCCATGACAAGCACCCCCAGACCCCTGCCCACCATCTCACCCAACACCCCACCTATCCGACCGCTCTGGTTTCTCGCCAAGTGGACGGAATCTCCTACTTTGCGAACACGGCGACCCGCCAGACCTCCACCGCCTTTCTCGGCGCTTTGCGCGAAGCTCCCATCAGCATTGCCCTGGCTTCTCTGTTCGGTTAGAAGTCAGTCGGCTGGAATCGACATCGAGAGCGCTCAAAGCGCGTTATTTGGGCTATCCAGGCAAGCACAGACACAAATGTTCCATTCATCACCTTACAATATGCAACGGGCATCACATGGTAACACGTGTAACGCCACAAAGCCCCCAATTCACTTCAACCCCCTGCGCTTGAAATCATCACCCTCATCGACTGTCCAACGCCTACCTAATCCTCCCTCCTGTTTGGGATCAACCTCCAGATTGGAGGATCCGGCGATTAGGCACGGTGAACCAATTGTTTTGGATGGGGATGGGAAGACTGGGCGGATCTCAGAGGCCAAGAGTCATCCTCGCCAATGTCCAGCTTATCATGAGACCGAATGATGAGTCGAGGGCTTGGTTCACTCACCCGTGCGCCCGCATCCTCAGCGCGAACTTGTAAGCCTCCACCACAATCTTCGCTGTGTACCAGATCCACGTCTCAAGGCTAGCTGCTGGAAATAGCATGCGGCGCAGAACATGCTCACGACCCAAACGCCATCCACGGAAATATCAAGACCGTACACCTCTTCCTCCATTTATACTTTGACCACGTGCTCCCATTCGCACGGATGGACATCCTCGCAGGTCTTGGAGCAACCCTTCTTCAGTCTGCGGTGCCGGGGGTGGACCCTCGACGCTTCTGGCTGACTGATGTCGGAGCTACGAAGGAGAGTGATGTGTCCTCCCCGGCGCCACGGCCTGGCATGTGAGTACAATACTCGAGTGCCCCATGAATGAAATACCTGACGGAGTGGGTTTTTGTCCTAGATTTTTGTTGGGCGGGCACCGTTCTCCGAGAGGGTTGGGTCAAAGTAGGTCACTTGATGTCTTGTCGACCGCCTCGTCCCGATTGAGCATTCAACCGTGCGTATAGGATGATCAGGTGATGTCCGGAATGCATCCCTTCTCGGCGCAAAACAATTACGGGGGTCCTCGCTGTTCTGAACGCACGAGCCAAACATTAACGGCCCGGGACGTATATTTCCCACCCCGTGTGTTGCGGTTTTGCGTGTGTAGTATTGTGTCCATTACCCCGGTCTTACGAAATGTTAGGTTCGTGGATATTCTCCGATTGGTTGGAGGACTTGCCTGTGCGTGGGAAGGGATCTCTTATGCGGTCCATTGGATTGGGGAGGCAGGCGAAAACCAGGTGCTTTCGGTCCGAGGGACGCACCTGCCTCCTCTGGGGTCGTTGTTGTTCGGAAGACTTGTTTCCGAACAGCCCTCCCTTCTCCTATCTCGTAAGTATTGGTCACAGTTTGACGATCAAACCAAGAGCACCGCCTGGCGAGATCCAGATTTGTACGGAGTCCGGTCTTAACCTGTCCACCCCTCCGTGTCACACAGAGGGGACTAGAATCAACCAGTGGCCTGTTGGATGTCACGTCAGCGTCAGCCTTCCGTACACGTCGGAACATCAATAGCCAGCACACCACCTTCCTCCACTCCAATTCAATTTACACCTGTAATCCTCGAGGCCACTCTTCGAACCAATATACAGACCCCAATCTCGGGTGCCTGTACCGATTTCTCGGGAATGATCGCCGTCGAAAACGTTATGAATGCCCGGATTCTCAAATTTGGTGTTCAGAATTGAGTCAGGTGAGCTAATCGTTATCTTACACAGTTTGGCCCCCAATAGATAAGCAAGTAGTCGCTGGTCTCCAATCGTGCGGCCACCTTCAACCCTCCATGTCGGCGGTTCCACACCTTTGGCCGTGTGTCGCGCCAACCACTTGGGTGAAGCGTCAGATATCCTTTTGACGATCCTATACCTCCTGACTTGCTCCGGTGATTGAACACCCACTTCCGTCACGTTCTCGGGCCAGCCCACCGGTCACTGAAAAGCCGTGTTTAACCAATAACCGCGTTTCTGTTCACCCTCTCGCGGTACCTACCTGGCCCCTTTGGAAAAGAGAAAACGCCAATGGAGTATGATGTAGACTAATGAGGAATATCAACTTAATCTTTTCCTTACACCGTTCACAATACTCTCGAAGCCAGAAACTGGGTGACTGTTCGCAAGGCCACAATTGTATGTAAACGTGGGTAAACAAGTATTCGAGGACTTTTAAGGGAGGTGAAGAGACAAACCGCTTTGTCTGGTCGTGGGCGCCACGAACCTCGGCTACAGCACCCTTTTACCACGTTTAGATCTTACGGATAGTCACCCAGTATCAGAACTCACGTACCCTGAGAATCGATCGACTCGGATTAATCCAATGTTCACTCTTTCCGGTCACGAGTTAAAACCCTGGTAACCTAGTGCGCCACCCTCCTTTGGCCAAAATCTCCGGGTGTGTGGGTCCGATAGGTTTTACAGTATTGCACCTGAAATTTGAAAGATGGACTGAATTGAGTGTGACAAGGCGCATTAGAAAAGTGAAATCAAACTCCGTCAACCAGAACCTAAGGAATATCTCACGGTCCAAGATGGTCGCATTTCACACGCGATGTCCCAATGGTCATGCCCTTGGACCGGCACAATTTCCCAGTAACCGATAGTAGGCTGCCGAAATGCATATGTGAAACTAATACTGATTGTGGAAAACCGGTCTCGGCCCGTTATCAAATACATACGACACGTACACGGGGGTAGAGGTACAAAGTATGAGATGCGTCAGTGGGACTCGCGAACACGCACTTCTGCCTCAAGTGCAGTAACAATCTCGGCGATTGTCACACGCTGAGCGGGATTAGCTTTCCAGCATTGTCTAATCATTTTCCACACACGATCAGAGAGTTCACGATGGTTGGGTCGAGCCGGCCGACGTCCCTTCAACATCGAATAAACCCCTGAAACCTTGCCCTCGTCAAAGAATGGAACTCTCCCGGCGAAAATCTGGGAGTAATCTCGTTTCATTCCAGATCCTATACAGTGGAACTCGCGTTCATTCTACTCACCTCCCAGGCCAGGACACCAAACGCATACACGTCACTGGCATCCGTAGCTCCAGTGTTTGTCAGCTGGAAGTGTTGAGGGTCGATCAATTCCGGAGCAGCACCGTGGAAGAATCTATCAACGTCTGTCCCTGGGACGATGGATGGAATGGAAGCCGTTCCAAGGCCAGCGAGACTGGTATGACCATCAGCGTCGACGAGGACGTTCGTCTGAAAGAACATAAGTGCGTGTCTTTAAGAGTCGAAGGGGGAGGGCATACGATCTTGATGTTCCCATGCACAATGTTGAGATGGTGCAAATGCTTCAATGCGCGGGCGGTCCCCAACACCTGACGTTGAGACAATAAGACTACGATGAGCGACTGAGATGGTGACGACAACACACCAGCTCGAGCCTCCCGGTATTGCGGTTGTCACTGAGATACCTTCTGAGGTCGAGGTGATCCATAAACCCAAATACAAGAGCAAATGGATGGACCCTAGTCGAATAAACCCCAATGAATGGGACAATATTCTGGTCGGAGACATGGCTATATGCCAGTACTTCATTGGAAAACCTCTATAGGTCGGTTGTCAGCGAACATGAGGTACCCCATGGCCGGGTGTCGCTCACCCAGTAGATCTTCCAGTAGTCTGCAGACGTATAACGTCTGTAAGACTTGACTGCGACCTTTCGATCGCCCATCTCTCCGGCCCAGACGTCAGCGAAGCCTCCTGCATCGATTGGACGTGTTCCGACGACCATCAGATCACCTTGTCCCAACCACAGGTAGTTGGGTGGTAGGAGAGACCGAAGTCGACCGGCCAAGTTGATGGACCCATCGTGGTCTGTGGTGAGGGAGTGATCGGTCACCAGTGGGGACAACCGAGGCTGGTCATGGATATGGGGAATATGAGAGGGTGCACCACCCCGGTTCGGTTGCACGTCTCCAGGAGGGGTGTGGATCGTAGAGGATGGTGACGGTAAGTAGCAGAATCTGCTGCAAGGCTCGTTGCCTTTTACAGTTGAAGGCGAATAAGTTGACATCAGGAGGGTCCGAGGGAGGGGGGTGGAAAGCCAAATAAACTCAGTAGGCTGGCCAAGTATATATATACCCACGTAGGCCAGCCAGAAAGAGGGGGTTTAGCCCCCGAATCAGAACTCGTGGGGGGAGGGGGGCAAGACCTGAATAATCACCCCCGCGTGACAAACAGAGCGTACCCGTGGGACTATGCGGAATGAACCACGGTGTCTATAGTCTAGAAAAGTTTCTAGCACAATCGTCAAGATGTTCAATTGAGAGAATGTTGACGAAGCGGATCCAGAACCAGCCATGCCTTCAGTCTATCACAGTCTCAGTCTATCACAGTCTATCACAGGCAAGTTGTCCACGTGGCCGGTCCGCTCTGTAAAGGCGACGCATGCCACCAATGGGTTACCCGTAGGGAGGCACAACGCCATCAAACAGGATCCAGCAGTCGAGGGTATGAACTGGTTATCAGGGCTCTCGTGGACGGCGTGCAGAGGAGATCTAGATATCTGGAGGATCTGAGACGTCCGTTCCATGATGGTAGAATCCATTTGGCGTAGATCGGTAGCAGCTTAGAATCCAAGGACAAGGGGTGACGGCACGATCCACTGGTGCGGATCGCCCTGACTGACTCTGGAACAAGAGATGGTCGTGAGTCGCGGAGGAACAGCACAAGCTGATTGTCGGAAACGGAGTTGGGGTGGGCTCGATTTCGTACTCAGAATTCAAAGTCCGCGTATGTACGTACAAACGAATCCCGGTGAAGGCAGACCCGAGGTCGCTTGCGAAGCCACTAGACGGGAACGGGAACGTTGCGATTGAGAGCAATTAGGCTATGGAAGAATAATATAGAGGAATGGTGGAAAGGTTCTGCAGAATATTTATTGCGGGGGAAGCAGAAAGATGCACAATGCAAACAGATCGCTTCCTCTTCTTGCTCGGTACAGCTGCGGGTTGGTTGGATTAGATCTCGCACCATCTCGCTCGGGGTCGGCCACATCAGCCCAGGAGGAGACGGGGCGATCGGATTGCAGTCCCATCATTCCGTGATAGCAAGATCGAGAAATCTCCTCAGACAAGAGAGAGGGCCCCATGCACGGGGCAAATGGGGTGCCCCGTGGCACGAGAACCTCGGAAAAGGCAGGTGGGCACCTACGCAACCCAACCACGTCACGTCCCCCGGACCGAAAGTGCCTAATTTTCGTCTGATCCCCAAGTCCAATGGACTGTACAAGAAATCCCTTCCCACGCGCAGGCAAGTCCTTGCACCAGTCGGAGAACGCACGAGCCTAACATTTCGCGAGGTCGAAGTAATGGTCATAATATTGCACACGTGAGACCGGAGCACACGGAGTGGGAAATACACGTTTTGCGGCTATTAGTTCTTGGGTTCTGCATCGGGAACAGCGACGATCCCCGCAATCATTTTGCGTCGAGGGGGGACACTCCGTACACCCCCTGGCCGTCTCCCGCGCACGATTGGAAAGCTCAGGACGGTCGGGGTGGGGCGGCCGACAAAATATCAAGTGAATCCCTGCAGCCCCGCCCACATCGGAGAACGGAGCCCGCCCAACAAAAGCCCAAGATAAGACCCCACACCGTCAAGCATTTCGTTCATGGGACACTCGGGTATTGTACTTACATGCCAAGCCCATGACGCCAAGGGTGTGTCCATCGCTCTCCTTTGTAGCTCTGGTATCAGTTAACCCGAGGCGTTGAGGGTCAGCCGACTTCAGAGCATGAGGAAAGAACCTGTCAATGTCCACTCCCGGGGTTGCGGATTGAAAGAGGCTACTCCAAAACCAGTGACGCGGCTATGTCCGTGAGCGTTAGTGAAGGCATTCGCCTGGGGGAATATGGCCAAAATGTAAATGGGGGCGGGGGCGTACAATCTCGGGATTTCCGCGGAAAACATTTGGGTTATCCACACATTCCACACCACGTGCTAGCCTCGAGATGTGAATGCGATGAGCAGCGGAGGTGACAATGAAAGCCTAGGAACTCGCACCTCTCGACTTCCTCGTTGTTCCCTAAGTATCGTGCTCCATGCGCTCGAAAGATGAGAGCCAAACGGGTTCTTGGGGGTGGGGTACACCGCGACCCTACGGTTGCGCATCATACCAACCTAGCCATCCACAACAGCACCGGCATCGACAGGATGTCCTCCAACGATCTCGGGCGCTCCTTGTCTCAACCGTTAGTAGTTGCGATATGGAGGGGTATTAAAGGTGACCCACGAGATCTGCGAGATCTACATGCAGAATCAACAGAATTCTGCAGCCGGTAAATCTCCGACGGTTCTGGTTTGTGAGATGCATTGTTGATGCGTGAGGGCACGTTAACCCCTTCGAGCAACGTTACCGGGTGGGAAATTAGATGGAGGAACACGGGAAGGCGAGGGAACAGGTATCTGGGGCAAAACGGAAGACCAGCTAGTAGGCCATCAGCAAAGGGGACCACCAGCCGGCGTCTAGAATTCACGTGACTGTACCCCGATCCCCGTCCTCCCAGTGTCCTCGTTTCAAAGGAGACCGTCCATGCTGCCCACCCGCTTTTCGGTATTGGTGAGAACCCTACTGCAGGATCTACGCCTTGTAGCAGAGTGCGAGACCAGCCTATATCCGCTGGTATCATGACCTTACGCGGAGAACGAGCAACTATTGTAGCCACGTGAATCGATGGTGGTGAGATTTGTCTTTCTCCCCGGCACCATCCACGCACACAAGGTTGACTTTATATAGGATCGGTATGCTTATGGAGGCTCAGAGGGTTTGTTGGTGGCGAGCTCGACTCATCGGTGAGATGCACGATATATCAAACCCTCTACCTCAACGCTCCACTCACCCAATCCCTCTCTCTGGTTTCTCACTTTCCGCCCCACCAAGTCGATAACCCGTCAGTTTTCAATGCGGGGCATGGGACTCCCGCGATAGCGACGGTTAGGATCGTCCCGGCTCCTCCATTTGGTCAACTGGAACCAACAGCGAGAGGGCTCAAAGCGTCGTTTGGGTTGTGAAGGTAGGTACCGATTCCGGTGTCTCATGATTATTCACCTTCCGGTTCGCAGTGGACATCGTACAGCAACCCGCGCAACGCCACAACCACCCCAAGATGCCTGGTTGAGTAACTTCCGGCCCGTTGTGCCTGAGCGCAGACCGGTTCCCTCGGTTGCTCGGCTGAAGGGCAATCAACCGGATTCTGCTATGGATTTCACCTCTAAGCGTTGACTCCTCCCTCCAAAACCTTCTATCTGGCGTGTCCGCTTGGTAAACGGTTTGCGCCCGCGTGAAAGGACAGATTCGATACCAAAAGTTGACTCCATCGACAGGTATCACCCACTCATCACTGGACCGAGGCTCATTCGTGCTTTGTCCGTGATTATGCTCTTATTCAACTAACTTTTTCCATGCACATGGCATGGAGCTGACACGTTACGGGTATTCAGACAATTTGTAGACGACCGTAGTTGTTCCCATTCTTATCAATGAAGTCTTGATCAAATGACAAATCGAGTACTTGGGTTACTCACCTACGCGCGTTCCCATCCTGACGGAAACCGTTGGGTAGTCAATCACCGGTGCTCTGATGGAAGGGTGGAATGGCTTTACCGAAGCAACCAGCATCATCGCGGACACCAACCCCTTCAGAAATCCCCCGAAGTGATGCGAGGGATCTTGAATTCTCATGATGCACGTTTGAGTTCCAACGTGCCGGCACCGCACAAACCAAAACCGTGCAATGCTGCCACACCAGAACGAGACCACAGATATCTTTTTCCCTCGAGTTTCCTGCAAGAGCATAAATCAATTCAAAGTCAATCCGACAGCCTGGAACTTATGTTCAAACCCATCGATGCCGAGGATGTCAACGCCCATCTTCTCGGCAGGCTAGATTAAGAAATAAGTATAGTGGTTGGTACTGGTGAAGTGCGCCGTGTCACAAGCCGGTGGCCGCCTTCACGTGTCTGACCATAGTGCCTGACCAAAGCAACATGCCGTCGGCACTTCATTCCCCCGCCTAGAGCGGTTCCAGATCTGCCACCCATAGGCGAATATATGTCACAAAGAGACCCTAACACTTGTGGATCAATATGGATCCATTCCGCCCAAAGAACTTGCTATCATAAGAACCCATTGAGTGAGGGAAACCCAAAGTAAATCGAAAGAACTCACGATCGTTCCCCGCCATCCTAAACACTTTGACCCCTTCTTCAACTGCTGCTCCCACATATCCTCCGTGATCTGGGGGTTGGCTGGAAACAACGAGGTGGTCTTGACGCCGAAGTTCCTATCGGTCAACTTGCTGGTCCTCCCGATCGCCTCGCGGAGAACGCCTGGGTTAGGTCAAGGGTTTCGGGGGCACCCGCATTTGAGACTGCTACCTAGATACGACCCATATGACGTGATGCGAAGGTAAGGTGGCGGCACAAGTCGTTTGTCAGTGTGACAATTGTGGCGAAGGGGACAAATGGACAGACAACTGTATAGCACCCCACACAACAGGCCTACAACGTAACCACAAACCATCAAATAGCCAACCCGCGAGAACCGCTTCGCGTGCCCCGGACCAGCTCACACCCGGATATTCAATAACTCGGCCAGGGGTGTAACAATCGGCATCATTCAGCGCTCAGCAAAGAAGGGAAATAAGGGTAACATCCTCGGGGTACTTGTGGGTACGAGTTGCACGAGAGGAAAAGGTTCCAGACTTGATCGGAGCACGGCCCTTATATTCAACCCCACGGCCGGAACATACATCTGGTGTCCGGCACTGTATTTGATTTTCGATTGGGTTTTCCAACTCAGTGAAGTCCGAGAGAAGGACCCCTGCATCCTTCCGGCGATCATCGATCAAACGCACCCGATCCATTCACGCTATATCGAAAGGCGGTGGGTTGCACTGTCGAGGTGTTGAGATATAAAAGTAGACGAACCCTGTTCGATCCCTATGCCTGGCTGGCCGTTGTACACACATCTATTGCCTGTCCCCTTTGCTATCACTCATGGTAAGAGTGTGTGTAGTATAATAATGAGTCGGTGTTCGGAGGGTGCGGTCGCTGACCTTCCGGGCTGGGGCATGTGATATAGTAGACAACAGCCCCTTGGGTCCGTAGTCAACCCACACCTCGGTCCAAGACTGTAATGTGTCGGTTCGGGTTCGGGGGACGTAGTGACGCCACGTCCCAACTCCAGTTTTGGAGATAATGTCATAAAGGTGACAATGCGTGTCGGACAGCAAGGTCCCCTGGCCGCTTGCCATAGTTTCTCACCGTGACCAGGTGACTGGTGGGACGATTTTACAATGAAGAAGGCCAGGTATGGAAAAGGATCCAGAAAACGCGATACGAGGGGTAGCACTGATGTGGCAACAGTACTTACCCAATTTGTATAACAAACATGGACTGACTGCCGGAACTTTTGCGCAACAACTCCAGGGTCTCGTATATCCCCCTGAGGTGACCACCAGCTGCCCCGGTTTGTACATCATTTGTATATCTGGAATTTGGGTGGGTCCCCACGGCCCATCCCTCTCGGCCGGGGGATCACCCGGTTGATCGGGTGGTTCCCCAGTTGATCACAGGGTCCCGGGGTGTTGCGCTCGTGGGAAAT
>Ga0307513_10012748_pt1 | contig 10353 bp, 10 predicted proteins | sample 15_EM_MG_FD_202174 | JGI IMG/M metagenome (GOLD analysis project Ga0307513, IMG submission 202174) | Populus trichocarpa ectomycorrhiza microbial communities from riparian zone in the Pacific Northwest, United States - 15_EM | ecosystem: Host-associated > Plants > Roots > Unclassified | place...
CCTGGAGCCGCACCGCGACAGGTCCCGCCCCCTCTATTGGCGAACATGGGGAAGGGAGGGGCTCGAGGGTACATCTCTGACTACCAGATGATGGTATTTAATAATGCTCAGGAGCGTACCGTTGGATAATTCGCGAAACTCGGTCAGGAATCAGGATGGAAGATGACCGCTCTGAATGTTGGTTGCCACGGCGCATTTGCGTCTGTAATTTACATTCCCGTGTAGAGGAGATGAATGATCCTTGACTGAAACAACTGGTTTACGCCAAATGCAACTTTGAAAGGCCGATGCCACATGATCTAGAGCGGTACGAAGACGAGATAGGATTGGAACTCGCCTCTCCGCACGGATTCTAGTTTCCAGCCAGCCTCTTCGCCTAGTTTTGCAAAGCCACCGAGAGTCCTCTCTTGGGCATTCATGGCCACCATCATCTGCAAACGGATATGAGTATGTAATTCTGTGCGGAAGAACGGAGGGGAATATATGCTCACAATGAAATCTAGATTGTGCGTCTCTACTGCCACCTTTCCAAGGTTCGGGAGGAGAGGGGCTGGGACTTGTGGGGGGAGTGCACCAGGAATGCCCGAAAACTCGTCCCCTTCCTTTACTGGAGAGGCATAGAGGACTATTGAGTCGATAACTAGGAGCTTGGTGAGCCCCGGAGTTGCAGACGCCCGAAGGTGTCTCAAGATGGTCAAGCATTGCGGATTTGGCCAATCGTGCAGTATATGACGGAGCATGTAAATAGCTGGAGATGGGCCGTTTTGGGGCTGGAAGAAGTCCTGGACTGGATCAAAGGCTATCAGGCAACCATGCATAGGGATTGAACTCGTGTTGGATAGGCCCACCTTGCAGCGTCACACGTCCTGACGATATTTCAGCAGGATCTTCCGCTTCCCAGAGCTAAGATGGGCGTGCGTAAGTTCCATGTGGTTTCTCAGGAGCGACTGCAATATATCTCACTTTCGTCGCCTCCTCAATGCTAGCTGCACGATCTTGGACAATATACCTCAAGTCAGGGAATGCTTTGGAAATGATCTTCGTAACATTCCCAAAGCCTCCTCCCACATCGATCACTAGACTTCCCTTTGGTAGCTCTTCCCACGAGTAGCCTAATAGGATTTGATGAGTACACCATAGAAAAGCAATCGATTGTGCACTAACCTCGCAGAACGGCATCCGGGCTACCCTTGTTCATACCGCGCATCGCCATGCCGAAGCGATATAAGGCATACTCCCGACCGGGGGTCTCCAACCATTGGAAGAAGTTCTTGTCCTCTTTGAATGCCGTTGAGAGAGCAGCAGCCTTGGGGTCGTAAGATAGTGCGGTTTCAGTGTTGAGTAAAGTCTCTCGCAAGTACGCGCTACTCTTGAGTATTTCATCCGCCCTGCGGTAAACGAATCGAGGTCAGTCGCAATTGCGGTCTGTGTAATAGTAGGATACGTACATATGACCAATCGCAGCCGCTGTTCCACTCGTATCGTTGTACTTTTCCATGGGTCTAGGGTATCGATCAGAAAACGAAATGATAGCAGGATAACGGTATTACTTGGATTTGATATCCTCGTAGCTCTTCCCTGTATCGATCTCAAGTGATATACGGTTGTGTGCATAGACATCCGGTGCGACTTCTTGGAAAATATGGTGGCTAGACAATAAACGAAGGAGACGACCTAAATGGAGATTGGATCCTAGGATTATTCGAAGGGATTCTGACTACAAACTAAGTTTCTGGGGATCCTGTCCGACGATCCTGCCGATCTCGATGACATGTAAACCTGCGGACCCGGCCTCACGGAGGATTTCGGAAATGTGTAATGCTTCAATGGCGCCTATAGCACCGGAAAGACTGAACTAGAGGGGATTTAGGATTCACTCAGCTTCGAAATGGGAGGAGGTACCGACAGAGGCAGCGGATTGGAGAAGCGTTTGGGCAGGGGCTTGGAGAGATGCGATCAACTGGCCGCATGCGGCGATGACCAGGGCCTTTGCTCGAGCTAGATCTTCGTTGAAAGATATATCCTCCGGGTTCGATAACGTGGCATTATTCAGGTCCGGATACGGAACCCCGCCCGCGCTGTAGGCAGAGTCGATGGTGGATATACCAGAGGCAATGATACCAGCTAGTTGCTGAAGAGTCGATGTCATGTTCAATATCTACGCGTATGTGATTTGTGGATATGGCCTGGCGCGCCCGTGTGGCCGGTTTTATCTGCCGGCAGGTGCGTCCGCGCGACACGGAACGCTGGAGTACCACGTGCAGTTGGTGGGTACTACAAGGGTCATTTAGGAAATACCCTGGGCGGCAGCTCCCAAGGTTCAATGAGAAGGGAGAATGCGCGAGAACAGGGCCATGAGGTTGGTAAGCCAGTGTATGGTATCTGTTCAAACGGAGAAGGACCGCGAACCTGACCATCTCTCGACGAGGGTGATACCGGATGCTCGAGACTTGATGTTGACTAAAGAAGCCGTATTGTTTCAATACTCGGGCCCATTTATGTGACAGCGAATACTCGTTCTGGAAGGACACTGCTATTAAATATAGAGCGCCGTAAATGACGAAGTGAACAAGGGGCTTGGTAAGCCCTAGAATTGCAGACGCGTGACGATATCGCAAGATGGTCAGACATTGTGCATCTGGCCAATTGTGGAGTATATGTTGGAGCATGTAAGCGGTTGGAGAGGGACTAATTTGAGGTTCGAAAAAGTCCTAGACTGGACGAAGGGTGAGGCTGCCATAGGGGTCTGGCTAATATTGAACATCCTACCTTGCAAAATCACGCGGTCTGATGATATTGCTATAGGATGTATACTCCCAGAGCAATGATGGATCCACGTGAGTCTGGTGTCATTCCAGCGAGAGAACAAAATCTTGACCCTCATGGCCTGCTGTATGGTGGCTTCACGATCTTGAACGATGTACCTCAAGTCAGAAAACGCGTTGGCGATGACCTTTGCGACGCTGGCGAAACCGCCCCCAACATCCACCACCAAACTTGGGTTACTCTTGACCGTGCATCGGCATACCAAAACGGTACAACGTATACTCCTGACCGGGTGACTCCAACCAGTGGAAGAAGTCCTTGAGGTGATACTGGCAAGGTGTTGAAGAGCGGTCCAAGGGACAAGTGGTTTCGCCGTAGATATACTGACCAGATAACGACCAGGCTCATACCGTGTGTGGGGCAATACCAAGAGAAAAGAAACCTGCAGGTACTGGGCCTTCTATCCGTGCGATATCGCGACATATGTCCCTGAAAAGGGATCGAGGCTTTGGCGAGTCGGTTTAGACCGGCGTTTCGGAGCCAACACGCCAGAAGCCGAGAGTATAAGCCGTGGGATCGCCTTACTGTGAGATTGTTAGAGCAATCAGGAAACGCGAGTCCGCAGATGCGGAGCAGACGAAGGAACCAAACCCTCATTTAACGACCTGGGAACGATGAAGATACATCAAGCATAGAATTGAGAACACAAAAATACCATACACTAATCAAGAACAAGTCCAGGGAGCCCGGCATCGTTATGCAGAACACCATCCCCTCTTCAATCCTTCATCTACAACATTCCCAGCACACAAAAGTGATGGGGGACCTGTACTCGCATTCCCACCAACGGAAGTGCTTCCCCTGCCTTTCCGTCGACCCTTCTTTGGTGCCACTGTGACCGCTTCTGTGAGTGATGAGATAGCCTGACCAAGCAGGGCTTCTATGGTGACTAGTGATTGCCAGGCCTCAAGTTCAGGTGAGGGTGCAAGTGGGGGCTCGACATTCCTCTTCGCCGGTGGCTTGCGCAGCTTTTTGGAGTGAAGAAGTTTCTTCGCTAAATAGTGAAGCCACTGCAGCTTTTTCTGAGTGCTATAATATAAAGGTTCGCAGAGTGTCACGTACGATCACGTTCGTCAATGGGTTAAACTGTTTCCAATCGTTCTGGTTGTGTGCACGCATCATGCGATAGACATCGAACTGATAGTCTGGTATGATATCATCTACACATGACTCTTTAGTCTTAGTCAATACAAGCCTCATACGACCCACCATTGGTCTTGGAATCACCAGATGCAAGAACGCCTGCTCCGTTGAATACCTCTTCGTCGAACGATGAGTAGTGTACCGCGCCACCGACTTCCATTCTTGATAGACCAAGGTCGATGATGGTAGCTTTGATGGGCGATTCTGCAACTGTGGAGTTCGTCTTGGTTGTCGCGAGGGCGTCCTTTTGCAAAACAATTTGACCCCAGTGCAAATCGCGATGCTAGGATGGAAGTGAACAAGCCGTAACTTGACATGACGTGGTGGTTGCACACCTCGAAAGACGCGACCTCCTCCGCGACCTTGAGAGCCTTCGCAACTTGCCAGAAAACTTGACAAGCCTCGCGCCATACCATCTTTCCTTGGAAGCGGTACGATTCTAGATCCGTACCGGCGTGTGGCAGGATAATAACGCAATAAAGCTGGGCGGCTGGGAGAGAACTGGGTCGAACGCCATCGCAATCTTCTCTCGAGTTTTCGAACTCATCCCACATTCGAAGAAGCTCCTTCGGATAGCTTCCTTTGACGATATGGACCCTGGAATACATTCGCGTGAGACAACCACAGACTCACGTCGGGCACCGAACCCACCCTAATAACTTGATGAATCCACTGCAGACTCCGCCCATTGCTTTCGTGATCATGACCTCTTTCAGTACATCCTCCGGGGTGCTCTCAAACGGCTTTTCGATATCCTCGTCTACTGTGAAAGGTGTTACTTCGGACTTGAGGGGCATAACCTTCATGGCAACCTTTCCAATACCGAAGACCTCAGAATAGCTCGCGTCTCCAATCTTTCGATAATGCAGCCGGTTCCCCTTGCTCCCGTGCATCTTGTCTCGAGGAAAGGAATCGATAAACGACGTAAAGTCTAGTGGTGCAGTCTGACCTGCTTGAGCCAGCAACGACTGTAATGCGGACAGAGGAGTAGCCTTTGATGTCCCTGACTTGCTTCGAAGCGCAGTCGAAGTGGTCGCGGGAGGCGAAGGAGACGACGGGAAGAATTGTGGCTGCTTGAGACTTGCAGGAGTCGCAAGGTCAAAGTCCAGGGTCGAAACGGAGGAAACCGAAAGAGACAATGAGTCCCTTCGCGGCCTCAAGACTGGCGTTCCTTGACGAGTGATTGGAGTGGCTCGTCGAACCCTTTGGGCGGCTCGAAGGTGGGCTGCTTTGACATGTGGGGTAGCTATACGGACAGTGCCACTGTTGAGAACTTTCACATCACGTCAGGTTCGAGCGTAGGGCACAAAGAGTCGAGACTCGCCTGTCAGAATAGGTAAGGGTTGATCGTCAGAAGAGGAAGTGACGCCCTGCCAATCTCCCTCAGATGGTGAGGATAGAACTATAGTGCGCGTGGTGGTACGCCTCGTATATATGGGTGACCGGTTCGATACTCCACGTTTCAATGGCCGTGCAGGCGCGTCGGAAGCGGACGCTTCTGTTTCGGAATCGGAAGTCGTTGGGGCCTGTGTCGCGGAGGTAGTTTGGGCGTCTTCATCCGATGATAGGTCGTACGTCGCCGGGGTTGTTCTCCGAGGCTGGGGCGCCCTTGCAGGCGTTGAACCCCGCAGAGCGGGGGTGGCTGTGAAACGGGTCCCTAGTCGAGAAGGAGCGGTGCTAGTTCGCTTGATAGATTTTTGTTTACGCGACTCTTCACCATCGGAACTCTCACTGGAACTGCTGATTTGCACGACTCTGGCAGGCCGTCGCGACGACTGCTTGTTGTGAGGTTTGGCTATCTCAGGTCCACGGGAGGTACCCTGAGTACGTCGAAGATTGGGTGATAGCTGGTCCAAAGGTTTGCGATGAGTGGATATATCGGATTCCGAATCAGAGTCGCTGAGAACCACGGGGGCCTTCGAGGATTTCCGAAGCCCAGTTATGACTGAGGTTGACGGCTTGGCTGGTTGCAGCTTGTGGGGGTGGGTTGATGACGGCACTTTGTTCGTGGGTGGGACAGGCGCGGTGAGAGAACTGGATTGGAACGGTGGGAAGGCATCGTCAATGTAGACGACTCGTGTAGATCGTCTCCCGTACGTCTTCACACGCCGCTGCATGCTCAAATCGCAAATTTCCGCGTTCTGCAGCAGAGGTAGAGGAGACCAAGTCGGTTCGATCACGTGGCAAATAGGGCTAGTTAATTTTATATATATTTTAATCCATAGTTGTATACAAGGAGATGCCAATAGGCCCATACTCTGATATCGACAACCACCAAGTACTATGAAAGGGCCAGAATGTGTGTACAAACGAGCGTTATGGGACTGGATACGAAGGTAAGGTTTTGAAGTCACCTATGATCTCATGAACAGTCCCGTCACCCAACTTGATTAAGAGGTGAGTCAAGGGATGGCCTTCTGCCCGCCTTGCATTCGCTAGTTCAAGTGCCAACTCCAATATCCGAGACGAATTGGGACCTTGACCTCCGTAATATGGATCCTTGACTTCTAAAACTAATATCTTTAAAACAGGACAACAATGGATTCCTTGTTTTCTCGTTCGAGTGCCCTTCGGGGTGAGTCCACCCCAAAATTTAGCGCCAGGGAAGTATTGAATAGGAGAAATCTTGAGCTCTTGTAGTTGAGGCAGGTGGTTGAGCACAGATAGAATCTCCAGGTCGCTGACAGGAACCTCGAGATGCAGCGAGGTAAGCTTCCGCATAAACTCGCACTCCTCAAAGGTTTCGATTAAGGAGCGTTGCCATTCCTTGGATTGTATGTTGCGACTCATGTGGTGGTGGTAAGCTAGATATAGGTGCCGGAGGGCGGGCGCTGAGAAAGCCATAAGAGCGCGAATATCCCGACAATCGAAAGAAATAAGGGCGGTGGCAGCTGGTAGATGGATGGTCCCCGGCGCTGGTGTTCGAAAGCCATCGGAGTTTTTCATTATCATGGTTTCCAACACCGGTAGTTCGAAGTCCCCGATGGCCTCAGCACCGGATCGCATTATACGCAGCGTGTGCAATGAAGGGAGCAGCACCTTGTCTGTATGCACCCGCTCTCGCCAATCGGCGAGCGTTAGCTCTCGCAGCTGGCGGGCATTCGCTAAGAAGCGTCTGTCGATGGGGGATGAGAGGTTGCCATACCGCTCGATGCGCCCCCAAAATGATGCGTTGGTCCAATCCTTCATGCTGTGAATAACGATTGAGTCAGAGGTGTCGATATGCGATAGTCGGGGAGCCGACTCGAGAATGGAAGTCACTAGCGGGTAATAGGAGGGGCGGGGAGGATAAGGAAAGCTTCGGATGAACAAACAGCGAAGGTTCTCGAAGGGGCCCTGTATTGCTGCGCACGGTGTTTGGTCCCCTCCACTCCACGAGGTGATATAGAGGCTTCTCCAGAGTCGACAGCGCCCGTCTGCTGCGAGTAACCGCAAGGCCTCGTCGGTCCAGAGTGGCGTAGCTTTGGTATTGTTCAGAGGCGGGGAGGGGGTTCTTGGGATTTTGAAGCGCGCTAGCTCGATATCCAGAGGTGCGCCCTTCGCCATCGAAAGGAAAACTCTGAGAATTGGTATAGAACGACACTCGTGGGACCCCGTTAGATGTAGGACATGACGTGGATCGTCACGGTCCGTCACCGTGATTCTTGACCAAAGTCGAGGGATGCCTCTCGCAATGAATGCCCATCTCCTACAGACGGAGGCAATTAACATGGAAACACCGCCCATTTCGAAGTGGAACTGGAATATCTCCGCCGTGCATTCTATGGGCAAACGAAGAATTGGCGCGGAAATAGCGGCGAGCTCGTGTTTAGCATCTGCGAGGGTCTTTCGGGTAGATGCTGTGCGTTTGAATACGGAATGCATGATCTCCTTCTTCCGTGCCTCCCTCTCCGCTTCCATCTGGGCAATTCTTGCCTCGAGGTTGCGGAGTTCCTCTCGCGCTGCATCAATATCAGGCTGGGTAGCCGTCCAAATGTCATCTACTTGTTTCATAGCGGCATCTTCTTCTACTTTGATAGCGGCTTTGAATTCGGTGACTTCGCGTTGCAAAATTTCTAGATTGTCCGAATTCCCAAACGACAGAGTACGAGAATCTGTCGGTGAATTCATGCCACCTGCGCAATTAAGGCGGATAAGGTGCGAGTCTGCGTGCTTTAGAGGGACGTACTGTTGTGTCAAGTCTCAGACTCGTAAGCCCCACCTGTGCGGGATATAGAAGTGAAGACCCCTTGGAAGGCTAAGCTGGCCTTTATACTCGTGAACCGGTTTTTTTGGCTCAATATTGCGTTTGACTCGCCGGGTGGTTCGTTGGCAAGTTGCAAGAAAGGAAGTCGGGCGAATCGTTTGATGATCAGGGCTCTGGGGGAGCCTCGACCGCCGTCTATAGTGCACGAACAGGATGTGAGGGACGGTGGCTATTAGATAGGAACACCAATGTCCCATATTGTACACGGCGTTGCACAACCCAATACCCACATACCTGGGAGCGTGCGAATCTGCTCTTTCTTCGGCTGTGTGACGGGACATGTACCACGGAGAGTGCGATCGGAGAAGAGGAGCCCGATGCGGAAAGGCAGAATCTGTATTTAGGAAGTAGCGCAGTGGTTCGGAAGGGATGTGGCGATTCCATTTCCCAGGAGTAGTTCAACCATACTTGCATGCTATTTTTGGTGCTTCCTTGACATGCTAAAGACTCGTGAGCCGCCGCAGCCGGTTGGTTCTTGTACGCCGGTCCTGCAGTTATAATTCTCGTGTCCGCGGAGATAAGATCGGGGAGAGAAAATCAAATGCAGTAGTGGAGGACAAGGCCAGAGCTTTGTGACCGCGTAAGAATGAGTACAATCGCTCTTAACTGCGACCTGTCGCTGGCCGGCCACGACTTCCCACTACCAGATAGCTTGATATCACCTTACGCGAAGAAAAGAAGGGCCCCTGCGGTTGGGACTCGTCTAGGGCGCGTCGATTATTCCATGACGATCCTCCAAAAAGCTCACGAGGGGATGGGCGGGATCAAGCCATTCAACAAGACTGATTGCACTCTACACGAAGGAAGTGTTATTAACGCATAAAATATTGAAATTTTGTTTGTTCTCTTCCAATGTAGTGATTCCTTATTTCACCGAGTTTTGTCCGGATGGATTATGTTATAATTATATTACCGTCAACCTTGCACGACGTTGCAACCGAATGGGAGTGCATATCATTCATACCGGAACAGAATATAACGCATTCGAGCCTATTAATAAATAGGATGATAAGGATTTGGAGAGTACATCTCCCAACCCCTGAACGTTGACCCGTGATGTAGAATCGATCATCAAACCCACTGGTAACGAGACTTGACGCGAGTTTGCTTTATCCCCACATTGCAGAGCCTAGCTGGCCACTGTCTGACAAACGAGACCTACTTCGGCCAGGGCCTGAAGTCCTCCCATTCCGAAGTGGGCACCTAATTTGTTGGACATACGCACACATACATAAAGGAGACGAATTTGCGCTTGTATCGATAGAAAGGATACTCAGTAATTCGAACGTTAGAAGGTACCGATAAGGAATGCAGAGGTAAGGTTCTAAATGAGCCCAAAATCTCGCCTTTACTCCCATTGTACCAGATTAAAAGGAGGAACGTCAAGATTTGCCTTCCCGTTCTCTGGCAAACGCCATCTCGGTTCCAAGCCCCAAAGTACGGCCCCCCGATAGGGCCTCACCGCTTCCGTATGGCCCTTGTTTATCACCATCACCATTACTCTCAGGTTGGTATAGCAGTGCTTGGCTTTCTTCCTGCTACCCGCCTTTATTCTAGGCATTACCGCAGTCCAGAATCTGGAGCCCGACGGATGCATGTGGATGAGGTTGAGCTCTTTAATCTGAGGGAGTTGGAGGAGCGCGGAAGTAGTTGGATCTCGCTAACTTGGAGCTCCAGGTGGAGAGATATGAGCCTCGACATGAACTGCGCCCCGTCGAAGGTTTCTGGGAATGTACATTGCCAGGCATTTGACCGTGCTTCTGAATCAGCGTAATCCAGTTATGTTATTTGAAGGTGATAGAGGGTAGGTGCAAGGAAACGTCGAAGGGTGCGAACGTCCGAGCAGTTGGTGGAAATCATAGACATGACAGAGAGGATTGGGATAGGACCTTACGCATGTATTAATCTTCCGGCGTCGTTGAAGAGCAATGTCTCCAAGGCTGGGATTCGAAACACGGCCAGAGCCTCAACGATTGGATCTGATAGCCGTAGAGTATGCAGACCTGGTAATAACACTGGTTCATGCTGGAGAACAGCTTTCCAATAGGTCAGATATAGGTCCTTCAAGCGGGGTGCCTGAGAGAGAAAACCCCAATCATCGCATTCTGCGAGACTGCTGCAGGAATTGTGGGAGGAGA
>Ga0307513_10012749_pt1 | contig 10353 bp, 8 predicted proteins | sample 15_EM_MG_FD_202174 | JGI IMG/M metagenome (GOLD analysis project Ga0307513, IMG submission 202174) | Populus trichocarpa ectomycorrhiza microbial communities from riparian zone in the Pacific Northwest, United States - 15_EM | ecosystem: Host-associated > Plants > Roots > Unclassified | place...
AGTAGGACTCTTCCGATAAGTAGCGATGGGTCACTTCGAGTTGAAGGATACTCTTGTCAGTTGAAGCGAAATAGTTAGGCCACTTGTCGCTCCGCCATTCTCGCACGCCTCGATTCTCCTCAATGGTCGCGACCGAAACGTTCCGCACCGTGTGCATTGCGTATATCCCACTCGAATCCACTGGACTTGCCAACGCGTAACCGCTGCCTTCCAAAAATTTTCTCAAAGCATCTCTGTCCTCGTTCTTCAATTCGCCAGACGGAAGTCGAGTCATTTGGCGGTATACGCGGTTCGCAGGATGATCTTTGATGCAGTCGAGAAGAGCCTTGCCGAGCCCAAGACGTCGATATGGCGGGAGTATATAAAGGTCCGCGAGAAAGGTGAAGCGTGCGCTATCAGAGATAGAACGCGCGAATCCAACCATCGCAGGTTTTCGCTGCATGGGCCCCCTGAGGTTTTATCGGCGTCCGGATCATCCGCGGTGGTGTCTGGCTCTAGCTCTAGTGATAAAAGTTTTACAGCTGGAAAGCTACGCACCGCAATACACACCGAGTACAACAACCGATGCGTCGAGAGCACGCTGTAGTAGCTGTGGTTCCAGTGACGTTGCTACGCTCCACACGTCGATCGAGAGCAACGACGAAACGAAAAAAGTTCCTTCCGTAGATCGCCACAACACCTGAGACATCGGGAGAGGATGGTCGTGAGGTGAAATCAAAGAGCTTCAAGGAGAGTCGTGACGGGTTTTCTGCGAAGGCTGCTGGGGACAGCCGAGTAGCAGCGAGCCCGGCAATGGCCCTTGAAATTAGTCTGGTGCTCTTGCGCCTGTCTCCATCGAACCTGCGCCTATCATACTGGTTCTCTCCCCGGAGAAGCAAGCTCTGAGGCAGGCCAGCTGCCGGTTGAGCCCGTCTCGTCTGACTCATACTTCAAGCCCGGCGATCAAATTTTTACAATAGTAAGCAAATGACCTTGACGCCTTGTGATTTATTCGGGAGCCAGATTATGAGTCGCTACTGTCAGGATTTTGGGGTTTCGAGGATTCGTTTCGTCTTCCATGCCCATGCATCTGGCTTTGGTATTACATTATAGACCCCCGGTCGCTTAGCTTTTCCCCTCATTTCATATCCATTTCGTACGCGTTTCGCTTGTCGTCACTATATAGTTCGTCCTAGTTTACAGGGTAATATACAAGTATTATTCGCAGTCCCTCCGCTCGCACAGTATTTTAACAGCTACATCTAGACCGCAAACATGAGCCACGGATGTCTTGTTCAATCGCATTCAGCGATACCAAGAGATGTGACGCTTACTATAATAATTGGGGTGACGGCTGTGAGAATGTCTATTGCACTATGGAATGTCCGAAGAGTCTCCTCTCGAACCATATTGCAAACGACTTCAGAGGCGGTCGCCGATGCAGGGCTACATAGCAACAGGCTCGTATTGCACATAGAAGTACATTGTTTACATGAGAGGCATATTTCGAGTTGGAACATTTTTCATGCAGACTGAGACCTTTTTATTGGTACTTCGGGAACAGAGACGGCGTCACCTTTCAAAATGTTGAAAGTCGGACATATTAATAAGCCGACGTGCTGGATAGGCGTTTCTCCATAAAACAAGCCACTTTACCCCTCAATTGGTCAAAATTTGCGGCGATGTTCCCCTTGTCCCCCTCCATCCCTACTCCGATCGCTTCGTTAACAACGAATGAATCCAGCTCTGCACATAAGCCCTTGTCTTTCTCAAAAGCCTCTACAAGGTCCGACACTGGGCCGGAAGGTCCGGATATCTCCATCTTTTTGAGGCGGGGGGTCGAGTGAAGGAGATGAACAATACCATCGAGCCAAGAAATGTCAAGAGCCGGGTTTGTGCCCCCATATATCCTACGAGGTCTGCATATCAACCGCAATGACAGAACCGGAGCAATCAGCTTCAATTGCGTCAGCGGGGTTGGTCCCGACGTCTCAATGACGACATCTTGGAGACGAGGCATTCTCACTTCCTCCAGAGAGTAGGTCTGGTTGGAGTTCCAGTATTCAGGGTAGACGATTGAGAGATGTTGGACAGACGGATGGAATAGTGGAGGAGCGCTTCCGCAGCTTGGAGTAATATGGAGCGTGCGGAGAGTACTCGACTTCTGGATGACAGTCCAGTACTCATGAAGGACTCCAGGGTCGCCGGTTAGCCAGACGTCGAGGGTTTGTAATTGGTGGAGGAGCGAGTCAGGCCAAACTGGCGGCTTTGGCGAGGAATGGAGACGCAAAGTAGTGAGTTTCTTCTCAGCTAGCTTGAACTTGTTTGGACTAGCGATAATCCGCTCGAGCGGATTAGGAGAATAGCCTTTTATGGTCAGGCTGTTGAGCAGCGGCTGAGGACCGACAAGATAAACTGTGTCGATAGCGCGGCTAATGACGAGTTCTTGGATTCTGAGTCGAAATGTTGGGATGGAGGCGACCCTCGTAACGACCTTGGGGGTCATATCCCATGATAACCTTGAAAAGTCGACTCTCAAGGGAGCAGGGTTCGATCGAGCGATACGAGATTGAAGGAATGTACCTGCCCACGGCCTGACAAGTCTCAGGTCGAACTGCTCGAGAGGATCGAGATTGGTCCACAACGTCGGTTGCGAGAGCGTTAGGACATGCCAAGCACGGCAGACGAGGAGAAGCTTTTCAGGGAGTTGCCCATAAGTGTGGACGTAGAAGTCTAAGATCATTCCCATGAGTTCATGGGGTAATGGTAAACTCTTCCGTTGCGATAACTCCTCCAACTCGCCCTTCATGCGGCGGACGGCGGCACGTGTTCCCTGAAGCAGCCCAATCTTTGAGCTCAGCTCTTGACGACGGGATAGGGCCATCGGCGTTGGTGATAAATAAGGTGGCATCGTCTGGTAGTGACCTCTTTAGCACTGACACCCCTGACAACTCACACAACCTACAATCTGAAGCAACGACTTCTTGTACTTGAAGGTTAATTTAACCGCTAAACCCAAGGTCGGTTTCAACATTGTGACGTGTAACACTCGTTTAGCACATACGGTCTCTTCTCTGAGGGCGATGGAAAATATAGTGAGTAAATGAGGTGTCTTGATATAGAGGGAGGACCAAACACACCTTCATACGACACATTTTGACAATTCCTGAATTTCACGCAAATAAGTGGTGTGGCGCCTAATCGAACGATATTACCGGGCGGGGTAGGGTCCAAGCGGCAAGATTAGTTTGTGTCCTTCTTGTGCTACCTTATATACCCTCTCTCGTGGCATTTCGGTACCGAAACGTGGCTTTGTGCGTCGAGCGGGGAGTACTTCAGCAAAGCGAGGCGTTGGGAGGGTTCGTTAGTTTTGGAGAGTCCTCATAAGGTACATGGAGCCAAAAGTGACGGTAGATATGCGTTCTTGGGAGGTAGCCCGTTCATGATGGAGTCAAGGTTGGTGGAGATAAAGGAACATGGAGGGCGCTTAGGTTTATCAAATCGGGACGTTACAAGGGAAGAGTCTTGAAGTCGTTGGAACCATTTTAGTGCTCTAATATTACTCATCTTCTGTCCCTTATCCTCGGGAGTGGTAGCGGGGGTGGTGTTTAAAAGGGTGTTCATAGGATTATCCTCAGAGCCGATGCACAATGACGGAGAATTTTTCTTGATGATATACATCTCCATTAAAAATGGGCCACAAGCCAGAATTGTCTTGTCCATTATGTGTTCTGCGCCAGGAGACAGCAGGCCTCTCACCTGTGCAGAATTGTGCGATGAATCATTTAGTACCGTCACTTCTGGAGGTTCAACTCATCCTGAAAGTCTCGTTAGGCGAACCTTCGGTCAATCGAGACAGGTAAGGAACCCGATTCCATCATTTCGTTCACCTTCTGACCGATAGAGGAATTTGCTTCGCTAAAGGTTACGGTAGCCTGAGGCCCTGATTTGACTTGAATTTTTTTGGCCCGAAAGATGGGGAACTTTGGGGCATTGAGCTCTTCGTCCGATCCAACCAGACTCTCGTGCCCTGCACCGACACGGAATTTGTATCCTTTGTAAAATCTCGTCTTCTTAGATATCTTTTAAGTACTTTGAAGGGTGTTAGTGATCGGGATCGTCTTTCGAAGGTGTCACCCCGACTTATACGTGGCTAATGCGGACCATTACCAAGTAATGTATAATTAATAATTTACAAGGGGTCTATAGAGCCACGAGGGAACCTTTTTATTTGATAATTAGCAGCGACATTGACATTCAGTTTTGAGCAGCTTGCTTCGGTAGTCGAGTTTCCTTCCCATTTACATTATCACAAGCCAATAGTGCGTTGGAACAGATTATGTCTGTGTTATAATCTTATAATAGCAAATATATAACCTCCCGAGGAAAATATTTTTCTTATTCCCCTGATGGCAGAATAATATAAACAAGAGGTGAAGCTCTAAGCTTCTGTACAACCCCTCTGCAATCACCATTGCGCTTCTCTAATTGCTTTTGTGTAAAGTTGCACGATGCGATCTGGCTCAGTAACGACAGCTCTGCTGAGTACAAGCCACGAGGAAAATAGAATAGTGTACCCATGAATTCAGTTGGTATAGAACCTGCCCATCCACAGCCGGTTGCTTCCAAAATAGAGTTGAAAACAATTCTTGCATTCTTAGAAGGTTCTGGAGCGTTCTATGCGCGCTTATCTTAGACAGGCCCCGAACTCCTTATTAAAGCGGTGCTTCAACCTTGTACTCCCACAAGCCCCGACCTGCTCAAACTACACAGATCACAATGGCAGTCCGACACGACGAATATTATACGCAGGATGGCGATGTTATCTTCCTCGTAAGTTCCTGATCATTATCTTGCATCCAGATACTAACGCCTCAAAGGTGGGAAATAGACTTTTCAAAATCCACAAGCGTGTTCTTATGCGCAGTGAAGCCAGCACCTTTGCGACTATGTTCAGTTTACCACGGTCATCGCAAACGGAGGGACAAACGGATGAGAACCCTATTGTCTTAGAAGGGGATACTCTTGAAGACTTTGAAGGTCTGATGAGGATCCTTTATCCACCGTAGGTTTTTTGTGTCAACTTGGGTCTCTTATCCGTCGCGTTGAACCAGTATATATAGGATCTTGGACGACATCTGGGAAATACCCCTACCCACTTTATTCTGTGCCATGCGTATTGCCAACAAGTACGATATGGAGGACATAAAGACGGCCATTATCCAACTCATCTCAAATTTGTCTGCTCCTGAGATCGGCGAAGCGATCGAACGACTAGCTTTCATGGCCGGATTCCCTACAAGCTTCTCCGTCAGGCTCGCTGGTGATGCTTTCCTTCAGACCTGCTCTATTTCCACCGTCCCCTCTGCAAACGACTTGAAACCGCTTATGGCCCACCCCGCCATCGTCGCAGCAATGATTAAGAATAGAGAGAACATGTTGAGAAGTCAACTGGTGTCCGAATTGCGGCCGCGTGTACCGGAATGGCTTTCGCCGGGGATGACTCCACCTGCGGCCCCGACTCCTGTACCACGAGTGGAAGGGTGGTTAATCAAAGAGCTTACGTCCTTTGGATTCTCCGAGTGATGTATTATTGCAGAACCTGCAAAGGACCGGAACAAATATAGACCTACTTCGGATTTTCAAGCTTCTCGCTCTTCCAGGGTGCATGTTGTACTGGTGGGTCGGTAGTTTAAATAGATCGAATGGCCTTGCATCACTTGGCGGTGCCTTCAGTATTATGAATGGATACTGTAATTGTTCATGCACAACAACTCGGTGAGACAGTTCCGTCTCTCCTCCGAAATGAGGACTTGGGCATCCACCAGTAGCCTCCAGGGCTGTCAGGTAGTCCCTTCTCACGAAGGCCTTGATCCAAAGTCTTGGCAGGTAGAGGGAAATTTACGTCGAGGACATGGAGGGTGAGCGCACGTTTGATAATTAGATAGACCACTAAATATTAAACTTGTCTACCCCTATTACATGGATGCTGCGTATCGCGTGATGTATGCCGTCAGCGAAATATTCGTAGACGCGAGAGGACGCGTGTTACCGAAATGAAGCTGCTCTGTATGCTATCGGTATTCCATAACACGGCGGATACGGTGTATTAAATGCGAAAGGCGTCAGGTTTGTGGGCATTTGCCCCAGCAATAACGTTGGGGTTGGCCAATACGCGCCGGCGAGAACGCTCCTACGCGCACATGAGATATGATGCGCAGGGCTGGAGAGGGTGATCGACGCAGCTTGCGCAGGGGCGAGGTCCGGTTGGAGCCATGGTTGGGGACAAGATCATGCAGTTGCTATCATTCGAGTCGGAACGAGTTCCAACTGATACAGTTCTACTACCAACTTTATATATTCATTTGTATTTATTATTAGCTGTGCACGAAAGATCACCGACGGAAACCAGGAGCTGCCTTGACTGGGAAACGCTGTCGGCAAATCTGGGACCCTAAGAACCGACGGGGGAAGTCTCAGCTTCGCATGTTGACACAGAGTGACACAGAGTGACACAGAGGGACGTCAGGCGGGGTTTTCACTGATTGATCGACACAAACCGTCATCCTGCCTCCCTGCCTCCACCTCTGGGACCTCATGGGACGCCTCATAATGCGCATTTTGTCTTGTTAATGAACGAGATAACTACAGTGGCTCCGTTTGCTCCTAACTTTTGTGCGCTCGTCATAGTCGTCGTAGCAGTTTGTTGATGCCGCCTTGGCATAATCAGTCAGCCAACCAAGTCTTTTACCGCAACCACCTGGCGCGGCTCGACCTCTCAACGCCTTCCACTCGCACTCTCGTATCCCTGCTCTCTTCCTGGGTAACGATATGTTGCCCCTCCACGACCGCCGTGGGAAAACCTCCGCACTCCACACCGCCAGATGGACCAGGAAGCGGGTCTCCGTGCTGGCGGCCGCGTTGCTCTTTGGCGTCTTTGTCTTACACCTCTCGGCTCCGGACGAGTGGAGAGAGGTTGCAATAGAAAAGATTACCAAGGTGCAGGGTCCGTTCTGGCCGGGCCGAAGACCACAAAGTATCTGGGACGAGCGGGCTCAGCGCGTAAAGGATGCCTTCGTTGGCGCCTATGGTCACTACCGAAAATACGCATTCGGAGCGGACGAAGTGTTCCCTCTCAGCAACCTGCCAAGGAATAAGTACGCGCATATCGCTCCATAGTTGCTCTAATAATTAAAGCATAAATTTAGTTTCAACGGATGGGGTGTATCGATCGTCGATTCTATTGACACGATGATTCTCATGAATCTCACGCTTCAATACGAGCAAGCGAAACAGCACGTATCGACAATAGATTTCACCCATGGCTCAGACATCTTTGTACCATTCTTTGAAGCTATCATTCGATACTTGGGTGGTCTCCTTTCAGCATATTCACTTACGAAGGAGCCAATCTTCCTCAGCAAGGCGGATGATATTGGGCGAGCGCTCCTCCCAGCGTTCAACACGACCAGTGGGATACCTGCATTTGCTATTGACCCTATTACAAAGTCCACAAAGAACCAAGGATGGAACGGAGGAAGTACTCTGCTCTCAGAGATGGTGAGTCCGGTCCACCTCTCAGCTCTGCTTCTCGCGCAAGCGCGTCTCAACTAAATTATACAAGGCTTCGTGTCAGCTTGAGTACAAATACCTCGCACACCTGACGGGGAGGAAGGAATACTTTAGCGCGGTACCTCTTCTCCCTTCTATACATAAGAGAGTGCTAATGAAAGGCAGGTCGATAATATTATGACTATGATGCAGCAACAGCAGCTCACTACCGGGCTATGGAGCATCTTCTGGGACCAGACGAGCGGCACGCAGACAGAGGGTACGCACATCTCTACGTAGGAGGCATTTTCACTGTGACTAAAAGTCGTGTAGGTAATTCGATATCCATAGGTTCTATGTCAGATAGCGCAGTGAGTAGCGTGAGATCCAATGAGAAGCGTTTCTCACCATTTTAGTACGAGTACCTCTTGAAGGGCTACCTTTTAACTGGAAAGACGGAGAGGAGACTCTTGAATATGTGTATGTGAAACTCTAATTCAGACAATGATGCATGATCTCGGTACTATAACCCGTTACAATAGACCTCAAGTCCCTTCGAGGCCTGATCCATAACCTTATGTATATCTCCAAGACCCGGCATCTCCTGTATATCACAGATATTGACCGCAGCGGCCCCTCAGGCAGGATGGAGCACCTTTCGTGCTTCTTCCCTGGCCTCATCGCCCTTGGTCTCCACATCCTCCCGGACTCAATCTACGAATCCGCGGACGAGAAGCTCGTCTTCCAATACGCCGCGGAGGGCCTCGCACACACGTGCTGGGTGCTCTACGCGGACCAGGCGACGGGCGTCGGTCCAGACGAGGTAGTCTTCCAGCCGTATGACCCCAACGAGTGGGAGAGCGGCCGGTGGATCAACCATGCGAGTGAGTGGATCGCCTTGGGCAAGCCAGAGGGCAAACTCAAGGGCGTGCATAAACTCTCCCCGCCCCGTCGCGGGAAGCTCGACTTGCCGTTGGATTATGAATACACGAAGCCCATATACCTGATGCGACCAGAAGTACGTCTCGTCCGCCCCAACTGTGGTTTGGACGCCGTGACTGACGCCTGCGGACAGGCAATTGAGTCCGTGTACCTTATGTGGAAGACCACTGGAAACTCAATATGGCGAGAGCGAGGGTGGGACATGTTCCAGAGCGTGCAAAAGTACAGTACCGTACCGGGAGGCGGGATGGCCTCGATCGCGGACGTCCGCACTACCACGCATGGCGTGCTTGATGACATGCCAAGGTAAGCATTGTGCCTTAAAGACTTTGGGAATGCCGCTGATGAGGCGACCACTTTCCTTTACCTGTCTAGTTATCACCTCGGTGTGTCCGCTTGCTATCCTTCGCTCTTGCCCACTAATATATCCACGTACAGCTGAAACACTTAAATACTACTACTTGTTATTCCTCGATGAGGACCCATGGCCCCTCGATAAGGTTGTATTCAACACAGAGGCGCACCCTCTCCCCGTATTCAAGTGGTCTGACGAGGAAGTTTTATGGTTCAAGGTGCCAGTTTGATTTTTCCCTTATCTACCTCTATCTGTCTATCTAAGGTGTTTGTTGTTGCTTCCGTTCCTATATCGTTTGTGCATTCGTCGTGTATTAGTTGTGCTTTGTTATGAGAACCATGAATACATATCATGTCAAGGGGATAGTATAATCCAGCCGCTGGTTTAGTAATAAACGACAATGATGGTGAATTGAAGTTTAAAGGTGATCAAGAGGCGGGGTGGCGAGAACGAATGCCTCTTGGTCTCGGCATTTGTGGAGGGAAATCCACGACTCAAGCTACTTCACGCCTACGTGTTACGCTAGGACATATTCGCGCAATGTCGACAACCAAGCAGATCGGAGTACCTCGTTGGAAGGAGCAACTAGATGCCGCCCTTGAGAAAGAACCCATGGGTGCTGCTAGATGCACTTCAAATATCCTATCACCATGTACTGATTGCGTCTATCAGCCGTTTATTCATTGTCTACGATTGAAGCCACTGGAGACGGCACACTGATCCCTCGTACTCGCACCGTCGTGCACAGAATATTCATGTCACCTTTAAGCGAATCCACCGTCCTCCTCCAGACCACCACAGACATCCGTACGCCCAAGGCTGATCAGATCCTCTCCAGACCTGAATCTGTCGAAGTCGCGTGGTGGCTCCCCAAATCAAACTTACAATACCGCCTCACGTGTACCGCATACCTGCTTCCACACCCCTCCCATCCTTCATGGACCGAGTTCCCCGCATGGAAGTTGGGCCCCAACGTCGACTGGGAAGCCGAACGGCTTGAGGCGTACGATGCCCTTTCTCGTGTCCTGCGCGCCTCATTCTGCCGCCCCATACCTGGATCGAGGCCTGAGAACCCCGAGGACGCCAAGAACTGGCCCAGGGAGCTGCCCAAGTGGGCCGAGGCGAAGGAGGGCAAGGAGAAAGAGCAGGTGGACGAGGCTCTGATGAATTTTGCGATGCTCTTGCTTGAACCTAGAGAGGTGGATGTACTTGAACTTGGGCCGGTTCCGAATTTGAGGACCAAATATGTCAACGTTGAGGAAGGTTGGACGCAGGACAGCCTCGTTCCTTGACCAACAACTGTAGAATAAGACGTCAGTGTAGCAAGTTGTACACATTAGCAGGTACCTCGACCAGTATGCGGACCATTTGTAATTTTCGATCGTGCGGATAAAAAAACAGAGGGGAAACAGAGGGGGTACGGGCACAGGGCTGTATAGACGAGTTGTGGTGTGGCTACTACTGTCGCTACGGATATACTTGTGTTTGACTGTATCTCTTAGGTTAGTGGGGGACCCGGGGCGGGG
>Ga0307513_10012750_pt1 | contig 10353 bp, 11 predicted proteins | sample 15_EM_MG_FD_202174 | JGI IMG/M metagenome (GOLD analysis project Ga0307513, IMG submission 202174) | Populus trichocarpa ectomycorrhiza microbial communities from riparian zone in the Pacific Northwest, United States - 15_EM | ecosystem: Host-associated > Plants > Roots > Unclassified | place...
CGCCCAGCGCGTTGACCACGCGACCCAGCAGTTCGGGACCGACCGGCACTTCCAGGATGCGACCGGTGGTCTTGGCCACGTCGCCTTCGCGCAGGTTTTCGTAATCGCCCAGCACCACGGCGCCGACCGAGTCGCGCTCCAGGTTCAGGGCCAGGGCGAAGGTGTCGTTCGGCAGTTCGATCATTTCGCCCTGCATCACGTCGGCCAGGCCGAAGATGCGCACGATGCCGTCGGACACGCTGGTCACGGTGCCTTCGTTGCGGGCCTCGGCGGCCAGCTTGACCTTCTCGATCCGGGTCTTGATCAGTTCGCTGATTTCGGAGGGGTTGAGCGTGGTTGCCATCGGTAAGTCCTATGTGCCGGTATGAGCCGGCGGTTCAAATGAATTTGGTTCGCGCGGGTTATCGCGTAAGCGTCACTGCGCGAGTGCGGCTTGCAGCCGCGAGAGCTTGCCTTTCAACGAGCCGTCGATCACCACGTCGCCCGCATCGATCACCGCGCCGCCGATCAGCGACGCGTCGATCGCGGTGCTGAGTTCGACTTCGCGGCCGAGGCGCTTCTTCAACGCAGCCTTCAGCACGTCCAGCTCGCCGGCCGGCAATTCGGCCGCCGAGGTCACGGTGGCCTTCACCACACGCTCGGCCTCGGCCTTAAGTTCCTCGTACAGGCCGGAGATTTCCGGCAACTGCGCCAGGCGGCGGTTTTCCGCCAGCAGAGCGAGGAAACGCGAGAACGATTCGCCCGCACCATCGACCGACAGCAGCGCAACCGCTTCGGCGTGAGTCAGCTGCGGATTGAGCAGCAGCGAAGCGGCGCGCGGATCGGCGGCCACCTGCGCGGCGAAACCGAGCGCATCGGACCACTTGGCGAGCGCGTTTTCGTCCTGCGCCATCGAAAAGGCGGCGCGGGCATAAGGACGGGCAAGGGTGAGGGCCTGGCTCATCGATTAGATTTCCGCGGCCAGCTCGTCGAGCAGCGCCTTGTGGGCGTTGGCGTCGATTTCGCGCTTAAGCAGCTTCTCGGCGCCGCTCACGGCCAGGACCGACACCTGCTTGCGCAGATCTTCCTTGGCGCGGGTGCTGGCGGCGTCGATTTCGGCAAGGCCCAGCGCCTTCTGGCGGTTGGCTTCGGCGATCGCGTCGTTCTTGGCGGCTTCGACGATCTGGTTGGCGCGCTGATGCGCCTGATCGATGATTTCGTTGGCCTTCGTGCGCGCTTCTTTCAACGCGTCGTTGACCTTTTCCTGCGCCTGCGCGAGGTCTTTCTGGCTGCGGTCGGCCGCGGCCAGCCCTTCAGCGATCTTCTGCTGACGCTCTTCGATGGCCGCGATGATGTGCGGCCAACCGAACTTCATCACCATCCACGCCACCGCGAAGAACGCGAAGCCCTGGACGATGAAAGTGAGGTTGATATCCATTGCGTACTCCAGACGCCGGCGCGCTAGACGCCGGCGTTAGCCAAGACCGGTTTGCCTGATCAGCCCGCGATCGCGGACAGGAACGGGTTGGCGAAGATCAGCAGCAGAGCGATAGCGACGCCGATGATCGGCACCGCGTCCAGCAAGCCGGCGACGATGAACATCTTGGTCTGCAGCATCGGGGTCAGTTCCGGCTGGCGGGCCGAACCTTCCAGGAACTTGCCACCGAGGATGGCGAAGCCGATGGCGGTGCCGAGGGCGCCGAGACCGATCAACAAGCCGGCCGCGATGACCGTGAACTTCGCAATTTCTGCGTAGAGGGCGACATTTTCCATGGTGTTCTCCGTACTGCTCGTCAGGTAAAAAGGATTGGATTTAAAAGGTAAGGGTGAAGCGAAACTCAGTGGCTTTCGGCCGCCATGCTCAGGTACACGACGGTCAGCATCATGAAGATGAAGGCCTGCAAGGTGATGACCAGAATGTGGAAGGCGGTCCACACGAAACCGGAAATGAACTGCAACGGCGCCATCACGTAGGTCATACCGCTGGAGAACAGCGAATTCCAGGTCATCAACGCGATCAGGATGAAGATCAGCTCGCCGGCGTACATGTTGCCGAACAGTCGCAGGGTCAGCGACAACGGACGCACCAGCTCCTCGATCACGCGTAGCAGCAGGTTGGCCGGCGCCAGCAGAATCTTCATCACCGTACCTTCCGCATGGAAAGGCGCGGTGAAGGCCTCGGCGGTGAACTTGCCGATGCCCTTGTGGCTGATGCCGAAGACCTGGATCAGCAGGAACACCATCAGCGACAGGCCGAGGGTGGTATTGAGGTCGGCGGTCGGAACGATGCGCAGATAGGCGTGGTGCGGATCATGGCCGGCCAGTTCGTTGCCCTTGACCCACAAGCCAGGCAACCAGTCCACCGGCAGCATGTCCATGAAATTCATCAGGAACACCAGGCAGAAGATGGTCAGCGCCAGTGGCGCGATCATTTTGCTGCGGCCGTGGAAGGTTTCGCGCACCAGACCATCGACGAAACCGACAACCATCTCAACGGCGGTCTGGAACTTGCCCGGAACGCCTGCGGTGGCTTTCCGCGCAGTGCGCAGGAAGAAGAACAGAAACACAGTCGACAACACCAGCGTGATGATCACGCTATCGATATTGATGACCGGGAACTTGCCTTCCCCAACATGCCATTGAAGATGCTTAAGATGGTGCTGGATGTATTCGGTGGACCCGCCACCGGAGGCCGATTCAGCGCTCACGTTCTACCCTGACACTAAAGTTCAAAACCAGTGGGTGCGCGATCAAAGCGACCGCGAGCCCTGCCAGCAATGGGAGCGGCGCCATGCGCCCAACACCTAATGCCATCGCAAATATCGTTATTACCACCAGCCATTTCAGGCCTGTTCCCAACAGGAGCCGCAGGAATGCGGATCTCGCCGGAACCACTCCCCCGCCCAGCGCGACATTCGCGGCCAGAGCGCCTCCCAACACCACGCTGGCCCCGCCCAGAAGCGCCGCCAGCGAAGCGGACCACCCCTGTACAAGAAAAACCAGCGCCACCAGCACTACGGCGACCATCTGATAGGCCACCGCCCGCAATGCCAGTCGCCGGCCCGCAGCGGCGGAATTCAGCACACGCGAAACCCGGTGAGTAGGAAGGGACAAGGCCATTGAACGCGCCTCGCCGAGCCGCAAAAGTATAGCAGGCGTTAAATTTCACCGGCAACCGCCGAAAGCCGTGTTTGCGACTGAGCAACCGGATTCAATGCAGCGGAATAACAAAGCCGGCGTTGGCGTTAAACGATTTCAGGCAATTTGCCTATTCAGCCGAAAAGGCCGGAACTTTCCCTTCAGGGCTCGGTCAGTCCTTGCACGGTCTGCGCTCAACTTCCTCGTCGATGCTCCGCCGCAGACCTTCCAAAGAAGCCCCGGCCCGCTGCCGGGGCTTCCTCTTTGGTGGCACGCAAGGAGATTTCATATATGAAATCTATCTATTAGCAAGAAATGATGTGCTGGACTTTATCGTCCGTAGCTCCATAATGAGATTAATTCTCATTTGGAGTCGGCCATGACCAAAACTTTCAGCTTCGCGATGCTGCATTTCAGCGTCGCCTTCCTGCTCGGCTGGTTATTTACGGGCAGCCTGCTGGTGGGCGGCGCGTTGGCGCTGGTCGAGCCCGCCTGCAACACCGTGGTGTTCCACTTCCACGAGAAAGTCTGGAAGCGGATCGAGCGCAGGCGCGCAGAGCGGACGATGGGACCGTTGCCGGCGTAGTCCGCTCACTCTCCAATCAACGTCCCTAGAAGAGTTTCATCTTTAAGTCCATGCCTGGCATGGGCCTGTCTGGTGCGCAACTGCGATCAGAAAAACGGATTTTCGATTGCCGGAATCGCGCCGGCATTAACGAGCTGTCGACAGCGGGGTTTTTAGGGTTCGCTTCAGGTGGTGGATATCCGCCGCCGTTTCCCTCCCCCACGGAGACAACAAGAGATGAAATATCTGGTTCCCATTGCGATCGCGGCCGGACTGGCCTCGGCAATCGCCGCACCGCACGCGCGCGCCGCCGGCGATGACGATCGCTTCACCCTCAGGCTAGGCGCCATGGATGTGGATGCGCAGAGCGAACTCACCGCCGATACCGTTTTCAACGGCGAAGAGCAACAGTTCTCCCAGGACTTCGATTTCGGCGGCAACGAAATCGTCCCGCGCATCGACGGCGTTTTTCGCTTCGGCGAGCGCAGCCGTTTGGTATTCGACTACTTCAAATACGACAAAGACCGCGAAGCGACCCTCGGCGAGGATTTGTCGTTCGACGACGTGACCATCCCAGCGGGCAGTTTCGCTCGCGCCGAAACAGAGTTTCAACTGGCCAGCCTGATGTACGACTACTCGGTGGTCGACACCGACAGCGTCAGCGTGGGCCTGCAAATAGGCGCCGAATGGGCGAAGCTGGAAGGCAAGCTACACGCCGAGGCCGGCGAGGACGTCTACGACGACAGCTCCAGCGAAGACGGCTACGCGCCGGTGGTAGGCGCGCGTGTCACATTCACGCCAAGCGACAAATGGCTGGTGAATTTCCAAGGACAGTACTTGGATGCGGACTGGGGCGACTTCGGCGACTACGAAGGCAGCATCAGTCGTGCCAACGCGCTGGTGGAATATCGCTTCACCGATAACTTCGGTGTGTTCGCCGGCTACGACTGGTTCAAGCTGGACGCGACCAAGAGCGGCAGCGATGGTTCGCTGGGTCTCGACCAGCGCTTCGAGGGGCCGATTGCGGGTGTGACACTGACGTTCTGATTGCACCGGGGATCGGCGATAAAAAAGGAATCCCGGTGAATCCGGGATTCTTTGATTCGTCCGATTTCAGGACACGGCGAGAGGCGCGGCACAACAGATTCTTGCGCCGCTATTTCTTCTGCACGGGATACATGACCTCGATGGAACAGCGGTAGTCGTCGAACGGCATCATCCCCATCGAGGCCCTGCGCTCGTCCAACTTGTCGAGTGGCTCTTCGATGGGCTCCGGGACTTGGCGGCCATTTTCTGGGGTGAACTGGCTGCCATAGCGCTGGGGCTTGCCCTGCGCACGCAACACACGATCGGTCAGCAATGCCAACTGCTCGCCACCGAGCAGCCGCTTTTCGATCATCTGCTCGAGCATGGCTTGCTGGAAGGCCGGATCGGGGTCGGCATGCTGTACCAGAAACCACGCCGCATTGAATCCATCCTGGCCCACCATGGAGGGCGTCGGGAATCCATGCTCCGCGACGATTTTCTTCAAACGCGCCAGGTTGCTGGCATCGGCCGCAAGGAATTTCTCCACGACTTTCGGATCCTGGAAATCAGGATTGGGGGACCTGATCGCTTGGTCCTTGCGCCCCATTTCCAGCAGGGACTCACGCAATTCCGGATATTGCGGGGCAGGCACCGTTGCCCGTTGTGCCGTGGCCTCAGCGCGTTTGGCCGCCTCGAAGGACGCCATATCCGGATGTCCCTCGAGGATGACCTTGGCCGCCCCCGGACACTTGGCGATGATAGCCTCCATCGCCGCATCGTCTTGCTCGGTCGCCTTCGTCGACGGACCCGCAATCAGAAGGCCCAGTATGCAAATCAGCGCCGATTTCTTCATTGGCGCTACTTTCTTTTCGGAATGTAGAGATCGGTAATGGTCCCGTCGAAGACCTCGGCCGCCATGCCCACCGATTCGCTCAAGGTCGGATGCGGATGGATGGTGTGGCCGATGTCCGCCGCATCGGCGCCCATTTCGATGGCCAGGGAAATTTCCGTGATCAGGTCGCCCGCATGCACGCCAACGATGGCGCCGCCGATGATGCGGTGGGTTTCTTCGTCGAAGACCAGCTTGGTGAAGCCTTCGCCGCGGCCGATTCCCACCGCGCGCGCCGAAGCAACCCACGGGAACTTGCCCACGCCGACTTTCAGGCCCTTGGCCTTGGCTTCGGTTTCGGTGACGCCGACCCAGGCGATTTCCGGGTCCGTGTAGGCCACGGACGGAATCACCCGCGCCACCCACTCCTTCTTTTCGCCTGCGGCGACTTCCGCGGCGAGTTTCCCTTCGTGGGTGGCTTTGTGCGCCAGCATCGGATTACCGACGATGTCGCCGATGGCGAAGATATGCGGCACGTTGGTACGCATCTGCCGGTCGACCGGGATGAAGCCACGTTCAGTGACGTGGACGCCGGCCTTGTCCGCGCCGATCTTGCTGCCGTTGGGCGAGCGGCCCACCGCGACCAGCACGCGATCGTAAGTCGTGGTCTGAAGTTCGGCGACCTCGCCTTCGGTGGCGCTTTCGAAGGCGACGCTGATGCCTTTCTTCGAGGCTTCCACCTTGGTCGCCTTGGTCTTGAGGTGGATCGCCACGCCTTGCTTCTTCAGGCGATCGGCCAGCGGTTTGACCAGGTCCTTGTCGGCGCCCGGCATCAGCTGGTCCATGAACTCGACCACGGTGACCTGGCTACCCAGCGCGCGGTACACGGTCGCCATCTCCAGGCCGATGATGCCGCCGCCGACCACCAGCAACTGCTTGGGCACGTCGGCAATCTGCAACGCGTCGGTGGAATCCATCACACGCGGATCGTCCCAGGGGAACGCGGGCAACTTCACCGCCTGCGAGCCGGCGGCGATGATGCATTGTTCGAAGCGCAGCAGCTGGGTCTTGCCGTCCTCGCCGACGATTTCCAACTCGTTCGGCGAAACGAACGAAGCCACGCCTTGCACGACGCGCACCTTGCGCTGCTTGGCCATGCCGGCCAGACCCTTGGTGAACTGGCCGACGACCTTGCCGTCCTTGAACGCGCGCAGCTTGTCCAGGTCGATCTTCGGCGGGCCGAATTCCACGCCGATATCGGCCGAGTGCGCGGCTTCCTCGATCAGCGCCGCCGCATGCAGCAACGCTTTGGACGGAATGCAGCCGACGTTGAGGCAGACGCCGCCCAAGGAGGAATAACGCTCGATCATCACCGTATCCAGGCCGATGTCGGCGGCACGGAACGCAGCGGTATAGCCGCCGGGGCCGGAGCCGAGCACCACCATGCGGCATTCGATATCGGCGGGCTTGCCGGTGCCCAGCGCGGCCTTGGGAGCCGGCGTGGGCGCGGGCGCCGCAGGCGACGGCGTGACGGGCGGCTTGGGTGCCTCAACTTCCGTCTTCGCGGGAGTGGATGCGGCCGGCGATGCGGCGGCTCCTTCGGCCTCCAGGATCGCGACCACGCTGCCCTCCGACAAGGTATCGCCGAGCTTCACTTTCAGTTCCTTGACCACGCCCGCAGCGGACGAAGGCACTTCCAACGTGGCCTTGTCCGATTCCAGCGTAACCAGACCTTGGTCTTTCTTCACCGTGTCGCCGACGGCGACCAGGATTTCGATGACGGGAACATCGGTGTAATCGCCAATGTCCGGAACCTTGATTTCGATGACTGCCATTAGTTTCTCCAGATACCGTTTCAGCCGCCCTTACCAGCGAGGGATTGCTGCAATGTTTGTAGCGACGCATCGATTTCAGCCCAGCGCCGCTCGCGTTTGCTTTCTTTTTCGTCGCTGGCCTCGATCAGCAGCCCGGCTTGTTCGAGGATTTGTTCGAGCGGGCCGCACTTGGAAACCGGCCCGCTGAAGCGCACGCCATCGACCACGGCCGACAACACGTCGCCTTCATGGAACGTGGCGGCAGTACCTTCAGGCGCCACCTGCCGTAAGGAGTCGCCCCAGACTTTCAGCAGGCGCTGCGCCAGTGCGGCAGGAATCGGTGCCGTGGCCTGCTGAGGCGTTTGCTCGGTTTTCAGTTCGAGCGCATTGCCGCTCCAACGATAGACACGCTCGTCGGCCTGGCTGTAACGAAGGGTCCATGCCGCACCTTCGGCGCCTGGCAGCAGGGCCAACCCGGTTTCCTTGCCGCTGCGGGGCAACCAGACCAATGAGAGGGCGGGCGATGTCTGTCCATCGAACAACCGTTCCACCGCCCCACCATAGTTCGCGGTTCCGGGCGGCCATCCACGGCCGAGTTGCGCTGGGCACTCCTTCGCTATCGCCGACCACGGCGTCATCGCCGCCGACAACACCAACAACGCGGCAGACAGCCTGGTCGCAGCGGCGACAACGCGTGGATTCACAGCAGCACGCGGCGCATGTCGCCAAGCAGCTGCGCCAAGTACGCGGTGAAGCGCGCGGCGGAGGCGCCGTCGATGACGCGGTGGTCGTAGCTCAGCGACAGCGGCAGCTGCAGACGCGGCTGGAACTGTTTGCCGTCCCAGACCGGCTGGATCGAGGATTTGGACACGCCGAGGATGGCGACTTCCGGTGCGTTGACGATGGGCGTGAAGGCGACGCCGCCGATGCCGCCCAGTGAGCTGATCGAGAAGCAGCCGCCGGACATTTCCGCCGGACCCAGCTTGCCGTCGCGCGCCTTGCCGGCGAGCTCGGACATTTCCTTGGCCAGTTCGGCCAAGCCTTTCTTGTCTACGTCGCGGATCACCGGCACCACCAGCCCGTTGGGCGTGTCGGCGGCGAAACCGATGTGGAAGTATTTCTTCAGGGTGAGATTCTCGCCGCTGGCGTCCAGCGAGGCGTTGAAGTCGGGATACTTCTTCAGACCAGCGACCACTGCCTTCATGATGAAGACGAGCATGGTCAGCTTGATGCCGGCCTTCTCGTTCTCCTTGTTCAGCAATACGCGCAGTTCTTCCAGCTCGGTGATGTCGGCGTGGTCGTGCTGGGTGACGTGCGGAATCATGGCCCAGTTGCGCGCCAGGTTGGCACCGGAGATTTTCTTGATCCGCGACAGCGGCTTGACCTCGATCTCGCCGAACTTGGCGAAGTCGACCTTGGGCCACGGCAGCAGATTCAGGCCATTGCCGCCGCCCGCAACCGGCGCTGCGGAAGCGGCACCGCCGCCGGCCAACGCGTCCTTCACGTATTTCTGCACATCTTCTTTGCTGATGCGGCCGGCGCGTTCGCTGCCTTTGACCTGAGTCAGGTCGACGCCGAGCTCGCGCGCGAACAGGCGCACCGATGGGCTGGCGTGCGGAACTTTCTGCGGCAGCACCGCATCGGCGTTGAATTCCACCGGCGGGCTGTGCGGCGGCGTGGCTTCGGGATCGAGGCCCGGCTTGCTGTCCAGCGCCTGCGCAGCAGCGGGCTGAGTCGGAGCGGACCGTTCCTGCGCGATTTCGCGCTGGGCGATCTTGTCGGGTTCCGCAGGAGGGGCTACCGGTTCGACCTTGGCGCCGGTTTCGGAAGAGGCGACTTCCGCTTTCGCTGCAGGCGCAGGTGCGGCGGCGGGCTTGGAAGCGGCGCTATCGGCCGCTTCGATCATGGCGACCACCGAACCTTCCGAAAGCGTGTCGCCCAGCTTGACCTTGAGCTCCTTCACCACGCCGGCGAAGGGTGCCGGCACCTCCAGCGTGGCCTTGTCCGACTCCAGCGTGACCAGACCTTGGTCCTTGACCACCGTGTCGCCGACCGCGACCAGCACTTCGATGACGGGCACGTCGCTGTAATCGCCGATATCGGGAACGCGTGCTTCCTTGAGTTCGGCCATACAGAGACTCCAGTGATCAATTCGGGTGGGGACCCCTATTGTGGCCATCTACACGCGATGCGCCAACCTCTCACTGGAACAATTCGTCTCCTCGCGCCTTGCCGCAGGCCTTTGTGTGGGCGAATAACTCCTATTTTTCCGAATCCGTGTCGACTTCCGGTTTCATCCGCAACAAATCCAGCGCCGCGCCGCCAGGCAGACGATACGCCAGCGCACTGTCTAGCCGGTCCAGCGCCTCCATCTTTCCACACAACTGCTCGGCGCGCTGTTCCAGCGCCTTGGCGCGCGGCTCGATGCGCGCCTCGATCTGCTTGTCCAAGCCTTCCATTTGGTCCAGACGCTGAGTGTCGCCGCTCAGGGCGGCCCGCACCGCACCACTGACGATATCGCCGATGACCAGGGGAACGACTTCCGATACGGCCTGGCCGATGCCCTCGCCCAGATCGCGGCCGTCGAAACGATTGGCGGTGACCGAACGCGCCAGACGCGCGTCGATTTTCTTGCGGGCCTGGTCCAGCTTGGCGCGGGTTTCGGCCGGATCGCTGCTGAAGCCGGCGGCCACTTCGCCCAGTGCGGTGAAGGCGATGCCGGCGGCCTCGCGGCCGATTTCGCGCGCCAGGGGCATGATCTCGCGTGTACCGCGGTCGAAGTCGGCGATGCGCCGGCGATCTTCCTTGCCGAGCGCGACCCATCGGTCATCGACGAACAACCTGTCGTCGCGGATCACGATCCACTTGGGCGTGCCGCTTTCGCGGGTCAGGATCACGCTCTGGTCGTTGATGCTGAGGTCGTAGTCGCTTTCGATATTGCAGCTGACGTTCTTGGCCTGGGCGCTGGCGGCCAGCGACAGCAGGGCGAGGGAGCAGAAAGT
>Ga0307513_10012751_pt1 | contig 10352 bp, 4 predicted proteins | sample 15_EM_MG_FD_202174 | JGI IMG/M metagenome (GOLD analysis project Ga0307513, IMG submission 202174) | Populus trichocarpa ectomycorrhiza microbial communities from riparian zone in the Pacific Northwest, United States - 15_EM | ecosystem: Host-associated > Plants > Roots > Unclassified | place...
TTAAATATATATTAAAATAATATTTTTTATTTTAAAAAAAAATCATTAAAACAATATAAAAATATAAAAAAAATTAAACAAAAAAAAATCAAATCTTAACAAAATACAAGTTAAACAATGAGCCTAGCTCCCCTTTATTTAACCTTTTTTTTTAATTAAGTTTTCAATTATGATATTTTTATTTTTATTATGTTATTCTTGTATTTACATTTAACGTGTTAAATTATACTATTTTTCTAATTAAATTTTTAATTTTGATATTTTTTTAAAAAAAAATTATTAACATAAATGTCCGAGTCAGTTTGTGCGCATATCAATTAATCTCATAAACTTTAAAATTAATAACCATATAAACTTTTAATAACCATTGTATTAACAATTTCAAGACATGAAATTCAACACAGGTATCTTATTTCTAGAAAAATCTCCAACTTCGAATGATGAGAAGAAAGAGGCAAAGACCAAACCATTAATTAATTGTTTGCGTACAAGTTTGTTAATGGTTAATATAATGGTTATTAAAAGTTTATATGATTATTAATTTTAAAGTTTATGAAATTAATTAAGATACGTACAAACTGACTCGGATATTTATATTAATAATTTTTTTAAAAAAAATTATGAGAAAACAAGAAGTGTTTGCGTACAAGTTTGTTAATGTGGACTCAAAGGTGTCTTCTCTACCGGTTTCTGGACTTCAAATCTGAAAGTGATCGATAGCTTTGCAGAGTTTTTTTCTCTCTTTTTTTTTTTTTTCAAAAGTAGCACATTACACGAATTTAATTAGAAAAATAGCACAATTCACTTCGGCTATTGCAACGTAAGTGAGGTATGTTTGTTTTTATTTTTATGTTTTAAGAGTATTTTTAAAAAAATTTAAAATGTTTTATTTTTTTATTTTAAATTAATTTTTTTATATTTTTAGATTATCATAATGTTTTTGAGCTATTCGGAAATATAGTTGTTTTATTTAATATTTTTTATTTAAATATATATTAAAATAATATTTTTTATTTTAAATAAATACATTAAAACAATATAAAAATTAAAAAAAAATCAAATTTTAACAAAATACAACTTCAACAATGAGCCAAGCTCCCCTTTATTTAACCTTTTTTTTAATTATGATATTTTTATTTTTATTATGCTATTCTCGTATTTACATGCAACGTGTTAAATTATACTATTTTTCTAATTAAATTTTTAACTTTGCTATTTTCTCTTTTTCTTATTTCTAAGAAAAATCTCCAACTTCGAATGGTGAGAAGAAAGAGGCAAAGACCAAACCATTAATTAATTGTTTTTTTTTTTTTTCTGTATTTCAACTCTATGCTAATTTCAGGAATCACGAGTTCAATTCCTTCACATTGTTTTTCAAAGACACCCATGTGTGGTCAATAGTCTTAAAACCAGAGGGGCCTGTATAAAAGGAATCATAAACTTTGGGGACTATTAAAATCCTATATAAGAGATCTCTAAATGTTTTTTTAATTTTTAGCTCCCCGTGTCAACCTCAGGCCTTCCCTACCATTTAATTATTGTTCTGAGACATATAAAAAGATGGGAGACAATTTGAGTAGACAAGACATGCACGTGTCTTTCCTGTTTTAAAAAGACAAAATTAATTTTAAAAAAATTATAGAAAAAAATTTATTTTTATATTTTTATTTATTCTAATTAAATATTTTTTAATTTATTTTATTCAGGAATAATAATTTGACACAACCTAAAAAATCATTGCAATCATAGATCTTCGTCGTTTCATGTTTATTACAAATTTACAACGCACTACACTTGACAAGATTAATTGATTATGGAGCACTTATAGAATATAGTAATGAAAGTTTTTTTTTTCAAGCTTATTTTCAAAACCTATTCTTATTTAATTTCATAACTATTAAAATAAATATTTAAAATAATTTCAGTAATTTAATTCTAGAGTAAGCAAACACACAGATTATATTTATTAAAAATTATATCCTCTTATTTATGCATTTCCTTTTTTATTTGACATATCAACAACATGGTTTTTCAATAAAAACTTAAAGCAATTAAAATATAAATTTATAAGAACTAAAAAAAAATGGTTCTTCATACAAAAACTTATCATAAACTATGGGGTAATTTTCAACCAAAATAAAATAATGTCTCAATTATTTTTATATGACTGTATGGAAAATAAAAGAATAAATAATTCGAGTTTTATATATAATTATTCATAAAATAATTGTTAATATTATCATTAAAAAAATCTATGACATAATTGGGTATTTTTAAAATTTCATTCCAATAATTTTATTGAAATAGAATCTTATTAAAATAAATAAATAAATAAATAAAAAGAAAAGGTGAAAGGCCACTGCAAAAAAAAAAAAAAGGAGAAAGATGGGTCTGCGGACTGCGAGCATTGCCTAAAAAGAAAAAAAAATGTGTTCCTAGGATTGTTTTTAATGGCCGGGCGATAATTTTTTATTAAATTGAATGGACAACATGTCGTCCCTTTGCATAAATAATGTGTTATCTACTACAATAAATTTTGTTTATCTAAAGTGATTGAAAAAGTGAGTTCCGGGTTTTTGAACCCTAAAACCCATTTTTTTTACTTATTTTCACTTTAAGAACACTATAAAAACATCATAAAAATTTTAATAATCTCATTTTTCAACTTGAAAATACCCTCTAATAACTCTAAAATCAAGAATAAAATTGAGTAAAAATTACAATCCTTGATCTACATTTTTTTTTTCCAAAATAATTAAAAGGTAAAATCACTTTTATTGAACTCCTCTCTCCGATACGAGTTCATTAACACCAAGATTTGATTTTTTTTTTTGTGATTAGAATGTAGTTGGACAAAATCTCTTTCCTCTTCCTTTCTACAAACTTTCTCTCTTATCTTTCAAAACATGAAAATTGAAACATAACAAAAATAAAATTTGATGATATAAGCATAAAAATTGAAAATAGTAGGGATTTAAGATGGAAGAGACATGAAAAACCTATAGTCCATTACAACAAATTCTAGTCACCTTCGATGACTAAAACAACAAGTTTCGAGTTTTTAGATCCTTAATACTCAATTTTTAACTTTTTTCTCTTAAAAACTACAATAATCTCATTTCAAATCCCAAAACTCTCTAATAACTCTAAGAACTAAAATTAAAAATAATAAGAACAAAAAATGAAGGAAGAGACATGGATGACGCGATGTCCACTACAACAAAATATGGTCAGCTCTAATGACTGGAAAGCGCAATCCGAGTTTTTGGACTCTCAAAACCTAATTTTCAACTTATTATCAATTAAAAACACTCAAAATACATTATAAGAACCTCAATAACCTCATTATCAACCCCAAAAACCCTCTCGTAACTCTAAAAATCAAAATGAATAAAAACAATACGTCCTCAATCTTTTTTTTTTTGTATGGTTAAAGGGTAAAACCACCTCAATTGAAATTCTTTCTAAAACGAACTCATTAACATCAAAATTGACTTTGTTATGGCTAGATGAAATTTCTCTTTTTCTGCAACTCTCTCTTTCATCTTTCGGAACACAAAGACTAAAATATAAGAAAAATAAATCTTTAAAATTAAAACATAAAAATAAAAATTAACAAGGGCCAAAGAGGGAGAAAGAGAAGATTTCAGGGACCAAACTGTACTTATTCACAGAAAAAATATGATACCAATCCGTAGTAAAATGGAGGAGACTTACAGTGGAAAATGCAAAGCGAAATTGCTATCTGTTTTAGTTTATTGCTTAATTAATCAAATCAAATTAAGTATTTTGTCTTAATATCTTCTTTCTAAAAAATAAAAATAAAAACAAATTCCAAACCAGGATGCAGCCTCCCATGATAGAAATGGTCTTAAAATCTGCAAAATGTTTGGATTAAATTTCCTCCTCGTGTGAACACGAGTATATGACGTGTTAACTGGACTTTTGCATTTGATGGCAGCCAGAAATTTGTCCACCCGCTTTGCCCGACTGGTCTAGGTTGTAGAAAAAATGAAAAAGAAAAACTTTCCATTAAATTTTTTTAAATTTTCTTTTTATCTAAATAACATTGTTTGATTTTTTTTAGTAATCCATTCTTCCAGCATGTGACTCCAGCCTTCTCCTGAATTAAATTTTATAACTATGTTTTGCCATGATGTTCCCAAAGCAAGGACGTCTTTAGATTTATTTATTTTTTTCCTTTTTTTTTTCCCATGGAGTAAGCCATGACTGGGATTACAACAATGGATATACTTGTGTTGTTTGGAAACTAAAATAATAAGTTTTCAATTTCAATCTCTTGAAAGCCCATTTTGCAGTGGATGATCATCACAGCACACTGCATTTTGCCTCGTATGATCACCACAAGACAAGTTATATTTGGTGTAGTAAACTGAAACAAGAACGGACTCAAACGATTGTACCGAGGAGAGATTCATGTATAAATTTGCAGGCAATAATTCTTGTTTTACCTTTATATTTGTCTCAATTATTCTCCCGTGTTAAGAATTTGGTCACTGCTGCCATGACTTGTCCGATCTGATTTCAAACAAAATCAGAAAGAGGTTGTTTTTTACTTTTTGACAAAATCTAGAGGAAGTTTTCATTCTTGCTAACCCCTGCATAGATGCAAGCAACATTTCGCTAACCCACCAACAAGATCAAATACTGCCACGGACCTTTTCACCTAGACCACGTTAAGTTGCTTCGATCACTAAAATCTTGTCTTTTCTATCAAGGAAATTTCTACTTTTTATATCATAAGTATAACCTAATTTTTCATATACATTACGCAAACTTTTTCATATTAAGAAATAATTTCATAGAGAGAAGAGATTGCTCACTAGATTAATGATTATTCGTGTAATAGGGGAAGAGGCAAAAATTATGCGTTCGTAATGTTCAATAGTATATAATTCTAAAACTATAAATTATCTTCGTCCTCAAATCCCTTCATTCGAGATTTCAATACTGAGTCAGTCTCCCTTGCAGTAATTGCTATCGCACCTAAGCTAAAGGCTGCCATTTCTAAATTACAGATACAGTAAGAAAGGTTACCAATCCCGTGCTAAATGCAACAAGAAGAAAGCTAAAGCTCCCCTCTTCCAGTTAAAAACTACCCTCTACTTCTAGTTAAGAACTAGCCTTGCTATCTATTGAGCTTTGCCCTGGCGAGCTACTAGACAAAAGTGGTACATCCTTAATGTTCAATAGAATATATTGCTCATTTAGAAATTACTATTGGTTGCATGTATATATTGCTCATACACTATAGTGTCATTTATCAATCATATAGCCACACTCAACAATTTTTCAATGTACGAAATAGATGTATATGCAAATATCTGATCGTTTGCATCAGAAATAATCTATTATATTAAGTTCTTACACTGTAAATAAAGAAAGAAAGAAAGAAAGAGACCGTGTTTTTAAGCAATTCCATTTTCCAGAAATTTTCATTCTCATTGTAATTCTCAACATGTTGCTTATCCATTTGTGATGATCAGTAGATTTCTAGGTACAGAATCCACAAAGATTCCATTGGCACAAAAGAAGATAATGCGAGCAAATGTCTCAATTTGCAGGAAATGAGCATGATTGTGCATGCAATTTACTTACCCTCCCCAACACTTTTCTCGCAAAGCACATTACTTCTTTGGGTAGGGCCCAGGATCAGGTCCAATGTCACGTGAACCTGTGTTTATGTAAGGCCCTCGGAAAGTCGCCTGCGGTGGCAACGGCTTTGATGGGTCAATCACTGGCTTGCCCCTGGATGATCTGTATATGACAACTCACGTCCTTAGCTGCAAAGAATCGAAGAAAGACAAGTTCCCAGCACTATTAATGAGAATTCAATTACTTACGCCATGTAGAAGGGAAATGCCAAGCCTGCGGCAGCAAAAGCCAGTAATCCAGTGGCAACAATGACATTACGTGTCCGGGTCATTGGGCTCAGCAACGCAGGTTAAAGTGATCTAAATGAAGACACAAAGATGAAACAAAAAAATGTCAGTCCCTCTTCATCAGTTTGAAAATACAGTAACATGTCTATATATGCAATATGGTTGCACATTCAAACCACTAGCAGCATCCATGCCAGGAACGTATGTAAATTTTTCAAGCTTACATCATATCCTAAAAAACTTACAGCTAAAGTCCAAGCTAAATGATTTTCTTTTTTGGTAAATAACCTAAAATGAATTTGCAATCTCTAGGTTGCATATTTTTAGCAATGCAATGCACTATTTTTTCTTTTTCTTCTTTGTCAAGTCCAATGTACACACACAAGCAAACACAGCCTAGCAGTTGTGTATTCTGAAGAAGGTTTGAATCCAGTTTATTTGGTTATTATGCGTTGTGTAGTCCAAGACCAATGCAATGCACTATTTTTTCTTTTTCTTCTTTGTCAAGTCCAATGTACACACACAAGCAAACACAGCCTAGCAGTTGTGTATTCTGAAGCAGGTTTGAATCCAGTTTATTTGGTTATTATGCGTTGTGTAGTCCAAGACCCAACAGCCTCCCAATGAACTCTATATATATATGAAAGAAGAGAAAAATAAAAGGATTGGCCCTTGTACTTAAAATGCTAACCAACTCACATAAGCTCAATACAGAGCAGGCATGGAAAACCAGAGCACCTTGAATAATCAATCATGAAATAACTAGTAATGATTCAATTAACACAGCCAACATCAGAAGATTACAAGGATTAATAGCAGGGAGACTGACTAGCTGATAATAACACAGGTAACAGTCATCCACCAATCCAAAATTGTCATTCCATCGTTTTAATTCACAAAAAAAATCAACCCCACAACATAATTTTGCAAATTATTTTCTACTTCTTAGGGCTCATTACTTATGGGGGAAAAAAAGAAGGAAAGAAAGCCAAATAACCCTAACTAACATGAGTAAAATACTCATTACGGGTCAAGTGAGCTGAGGTACCTGGTTGGATATCAACTCTAAGTTTCGAGTCACCGTTAGGAAAAGGAAGCCTCGGTGATTTGGAGCGGTTTATGTCAGAGGACTGGGAGCCGGTTAGGTAGCTTGGCATCACACAGACAAGAAAGGAGATGGAGGAATACGAGGGCTGAGTTTTTTCTTCTCTAAATCTAAGAGGGTCCAAGTTGAGTTGGGCTGGATTAGCAAATAGAATACTCTGTCCCCAATGCCTTTGATAAAAACACAAAGGGTAATGGATTGTTTAGCAGAACTTAGGCTCAGTTGCCTTAAGTTTCCTTCTGCGCTTTGCTTCATTAGCATAAGTAAAAATATTTGTTAAAAAAAATTATAATTTATAACTTTTCTTAAATGTATTTTTTCAAATCGCTAAACACAAACTTCATAACAAATTCGAAGGCTTCTGTTTTTCTCCAAATGTTTATGATGTATCATTAAAAATTTCTATTATCCTCTTAATTATCTTAATTATTAGAGAGTAATATAAAAATATTATTAGTATCTTACATAAAAATTTAAATTATTAAATTAAATTAATTCTTTAATATAGCATCAAAGTTTTATTAACTAAGTAATGATGATTTAGAATGCTACCATCTTATTTTATTTAATAAAAATTAAAAAAAAAACAAGGTAATGTAAATCTACAAGTTTGAAGTTTGAAAAATTTTTATTTGAAAAAATATGTAAAAAAATAATATAAAATTATCTAAATAAATTTAATAGGTTATAAATCGACTGAGTTTACCTGAAAATTTCTATTAACCTTTTTACCTTAGACCCGATGTTATACACCTAAGAGTTTGACTTCGAACGGTTCAATATGGGTCACATAAAGTAAATGGATTTGAGTTTGAAACTGAAAAGAAGGCACTGTTATGGTGATTTTCATTGATAAAATAAATAAATAAATAAATAAATAAAAAGAGGAAAGGGAAAAAAGATTTACACACAACGTAGAAAACAATAAATGGCTTTCATGCTCCCCACTTGACATCTATATTAATTAGAGATATTTTACATGGGATCCAAAAATTATATGTAAATTGATTAGAGATAATTTAGTATTTTATATTTTTTTACAGTTAAATTATATAAATGTACTTGAAAAGAAAAAAAAATAAAACGAAAGGTTAAGAGGGGTTTTGCATGATTTCCTTTTTATAAATAGTACAATACTTTAAAGTCAAGAAAAATAAAGGACAGTAAAAGAGTTTTTTAGTATTTTTCTTATGGTTTTTTTATTATACTCTATTTAGATTAGAGAAAAATTAATATTTTCATAAATAAAAATTAAAAAAAAAATATTGGCAGCGCCTACAGAGCACACGCCAACAAATAACATCACGCAATGACCAAAATTCCTCAGCCACCATGTCGTTCAAAGCATCTAATGAAGGCGAAGCTTGTAGGGCGGTGCATGTTTGTTAAATCACAACAATTATCGTAGTTGGCTATTTTTCTTCTCCTCTTATTTTTTCTCTTCATTTCTTGAAATTCAAGTCACGTCAACCAAAAATCAAGGTTATCTTTTTATTTATTTTGTCTTTAAATTATAATCATCTTTCTTTTGCTTAATTTTATTTGTTTTGGATTTTTTTTAGATTGTTTTTTTTTTAATTTTATCCATTTTTATTTGATTTTGTTTTGTTTTTATATCAAATACGATATTTATTCTCTTGATTGTTGTTTTTTTTTATCATGTTCTTGGTTATTTTTTTATTTTAATTTTGTCCCTCAACATTTTGTTTCATTTTTTTTCTAGATTGAGTCCTCATTTTTTTAATTGTATTTTTTTATCTATTTTTTATTCTTTTAATTAGTCCCTCAACATTTTATTTCATTTATTTTTTTATTCAATTTTGGTCCTTGTTTTTTTTTAATTGCTTTTTTGTCCTTTTCTTAATTTGTTTTTTCTTTTAATTTTGTCCCTCAATATTTTATTTTATTTTATCTAATTTTAGTCCTCATTCTTTTAATTGCTCATTTTTTTATGCTTTTCTTTTTTGTTTTTTTATTAAATCCCTCATTATTTTCTTTCATTAGTTTTTATACCAAATTTGATCCTCATTGTTTTTATTACCATTTGTTTTCTTTTTATTTTTTTTTGTAGTTAAGAATTTTGTCGAAGATTTGTTTTTGTCTTCTGTAGGATTATCTCGGTTTCATGATCATAGTTATTAGTTTTAAAAATTAGCTCGATTTAATTTCAGTTTTTTTTAAGAAAATTCATCATTTGACATTAAATTATTGGACCTTGAGCTTTCTATTTTTTTTCCTTTGTTTTTTCCTCTGGGGTTATCCCGTGTCGCGAGTTAGTCAGGTTAACACGAGCTATTTTTTTTAATGTTTTTAATTTTTTTTTAATTTCATTCTTTGGCGTTGGACTACTGAGTCTTAAGATTTCTTATTTTTTTATTTATTTTCTTTCTATAAGATTATCTCGGGTTGTAAGTTTATTAGGTTAATCCGTGACTAATGTTTTTGTTTGTTTGTTTTATTTATTTATTTAGTTTTGATCTTTTTTTCTAGGTCATTTGTTTTAAATAATTTTCTTTTCTCAATGTCCTATTTTAAGTTGTGGGTTAGTAGAGTGAATTTAGATTGATTCGATTCTTTTTTTTCATGTTTTTTTTTTAATTTTATTCTTTAAAATTAACTATGTTGGACTTTAAACTTTTTATTTTTTTCATTTTCTTTTTTCTAAGGTTATCCCGCATCACAATGCAGTCAAATTAACCCAAGTTTACTTGTATTATTATCATTTGAATATTTTCTTTTATATTAGAAAAAAATTAACCCTGCAGATGACATAGCAAGCAAAGAAAATCTAGTTAATACTCTATCCAGTATTTCTGAAATTTGTTCATATGTAGCGAAAGTCCATTGGATTATTGGAAATGTGGTGAATTTAAAACAACTCAAAAGCAACAAGGCCTATAGCAATAACTAAAAACCTGAGTCATCATAAAACCAGCTGTTTCAGCTTCACATAAATGTTGGCCCATGCAAAATGTACAAGCAATTTCCAGTCCTGATTATTTGATGAAACCAACGCACAAAATTAGCATGAAAAATCTATAATTAATCCCACAGCCTATAGGAACTTGGTCACCATTAATTTATGCTTACATGTAGTTTATGCTCCAGAATATGACTTGCTAAAAACCACAACAGAAACATAGATCGCTAAATGCTGCTGGCTGCTGGCTACCAGCTACCAGTACTCAAAGAAAAAACCAATTTCTCCTGGATAAAATTCCCAAGGCCTCTGGAAACTGGCAAGCTTCACGTAGTTGTTGTAGCGGCTTCAGTATCATTTTTACTAGCATTTGATTGAGAAGAACTAGATGACTTCTCTGGACTCAAAAAACGTCCTGTCATTG
>Ga0307513_10012752_pt1 | contig 10352 bp, 10 predicted proteins | sample 15_EM_MG_FD_202174 | JGI IMG/M metagenome (GOLD analysis project Ga0307513, IMG submission 202174) | Populus trichocarpa ectomycorrhiza microbial communities from riparian zone in the Pacific Northwest, United States - 15_EM | ecosystem: Host-associated > Plants > Roots > Unclassified | place...
GCGGGTGAGATCGCGCCCCGCAAGCTCGATCACGCCATGCGTTGGCTGCTCGAAGCCGGCAAGGATCATCAGCAATGTCGTCTTGCCCGAGCCGGAGGGCCCCAGGAGCGTGAGGAACTCGCCGCGACGCACGTCAAGGCACAGGCGCTTGACGACGAGATTGATGCCGTCATAGCTCTTCTCGATCTCGCGCAGACTTAAGAAGGGGGCATCCGCCATGCGGGGCGTCGGATCGCCGCCGGCAGAGCGCCGGCGCTTGCTGACGGCGCGGTCCTGGACGTGGACAGCCGGCACGGCGATGATCTCTTGCGTTTCCATGGGTGAATGCTCCGCTTCGATCTCCGGCCCGCGCCTTGCCATCAGCTCCGCATCATCCAGGCCGTCCAGCGCTGGTTGATTTCGTCCTGGCGGTCGGCCCAGAACTCGAAATCATTGGGGAGCGCGTTCCGCATGTTCTGTTCGGCCGTCGGCATGTTGGGGCCAAGCTCGGGTGCGATGAAGGGCTGGGACGAGCGGCGCACAGGGCCATAGGCGATCCATTTCGTCTGGTCGGCAAGGCGCTCGGCTGTCGTGGCGAACTTGATGAAGTCGAGCGAGGTTGCCTTGTTGCGGCTGGCCTTCGAGATCGACCACACATCCAGGTTCCAGATTTGCCCGTCCCAGATGATGGCGAAAGGCTTGCCCTCTTTGGTCACTGCATCCTGGATGCGCCCGTTCGCGGCGGCCGTCATCACCACCTCGCCATCAGCCAGTAGCTGGGGCGCCTGGGCGTGTGCGCCCCAGAACACCGCTTGTCCCTTGATGGTATCGAGCTTGCGGAAGGCGCGGTCGAGGCCGTCTTTGGTTGCCAGCATCTTGTAGACTTGGTCAATCGGTACGCCGTCCGCCATGAGCGCCCATTCCAGATTGGTATTGGGCTTGTTGCTGAGCCCCCGCTTGCCGGGGAACTTGGTCAGATCGAAGAAATCAGCGATTGTTTTGGGTGGCTCGCCGGAGAATTTGCGCTTGTCATAGGCGATAACGTTCGACCACACGATGGTGCCCACCCCACAGCGCAAAAGTGTGCCGGGGATGAAGTCGGCCTTGGCGGGCGTCCCGTTCGGGGCGGGGGCGAGGCCTTCGGGGGCGATCTGCTCGATCAGGTTCTCATCGCACGCCCGCACGGCGTCCTGCATCTCCAGGTCGATGATGTCCCACGCGCCGTTGCCGCTTTGAACCTGGGCGCGCAGTTCGGCGAGCCCGCCATTGTAGTCAGCGGTGAGGATGCGCTTGGCGGTCGCCTTCATATAGGGCTCGAAATAGGCCTTGCTCTGGCTTGCCGTATAGGCGCCGCCGAACGATGCCACGACGAGTTGATCCTCTGCCGTCGCTGGCTGGAGGGTCAGCAGAAAACCGGTCAGCGCGAGAGCGGGGGCGGCGAGGTGGAGCCGGCTGAGATGAATGCGGGGCATGGCGACATTCCTCTTCTTCTCATCAGGATGACATTCGCTTCTCACGACCTCTCGCGCGCAGCGCTCCGGGTCGGCGTGGCCTCCGGCTTCTGGCCAAGGCCATGTCGTTCGAGGGCCCCGGCCACAGCGATGACGCTCGCATCCCCCCTGGCCGGTCCGATGAGCTGGATGCTCAACGGAAGCCCCTGGCTGCTCACGCCCGCCGGCATCGCGAGAGCCGGGCTCCCGGTCAGGTTGAAGAGCGAGGTGAACAGGGTCAGCGCATTGCCGAGCGGCAGCGTCTGTCCGCTAAGGCGCACCTCCTTGGTGCCGATCAGCGGCGCCACGATCGGGCAGGCAGGGGTAAGGATAATGTCGAACGCCTTAAAGGTCTCGGCCAGCGTCCGCCGGTAGTCCGTCACAAAGCGCTTGCACTGCACATAGGCCGAGGCGGGCAGAAATTGCGCCAGCACGAGGCCACTGCGAACGTCCTCGCCATAGAGATCGCCGGCTCGTTCCAGATGTGGCGCATGGAAGGCCAACGCCTCGCTGAGTTGCAGCACCAGCGAGACCGTGCGTGCCTCGCTGCGATCGGGCAGGCGCACCGGGGCGAGCCGGGCGCCGAGCGTCTCAAGCGCGCCAAGCGCATTCTCGAAAGCGCGGGCGACATCGGGCTCGGCGTCATCCGCCCAGCCTTCAGCTATACCAATGCGGAGCGGCTGCGGCAGGGTCTCGATAGAGCCGCGCTCGATTCCGGCCAGGCAGCTTGCGAAGGGCGCGAGATCCTCCACCGTTCGCGTCAGGATGCCGCCATGGTCGAGGCTCCAGCAGAACGGCACCGTGCCTTCCAGGCTCATCGTGCCGAAGGTCGGCTTATAGCCCACGATGCCGCACAATGCGGCGGGTACGCGCACCGAGCCGCCTGTGTCGGTGCCTAGTGCCGCATAGACGGCGCCGGTTGCGACCGCTGCGGCCGATCCGCTGCTTGATCCACCGGCAAGACGCGTGAGGTCCTGCGGATGGGGGACGGTGCCGCTCCAGCCGTTCTCGCCCGTAGCGCCGTAGGCGAATTCGTGGAGATTGGTCTTGCCGACGAGAATCGCTCCGGCCGCCTCAAGCTGCGCAATCGCGGTCGCATCGCGGATCGCCTGCCGGTTGGCGAAGGCGCGGCTGCCGGCAGTGGTATAGAGGTCGGCTGTCTCGTAAACATCTTTGACCGCGAAAGGCAGGCCGTCGAGTGGGCCGAGCCCGGCTCCGGCCGCGAGGCGCCGGTCGGCTTCTGCGGCCTGTCGGCGGGCGCGCCCGATGCTCAGCGAGATGAAGCTCTTCAGGGCGGAATTGGTCTGCTCTATGACGCCGACGGAAGCGTCAAGGAGGGAAGTTGCTGTTATCTCACCCCGCGACAGCGCGGCAGCGGTGGCCTTCACGGATGGCCGGACCTGGCCGATCACGGCTCCTGCTCCAACGCTGGGAGCCCGTCCGGTGCGATGAGGCCCAAATCACGCATGCAGATGCAGCCAAGATCAGCAAAGATCGAATCGAGGCTGGAGATCACACCGTGGCCGGTACCCACCAGGCCGGCAACATCGTCCTCGGTGAAGCGGCCCCTGTGCAACTCCCGGTTGATTGCCTGCAGCGTGCCGGCGGTGATGACATTGCTCATCTGCATGCCTCCTCAGCCGACCACAGCCAGATCGCGGGGATAGGGTGTGAGGTAGTCGAACCCGGTCTCGGTCACCACGATGGAGTCGCCCACCCGGCCGCCGAACTGACCCTCGACGGTGATGCCGCCATCAACCGCGAAGGTCATGCCGGCGCGCAGCAGCATGGTTTCGCCGCGCTTCAACTCGGGGGCCTCCAGGAAGGAATAGCCGATTGAGCGGCCTGTTCGGTATCCGGGGCTGAAGCCGGCCTCGCGGTATACCTCCTCGGCTGCGACATTTACCGCCTCGCAGGGCACGCCGGGGCGGATCTCGGCAAGGGCGCGCTGTTGGGCTGCAACCGCCGTCTGGTAGATGCGGGCTTGCTCCTCGGTCGCCGAGCGCACGAAGAACTCGCGATCGAAGCCGAGTTTCATGTGGCGGAAATTGGCGATGCCGCAAAAGCAGAGATAGACGGGGTCGCCCTCGCGCAGCCGCCGGTTGGAGGAACGCCGATGCACCATGCAGGTGTCGGTCCCCGACTGGAGGATTTGCAGATTGTAGATCGTGGGCGAGACGAACGGGTCGCCCTCCTCTTCCAGCATCGCTGCCGCCTTGCGCGTGCCTGCATTAATGACCGCGAGGGCGATCTCATATTCGGGCACGTCCAGCCCGATCGCGCCGCGCGCGGCCTCCACCATCGCCACCGCTACCTGCCCCGCCTGCCGCATCACCGCGATCTCGGAGGGCGATTTCATCATGCGCAGATCGGCGATCAGGGGATCGAGAGCGACAATGCGCGCTCCGGTCAGCATGGCGGCGAGATGGTCTGCGATGTCGACGGACAGCGAGCGCCGCTGCAAGCCTATGGCAGCGCTCGGATTGGCGGCGAGCACGGCGCGCAAGGGGGCTCGCCATTCATCGCCCGCCCCATCCGCCCAGGGGCGGATGTCGCGAATGCTCGTCATACGCGCACACATCTCCGCTTCCATGAGCGGTGTGATGAGGACGGGATCGCTATCGAGCGAAAGGAGAAGAAGGGTGGGGCGGCCGAATTCGGTGCCGAGATAGTTCGCGTAGCCGGTCAGATAGGTGATCGTGTCCGCATCTGGAACGATTGCCAGATCGATTTTGCTCGCCACCATACGGTCGCGCAACGACTGCATCCGCTGATCGAGTTCCGCCATCGCCGCCTCGCTAGCTGCATACAGGTTCAAAGTCAGAATACCTAAAATATGATATTTTTGTCAAATATTTTGCATGGATATTTTGCATGTAGCAGCATAACTTCATAATTCTTACGGATTTTGACTAAACCTGTGTACAGCTATTCGGGAGCGGACGATGGAGCAAGCCATGCCGATAAGGCGCGCGCGACGCACCGTGGGGTTCGATGCGGGGAGGCATCACCGGGCAAAGATCGGCTTCGTCCTGCTCGCGATGGAGCAGACGATCGAGAGCGATATGTTCCGCCTCGCTCCCGCTGGAGTCGGGTTGCATTTCATGCGCGCGCCCATGGCGAACCGCATCAGCGTCGAGACGCTGGCGGCAATGGCCTCGGGCATCGGGGACGCGGCGGCGCTGCTGCTGCCGGACGGCGATCTTGACGTCGCATGCTATGCCTGCACCTCCGGCAGCGTCGTCATCGGCGAGGCGCGCGTCTTCGACCAGCTCCGACGCGGCGTGCCGCGGGCCAAGCCCACCTCGCTCATCACCGGCGTGCTGCGCGCCCTCAAGACGCTTGACGCCCGCCGGATCGTGGTCGCGACGCCTTATCTGGACGAGGTCAACGCGATTGAGCGCGACTATATGGGGGCTGCCGGCTTCGACATTCTCGATATCGAGGGGCTGAACATCGAGAGCGACGCCGACATGGTGCGGGTAAAGCCTGACTATATCTTCGACTTCGCCAAAAGCCTCGACCGGCCGGAGGCGGATGCAATATTCATCAGCTGCGGGGCGCTACGCTCGATCGAGATCGTCGACAGGCTCGAGCAGGCGGCGGGCAAGCCTGTCGTCGCCAGCAACCAGGCGATGATGTGGGATTGCCTGCGCCTGGCCGGCGTGCGAGACCAGATCAAAGGCTACGGCAAGCTTCTGCAAAGCTGCTGACGGATCGCGATAATACCAGAGATGCTTGAGGAAAAGCTCAATTCCGACACTGCCGGCATCAGACTTGCGCCGGCGCGCGGTCAAGTCGCTGACATCCACCGGCTGGTGCGCGAGCGCATCTGTCTGCTCCGCTATCCCCCGGGTACGCTTCTGTCAGAGAAGGAGCTTGCCGCCGAGTTCGAGGTCAGCCGCACGCCCATCCGCCAGGTGTTGCAGCGCCTAGAATATGAGGGGCTGGTTGAAACGCGCAACGGCATTGGCACGCGCGTAACCGGCGTCGACATCGAGGAGTTCCGGGACATCTATGCGCTTCGCCTCAGGCTGAGCGAGCTCGTCGGCGACTTCGCTGCCTCGGGCGAGCGCGCCTTGGAATTGCGCCGGGTCGACGGCCTGATTGATCGGGCGCGCCGCCTTGCCAGCAGCCGCAATCCGGAAGAGTTCTGGATGATCAATCACGAGCTGCATTTCCTGGTAAACGGGCTCATTCAGAACTCGGCCCTGCGCGACATACACGACAAGCTCTATTTCCGGGCCTCGCGCGTCTGGTACAGCCTCGTCGACCGGCTGTGGGATGAGGAGGTGGCCTATCTCCGGCAAGAGCTGGCGGAAATCCGGCGCGCGCTCTTAGCGGGCGACATGCGCGCATTGGGCTTCGTCCAGCGGAACTACATCTCCTTCGGCCTCAGCCGAATCACCCGCTTGTCGGAGGCCTAAGCGGAGTTTCTAAAAGTGGCCTTCCCGGTTTTGGTATAAAAACCCTGCGAAACAAAGGACTCTAAGCAGGTATTCGTTTGGCAACCAGCGAATGCCTGCTTAGCGCGCGCCAGTGCGGTGTCACAGGATCGTGAACTCGCGCGGGTATGGCGTCAAGAATTCGAAGCCGCCGGGCGTCACCACGATGGAATCGCCAACGCGCGCACCCAGTTCGCCGGGAATGGTGATGCCGCCATCGATCGCAAGCGTCATCCCCTCGGCGAGCCGGGTGGTGTCGCCAGCCTTCAGCTCGGGCTTCTCCAGGAAGGAATAGCCGATGCCCCGACCGGTGCGGTAGGAGAAGCCGAACCCGGCGGAGCGGTAGACCTCCTGGGCCGCTAGATGGATCTCCTGCGCGATGGCGCCTGGGCGTACCATGGCGAGCGCAGTCTGCTGTGCCTTGAGCGCCACCTCGTAGCATCTCTCTTGCGCCTGCGATGACCGGCCGATGAAGAACTCGCGGTCAAAACCCAGCTTCATATGACGGAAATTGGCGATGCCGCAGAAGCACAGATAAACGGCATCGCCCTCGGCGATCGGCCGCACCGAGGGCCGCGCATGCACCATCGCAGTGTCCGGCCCCGACTGCATGATCTGGAGATTAGCGATCATGGGTGAGGCACAGCGGACCGCCGTCTCTCCTTTCAGGAACTCGGCCGCCTGCCGCGTGCCCGCATGGATAACGGCGAGCGCCACCTCATATTCAGGAACCCCCGGCGCGATGGCGAGGCGCGCTGCCTCCACCATCGCCAGCGCCACCTGGCCGGCCTGGCGCATCACCGCGATCTCGGCGGGCGTCTTGATCATGCGCAGAGCGGCCAGGATCGGCGCGACATCGCGCGGCGCATGGGCCAGGCATGGGTGCATCGCCCGCGCCAGTACCGGATGGAGCCGGCCCGCCTCGATGCCGACGACGCCGGGCGTGCGCCCAAGGAGCTTCAGGAGCGGATCGCGCCATTCGCCCCCGACGCCGTCGGTCCATGCCAGTATCCGCGAGACGCCCGTCAGGGTGCGCGCCATCTCCGCCTCAATTGCGGGGGTGACGAGGATCGGCTCGTCGGCCTGCGGCACGACGAGGAATGTCGGCCGGCCAAAATCCATGCCGAGATAGCCCCAATAGCCGGTGAAATAGCAGATGCTGTCGGGGTCGTCGGTCAGATAGAGATCGATGCCTTCCCCTCTCAGGCGCTCCTGAAGCAGGAGTATGCGATGTTGCTCGGCGCGTGTCATGGGCGTGGCCTTTCCGGACCGGGAGCGGTGCTTTGATGCGCCTAGCTGTCGGCGAAGATCAGCTGCCCCTGGTCCGCCGGGGTCTGGGCGACCAGACGCGCCAGCACTCTCGCCTCGTCAGCCGGGACCGAGAGATAGCAGTCCGCATGGATGTAGCCGGTCGCGCGCTCCGGGCTGTCGTCGAGGCGGAGGTCGTGCATCTTGGCCAGCAGCGCCTCGCGCTCGCTCAGGCACGAGAAGCGGCGCTGGCGCGAGCAATATTGTGGTAGGCGGAGCGTCAAGAGCCCGAAGCCGGCCAGACAGCGCGCGATCGCGCTATAAGGGAAGGGGCGCATCACATAGGACAGCACCCAAGGCTCCTGCTGCTGGCGTGCGAGCAATCGAAGGAGCCGGGCGAAGGTCCTCTCCGACACATAGCCGATGCAGCCAGTGCTGATGATCAGGTCCACCGTGAGCGGCAGATGGTCCGCGCCGATTGCCGTGTCCTCGCTCTCCAGGTCGCAAACGATGCCGTGATCGAGCGCGCCAATGCCGAGCCCATAGCGTACCGCGGCCTCGGCGGTATCGAGGCCGATGACCTGGATCCCGCGACGGTCCTTCAGCCCGTTGCAATATCGGGTATGGGCTTGCAGATCCTGGCTGCCCAGTAGGCCGTTCGGCTCTAGATAGGCGCGGTAGAGCGTCTCCAGATCAATCTGCTTCTTCAGAAGGAGGCCGTTGATGCCATAGGAGCAGCCGACATCAAGGAGCGCCGCGCGCTCAATGCGGCGCCCCTTCCTGATCTCCTCCACGATCGCGCTGATGCCTGCCTGGGCGTTCTGCGGGATCTGATAGTCGAACCGGCGATGCTCGGCGTAATAGGAGTGCGGCCACTGCGCGTTGTAGACCTTCTCGAAGCTGTATTTGTTCAGGTTCACCTCGCGCCAGTGGGCGGCGCTGTTGATAATGGAGGGGCTGGGTTCGCTCTGCATTCGGGTATCCCATCGATGAGAAGAAAGGCGAGCTGCGTCAGCCATTCGTCGCTGGCGCCAGGGGGGTGGGCTCGGGCAGGCTGCAGGTGATGCCAACGAGAATGAGCCCGGTGCCGGCGAGTTGGGACCATGTCGGCCAGTCGCCGAACGCTGCTGCCGCCAGCGCGATGCCGAAGACGGGCACGAGATTCATGTGCAGCGAGGCGAGCACGATGCCGACGCGCTGCACGCCGATATTCCACAGCCAGGGGCCGATCACGACACCGGCGATCACGGCGCCTCCGAGCAGCGCGCCGTCGCGCCAGTCGGGTGCGCCTGGGAAGGGGATCAAGCCAGCCCAGCCGATGCCTGCCAGCACCGCGATCTGGATGGCAGCGCTCGCCGTGAAGGTGATCGCGGTCACGCGAAGTTGCGAGGCGCCGCCAAGCCAGCGCTGGGCCATGATCGAGTACCAGGCCCAGGCGACGAGGCTGCCGCAGATCAGCAGTGACCCGCCGAGATGCTGGCAGCAGGTGAGCGTCCCCGGCGTGGAGGCGACCAGCAGCCCGCCGAAGCTGGCGGCGAGAACCGCCCCCCACAGCGTGACCGTGATCCGCCTATCGTCCAGCACGGCCGCGGTCAGGGCGGCAGCAACCGGCTGACATCCAACCAGCGCCGCTGCGGTGATGATGTCGACGCTCGCCATGCCCGAGATGTAGAGCAGCGAGAAGGTGGCGAGGCTGCAGCCCAGCCAGAACAGGTGTTGGGGATGCCCGCGCCACCGCAAAGGCCGGCTCCGATCAAAAGAGATGGCGACCGCTACCAGGACGGCGGCCCCGAAGACATTACGGGCAACCGAGAGCAGGAATGGATCGTATTTCTCGAGCAGCCGGCTCATCAATGGCACGACAGATGCCCAAGATGCGGCGCAAACCAATAGAATTACGCGATCGAAAAACATGAGTGCGATTACTCGTGCAAGTTTAATACTTATAGCAATAGTAAAAATTGTTGCAATTTTATATTGTTGTATAGCAAATATTCGGAATAATAATATTTTATATTCTGCGCGATGATCAAAGTTCTACGGAGCCGGTACGCAAGATCTCCGTCCGGGCGGGCATGGCTTGGGCAAAAGGGAGGGCCGGTTCGTGCCCGACAGGGGGAGGAAGCCATAGCGAGAGCAGAAAAGCCGCAGTGAAATGGCTGCTCGGCGCAGATCCCTCGATCCGCTGTGGATCGGCGTGAGTTGATGACCCCGCCGCGCCGGGAGGCAATCCGAGACAATATTGCGAACCGTTTGACACGAAAAGGACAAGCGGCGACACGGATGGCTTCCGGAGCGAGCGTCATATCGCTCTGCAATGGCGCATATCCATGTAGCGGAGCGCCACGGCCTCCGCCGAGATACGCCTCCCCTCCGAGTAGGATGAATTGAGGCGCAGCCGATTAGGATTGCCCTGCGACAGACAATTGAGGTTCACCGCTCTTGATGAATGAGATGGCAAATTGGGATGTCGGGGGCTATCCATGCTGGCCTGATCGACACCAGGGGAGGTTTGTCCCAACGCCGCAGAAAGTTTTACAATTCCCGCCGAACAATGCGCTTATTTGCAGTGCCTTGCGGCTTGGTGTAAGTGGAAATCCTCAGGATGCGCCTGAAGCTGGGCCACGGTGGTGTTCTTGATCAGCAGCGTGTCGACGGCATTGACGGTAACCAAAACGTCGCCCGCCGCATTGGTGCTGTGAGCGATCGCGGCTGCCGCATTCGCGAAGATGGTGTGGTCGAACTCAATCACATCGTGATCGGCTCCGGTTACACGGAAGTCGGTAATCGTGTCGTGGCCAAAGCCCGGTTTGAAGACGAAGGCATCGGCGCCGCTTCCGCCAGCCAAACTGTCGTCGCTGGCGCCGCCTTTGAGGATGTCCGCGCCGTTGCCACCGTTCAGAGTATCGTTACTCTCGCCACCGTCGAGCGTGTCATCGCCGTTGCCGCCACTCAGCGTATCGTCGCCCTCGCCGCCGTCGAGTAGATCCTGGCCGTTGCCGGCACCGCCTCTGAGCGCGTCGCTGCCGTTCCCGCCGCTCACCCGGTCGGTCCTTTTGCATCGAGAGCTGCCTGATGGGTGCCCGGCGGTGAGGTTGGCATCAATCATATCAGCGGTCCCGCTAGAGTCCGCTTGGAGAGTGCGCCGTGGCAAGGCGGCGTTTTCCAGTGGGTGAGACCCCCACCGGCC
>Ga0307513_10012753_pt1 | contig 10351 bp, 11 predicted proteins | sample 15_EM_MG_FD_202174 | JGI IMG/M metagenome (GOLD analysis project Ga0307513, IMG submission 202174) | Populus trichocarpa ectomycorrhiza microbial communities from riparian zone in the Pacific Northwest, United States - 15_EM | ecosystem: Host-associated > Plants > Roots > Unclassified | place...
TCTGCAGTACGCAGATCAGGTCGATGATCTCCGGCTCCACCGCGGCGTTGCGCAGCTCGGTCACGCCCTCCGCGCGGACCGCGGTGAGCAGGACCTGCTCGGTCGCGCCGACGCTCGGGTAGGGCAGTTCCAACTTGGTGCCGCGCAGCCCGTTCGGGGCGGTGAGGTGCATGCCACCCGGGGTCTTGTCGACGACCGCGCCGAACTCGCGCAGCGCCTGGATGTGGAAGTCGATGGGCCGCGGCCCGATGTGGCACCCGCCCAGGTCCGGGATGAACGCGTGGCCGAGCCGGTGCAGCAGCGGGCCGCACAGCAGGATCGGGATCCGGCTGGACCCGGCGTGCACGTTGATCTCGTCGGTGGAGGCGCTCTCCACGTTCGTCGGGTCCAGCACCAGCTCGCCGTCGTCGGCACCCGGGCTGACCTTGACGCCGTGCAGCTCCAGCAGGCCGCTGACGACCTCGACGTCACGGATCCGGGGCACGTCGAACAGCCGGCTCGGGGTCTCGCCCAGCAGCGCGGCCACCATCGCCTTGGAAACCAGGTTCTTGGCGCCACGGACCCGGATCTGTCCGTGCAGCGGCGCGCCGCCGTGCACGATCAGGACGTCGTCGGTCAACGTAACCTCCAGCTGGCGGGCGTGCGGGACACCCGAGTGAACGAGGGGCACAGCCGGCCGATGACGGGATCCACGGCTGCCGCCCGGGCAGCATAGCCCTGAGTGACAAGGGCAGAGATCACCACAACGCCCATCGGGGCACGAATTGCTGATGATTAAGACAACAGAAAGATACAGTCTCGCGTACGGGTAATCGCCCGTCACGCAGGGTAGTGCGAGTTACGGCAGGGCGAGCATTTGGTCGAGTGCTACCCGGGCGTGGTACGCGGTGTCCGCGTCGACCGTGATCTGGTTCGGCACCCGGCCCGCGACGAGTTCCTCCAGCGACCACACCAGGTGCGGCAGGTCGATGCGGTTCATCGTCGAGCAGTAGCAGACCGTCCGGTCCAGGAACATGATCTGCTTGTCCGGGTGCGCCAGCGCCATCCGGCGGACCAGGTTGAGCTCCGTGCCGACCGCCCACGCCGAGCCGGCCGGCGCCGCGTCCAGCGCCCGGATGATGTACTCCGTCGAACCAACCAGGTCGGCGGCCTGCACCACCTCGTGCTTGCACTCCGGGTGGACCAGCACCTGCACGCCGGGCACCCGCTCGCGGACCTCGCGGACGCTGTCGATGGTGAACCGGCCGTGCACCGAGCAGTGCCCCCGCCAGAGGATCACCTTCGCGTCGCGCAGCTGGCCGGCGGTGAGCCCGCCGTCCGGCTTGTGCGGGTCGTACAGCACGCAGTCGTCCAGCTCCAGGCCCATCTCCAGCACCGCGGTGTTGCGTCCCAGGTGCTGATCGGGCAGGAAGAAGACCTTCGAACCGCGCTCGAACGCCCAGGCCATCGCCCTCGGCGCGTTCGACGACGTGCACACCACGCCACCGTTGCGGCCCACGAAGCCCTTGATGTCCGCCGAGGAGTTCATGTAGGTCACCGGGACGACGTCGCCCACGATGTCCAGGTCCTCGAAGTGCTCCCAGGCCGTCTCCACCTGGCCCAGCACCGCCATGTCGGCCATCGAGCAGCCGGCCGCCAGGTCGGGGAGCACCACCCGCTGGTCGGGCTTGGTCAGGATGTCCGCGCTCTCGGCCATGAAATGCACGCCGCAGAACACGATGAACTCGGCCTCGGGCCGGGCCGCCGCCTCCCGGGCCAGCTTGAACGAGTCGCCAGTGACGTCGGCGAACTGGATGACCTCGTCGCGCTGGTAGTGGTGACCGAGCACGAACACCCGCTCGCCCAGCGCCGCCTTGGCCGCCGTCGCGCGAGCCACCAGGTCGGGATCGCTCGGCGCGGGCAGGTCGCCCGGGCAGTCCACGCCGCGTTCGCTGGCGGGATCGGTGTCCCGGCCCAGCAGGAGCAGCGCCGTGGCGGTGTTTCCGGGTTCGGTCCAGGTCGATGTCACGGCATCCATGCTTCCACAGCGCCGCCCGCCGGTACGGACCCGCGCACGTGTCCTGCCACACTCACTGGCGTGCGCGTACTCATTTGCCCGGACAAGTTCGCCGGAACCCTGACCGCTCCCGCCGCGGCCGCCGCCATCGCCGCGGGGTGGCACGACACCGCGCCCGGCGACCAGACCGCCGAGCGACCGCTCGCCGACGGCGGTCCCGGCTTCGTCGACGTCCTGGCCCAGGCCCTCGGCGGCCGCCGGATCGCAGTGTCGACGGTCGACCCGCTGGGCCGTCCGGCCGCCGGCGAGGTCCTGCTGGTGGGCGGCACGGCATACGTGGAAAGCGCGCAGGCCTGCGGCCTGCATCTGGTCGCGAAACCGGAGCGCGACCCCAAGACCACCACGTCGTACGGGCTGGGCCTGCTGCTCGCCGGCGCGGTGGAGGCGGGGGCCACCGAGGTGGTGGTGGGGCTGGGCGGCTCCGCGGTCAACGACGCCGGTGCCGGAATGCTGGCCGCCCTGGGCGCCGGCCCGGTCGACGTGGCCGGCAACGCCCTACCGTTCGGCGGGGCCGCCCTCGGTGCCGCGGCGGGGCTGGCCGGGCTGCCGCAGCTGCGCCAGGTCAGCCTGGTGGTCGCCACCGACGTCGACAACCCGCTGACCGGCCTGCACGGCGCCAGCAATGTGTACGGACCGCAGAAGGGTGCGAGCCGGGCGGACGTTCTTCTCCTCGACGCTGCGCTCGAGCACTTTGCGGCCGTACTGGAAAAGGGTTTTGATCTGTCGCCGGGGCTCGCGGCGCTGCCCGGCGGCGGCGCGGCGGGCGGGATCGGCGCGGCCCTCCTGGCCCTCGGCGGCCGGGTGGTCTCCGGCATCGGCCTGATCACGACGCTGATCGGCCTGCCGGCGGAACTCGACGCGGCCGATCTGGTGATCACCGGGGAGGGGTCGTTCGACCACCAGTCGCTGCGCGGCAAGGTCGCCGCCGGGGTGGCGAACGGGGCCCGCGACCGCGGCGTGCCCTGCGTGGTGATGGCCGGTCGGGTCGAAACCGGGCACCGGGAGGCCGCCAGCGCGGGCATCAGCGAGCTGTACTCGCTGGTGGACCATTTCGGGTCGACTGAACAGGCGCTGGCCGAGCCGGCCCGGGGCTTGCGGGAGATCGCGGCCCGCGCCGCGGCCCAATGGAGCAGGTGATGTAGGCCTCCCGGATTGGGAATCTGCCCCAGGAGGGCTAGCGTTGGGCATTACGGCAGAACCGTCCGGACCGCAGGGAGTACCCACGTGACCACCGAAGCGCACACCGAGTCGATTCCGGCCCCCACGGCCGCGCCGACCGGCGTCATCTTGACCGAGGTAGCCGCTGTCAAGGTCAAGGCCCTGATCGAGCAGGAAGGGCGCGACGACCTGCGCCTGCGCATCGCCGTACAGCCGGGCGGTTGCTCCGGTCTTCGCTACCAGCTGTTCTTCGACGAGCGCTCGCTCGACGGCGACGTCGTCACCGACTTCGGTGGCGTCGGGGTCGTGGTCGACCGGATGAGTTCGCCGTACCTCGGGGGCGCGACGATCGACTACGCCGACCGGATCGACGCTCAGGGCTTCACCATCGACAACCCGAACGCGCAGAGTTCCTGCGCGTGTGGCGACTCGTTCCACTGATCTGCGCATAACCCGACAGGCCGTCCCCGAGTCCGAGGGCGGCCTGTGGTGTGTCCGGCGCCCCGGTACGCTCTCCGCGTAACCCCCCGTTCACGACATCGAGGGACGACATGAAGATCGCCGTCACCGGCTCGATCGCCACCGATCACCTGATGCACTTCCCCGGCAAGTTCGCGGAGCAGCTGATCGCCGACCAACTGCACAAGGTGTCGCTGTCGTTCCTCGTCGACGACCTGGTCGTACGTCGGGGCGGCGTAGCGTCCAACATCGCGTTCGGCATGGGTGTGCTGGGCCTGCGCCCGATCCTGGTCGGCGCGGTCGGCGGCGACTTCGCCGACTACCGGTCCTGGCTCGAACGGCACGGCGTCGACTGCGGCTCGGTGCACGTCAGCCAGATAGCGCACACGGCCCGGTTCGTCTGCACCACCGACGACGACCTGAACCAGATCGCCTCGTTCTACGCCGGCGCGATGGCCGAGGCCCGCAACATCGAGCTCGCCCCGGTCGCCGACCGGGCCGGCGGCCTCGATCTCGTCCTGATCAGCGCCAACGACCCGGCCGCCATGATCCGGCACTCCCAGGAGTGCCGGGCCCGCGGCTACGCGTTCGCCGCCGACCCGTCGCAACAACTCGCCCGGATGGACGGCAGCGACGTGCTGACGCTGATCACCGGCGCCGACTACCTGATGACCAACGACTACGAGCGGTCGCTGCTGGAGACCAAAGCGAGCCTGACCAGCGATCAGGTCCTCGACCAGGTCAAGGTCCGGGTCACCACGCTGGGCGGGGACGGCGTCGAGATCACCGGCCACGGCATCGACCGGATCCACGTGCCGGTCGCCCACGACGTCATCCCCGACGACCCGACCGGGGTCGGCGACGGCTTCCGGGCCGGTTTCTTCACCGCGATCAGCTGGGGTGTCGGCCTGGAGCGGGCCGCACAGGTCGGCTCGCTGGTCGCCGCGCTGGTGCTGGAGACCGTCGGCCCGCAGGAGTACGAGGTCAAGACCGACGAGTTCGCCAAGCGCCTGGCCGACTCGTACGGCGACGAGGCGGCCGCCGAGGTGCGCGCGTTCCTGCCGCGCTGAGGTGCTTGCCGTCTTCGCCGGCCTCCCAGGTGTCGGCAAAAGCACCCTGGCGGCCCAGGTTGCCACGGTCCTGCCCGCGGCCGTGCTGCCGGTCGACACCGTCGACTTCACCCTGCAGCGCTACGAGGTCACCGAGCCGCGGCCCGGCTTCGCGGCATACGGGGTGGTGGCGGCGCTGGCCGAGGTGCAACTTCGGATCGGCCACCACGTGATCATCGACGCGGTCAATCCGGTGAAGGCAGCTCGGCAGCTCTGGATCGACCTGGCCGAGCGTCTCGACGTGCCACTGCGCGTCGTCGAGGTGGTCTGCGGTGACGACGCCGAACACCGCCGGCGGGTGGAGGCCCGGTACGCCGTCCGGGACCACGACGCCCATCCAACCGCCCCGCCCGCCGCCCTAGAACGGACTAAAGGCGGCATCCCGGACTGGGTGCGGGTGCTGGAGCGGCGGGCCGAGTACGAGCCGTACCTGGGGCCGCGGCTGGTGGTGGACACCTGCCTGGCCGCGGAGCCGGTGCCACCGGTGGTGGCCTACCTCAGCTGACCCGCCGTACGTCGAACTGGTTGTCTCCTTCCGCGACGAACTCCTGGCCCTTCATCCGGCACCAGGCCCGGATGTCGTTCCCGGCCGCGGGATCGTCGGCGAGGACCCGGACGACGTCGCCGACCTCGACCGTGGGCAGCTTCTTGGCGAGCGCGATCACCGGCAGCGGACAGCGCTGGCCGAGACAGTCCAGGACGATCACATTCCCGCCGCCTTCCGGATGTCCGCCACGATTCCCGGCAGCACGGCGAGGAAACGGTCCACCTCGTCCGCCGTCGTGCCGCGATGCAGCGAGACCCGTACGTTGCCGTGGCTGAGCACGCCCATCGCCTCGAGGACGTGACTCGGGCGCAGCGTGGCGGCCGTGCAGGACGAACCCGACGACACCGCGAAGCCCTGCCGGTCCAGCGCGTGCAACAGCGCCTCGCCGTCGACGTACAGGCAGGAGAACGTCACCAGATGGGGCAGCCGCTGCACCGGGTCACCGACCACCTCGACGTCCGGCACGGTCGCCGGCACCGTCGCGCGGATCCGGTCCACCAGCGCGGACAGCCGGACCGCTTCGGTCGCCGCCTCCCGCAGCACGGCGCGCAGGGCCGCGGCGGCCGCGACCACGGCCGGCAGATCGAGCGCGCCTTGCGGCCGCGGTCGGTGCAAATCCTCGCCCGGGTACGGGGACAGCCAGCGGGTGCCCTTGCGTACCACCAGCAGCCCCACCCCGGGTGGACCGCCCCATTTGCGGGCGCTGCCGGTGAGCAACGACCAGCCCGGCGGGATGGGTGCATGCCCGATCGACTGGGCGGCGTCGGTGTGCAGCGGCACGCCCGCCGCGGCGCAGGCCTGGGCGGCCGCCGCGAGCGGCTGCACCGTACCGACTTCGTGGCTCGCGCTGATCAAGCTGGCCAGGGCCACGCCCGGCGCCGCGACCGCGCGCCGCCATGCGTCGAGGTCGAGCCGTCCCAACTGGTCCACGCCGACCTCGACGGCGCTTCCGTGCCCTTGCTGGGCTTTTCCGTGCTCTTGCGCGGCGCTTCCGTACCCTTGCCTGGCGCTTCCGCGCTCCCTGGTGGCGCTTCCGTGCCGTTGGGCGGCCTGCAGCACCGCCGAGTGCTCGATCGCGGAGTGGACCAGGACGTCGCCGGCGCGCCGCCGTCCGGCGAGGCCGCCCAGGAGCGCCGCGTGCACCGCCGCGGTGCCGCTGGCAGTGAACGTGACCTCGTCCGGGCGTACGTTCAGGCACTCGGCCGTTGCCGCCCGGGCCGCGTCCAGGAGCTGACCGGCCCGGCGCCCGGCGGAGTAGAGCCGGTCCGGATCGGCCCAGCCGTCGTCCAGCGCCGCCAGCAGTGCCTGTCGCGCCACCGGATGCAACGGCACCGCGGTCGCCGCGTCCAGGTACGCCGAGTTCTGGGTTGTCGGGTTTGGGGTTGCCGGGTTTGGGCTTGCCGGGTTTGGGCTTGCCGGGTTTGGGGTTGTCGGGTTTGGGGTTGCCGGGTTTGGGGTTGCCGCCGCACCGCCCGCCGGAACGCCCGTGTCTCCCACGCGGAGAACGGTATCGTCCGATTGTTAGGGGTACGTGGGGCGGTGCAGATCCGACCCCGCAACCGGGCGGGACGGCCAGGTCGAGTAGTGTGCGACCGTCGGTGACGCCTTGCCGCCAGGTGTCCGATTCGCACCGGGTGGCGCTGCATGGGAGGCAGAAGCAGGTGGGCGTAAAGAGTTCGGCCGCACGGCCGCGGGCTGTCCGGCTTGCCGGGCTCGGTCTCGGCGGCGCGGTGCTGTTGACCCTGCTCGCGGGCTGCTCCGCGGACGGTATCGGCAACGCGTTCGGCCACTTCGGATGGCCCGGCAAGGGCGTCAGCCTGCAGGCACACCGGATGTACGACCTGTGGATCGCCTCGGTGATCGCCGCGCTGGTGGTCGGCATCTTCGTGTGGGGCCTGATCTTCTGGTGCGTCATCCGATACCGCAAACGCGGCGACGAGTTGCCCGTGCAGACCAGGTTCAACATACCGATCGAAACCCTCTACACGGTCACGCCCATCCTGATCGTCGCGGTGCTTTTCTACTACACGGCGATCGTGCAGACCGACGTGGACAAGCTGTCCAGGAACCCCGACCAGGTGGTCGAGGTCGTCGCCTTCAAGTGGAACTGGCAGTTCAACTACCGGGACGGCGTCGGCAAGGACGCACACACGGTGGCGTCGACGCTCGGCTCGTCCGACGTGATCCCGCTGCTGGTGCTGCCGACCGGCGAGAAGATCCGGTTCGAGGAGATCAGCAAGGACGTCATCCACTCGTTCTGGGTGCCGGAGTTGCTCTTCAAGCGCGATGTCTTCCCCGGCAACACCCGCAACGCGTTCGAGGTGACCCTCGACAAGGAGGGCCGCTACATCGGCCGGTGTGCCGAGCTGTGCGGCACATACCACGCGTTCATGCAGTTCGAGATGGTGGTCGTCGCGCCGGCCAAATTCGACCAGTTCCTCGCGGCGAAGCAGAACGGCGCCTCCACCACGGACGCGATGGGCGTCATCGGATACACCGGTGACGAGCGGTACGCCGTCACCACCCAGCCGTTCAACACACGGCGGCAGGGACAGAGCTGGAACCAGAACAACGCCGCCGTGGCAGGGAAGTAGGTAACGGCGTGAAGACCGAATACAAGATCTTCACCGGGGTCGCCGCCTTCCTCTTCGCGGCCGCCATCGTGTACGGCCTGTGGACCCGCGGCGAGTCCGGCCAGCTGGAGTGGATCGGCACCATCGCGCTAGTGCTGTCCGGCCTGCTGTGCACGATGTGCGGCGGCTTCTTCTGGTTCGTGACGCGCCGCATCGACCCGCGCCCCGAGGACCGGCCGGACGCCGACATCTCCGAGGGCGCCGGCGAGATCGGCTTCTTCAGCCCCGGCAGCTACTGGCCGTTCGGCTTGGCGCTCGCCGCCGCCATCGCCGGCCTGGGCCTGGTGTTCCTGATGTGGTGGCTGATCGCAGCCGGCCTGATCATGGTCGTCTTCGCATCGTGCGGCCTGCTCTTCGAGTACTACTCAGGCACCCGCCACACCGCCGAACACTAGGTCCGTGCGGGAACGCCGCGCCAGCCAGGACGATCTCGACGTACGCCGGCCCCGTATCTCGGCAGCAGAGGCAAGGTCTAGAGCACGTCAGCGTTTGTCGCATAGGTCGATTACGGCGTCCCAGAAGGTCCCAAGCGGGCTATGACGAGCACGCTCGTGTCGGCCTGGTTGCTCGAGATAGTCGGCGAGGCGGTACTCGACCGCGGCCGGAACAGGCTCGTCGGGGCGCGGTTTACGCCGGGTCAGAGGCGGACCTAGGACCTCCAAGTTGAGCCCGCGTCCATGAGCTGAGTCGACCGGCAGTCTTGCCCTGAGCCGGTGGCCCACGAACACACGCAGACCACGACGGCACCTGCCTTGTTCACGCGCTAGGTGAGGGTGGTTAGGCGGCGCGGCGCTGGTGTGGGGCTACGCGGCGTCCGCGCGGGCGCTGCCAATACCGCAGCGTTGCCGGGACCAGGACCTCGGCGGCGCCACAGCGGGTGCAGACCAACTCGGGACATTCGTCGTGTCCGTCCGGGCACGGCGGGACCTCGAAAAGCATGTCGCCGTTGCAGATGACGCAGCGCAGTTCGCGTTCTGGCACGGGTGGCTCCTCTTCGCCGGAAGGTGGAATTACCCGAATGTGATTCCGACGCTGCCACGTCGGCGCCCCAATGCCGAGGACCCGGCTCGGCGTGTCGCCAGTCGACGATCGAGTGGCTGTGCGGCCGGCGGGGTGCGCGGGTAGGCGGCGGAGCGAATTACTGGCAGATGCGTGGGCCGTTGCCGCTGCCGTTGCCGTTGCCGCTGCCGTTGCCGCTGCCGCCGTTGCCGTTGCCGCCGTTGCCGTTGCCGCCGTTGCCGTTGCCGTTGCCGCCGTTGCCGTTGCCGCCGTTGCCGTTGCCGTTGCCGCCGTTGCCGTTGCCGTTGCCGCTGTTGCCGTTGCCGTTGCCGCTGTTGCCGTTGCCGTTGCCGCTGTTGCCGTTGCCGCTGCCGCTGCCGCTGCCGCTGCCGCTGCCGCTGCCGTCGTTGCCGCCGTTGCCGCCGTTGCCGCTGCGCGCCGTTGCCGCGCCGTTGCCGTTGCCGTTGCCGTTTGCCGGGGAGCGGTCGTTGATGGTGCGGCTCGTTCCCGGGCACTCGGTCTTGACCGGGGGTGTGTCGGATCGGTTGCACCGCCGGGTGACAGGTTGCCGACAGCGGATCGAACGCTGGCAGCCCCAAAAGTGTCGTACATGTGTTCGATGATGGTGGCGTGTTGGAAGCACTCGAACAGCTACGAACAGACACGTCGAAGCACGTCGACGCGTCGTGGTGGGCGCTGTCGGATGCTGAACTGCTTGATTGTCTCGACGAGCTGCACCAGCTGACGCAGACCGTGACAGCATTGCGGGCGCACGTGATCCGCCAGATCGACGGCCGCGGTATGGCGTCCGGCCGTGGCTACCGCACCACCGCCGGATGGCTACGCGAACGTCTGCGGCTGGATCCGTTCACCGCACGTGAACTGGTCGACCAGGCTACCGCGCTGGAGAAGCACCCGGCCGTCAACCGCGCGCTGGCCGCCGGTGCCATCAACGCCCGACATGCCACGGTCATCGCCGACTCCCTCGACGCGCTGCCAACCGACCTCGCAGTCGACGTGCGCCGCGACGCGGAGACGGTGTTGCTCGGCTTCGCCGCCGAGTTCGAACCGGGCAAGCTACGCCGCCTCGGCGCCCGAATCCTCGACCACGTAGCACCTGACATCGCGGAAAACATCGAACGTGCCGCACTGGAACGCGCCGAACAACGTGCCCGGCAGCGGCGCGGGCTGACCCTCGCCGTACCGGTGGACGGCGCGGTCCGAGTCACTGGATACCTCACCATCGAAGACGCCGCGATCGTCAACGCCGCCCTCGACCCGCTATGCACGCCGGGTACCACCGGCGACGATCGGAGCCCGGCCCAACGTCGCGCCGACGCCCTGATAGACATCTGCCAACTCGCCCTACGCACCGGTTCGCTCCCGGACA
>Ga0307513_10012754_pt1 | contig 10351 bp, 7 predicted proteins | sample 15_EM_MG_FD_202174 | JGI IMG/M metagenome (GOLD analysis project Ga0307513, IMG submission 202174) | Populus trichocarpa ectomycorrhiza microbial communities from riparian zone in the Pacific Northwest, United States - 15_EM | ecosystem: Host-associated > Plants > Roots > Unclassified | place...
TGAAAAGTTCATGGCCATCCTTGGTCATGAACTGATCCAAATCTACGCCGCCATTTCCCGCAGCTTCCACTACGATGATCCCAGCATCACAGGCCACGCGAACTGCGTCGAACACTGCATCGTGCACTTCAACGGGGATATCTTCGTATAGGTCATATGAGGTCTGGGCCTCCAAAAGCAGCACGTCCCCCTTACGCATCACCGCCGCCGCGCTAGTGATGGCCTCGGCAACATTGTGGACCTCACCGAATTGCCACTCCGACACCACACGCATCGCACACGCCGTGGCGATACCTCGTCCGCCGAGCTGGTTGTTGCGTGCGCCTATCTGACCCAGCACCGCGGTTCCATGGCCGCGGAAGTGAAGGTTAAGGCCGGAAATCAACACGATGTTCATCGACGAAAGGTCTTCATGGCCCAGCGTCCACCCCTGCTCAAGATCCACAAAACCAACTTCGGCGCCCTCCGTTCTAGTCCACGCCCAGCGTGCACTGATGCCAATCGGTGCATCGTCCAAGTAGCCTTGCAGCGGACCAAGCGGATTAGCGTCCCCAGGTGAGGGCGGCGGGCTTGGACCCGGTTCAAGATAAGCGAGCAAGATGTCATCATCCGCGGCAAGCGATGCCAAAGCCTCTTCGGCGCTTACGCCTTCTGGCACGGCTACGGTGTAATAGCGGCGCAGGCGATCAGCGGCGGAGTCGGGGCCAGGTAAAGCGCCTGCACTCATCTGGGTCATGACCTGCGCGCTGGGCACATAGGGCTCAAGTCGCAGCCCTGAACCTGGGCTCCGAGAAACGCCGCGGGCAGGGAAGAGAAGATTTGAAACGGGATTTTTTAGAAGCACCACCACGCGTCGAACGTAAGGTGCAGTCGTTGTGCTTGGGTGCGGGTCATCGGTTGCCATACAAACTCCCAATAAGGGGCGTTCAAATCAGGCGACTTCCAAATAACTGCTATGCATCACGCCTACCGGCGCAGCCCCTAATGTCTGCTAAGCCAATCGACAAGCGATCCCCCCAATCAATCACAGCATGTTCTAAACCCTTGTAGCAACTGTAAAAACTTCACATGCCCAAGACCGGAATTGACCCGAAGCATCAAGGCTGCCCCAGGCCAAAATGTCGATGGGCTACGCCCTCTCTAACGTCTTCCAACCCACGACCCAAGCGCTATGGCGCCACCGCCACTCCGCCTTCCGTGTGAATTATTTACACCCGGTTTGCGCCTCGATTGCGCACAACATGAGGCAGGAGTAACGTCGGGACGGTGTTGGGGCTAGGAGCGCACGGAGTTTGCTGGGTAGGTTCCAAGGTGTCTGAGCAGGCTCAACGACGCAATAGTCGATCTGTTTACAGGAAGCGGAAGGGCCTCGATGACGCTGACAGCGCGACCATTTTTGAATGACATGGCAACAAACGTTGTCAATCAGAAACGGTTCTGCGCAAGCAACTAGCGGCACACATTTTCGATATGGCTTCACAGATGGAGAGCACGCTCCAGAAACCGGTCTAGTCAGGTCAGTCCAGATGTATCCAGCGCGGGGTAAATTATGGTTGCGGCATCGCAGAACGATAAAGTGAGGCTCTTCCTCGAACGTCATGTGGACAAGACACTCTTTAGCACCGGCGCGAGGCTGGTCGAGTTTGAGGATGTTCTCTACAACATCAGCGGCAGCACGGATGACCCGCAGGAAGTGAAAGACCACGAGGGCAAGGACTGGAAGAACTTGCTGACCTCCTTCGAAGGCCTAAGCCACGCGCACTGCTATGTGGACAATATTCCTCCCGAAGGACCTTCTTCACATCCGAATTTTTCCGTGGGCGGACATATGACTCCTCATCCCTCAGGGGAAGTTGAACAGGGAGGCGTCAGCTATCTCATGCCACTTTGCTACTGGCACAACCATACTGCCAGGAACTACAAGGCCTTCGAGCATGAAGAGACGACGATGCTAGAGCTGACGGGCTTCATGGAGGGCGAAACGCCGATCACTTTCTTGATGCGCCTACCGGCCAACGAAGAAGGTGTGCTGCTATATTTTGATAGCACCGCCCAGAGCTGGCAATTCAAGAAGCTCGACAAGATCCAGGGCTCGACTTCAGAGGTGGAGCTGTTCAGTAGGATAGAAGACCTTGCAGAACCGACCACGAAATACGCAATGCTGCAAAAAGTGGACGGCGGCTACCGTATTGTGAAATCGAGATTGAAGTCGTTGTAGAACCTGACCCACAGTCACTGTCAGGTAGTTGTGCGACGCCGTGCGTAAATCACCGTTATTGCAGCCCTCAGGAGATATCTCATGCCACTCAAGCCAGGTCCAAAGCCGATTGCCAAATCAACAGGGAAGCCGGATCAGCGTCGGCGGGACAACAAGGAAACGCCAGGAAATACCCCTTCTCTCAAGCCTCACAAGCACAAGAAAGGCGCCTGACGGTATCCACTTCCGTCTCCTAGATGCCGTTCAGCCAAATTGCCGGCCGGCCCGCTTTGCGGGTCGGCTTTGCATCGTCGCTTACTTCCCCTCTCGGTCGAGATTTGTCAGTTGCATAGGACACTCGCCCTGTAAATTATTCACACGGCCCGGGCCACGACTTCACACCGAGCGTCGGCCCTCCCCGGTGGTGCTAGGGCAGACAAATCCATATGGATTTGTCTGCGTTTGACAGCTTTCCGCAGAGCCTTAAAACAAGGTGCATTACCGGCTACACTTCTTCAATGCGCACCCTCCAAGACCGACTCAACGCTGCCCTGGACCTGATCCCTACCAGCTTGGAGCCGGGCGAGGACGTGCCCAACTTTACTGACTTGAAATGGCGTATTGCGCAGATCGAGCGGCAGCACTTTGCCCTGGGCCTACAAGCGTGGGGTCAAGACAACAGTCATTGGCTTGCAATTGAGGGCCTGCGCCTGCACTCGGCGCATAACCGCCGAGGATTTGGCGTGCCGGCACTGACCTTTTTCGAAAGTCGTGATGACGAGTTAGCGCACTCCGGACCGCACAAGGCCGAACGCGGCGCAGCCATTGATCAGCTGATCGACATGCTTGATTTGCACTACTCCCCAGCCAATGAGTCCTGGATTGAGTATGCCGTGGAAGAGCTCAACCAGGTGCGATGGAACCCGCTGCGTTTTCGTGAGGTGTTGACCTTCAAGCTGGCTGAGAGCATTCACGATCCGGTCACCTAGTTGCGCCGGGACACCGCGGCGCGCCAAGCAAAGTCACTGGAAGCCCTGACGCCACCGCTGCCCTCTCGACCGCCTCGTCCCAGGCTATGACTTGAAGTCAGTTCGGGCGCCGGCCCGGCCCTGGATGGATGTAGCCGTGTTGCTCTACTTCTTTGAACGAAATCGGATCCCACTTCCACATCCAATGGTTGTGCTCGTTCTTGCCGGTCAATCGAAATTTATACCACTGGCCATCAAGCTGAGTGCAGCAGCCCTTTAGGCGGTCGGGTGTTTGCTTGTCCAAGCGTTTCTTCAATACTTCCTCAGGGGTGTAGGGAATTACGCCATTGACCTTCAACGACTCGATGACCGCGTCGAGTTGTGTGTGCAATGCCCGGCGCTCAGCTGCACCCTTGTTCGGGTTATTGCCCGAGTAGTTGTCCCACTGCGTCTCCTTGCGGGCGAGCTCTTCCCTCAGCCACTGCATGCCTTCCAACGTGTATAGGTCTGCGGGTTTCAGATCTGGGGCCATGGCTTTTTCAAACATACATGAATAGCGCAATTTTACCTGCACCGGTTTTTCCCGTATGCGGGCAGGGCTAGTAAATATTTCACACATGTCGCATTTGGCTACGCTTTCAAGCCATATAGGGGAAGTGGCATTGATCGGAGGGTCTATACTCGCCAACGCATCTGGGGATGCCGATTGACGCGAATTCCGAAGCCGGGGGGCTGGTTTGGCCAAGCAAAGCAATGGAGCGGGGCTCTCGGCAATCTTGGGCATTTTTGTGCTGGTCGCCCTGGTGCCGCGTGAGGTGTGGATCACGCTCGGAGTTCTTGCCCTGCTGGCCTTAGCGGTCTACGGCTATGTGAAGTTTCGCGCCACCAAAGTCACTTCGGCCAACGCTGCTCCAAATCACATGGGCACTGCGCAACCGCCCTCCGATCCAGGCCCCACCTTGGCCCAGTTGATGGCAAAAGACAGCCCGCAGGTGAAGGTGAAGGCCAAGGAACCGCCTCCCTTGCCCTCGCCCGCCCAGCGGGTAGCACCCCCAACACCGCCTCCGATCGCAAGCGGGGTCCGCTCGGTTGCATGCTCCGAGCCCGATGAGTTTTTCACTGCCGAGGTAGCGGGCGCACCTCTAGTTCAGGCCACCCATGCGGTGCCCAAACCTCCCATTGGCTTTGGCGATGCACGCTGGGTGCCACCTGGGGAGACGATCGAATTTGCCGATACGACAATTCCAGGGGGCATGTTCTACCTGGGTGCCCGATTGCAAGCGCCCAACGGCCGACTTGATCCGGCCCTGATCAGCGCGCTACCCAATATTGCCCGTGTTGGCAACTATCGCGAGCGCCAGATGAATTATTGGCCCAGCTATGCCGATATTTCGGCGTCAGCACGGCGCGCCTATATCAACTGGCTGAGCGAGGGGCGCTCCCACCCCGAATGCGACTTGGGCTACGTGTTCTTGTTCTTCTATGGCTTGGAGCGTCGCGTCATCGTCGACACGCCGCGTGATCCGGCCGCCAAAGCCGACTGGCCCGCCATCGCGGCTGAGCTCCGGCGCCTTCTCGGGATCTATGGCGAGAACTCAGGCTCCTTCCGCCGCTATGCAGGAGAACTGCTGGACTGGATGGAGCTGCACGGCACCACCGAGCGCCTTTACACCCTGCCCGTGCCCGCCCTGCCCCGTGCCTACGAGCTACCCCGTTACATGCGCTTGGCTTTGGGGCAATCGGCCGTTGATCGGGCACCGGTGCCCGCCGAGTTGGCGTTGGCCTGGATCCGGCTCAATCCCGATACAGCCTTGCGCACGCCGGCCACCCGGTGCCCGGAGGAATTCGGTCGGCTGTTTATCCAGCGCTACCACGAGCTACTCGGTCCGGGCCTGGTCCTGCCCAAGAACCGGACGAAGTTGAAATTTGTGTATCAGCCTGCCTCGGCAGGTTTCCATGGGGCGCCGTCGCCCACCCTGACATTCGGTGATGTCTCCGACCCCACCGCACTGACGGCGCCCATTCGCACCCTCACTGAAATTGCAGACCAATGCACCGATGAACTGGGCGCATTCAGTCGCCTGGTGGGCAAGGATGCCAACGTGCGGGGCACCTTGGACGGCTTGCTTCAATTGCCCTCGAGCTTGTGGCCCGCCTCGGCACGCGCCAAGCTCGACGCGGTCGTGGCGCAGATGAAAGAAGGCACGCTCACGCTCTCGCTGAATGAGCTACTCCATCAATTGGGCGGATCCAGCCTACCCTTCACACGTGAGCGAACGCGCGGACTGGCTCGGGCGTTGGAGGCTAATTCGATAGGCATGGAGCCGAACGTGCTCGCCGGAGCACGCACGCCCGTGGACGACGATCGGGTCGTGCTTTTCCACATGCCCGTGGCCGAGGCTAATCAGCCCGACTCGGGTGCATACCAGGCAGCTCTTTTGACCTTGCAACTGGCTTCGGCCGTGGCCCAAGCCGACGGGGAGTTCAACACGGCTGAGATCGCGCACTTGCGCAGCGAGATACAGAATTGGAGCCATCTGACGCCGGCGCACCAGCGCCGCTTGCAGGCCCACTTGCAACTGCTGACCGAAGTGCCTGTGACCTTGGCGAGCCTCAAGAAAAAGCTCGAGCCGTTGGAATTGAAGGCCAAGGAGACTGTCGCCGCGTTCATGGCCACCCTTGCCCAAGCCGATGGAATGGTCTCGCCTGCAGAAATGCGCTTCTTGGAGAAGGTCTACAAGGCCCTAGGCGTTGAGCCCAAGCGAGTGTTTAGTGATGTGCACGCCGTGAGCGCTGGCGCGCCCAGCAAGCCAAGCGCTTCCATAGCGAGAACAGGCTTCAAGCTCAATGCAACGCGCATTGCCGAACTGCAAAAAGATACGGAAAAGGTGTCGGCACTTTTGGCTGGCATTTTCAAAGAAGACGAATCGGCGCCGGCAAGAATGGTGCCCGAAGAAGTCGAAGCCGCTGTCGAGCCTGGCCTGATGGGCTTGGATACGGCCCATACCGCGCTGCTGCGCCTGATGTTGTCCCGACCGCAATGGTCTCGCGCCGAACTGGAAGATGCGGCGGCCGATCTGGATCTGATGCTTGACGGTGCTTTGGAACAGGTAAACGAAGCCTCGTTTGATACTTACGACTTACCCTTCACTGACGGAGACGACCCGGTCGAGATCAATGCCGAGGTCGTAGAGAAGATAGAACAATGAGCACAGCCATTAGAGCCAAAGACCGCGACGCGGTTATCCAGTCCTTGCGCGCCGGCGTGGTGCCCCGCATTGGTCAGCACCTCATCCAGGTGGGGCGGGGGCGCGAAGTCGAGACCTTGGTCGGCGACATCGATCGCGTCGCCGATGGCGGCTCCTCGTTTCGATTGGTGATTGGTGAATACGGAGCGGGCAAGACCTTCTTTTTGAACTTAGTGCGCGCCATTGCCATGGAACGCAAGCTGGTAGTGGCCAGTGCCGACCTGAACCCCGATCGCCGCTTGCATGCCTCCGGTGGCCAAGCCCGGTCCTTGTATGCCGAACTGATGCGCAATCTGGCGACCCGCACTAAGCCTGAAGGCGGTGCGCTACCAGGCGTGGTCGAGAAATTCATTGCCACTGCCAAGTCCGAAGCCAAGGCTGAGGGCAAAACCACCGAGCAGGTGTTGCGTGCCAAGCTCGAACAACTCACTGAGCTCGTTAATGGTTATGACTTCGCCGATGTGATCGCTGCCTACTGCCGGGGTTTCGAAGAAGGCAATGAACAACTCAAATCCGATGTGATCCGCTGGCTGCGCGGAGAGTTCACTACTCGCACCGATGCACGTGCGGCCTTAGGCGTGCGCACTATCGTGGATGATGCGTCCGTTTACGACCAGCTCAAACTCATGGGGCGTTTCGTCCGCTTAGCCGGATACAGCGGGTTGCTGGTCTGCCTAGACGAACTGGTCAACCTCTATAAATTGGCCAATGCGCAAGCGCGCAGCTCCAACTACGAGCAACTCCTGCGCATGCTCAATGACTCGCTACAAGGCACCGCGGTGGGGTTGGGCTTTGTCTTGGGCGGCACCCCGGAGTTCTTGCTGGATACGCGCCGGGGCCTTTACAGCTATTCGGCCCTGCAAAGCCGCCTGAGCCAGAATACGTTCGCCATCGACGGGCTGGTGGACTTCAGCGGCCCGGTGGTGCGTCTGTCGAGCCTGACGGTAGAAGATTTCTACGTGTTGTTGAGCAAGATCCGGCACGTCTATGCGGCAGGGGACGAGGCCAAATATTTGCTTCCGGATCCAGCCATCGCTCAATTCATGGAGCATTGCGCCAATCGCATTGGCGATAGCTTCTTCCGCACGCCTCGCACCACCATCACGTCCTTCGTAAACCTGCTTGCGGTGCTCGAACAAAATACTTCCGTCCAGTGGGAGACGCTGATCGGACAAGTAGAGGTCTCACCCGATACGGGCGGCACGGCGGACTTGGGCGTTGAGGAAGACGATGAGCTCGCATCCTTCAAGCTCTAAGTCCAGGTGAGCACGTCCTCCGGTTTCTTGCAACTCGATCCTGGGATCCAAAGATTCCTGTGGGTCGAAGGCTGGGAGGAGCTTCGAGACGTCCAAGAGCTTGCCATTCCGCTGATCCTTCCCGGCAATCAAGATGTCATCGTGGCCGCGAGCACAGCTGCGGGCAAGACCGAGGCGGCTTTTTTGCCTGCCCTCACCCACTTGAAGAAACAAGATCCACCCGGCCTGATCGTCTATGTCAGTCCGCTCAAAGCCTTGATCAACGATCAGTTCGGACGCCTAGACAGGTTGTGCGAAGACCTGGACATCCCGGTGTGGCCGTGGCACGGCGACATCAGCAGCTCTAGCAAGGCCCGCTTCGTGCGCCAGCCTTCTGGTGTATTGCTTATCACTCCCGAGTCGCTAGAGGCTATGCTGTGCAACCGCGGCACGGCGGTGGCTGGACTATTCGAGCGGACCTGCTTTTTCGTCATCGATGAGCTCCATGCCTTCATCGGCAGCGAGCGCGGCAAGCAGCTGCAATCCCTGCTCCATCGCATCGAAACCGCGCTAGCCCGCCGCGTGCCCCGCATTGGCTTGTCTGCCACCTTGGGAGATATGTCCCTGGCCGCCCAGTTCCTCAGGCCAGATGGCCAGGCGGTCATCGTGGATGCCCCATCGGGCGGGATGTCATGGAAGATCCTGGTCAAGGGATTTGAAGAGGCAGCGCCGCCAATGGGCTCGAAGGGCCAGGACCCAGAGCAAGAGCGGGCGCCGCTTGCCATTGCCGCCCACCTGTTCAAAGTGTTGCGCGGCTCGAACAATCTGGTGTTTCCCAACAGCAGGCGCGAAGTTGAGCGCTATACCCACCTGCTCAATCAGGCCTGCGAAGAAGCCAAGCTACCTAACGAGTTCTGGCCGCACCACGGCAGTCTCTCCAAGGAAATCCGTTACGAGACTGAAGCGGCCCTAAAGCAGAAGGAGCGCCCTGCCTCCGCTATCTGCACTAGCACGCTGGAATTGGGCATCGATATTGGCGCGGTCAAAAGCGTGGCCCAGATAGGCACTCCGCCTTCGGTGGCGAGCCTGCGTCAACGCCTCGGTAGATCAGGCCGACGCAAAGGCGAGTCGGCAATCTTGCGCGGCTATGTGATTGAGGATCAACTCGATGAGCGCGCCGATCTGCAAACCCGCCTCAGGCTAGACACTGTCCAGACCACGGCTACCATCTCCCTGGCGCTGGAGAGCTGGTTTGAGCCCCCCGCGGCGTACGGGGCGCATCTATCCACACTAATCCAGCAGCTGCTCTCGGCCATCGCCCAATACGGGGGTCTACAAGCCGGGCAGGCCTACGCGTTGCTCTGCCGCCCCGGGGCCCCTTTCGAAGGGGTATCCAAGGAAGCGTTTGCCGAACTGCTGCGCCATCTAGGTCAGTCGGAAATCCTGACTCAAGACGGATCGGGTCTGCTGTTGCACGGGTGCCTCGGCGACAAGTTCGTCAATCACTACACCTTCTATGCCGCCTTCTCCACCGACGAGGAGTTTCGGATCGTTGCCGGCGGCAAGGCCTTGGGAACGCTCCCCGTTTCTCAAATGCTCAGTGCTGGCCAGCGCATCCTATTCGGAGGACGCACCTGGTTGGTGGAGGAGATCGACACCCCACACAAGACGATCCATGTCTGCGCCACTAAAGGCGGCGCGCCACCCCTGTTCAACGGCGGTGGCGGGCGCGTGCACACCAAAGTGCGCGAGCGCATGCGCGAAATTTACCGATCCAACTCGCAACTGGGTTATCTGGACGAGATCGCACGGCGCTTCGTCGATGAGGGCCGCATGGCCTACGGCGAGCTGGCGCTGGATCAACGACTTCTTATCGACCAAGGCGGACATGTCCTGCTCATGACCTGGCTAGGGGATGCCGCCAACGAAGCTATCGCTTGTTTGGTCATGTCCCGTGGAATTCGCGCTTACAGCGGGCGACTAGGCGTTGAGATCACCAAGGCAGGCAAGTCCCTCGATGAAATCGAGAATGCGCTTGCCGATATCGCTTCTGAGCCCGCGCCTACGCTGGGCGTGTTGCTGGCTCAGGCTGAGAACCTGGCACGAGAAAAGTGGGATTACCTGCTATCGCCGAACCTCCTGCATATCACCTACGCCAGCTCCAATCTCAATATTGAAGAAGGGCTGGGTTGGCTGGCTAACGCTTTTCCGACCACTTCTGGGACGTCCGATACCGGATCGACGGCAGCTGATTGAACCTACGAACATTTGTCTCAGTTAATCGGAGTCTACTTTGCACATTGATTTCATTGAAGTTGCCAACTTCCGCAAGTTGCTTGCGGTTCGAGTAGACATTGCCAAAACGTCAACGGTTTTCGTGGGCGCCAACAACAGTGGCAAGAGCTCGGCCATGGTCGCTCTGCGTCGGTTCCTAGTGGACCATGGCAATTTCTCTATAAACGACTTCACGCTATGCCACTGGGAACAACTTGACGCCATTGGCAAGGCTTGGGAGGAAGAAACGGAAGGGACTGAGGCTCCTGACTTTGACTGGGGTGCTGTCGTGCCATTCCTGGATGTGTGGCTTCACGTGCCAGAAAAGCAGCTTCACTTCGCTCAGAAGATCTTGCCAACTTTGGATTGGGACGGGTCTGCGCTTGGCGTTCGTTTGCGTTATGAGCCAAGAAGTATCGAAGACTTCAA
>Ga0307513_10012756_pt1 | contig 10351 bp, 7 predicted proteins | sample 15_EM_MG_FD_202174 | JGI IMG/M metagenome (GOLD analysis project Ga0307513, IMG submission 202174) | Populus trichocarpa ectomycorrhiza microbial communities from riparian zone in the Pacific Northwest, United States - 15_EM | ecosystem: Host-associated > Plants > Roots > Unclassified | place...
AAGTTGTCTTATGAGAGGGAATTTTAAAATTTAGAAGGTTGAATAACTCTCTTAAGGAATCAGAAAGGTGGATGTACTCTCTAGAAAAATCAAGAAAGTGGAAGAACTCTATGGAAATATAAGAAAAAATGATAGAAAGTTTGAAGGGTTGAGAAGGTTCATTATAGTATAAATAGACATACACACCTACACCCCCCCACACTATAACATTCCAACAAAAAAATACCCCACACAAAAAAACTTTTCCCTCATCTTTCACCACACACAAACACCCTGTACATACCAAAACACTATATTAAAAAAAATAAATAAAAAAACACAGAACCCGTGACTATTCCAAAAAAAATTACCTATTATAGATCATCTCCTTAATCATTGGCGATTGACAACTATGTCGAGTGCAGCAAACACCGATGACTGACAATTATTCCAGTAACACCTAACTCCAATAAACACCATGAACACCGTGACAAATTCTCCTCTTTATGTCAAACCAGCCACCATACCAACATCAACCATGCTGAGATCAACCCTACGGTTGCTCATCCTCATTTTTGTGTCTTTCTATTTTCAACCTAAATGTTTTGCACCTCAACCACACAAACTGCCATCATAAAATCTTCTACATGAGCACCTACAAGTTACTATTCGTGACACCACCAGAACAATTGAGAAGAGAAGAGGCAATGTTACATGATCTCGTTGGTCACTCACATATCAGGTTGCTAGAACATCAACCCATACGCCTTCATCCACAGATGCACGTGGTCTATATTCGTCAATACTGTTTTGGTAGTCTCTGACAATTTCTTAGCTGTTCCACCACTATTCTAATAGTCTTTAGGCCTTGATTTTAGTAGATCTTAGAAATGTCAAGCCTCTTAGAAGGTGGATCTATAAACTCAAATAATTTGTTTTACAAATTACTAAAATATTGTGAAATTTGGAATAAAATGCTCATTATTGTGCATTATTGATTTGAATTAATGTGTGTTTGTGATTTGAGATGATTTTGATGAATATTGGATTGGATTGGACATGAATATTATGAGAATTTATTTTGAATGATTGAAATATTTTTGTTAGGAGCTTGTTAAATTTGTTGAATATTTGGTTTGATTTTGTTTCTAATGTGATTGAATATGGACTGATTAATTTTGAATTTGTTTGTTGGTTGGGTGGATGTGATAAATTTTTTGAAAGTTATAATATGAATTAGTTATGTGATTTTAAGAAAATGGTGTAGTAATCACATTATGGATATATTATTGAAAAAATAATGATGATGAAGAAACATGCATATATTAAAAAACAAAAGTGAAAAAATAATTAATCAACCCAAGATCGTATGATCTAAACTTAGGCACTTTCTATTGGATGTTGATTAATAAAGAAAAATAAAATAATAATAAAATTGTCCTTGTATTAATTGTTCTTATTAATTGTTAATTGACCCAAAATGGAATGGTCATATATTAGGCCCTGTCTTTCGGATGTTAAATATAAGATAATAGGATCAATTAATATTTGATTGATGAATGAATTGTTTCTATTAATTATTAATTGATCCAGGATGGTATGGTCCATTATTGGGCCTGGTTCTTTGGATGTCAATAAGTGAATAATAGTACCAATAAATACATGATATCGAGGATATTAATTAATAAGATTTTCAGTCACTACATAATGACTCCATTTCATAATTTTACAAATTCAACTCGACATCCCTATCATTTATTAAGTATCCTAATATGGAATTGTCTAATAAGAGGCCATATTTTCCAGCACTACTTAATAGATATTATGGATTTTTCTAACCATAATAAGTCTCACGTATATGTGTGCCCATCATTTCTAAATAACCCGGGATGGAATGGTCTAAAATTAGACCTTGTTCTTTGGACATTATTTAGTCAGTTGACCATGATCATGTATATCTCAACCTTATATTAAATGATTCTATCATATGTTAAAAGACTCAGGATGGAATGCTCTCACAATAGACCCTCTTTTTCGGATGTTAACTAATAATAAAGTCAATTAATATAGTCTACCAAATATCTTAGGATAATAAGGTCTAACATTGGGCCCTATCCTTCAAACTTTGTTTTGTGGATAATGACAATTTCTTGAATAACATACATACCAATTTAGACAAACTACATTAAAACACATTTATCATTGCAAACAAATAACAATGAAACTTAACTTAGATAAGATGTATATGATGATGTCTATCTTTCTTATTACATAACCAACCCCATACCCAAAACCTATGAAGACTAGTTTGGGTTTCTAATTGCTATAAATCTAGGTGGCAACTCCTTTTCATTTTTCTTACCCTTTTTAAATGTTAGCTCGCCTCGATGTCAACATGCAATAACTTAGTTGGTTAGCACGCGTGACAAGTCAAAGGTTACAGGTTTGAGCATTATGATGCACAAATATGTTCTACATTATGACACACAACCTGTTGTCTGTCATATGTTTTTTTTCATGGTTTTTTTTTACACTACAAATTTTTTTATTAGATTCAGTTACTGTTCAATTTTGACATGGTTCTTAAATATTATTATGAATTCTTTTTTGAACTTTAATAATTTCTTTTAGTTATTATGTATCTGATATGAAAATAATAGTACTAATAATAAATTCTTCATGAAAATTTGATTGAAATGATTTTTTTTTAATCTTTAAATAGGTTTTGAACATGATTTTATTAGATTTATCATGACGTGCATGACATCGAATGGTGGAGCTGCCTTCTAGATTGAAGGGTTTTTAGAAGTAATCATGAAGTTATGATTTGATAAGTCGCCACTTAGTATCATGGTCATTATAAAAAACCTATGGTCTACGAGAGTCTGGGTAAGGGGACTAATTGTGCAAGGGAAATACACGTCACCCCTTAGTGCACCCTACCTATGGTAAGCTGCACTATTGATTTATTGTTAATCTAAGGCATGTTTTTATTTGTTGGTCTCTCTATAGGTGGTTATCTCACACAAAAGGGGGGAGGAGGAAAAAAAATTGAAGAAGAAGAAAAGAAAATGCCAAAAAATTCTTTCCCACATTTTCTCCTCCCACACACCAAAAACCCCTGACATCCTTATCTCTCTATTTTTTACAAGACCAACCGCCACTCATAAAATAAAAAAAAACACTTAGCGCCAACCTTACCCATACAAAGAAAGACATGATTGTGCTCTCTCTAAAACTCACCACACACATACAAAGTGAACCAAAAACACATTAGATCAACAACACCATTTCCCTTCTTATGCTTCACCGAGAGTAGCCCCTCCAAAACCAACAGCCCAAAACAAAGATAAGATTTAATCCTATAAGGTAGAAACTTTCTCACGAAAAAAGATTTGCCTTGAACCATTAGATGAGACCAACAAATAGAAAAATGACTTAGAATAACAATTAATTAACAATGTAGCTTGCTATAGGTAAAGTGTAGAGGGTGATACATTTTTTCTTTGCACAACTAGTCCTTTTACCTACACTTTCATAGATAATAGGTTTTCAAGTGACTACGATACTTGGTGGTGACTCCCTTTATTAATAACTTTATGATTAAACTCAAATACTCTTCAATTCTAGGAGGCAGATCTATCATTCAACGCCAAACACATCACGATAGGATGATGACTCCACTAAGGACTTGTCTGGTTAGATTAAGCTTTGTTTGTTTGCTTGTTTATTTTTATTGGTCAATGTAATTTAATTTTACCATGCATTTTTTTATGTACTGCTCATGTACTTTTTACATATTACTCATGCTTAAGTAAATCAAATGTGGGTTAATGCCTTGATGAATTTTAATTTTTGAATAAACCCGATTCTAGGTTAGGTAGGGAGTAGCAATCCGCCTCATGACTTTTAATCAGGGTTCAGATTTGTGAAACATCCAACTATGAGCTGAGCATTTACTTGGTAATGATGGTCATATTGTGCTCCAATCATTTCTTGTAGTTATAGGCTCTTTTGAGATCATGTAGTAAGCTTACCTTTCATGTAATGGCTTAGAACTTGACCTTAAGATATGGATTCTCTAATAATTATTTTTGCATTAAAGCAGACCTGATTAATAATCCTGAACTTTGGATGATTTTCTAAACTAAGACCATGACTTCTTATTTTTTAGGTAAGAATTTGAGATGATATAATTAGTTGGGGGGAATTGCCCAAAGACCAAGGCTAGGAAATTACTGCATATAAAAATCATTTTTTTTGAATAAAAAGGGCTTAGAACCATCTTTTTTTTTGTACTCTCCAATGTGTATGGTATTTAATTAAGATAAGGACTTGAGAAAGATCTTTTTAGATTAATCAGACTATGGATTTTTGCCTATATTCAACAAAGAAGTCACAAATTAGCCCTTCAACCAGGTTAATTCATATTCAATGTACGTGTACATACACTTTCATTCATAAGCACACATGTATTCATGTTTAAATGTCATAAGTACATACGCAGGTTGAAATACAGGTCCCTCGAAAGCTCTAATTTACAAAGTTTACAACACTCGATTGCAAGAAAGAAGTATGGAGGATGAAGAACACGCTTGTCATAATGCTTATTTTCTAAAGGAGTTGGATTCTCTGAAGGCTAACATGGCTCGCATCACAAGTTTTGTTTGAGTAGACACTTAAACACTTCTTTAGTAAAGGCCCGTATAATTAGCCCATTACTTTTACGACGATTTAGCTTGAAGAAAGGACAAGAGGACAAGTTTAGGACCCTCAGTGTAACACAACCTTTGTGTAGTCCACAATACCTCTACTGGCCCCAACAACTATTGACATATATGCCAGCGAGTCCTAGAAAATGAAATATCCTAGTGTGATAGACTATGACAAAGTAGAAGCATTGGAAACAAGAGTGAAGGCTATCAAGGGAGTAAAGTTATATATCCCCGTAGAAGCTACAAAAATATGTCTAGTTCCAAATGTGATTGTACCAAAGAATTTCCGTGTACCTGAGTTCATAAAATACACCAGAACTCAGTGCACTACCACTCACCTCAAGTCTTATTACAACAAGATGATAGAAGTTGTGCATGATAAAAAATTACTAATGCACTTTTTTCAGGATAGCTTGAGTATAGCAGCACTAAATTGGTACATAAGATTAAATAGAACCAATATTCAAAAATGGAAAGACCTTATGAATTCCTTTATCAAGAAGTACAAATACAACATGGACATAGTTCGAGACCAATCCAATCTATTATCATTAGAAAAAGGAAGCCATGAATCAGTGCAGGAATATGCTTAACGATGGATAGAGAAGCCTGCTCAAATTGATCCACCCTTACTTGAAAAACAAATGGTCAATTTATTCTCTAATAATTTCAAAAACCCTTATTTTAACCATCTGATTGGTGCCCTAACCTAACACTTTACTAACACAGTGGTGGTGTTTGAGAGAATCAAGCAAGCCATAAAAAACAGGTAGAATTGCCGCCAGAAAAAATTAAAAAGACGACGAGGTCCATCAATTGGGGTTTCACCAAAATCAACTAGGGCATCGGCATAGACATCCACTATAGAAAAAAAAGACCTTACCATCTCTTCCTTTTGCTATTGAAAGAGATGCTTGAGAAATTGGTCAGTATTGAACAAATCACTCTGATTTCACAGAAACCATTTCAACCACCATACCTGAAGTGATGTGAGCCTAACCAAACATATGAGTATCATGATGGAGCAATGAGGCACAACATTGAAAATTGTCATTCTTTCAAGGACAAATGTTTTTAGCTTATTGAGGCTAGGCAAATTACATTTGAGGGCTAGAAAACCTCCAACGGCAATGCAGAGAGAGAAATTTGCTGGCTATGAAAGCTTCAAATGTTGAAGAAAAAAAGAGAAGTTAGATTGTTCTAGTCAATATGGTTTGTCATTTTAGCTTCGAAAACAAGGTTTTTAAGACCACATTTTATTTTAGATATTTTACAAACCTCAATCATATTTTTTTTAATGGATTGTGCCTTTTTCATAATCTAGTTTTTGCATTAAAATCAATAAATATTTTTCTATGAAAATGGGTTTTTTTTGTAAATGATTGAACCCCAAGGTGTGTCTTGAAAAATACTAACAGGCAAACCCTTTAAAACTCATAAGACAGACCCTCATGACTGACTCCATGGCTCAATTCAAAACATTTTGTAACATCAATTTTATAAAAACCCTTTCGTCAAAATAATCCTGAAAAATTAAACTTGCCTTCTGGTTTCGAAAATAATTCGATGTTTCCTTAAAATAGTTAAAAGCAAATCATTTAAGCAATTCCAATTCTGAGGTGACCGAACAATTTTGAACCAAGATGTGAAAAATGAAAAATGCACAAAAAACTCGCACCCCATGTCTCTTGGGCCACATTTTAGTTATATGCATAATCGTTTGTAGTTTGATTTGCTAGTCATTGATTAATAAAAACATATATCTTTATGCTAAAGTTCCAAACAATTATACCGAACGAGTGCAAAATTTATCGATTCAAACCGCTTGTGCTTGAAATGATGAAAGGCCAACTTTGCTACCCTTTCACATTATAAAATATATCCCCTGTGGTCCCTATTTGAGGGCATGCCCAAATAGAAAACAGAAATGACTAAATCAAAATCAAAACAAATGAGGATGCCCCACTAAAGCAAGAAAAAAGGGTAAAACAACTAAATATGAAAGAAAAAAAGATTGAAAGACATAATGGTAGTGATCCTAAGTTTTTGAAACCTTGAAATACTTTTTGAGGCTTAAATCCTTTTCTTTCATAGCCAAAAGCTATAGCCTCATTATGTGCCTTTTTAAAAGCCCTTTCTATACAATCAAACAAGAAACTTGGATCGATAAATGGTGTTCTCGAAATGCGAAAAAATATTTTTACAAGAATCATGACATTGTGAACAAAGCTACTCATTGTTAATCATGCTGCTATAATTAATGCTAAAAAGAGATAATTTTTTCTCAACAAAACGTCGAGTTTTACTCGAGTCTTTTGCCTTGAAACCAATAAAAGTAGAAGGTCACCTTATTTTGTACCTTCAACATATCATAATAATAATTTCTTTGCAACAATTAGACTTAAATAGACATGATCTTTGAAATTTGCAAGTTGATTCCAAAACAAGAAAATGATTTCCAAACAAAATCAATCATTGACTGTGTTTATAAGGTCCTTGACTAGAAATGACAAGTTTAATAACTAGGGAGAAAAGCAGTGGACCCTGAGAAGGATACCAAACAACATCCAGATCAGTTGGGGGGGGCAAAAAAGCCCATAATGAAATGATGATCCTTTGAAACTATGAACAACATCCAACGATGATAAATACCTCTTGATGACGGGTAGGAGAATGAGCACAACTAGATCAGCTGAGGATAATTTCGCTCAAGGATATTCTATGATTTGACAAACACCATCAACGGTTGAGAGTAATGCTACACTTGGGAGGCTTCTTCATGTCTAAAAATCTTATTTACCCTTTGAAGAATGGCTATGATACCTGAAAAATGTTATCATATGAATGCATCAACTGAGGGCAATTTGCAACAATCATTGACAACATATGATTTGATGAACTCCTTAAAAAGTGAGAGTAATGGAGTGCCGCTGCTTCATCAAAGTGAGTGGGCAATGATGCAAGAATGATTATGATACCTAGAAATTGTTATCATATGAATGCATCAATCGGGGGAAATTGCAACAGTCATTGAGAATAAATGATTTGATGAACTCCTTCAGAAAGTGAAAGTAACAAAGTGTTACTTCTCCATCAAAATCAACGAGCAATGGTGCAAGAATCAATATGATACTTGAAAATATTAGCACATGAATGCATCAGTTGAGGGCAATTTGCAACATTCATTGACAACAGATGATTTGATGAACCCCTTCAAAAAATGAGAGTAATAGAATGCCACTTCTCCATCAAAATAAGCGGGCAATGCTGTAAGAATATCACAAATTAGGGTGCATCATTCGACCAGGGGGAAACATCATCGATAAGAAAGTTTGTCATTTATTGAAGAATGGTTAACCGAGTAGAGCTTCATGTAGTACCTAAAAGTCCAAGTTGTGCAACAAAAAAACAATCAAGCATAATTGATCACGTTGGAAAAACCTAAGTGGGTTGATGCAATAAAGAGGCAATCAAAGATATTAATCACTTGGAAAAACTCTTGTGGACTGAAGATTTAAGCTGAGCAACCAAGGGGTTAGATTAGTAGCAACAAACCTTTCAACCAATAAAAGGATGATTTCCAAAAAATACGGCCTATATTTCTAATCAGGTAAGGATGCATGCATGTCATCTAATACCAAATTATTATATAATATTTTTGCAAGAATTACACAAGAAATTGTCCTTAATGAAGTCTAGTAAGACTTCAACAAATAGGAACCCATCAAGGTTCTGAGCCAAGCAAGGCTTGATTTGGTTTTCAAAGCCAAACAAGAGTTCAACAAAGAAGGGATCCAATGAAATTCCAAAGCCTAACAAGGCTCAAGATAATCCTAAACCCAATAAGGTTTAGCAAGAAAGAGTCTAGCAAGACTCCAACAAAAAAAACTTAGCAAGGTTTTGAGCCCAACAAGTCTTCAGTGATTTAAAACCCATCAAGGTTTTGACAAAGAAATAGTCCAACAAAATTTTAGCTTGATTCAATGATCAGAGCAAAAGTATGTTAACGTAAAACTGCATGTTTGGGGCATATCTCTTGTACCAGTCTCCTCGGATTGTAGAGAGCTCGTTCTCGAGTTCAAATTACACTTACCTAGATCTTATAGGTTCTCAATCAAAAGTTTTCAACCTTTTACGTGCTCAGCCTCCTTAGCAATGGAACCAATTTTTACGTTATGTTGAAAATCATATGCAACAACCTTTTTAAACTCTAACTCAACCACAAAGTTAGAACTATAAGAACCAAAAGCTCTTATATCTTTTATATCATCACTAATAAGATGTGTGATGGTTTCTCCACTTTAAGAACTTTTAGATATCTGTTTCATAACTTTTATCTTAAGTTCAAGAACATCAACTTTAACTTTATCAATTTCAGAATTCTCTGCCAACATATGTGAAACACACTCTTCATAATTTGCTTTATCAAAAATCACCTATGGAACCACATCTAATTTGGTTCTTTTTTTTTATGATTTTACTATTACGATCAAAGTCAATATGCTCGTTAAAATGAACATCTTTCAAATACTCAAGGTCATCATAAGCCAAGATTTCTATATCAAAATCTTCTCATTAGGCATCATCTTCCTCATTCTTATCTAATTTTGATGGTTGATTCCAATGCATAAAAAATGGAATCATTAAAAATTTTAGTCGCAATATCATATTCATCCCATCAAGAAACTACCCTCTCTGTCATGCCTCTGAAATGGACTCTTAAAACTAGCTATGGATATGTGTCACTCTTCTTACGACCCCCTAATTTTCTCTTATTCATATCTGTTAATTGATAGGATAATTCTTCAACTAGCATCTTCATGTTTATTATCGCGTGTCAACAAGTTAATTTAGTAATTTATCTTTGCATATCTTTTATTACCAATTCTTGAACGTCTTTTTCTTTAAGGAAAACCTCCTCATGCCCTACTACAAGAGCATATAATATTCTGTGATCACCTCTTCCATCCATGATTATTCAATAGCAAAAAACAACTAATCATAAGGAATCGTTGAGCTCTAATACTAACTAACATAGGCATGAATAACATAAGAAAGGCAATAAGCATATGTAACACAATGTTTTGCTGAATAGAGTTACAACACAAAAACCTTAATATAAAATTTTATTAATAAAGATTTCTTTTCAAGTAGTCTACTAAAATACAAGCTAAATAACCATATTTGAAGAACGTATCCTAAACAAAGCTGAAAACAAATAATAAAAGAGTTCTAAATCAAATAGGAAATAATTCATAAATCAACTAGGAAAATATATCAATTCTTAAACAATAACTTCTAAACTTTATTTTAAAGCTTTCCCAGTTTCATATTGATACAAGATTTTAATCTTAAAAAAAATAGTGATTTTATAATCTCTTATGAATATTTCATATAATCCAATGATAGAATAAAAAACTATATCTACTAACAAGACTTATTAGCGTGCATGTTTCAAAAAAATAAAAAATAAAAAAAACTCTAGCATGAAAAAAAACCCTTGTCCAATTCTAAGTATGAAATCTAATTCCTTTTCAAGATGCGAACAACAAGAATAAGTATAAATTCATATTCTTTTTTCTAGATGCAAACAAAAAGAATACTGGGATCTCAATTATTTCATTAACAGATTTCAATAAAGTGGCGAGAAAATTTTA
>Ga0307513_10012757_pt1 | contig 10350 bp, 8 predicted proteins | sample 15_EM_MG_FD_202174 | JGI IMG/M metagenome (GOLD analysis project Ga0307513, IMG submission 202174) | Populus trichocarpa ectomycorrhiza microbial communities from riparian zone in the Pacific Northwest, United States - 15_EM | ecosystem: Host-associated > Plants > Roots > Unclassified | place...
AAGAAAAGCCCGTGACGCCTTCCAGTGTCACGGGCTTTTCCATTTTCCTGGCAGCTTATAGGCCTTGGCCGCTCGTCGGAGCGTTTTGCCTTTTTGGTCATGCTGCAATTTCTGCGCGGTACTAAAGTCTGAATTTACCGTCTGGACTGCTCGTTTCCTGCCATTAGATGAAAAGCATTGTCGCCACGAACACGAACGCTGCACTGATCATGAGGACATTCAACGAATGTGTAAGTCCCATAACTGACCCTCCTTGCCGCTAACGGTTAAAAAGATAGGGCCAAAATGCCACGCACGAAAGGAAAAATTGTGCTGCGCTGCGGTAGAGGTGGCCTCCATAGAGGTTATGCACAGGCTTAAGTCGATGAATATCAACCGTTTTCACCTTGCCACAATTTTTTCACAATTGCTTAAGACTGGTTAATGTGACGCAGTGAAATAGCGCGTGATGTGACCGGAAAGACACAAGATGTAGATCAGGCTCCGGCTCTGCGATTCTCTACCACTGCGATTTCGGTCCCCGCCTCCCAAGAAGTCTCCCATCCAGAACCAGAAGGCCGGTGGCGATCAGCAGCATGCCGGCAATGTCCGTCGGCTCCAGAGTTTCACCGAGGAAGAGAAAGCCGAGAATGATGGCACTGGGAGGAACCAGCAGCGTGACCAGCGATGTGTTGGTCGCTCCGGCAAGCGCCATGATCCGGAAGTAGAGAATATAGCCATAGGCGGTGGAAACCAGTGCCAGCGCGAGGACCGCGAGAACGGCGGATAGGGGTGGCACCGGCAGGAGCCAGGGCGTGTCCGCGATCAGCGATACCGGCAGCATGATCAATGTCGAGGCCGTGAGCTGCCCCGCTGCCGTCACCGGTGCGGCCAGTCCGCGGAAGCGCTTGCCGTAGGTTCCGGCAAACCCGTAGGAGATCGCGGCGACCACAGGGAAGGCCAGCGCCCAGAGCGGAATGCTGCCCGCGCCATGGTCGAACAGTCCGGGCAGGGCGCTCGGGCCGATCAGCACGATGGTCCCGGAGAGGCCAAGTAGGCAGCCGGCGATCTTGGCTGCAGACAGTTTTTCGTCCTGCGTCAGGATGTTGGCGATCAGCACCGTCCAGACCGGCGTCGTCGCATTGAGGATTGCTGCAAGGCCTGCGCCGATCTCCGTCTGTCCGAGAAAGATGAAGGTGTGGGGAATGGCGTTGTTGAGAAGGCCGAGGAGTAGGAACTGACGCCATCGGCTCCGCAGTTCACGGTAGATGTCGTATCTCCCGAAAACGTAGAGATGCAGGGCGAGTGCCGCCAGCGCGACACGCAGGAACACCAGCGTGAAAGGCGGTACGAATGGAATGGCGACCCGCGCGAAGAAGAACGAACCGCCCCAGATCAGACCCAGCAGTGCCAGCAGCCCCCAGGTTGCAACCGTCATCCGGCTGGTACTGCCCTTCGATTTTGCCTGCATGTGTCTTGACCTCTCCCGCCGCATTCGGATCATGCCGCAGCGGTAGGACGTTCGCGACGTTCGATCCACCCGATTCGTGACGACTGCGATGTTCATCCGAAGGATAATCTGCTGGAGCCCTTGATTCCCCACGCCGCCGCTGACGTTGCCCATGACGGGCAGGCGCTCGTCGCGATTGCCATCGTCATCGCCGTCGCGGCCATTCTCGGGCTCGGCTTTCTGCGCCTGCGCCAGCCGCCGCTGGTCGGGTTCATCCTTGCAGGCGTCGCCCTTGGACCCACCGGTTTCGGCCTGATCTCCAGCAGCGGCAATGTTACGCTGCTGGCGGAAATGGGCGTCGTCGTCCTTCTGTTCTTCATCGGCATGGAGCTGTCGATCAAGGCCTTTGTGCTCAGCCTGCGCCAGTCGCTGATCGTCGCCGGCGGCCAGGTCGTGGCGGCGCTTGCAGCCGCCGCGCTGATCGCGCTGATCACCGGCGCCAGTATCGCGGAGGGGCTGATTCTCGGTTTCGTCATCGCCATGTCCTCGACGGTGGTCGCTATGAAGATGCTCGACGACATGGGCGAATTGCGCAGCGAGACCGGCCGCATTGCCGTCGGCGTGCTGATCGCGCAGGATATCGCCGTGGTCCCGATGCTGATCCTCGTCTCCAGCCTCGGCGGCGAGGAGCTGCAGATCGGCACGATGCTCGTCAAGATGATTGTCGCCATCGCCCTTCTGGCGGGACTGCTTTGGTGGTTCGGTCGCCACGGAAAGCTGCGGATCCCCTTCAGCGAGGAGATCGAGGACAAGGTCGAAATCCTGGCGCTCGGCGCGCTCGGGCTCTGCTTCGCCGCGGCCGCCCTGTCCGGCCTTGCCGGCATGTCACCGGCCTATGGCGCCTTCCTCTCCGGTATCGTTCTGGGAAACTCAACCCTGCGCAGCCGGATCATTCCGGTGATCGAGCCGATCCAGAGCGTGCTTCTGGTCGTCTTCTTCCTGTCGATCGGTCTTCTGATCGACCTTGATTTCATCGGCGAGAATGTCTGGGCGGTTCTGAGCGCCGCGATCATCGTCATCGCCGCCAAGACCGTGCTGAACATCTTCCTTCTGCGCAGGACGGGGTCATCGCCGCAGGTCGCCCTGGTCGCCGGCCTGTCGATGGCGCAGATCGGTGAATTTTCGTTCGTGCTGGCGGCGGCGGGTCTCAGCGCCGGCGCGCTCGATCTCGATATCTACCGGGTGGCGATCGCCGTGACGGCGGTATCGCTGCTGGTTTCGCCGCTTTGGGTCAGCATGATGCACAGGCTTGAAAACATCGCCTCGGAGCACCTGTACAGCTACAGGCAGGCCTTCGCCGTCGCCTATGCGCGGGAACTGCAGGAAGTCTCGAAGCAGGGGCGTGCGCTTGCCGATGCACGCTGGTCGCTCCGGCTTCGCTACCGTGCCTTCCGGCTTGCCCGCCACCACCGGCGGCGGGTCAAGGCCGAGAAAGCCGCATCGTCAAGGCTCAAAGAGCGTTGAGAACGGCCTGTGTGGCCCAGCCGTCGGCAGGCATGCCAAGCCGCAGTTGTTCCTTCTGAAGGGCTGCGCGCGTGCCGGAGCCGAGGATGCCGTCGATCTTGCCGACATCATGGCCAAGGCCTTGCAGCTTGGTCTGGATGGCCTTCATGTCGTCGTCGCCCAGGCCCGTCTCGGGGTTGCCGGCATCATACGGCGGTGCGCCGTTGAGGCGGGTGGCGAAATAGGCGGCAGACGTCGTGTAGATGAACGACTGGTTCCATTCGAGATAGATGTTGAAATTCGGATAGGTCATGAACGCCACGCCCTTGCGGCCCTGCGGGATCACCACCGATGCGGCGAGTTGCGGGAAGGCGGTGTTGCCGTCGCGCGGCGTCACGCCAAGCGCAAACCAGTCGCCGGCTGTCATGCCCGGCTGCAGGCCGGTCTTTTCCCAGGGCAGGTTTTCCGGAACTGAGACTTCCTGGATCCAGGGTTCTCCGGCCTTGAAGCCGAGGCTCTGGATGAACTTTGCCGCCGTCAGGATCGCATCCGGCGAGCTTTCCTTCAGCTTCACATGGCCGTCGCCATCGCCATCGACGCCGAAGGCGATGATATCCTCGGGCAGCATCTGGACCTGGCCGATTTCGCCGGCCCAGGCGCCGGTGGTGGTGGCCGGATCAAGGTCGCCGTGCTGGACCATCTCGATCGCCGCCATCAACTGGGGGCGGAAAAGTTCCGGCCTGCGGCAGTCATGGGAAAGCGTCACGAGCGCGTTGCGCGTATTGAAATCGCCTTGCACCGCGCCAAAATCGGTTTCGAGCGCCCAGAAGGCGGTGATGACTGCAGCGGGTACGCCGAATTCCGACTGCGCCCGATCGAAGATTGCCGCATATTCCTTCATTTTCCGCGCGCCGATATCCAGGCGCGCCTTGCTGACCGTGCGTGTGGAGAATTCCGTAAAAGTCTGCTTGAACACGCCCTGTGCCCGGTCGCGGCTCAGCACCTTCTGATCAATCGCAGCGCCGGCGAGCGCACGGTCGACGGCATCGGCCGGAATACCCTTGCCGAGCGCTTCCGTCTTCACGCCGTCCAGAAATGCGGAGAGATCGCCGCCGCAGGCAACCGCCGGCTGCGCGGCAGGCGTCGTGGTTTCCTGTGCATAGGCAGTCGACGCCAGAAGCGTAAAAAGCGTAAACGAGAGAAGGGAGCGCCGTGTGCCGCGTGTCATCGCAAATCCTTTTTGTCATGCCGGGTGCTGCCACGCCTGCCTGCAGGCGGCGCCGTCACAGGCGAGCCGAAATTATGAAAGCTGCTGTTTCAGAGCAATAGGGCAGAATGAAGAAGGCCGCCACAGTCGTTGGTGGACGCTTCGGGCAAAGTCTATTTTGAAACCGCCGCGACCCAGGTTTTCCAGTTCTTGGCGGAGCCCGCGAACACGTTGATATCGGTATCGCCCTTGATGCCCGGAATGGTCCCCGTGCTGGTATACTGCCAGAAGGCCCAGCGGCGTTCGGGATAGATTTCGACCGGATGCTTGGCCACCGAGCGGACCCAATAGTGGTACTCGTTGAACTGGCCGACGAGATTGTCGCGGTGGAAATCGACCGACGTATAGATGATCGGCCGCTTGCCGTAATACTTTTCGAGCCGGTCCATGAATCGCTTCATTTCCGATTGCACGGTGAGCGGCGAGGGGCGATACTTGCAGGTCTTGGACTCGCCGTTCCATTCGACGTCGAGAACGGGAGGAAGATTGACTGCGCTCTTCGGCACATTTGCAATGAACCAGTCGGCCTGCTGGTCGGCCGTCGAGCAGAAATAATAGAAATGATAGGGCGCATAGGCCAAGCCGGCGGCTCGGGCGCGCTGCCAGTATTCATTGAAGCGTGTATCGACGACGTCCTTGCCCTCGGTCGCCTTGATGAAGGCGAAGGATACGCCGGATGTGCGTACTGTCGGCCAGTCGATATCGCCGTTCCACTTGGACACGTCGATGCCGTGGACAGTATGGTGATAGGGCGTGCGCGCGCCGAAATCCTGCGGATCCTTGTCGTGAAAGCGCGGGGGTATGGACGCCGTCTTGACGAGGTCGTAATCGGTGGAGGTGCAGGCGGACATAAGCGTCAATAGTGGCAAGAGAGCCAGGAGAAGCCGGCGCATGAGATACCCGTTCCGAACCGATCTAACGTCCTGCCTCACACGATGATGTCCACAAATGGTGACCCCCGGGAGGCGTGAACCTCCTTTTCACCATATCATCGTAAAAATTGCGTTATTTTCAAGCGGGAATTGTCAATTCAGCGGCGCGCGTCTGTAAACTGCGATCCAAGCATAGCCGCGCCCGACGGAGCAAAGCTCTATTTCGGCGCCATTGGCCTGCGATTTTGCGCGCATGAGATCGAAAAGCGACGCTCGCGGGCTGACATCGAAGCGGCGCAGCCAGCCTTGCAGGGCGCGGTGAAAGCCGGCCGGCCAGCCTTCCTGCTGCCCGAAGTCCGCAATGTGCAGGGATCCTCCGGGGTGAAGCGCTGCAATCGCCGAATCGATCGCCTTTTCCCAATCGGGAATCATCGACAGGGCATAGGAAATCACGATGCGGTCGAACCCCGGTTGTCCGAAGAGCGCTGGCGAAAAATCCGTGGCATCGGCAACGCGCAGCATCGTTCCCGTCTTGCCTTTTCCGTTCAGCCTGGTGTCTGCGGTCGCAAGCATTTCGGCGGAGATGTCGAAGCCGAACAGTCGCGCATCGGGAAAGCATTTGCCGACCAGCGAAAGATTGCGCCCGGTGCCGCAACCGACCTCAAGCACGCTGCCGCCCTTCGGCACATCGAGGTCGCGGATCAGCGTGTCCCGTCCGAACAGATAATATTTGCGCGTCAAGTCGTAGATGTGTCGCTGATAGCGATACATGCGGTCCATGCGCTGCGCATGCTCTTTTCCGGCGGCGGGCTGCACGGCGATCATGCCGTCTTCCTGTAGATGTGGAAGCCGCCATAGATTGCCGATCGATCCTTCAGGCCAAGGTCCGCAGACTGCCTGGCGTCATAGGCCCACTGGTCGAGGAGGATCGGGGAGACGCGCCCTTCCAGGATGCTCGCCTCGGCGGCGGTCCGGAAGATGACCACGGCATCATCAGCTGCCGTGCGGGTGATCTCGCCCCAGAGTGCGTTGAGCTGCTGGTCCGTCATCCAGTCCTGCGCGTCGAGAAGCACGTAGCGATCGACGGAGGCCGCGGATTTGCGCGCCAGAAGTTCGGTGAAACTGGCATGATGGACATGAACGCGCTCGGCATTGTTGCGGATTGCCTCATGGCTTTGCGGCTGCAGATAGACGGGCAAGGTCCCTTCGTGCGGCAGCGGGTAGCGGCGGGCAAAGGCCTGCCAGGCGAAATAGTTTTCCCGCATCGGGAAATGGCAGGTGAGCTTTTCAAGCCGCTGGCGCAGCACGCCCGCCAGTGATTTTTCGGCGCTCAGGCTTGCCAGTTCGTCGAATTGCTGCGGCGGGATGCCAAGCCCGAAGAGCGAACTCTTGCGGCTGGTGATCCAGCGAATGAGCGGCCGATCGAACAGCGGCGCGAGACGCTCGTCGAAGAACTGCCGCTGTTCGCGCATCGAGCGGGTGTTGGCGAGTTCGGACGGATCGACGCCGTGCAGACGTGCCAGCAGATGGCCGGCGGTGATGAAACGGCCCAGCAGTCCGGTGCGATAGACATTCTTGCCGAAAACCGAAATCCGCCGGCGGCCGGTCAGGCCCCGGCTGTTCCAGTAGGTGCGGGTCGCTGCATCCAGTTTCGGCGCGATAAACAGGTCGTAGGCCTGGATATTGGTCGCGGTATCGGGCCGGGCAAGGAAGCGCACCGTGTCTGCATGACCCGGCAGATGGCGGAATGCTGCAAGCTTCAACCGGTTGAGCGCCACATGATGGCGGTTGAGATCAACGACGTCGATCCGTTCCGGGCGGGCGGAGAGATAAGCGAGCATGTTGCAGCCGCCTGACGCGATGGTGACGATATGATGCTCCGGCCGGATCTGCATCGCCGCCATGTCGATGGCCGGGTCTTCCCATATCTGCGGGTAGACGAGACCCGAAAACAGAAGACCGAACAGCCGCTCCGACAGCCCCTTGGCCGTCAACGGCTTATGCTGGATCAGCGCTGCTTTCAGTTTGGCGTTTTTTTTGCCGTAGCCGGCATCGGGTGCAAGATCGGTCATGTCAGACTGTCATCCGTTGAAGCTGCCCGCTTCTAGAACGCGACGGCAACACTTTGATGACGGCTGGTTTCTATGATTTCTCACCCATAAGAATTGATTAAGTTTGAATGTGTTAGGTAGTCGCTACATTCAAAGGCGGCTAACATGATGTTAAATGCGTTTCTTCCAAAATCCGAGCATCGGTATGCTGCTGCGGGTCTGCTGTTCGGGTCTGGCTTTCTGTTTGCCTGCCTGTTGATCGATCAATTTTTTGATAATGGAAACAGCCTGTTGGGCGAAGGCACGATTGCATCGACCTCTGTTTGCGTCGTCCTGATGCCTGCGGTTTGCGGCGCGCTGTTTTATGTGTGGGGCCGCTCGCGCAGCCGGCTTCTGCGCGAACTCGACCTGCGTCAACGCACGGAAGCGCAACTGATGCAGGTCGCCCATCTCGATCGGTTGACGGGGCTGCCAAACCGATTCGCACTGGAACGGGACATCCGCCTGCTTCTATCGGAGGAGCATGCGGTGGTCGATCGCAGCGCGCTGCTGCTGCTGGATCTCGACCGCTTCAAATTCGTCAACGACACGATGGGCCATGATGCCGGCGACCAGTTGCTGGTGGCGCTTGGTCATCGGCTCAACCGGGCGCTTTCAGGAATGGCGAAGATCTACCGGCTGGGTGGCGACGAATTTGTCATCCTGGTTGCCGGCTCCCCATCCGACGGCAAGGTCGAAGACATCTGTGCGACCGTTCTTTCTCTCTTTGCAGAGCCTTTCCAGCTGTTCGCCGGCCAGTTCTGGACCGGCTGCAGCATCGGCGTCGCCTTTATGGAGCGGGAAGACCAGTCGATGTCGACAGTTCTGAAACGGGCTGACCTGGCACTCTACAAGGCCAAGGAGGTGGCCGGCAACAGCCACCGGTTCTACCAGCCGGAAATGGCCGTGGAAGCCTTCGTCAAGAGCGAGGTCGAGCATGATCTCGGGCGCGCGCTGGAGGAGGGGCAGTTCTATCTTGAATATCAGCCGATTGTCGGCATAGAGAGCCGTGCGATCCGCTCGTTCGAGGCGTTGATCCGCTGGAACCATCCGGTCAAGGGGATCATACAGCCGGACCTGTTCATTGCCGCCGCCGAGAAAACGGGCCTTATCCTGCCAATCGGCAACTGGGTGGTCAAAACCGCCTGCAAGGAAGCTGCACGCTGGCCGGCACCGACAGGGGTTGCCGTCAATGTCGCCGGTGACCAGTTCAAGGACAAGGCTTTTGTCGGCTTTATCAAGGCCTGCCTTGACGAAGCGGGGCTGGCGCCGGGCCGGCTGACGATCGAAGTGACCGAATCGATCTTTTCCATCGATCCGCAGATTATCTGCGAGAGCCTGGCCGAACTGCGTGCCCACGGCGTGCGGATCGCGCTCGACGATTTCGGCATCGGCTTTTCCTCGATCAACAATCTGCGACGCTTTCCGCTCGATCAATTGAAGATCGACCGCTCGTTCACGAAGGCCATGCTGGGCAACCAGCGCGATGCGGATCTTGTTGATATCATCCTGCAACTCGGCAACACGTTTCAGGTGGCAACGACCATCGAGGGCATCGAAACCGAGGGCCAGCTGGAGTTCGTGCGGGCGCTTGGTGCCTCGGAGGCGCAGGGCTTCCTGATTTCCCGTCCGGTTTCCGCGCGGGACGTCATGGGAATTCTGGCGCGCGGACCGTCACAAAGCGGCTCCTTGTCGGCGTGAGACATGCCATGTCGACATAAACCCTTCCAAAAGCGATGGAATCCTGTTCTCCTCGGTCGGTGAAGCGGGAGTCTGCTGGATGCGCAAAATTATGACATGGATGCTGGGCCTGACAACCGCCGCGATTGCGGCGATTGTCGGCTGGCTCGTGATCGCGCCGCCCGAGCTTCTGCGCGTCGGCGACGGCTATGCCGCCAAGATCGTCTGCTCCAATGTCTTTATCGCCGGTCGGGACGCCGAGACGGTTCTGGCTGAGGATGTACAGGCGCCAGGCCATCCGCTGTTGCGGTTCGTCCGCGTCAGCGTCGATGTGGCCCGCAAAACGGTGACCGCCCGTATCTTCGGTTTTGCCGCACCAGGCCATGCGGTCTATCGGGAGGGGTTGGGTTGCACGACGCTCAGTGACGACCGGTTCGCGGCTTTCCCGGGGATCCAGCGCGAGCGGCGCAGGGCGCAGTCGGACAGTGCCGTGTTCTGGCCGGAAGGCGGCGGCATCGTCAGGAATGCAGCAGTCCAGGCACTGATCGAAGATCCGGCCCTGACTGGACCCGGCATGCGGGCGACTGTCGTCGTCAGGGGCGGGCGCATCATTGCCGAAACCTATGGCAAGGGCTTCTCGCAGGGGACGCCGCTTCTCGGGTGGTCGATGACGAAATCCGTGACCGCGGCACTTGTCGGGTTGCGCATCAAGGACGGTCGCATGGCGCTCGATGCCACCGACCTTGTTGCCGAATGGCGCGATGATGCCCGCAGCAAGATCACGCTGTCCGACCTTCTCGCGATGCAGAGCGGGCTTGAATTCAACGAGGACTACGGCGACGTCGCCGACGTGACGCGCATGCTGTATCTGGAGAGCGACATGGCAGCCTTTGCCGCTGGCAAGCCGCTTGTCGCCAAGCCTGGCGAGCGGTTCAGCTATTCCAGCGGAACGACGACGCTGCTGTCTCGGCTCTGGATGAACACGTTTTCCAGCCAGCGCATCGCACTGACCTTCCCGCGGGCTGCACTTTTCCGGCCGCTCGGCATGACCAGTGCGGTCCTGGAAACGGATGCCCACGGAACCTTTGTCGGCTCGTCCTACATGTATGCGACGGCGCGCGACTGGGCGCGCTTCAGCCTCTTCCTGCTGCGCGGCGGGCGCTGGAACGACCGACAACTCTTGCCGGATGACTTCGTGTCCTTCATGGCAAGGCCGACAGCCGCATCCGGCGGGCGGTACGGCTCTGGCCAGGTCTGGACGGAAGCGGGAAGGGCGAAGGCAGCGGATCCGGGTGATATTCTCCTGCCGGACGACGCATTCTGGATGCAGGGCCATGATGGGCAGATGGCCTTGATGGTGCCGTCGCTTGACTTGGCCGTGCTGCGCATGGGCCTCACCCCGTCGCGGCTCGGCTATGATGTGCGGCAACTGGAAGCCAAAATAATTGAGGCGGTCCGATGACCGCCTCTGAACTCTCTTCATATCTGGTTCGGAGGCGCTGCGTCAGC
>Ga0307513_10012758_pt1 | contig 10350 bp, 13 predicted proteins | sample 15_EM_MG_FD_202174 | JGI IMG/M metagenome (GOLD analysis project Ga0307513, IMG submission 202174) | Populus trichocarpa ectomycorrhiza microbial communities from riparian zone in the Pacific Northwest, United States - 15_EM | ecosystem: Host-associated > Plants > Roots > Unclassified | place...
CCATCCGCGCACGGACCAACATGCGGCCATATATAAAGGGCCGACGACCCATTTTAGATTCTTTAGAACATACTCAATCAGGATCTGTTTACAGAAACTGACCGAGTCTCGCATTTTTACAAATGCCGCATTCTTCAAATCCACTCGATGACATCCGCGCCATCTCGTTTTACTGAGAACATGGCTCCGCCTTTTTAGGTGGAGTCTCGAGGACGTTTGGTTCGTTTTTCTGATGGCTTGCAAAAGTTGTTGTGAATTCGAGCCAGCGAGCTTGGCGTCTGTCTGATGGATTACCTTCCCTTCGTTTTTATTTTATGTACGTTGTTGTATTTGTTTGAGCGCTTAAATTTGAACGTTTTTCTGTAACTTTCAACGCGTTTTGAATGATTTTATCCCTGGTCAAGCTCCATTATCTGAGTGGGTGTGCACTAACTCCAAGCCTGGCGCATTACACAGTGAGGTTGTAAAAGAGTGTAACGCGGTCCTCCTGTGAAGCTCAGTGAGTAAACAGTTGTTTAGGCTCTTTCCAATCCCCTGGCTCAATACATCTAGATTACTATATATTTATTATTGTGTTGCTTCTGTGGTATCACATGTGTTAATCAACCTTCGAGGTTAGAGCGGTAATCTTTTTTGACCCCACCCGTCGCTATGGGATTGTACGAACCCAGAGATTGGCCCTACCTATTCGGATCGTCACTCGACGCTTACATACCCTCACAGAATTGAACAGTCGCGTTTGACACTAGATGCTTTGCAAGATATTTACGAGCCACTCAGATTTTCTTGTAAATGCCCTCCACCTCTCAAGAGGCACATTGACGACTTCAAAATATTCCATCTCTGGGCAGCTCCAAACTACATTTTTCGCCAGAATTTCTCTCAAGGGATATCCGTTCAATATTTCGTCCACCAAGCCATCACGTCTTGCACCACGTTCGAAGACGTGGTTATTGAATCGCCTAGCGCCTGGGATACTTATAAGGGATCAAGAGCCTTCAAATTGATCGCTTTCATTTGGGTGATCGCTAACATTGCAACAGTAGATGAAAAAAGGATATTACTATCCTAAATGGCCATTATTCAGTACCTTGGTATTAATGGATCCGGGCTGCAGGTGTGTCACATCTGGACGCTCAATGCCCGCAAACCTGGACCCTCGTTCCTTATCGCTCGATTTTTTTTAGAACGGGGAATGTCGCATGAAGAAATGATTGAATCCGTGAAGTTCTGGCCGTAATAGTCCCGAATCTGGGTGTTTTCGAATGCAGTCGAACTGTCATGCTATGAAGGATATACGTCTTGACAGTAGTGAGAAGATTTTTTCTTATAAGATTGGTTTCACCCTTTGATCAAGTTCCACAGTCTTTCACCTACTCAAAGATGCGGGGGAAACATGACCTTAACACAAGCTTCCTTGGTCTATGTCAAGTGATCCTGCTCTTTGCTCTCGTCCACGGAGGCCGACCCGATGCGCGATATAATTGGATTTTCGCAATCCCGATATTCATTCTATACATCTATTCTGTGTTCTTTTGCGCATCAGATAGCCCGACATCCGACTATGCGTCCGTTATGACTTTCGTGCCGTTGATCCCTACCGCATCCGATTACATTCTCCTACGAAATCGCCAATCCGAGCTCAGAAAAGTTGGACAGAAAAAGACTACCTTTGAGATGACGTTCACAGAGCGGCTCGCATGGGCTACATCCCTAGTCGCTACTCCCCGTGGGATCGGGTGGGCACATGAACCGACAGCCCATCTACCCCCGCGGCCCACGGCTTCGCGAGGGAAATTCATCGCTTCCCAGTTTGTTTGGATTCTATTTTACAGCATTCTTTGGAACATCACCCTCATTCACAGTCAACAAAATCCATGTTATAAGACAGGAGGGCCTTCATTGACGGCTTTTGGGTGGTGGTGGCGGACGACAGCGTGGGTGTACATCGTCTCAATGTACTGTTCGATGAGCGGGATTTACGTGATTGGGAGTATTATCTTTGTCGCCACGGGATTCTACGAACCCAGGGATTGTCCCCACCTATTTGGATCGTCACTCCAAGCCTACACAGTGCGAAAATGTTGGGGGTATGTTCTTAAGATCTTTCCTTTTGTCATCCTCCTCACAAAATAGGACAGTCGCGTTTGGCATCAGATGCTTCGCAAGACTCTCACAAGCAATTCGAATTTTCTTGCAAGTGTTTTACGTCTCCCAAGAGGCACATTTACAACCTACTTCAAACTTTTCACGTCGTTTTTCATCTCTGGACTCGCCCACGCAGCTGGAGATTATATTCTGTACCAGAATTTCTCCCGAGGCAAATCCATTCAATTTTTCATCCTCCAAGCGGTTTGCATCACGTTCGAAGACGCGGTTATTGCTATCGCCTCACGTCTGGGATACAAGGAATCCAAAGCATTCAAGCTAATTGGTTTCATTTGGGTGTTCTGGTGGTTCACCTTTTGCATCCCAATGTGCTTGGATCCCGGACTGCGCGCTGGAATAATGGATGAAGGGGATCATGTCAATCGCATTCGAGAATTCATGGAGTCTACTCGCAAGGCTTTCAGAATGGCCACGTGATTCGGTGTTGTGCGCATTCCCCCCTTTCCTTTCCTTGCCTTTCCCCTCTCCTTTACCTATCTTCATTTTATCTCCTCGACGTCATGTGTCTGCTATTTAAATGAGCTCCGCTCGTAGATTGCTGTTGTCATATGTAATCCACTGATAGTATGATTGGTTTCGTTCCAGTTGTCCTTATGCTATTTACCTCCGAATTCCAATCAAATTTCAACCGCCGACCCTTGTAACAGTAAAGAGAGGCAAAAACGTTTGGTGAATGTACAACTCCAGCCTTCCTTCAACTATTTTTTTTTTCCTTAGTATCGCCACTAGCTGGTTATCTTCTTGGCGCTCGGCGGCAGACCCGTCCTCTTACTCAGCAAGAGTTAAGCATTCCACCAGCCAATCGTTTCCTCGAACGTGGTCAGTTCCGTCGGGACATCAGGCAAGACGAGGGATCCTGCAGTGCTGACGATAACATCTACCCGGTTCGACCGTCGGTGTACACATGGAAAGTCAACTTCACATGGCTCGCCTTTGCACCCCCCGTTGCAAACTCAAGCCGTTGTGCCACCACCAGGTCAATCCTTCGACATCCAAAATTGGCTTTTTGGCATTGGGCTTATGATCGAATCACTGTGCGTGTTCGTATAGGCAAGAATATCATTTGGGAGCTTCCGTTCTCAGCGGACATTCCTCACAACGACTTCCTTGACCCCATCTATACGCAAACGAGCCGAGATCGCGAGTTCGAGATTGACCGCCCCGCTGTTCAACGTGTTGCAGGCTTTCGATACCATCCTGGATATGAGGATTCGCCGCAAGAAACCAAGATTACCTCAACATGGTATGTAATCTCCATCAGACGCCGATCCATTACCGATCACCCTGATCATCTTAGGTTATATTCTCACCCAGTCTCCCGCAAGACTGACTTTCCGCAAAACACGCCGAACAGACTGGCTAGGTTCACCTTTGCGGCGCCATGTCCTTAAAACTCTGGAGGCACGAGAGGTCGACCTCAGCTCGATCAGAGACGCCCCAGGTGGCAATCGATATATTTTGACGGATAAAAACAATCCTCTGGGGATTCTGCAAGAACAGCAAGGTTCTCACCATTGGTATTCTGTATAAGGACAGTGTAATTATTTCACAACTAACACTTTGCTATCACTGCTCCTTGGATCCCGCGGCTGTCGAAAAATCGACCGAGGAAGAAGGCAATCGCAAAACCTATTTGTCTTACATTGTCGAGTTTGCAAACGTCAACAGAAACTTGAAGTGTGCGTATCACCCAGGCAAGGCCTGAGGATCTCGTTTTGTTTCGGAAATCGGCTTTTGCTTCAATTTTCTCTCACACAGTCTGCCTTTATTCAATTTCGTCGCATGAAATCTGTTGTCCATGCATCGCAAGAACGACTTCTCACATTTCTCTTCCCAGTCGTCCGGAATTTTTTGTGCATATTCCAAACAAGTTGGCAATGTCGACGGAGCGACGGTCGAAAGGTCAGGACCCTCAGGGACAAAAAGATGATTGAGCCCACCCAATGCCTATAGCAATGTTGGAATTCAATCCTCGTCGACTCTATGGCGATCGTCCTAATTAGGATATGACCCATTTCTATTATTTTTATTCTACCCTGTCGTACTATGACCTCTCGTCGCGTCGTCCCCGTCGTTTGACCCTCGTAAGGTCATAATAGGTCGCGTCTATATACTGGCCACTCTTCCAATTACAATAGTAGGCCGCTGTATAAATACTCAGCTTGTACTCGACGTACACCAGTCAAAACCACCCAATATCTCCCCTATTGCACAACCTGTACCAACCCAATCACAATCGGTTTCCTTCTTCTGCCGTACCCTATCTTACGGCTCGTCGTATTTGCGCTTCCTCATGGACTGGATCAATGTCATTTTCTGGTGCTGCTTCATCGTCAGCATCTCGCTTTCAATCGCGGGTATGGTTTTGGCCTTCACGATAGGGGGGTTGGTCCCGGAGATGTTAATGGTTGGCGGTGTGATTGCTTATTGTGTCACTGTTTCGGTTGCGAATAAAAGCAGAAGTTCGTCCTTTGCGTTCTTGATATATCACATTGTGATACATAAGTTAACCCATCTTTCTCCAGCTGCTGGTGCCTCTTCCGATCCACAAGCGACGGCACCTCTAACCGGGACACAAGTATGACCTTTCAAGTCCATTTTACCAGCCGCCCCCTACTGTTTCCACACCTTCATTGACTCCTTCCCTCGCTGCTTTACCAACCGCAATCAAATCCAACGCCGCACAACCACCATCATCTCTCTAACTCACCTCACCCTTAAACCAGATGTCAAAGTCGATAATCAACAATCGAGAGAGCAACGGAGGAAAGTACGTCAGAGAACAGGAGCGCACAAGATACCATGCCCTTGAATCAACAGTTACGAGTCCTATTTATAGGACTCGTCTTTATATGGACACACACAGCGAACGAAAATTTGATGGGTAACCAAGTCCGAGGGTTCTTCCATGTGGTCACTGGTTTGTTATCCCTTCCCTTTTCCATTTCTCCTGTGCGCCATCTCCTGCGGTGGTTGACGGGATTCTCGACCTTTTTTACATCAAATTGCATCCTCTGCAAATAATTGCGAAATATATACGATCGAAATACAAGCGCACGACTATTGTGTATTATGGTGGTACAGTCTAAGATTTTTCCAAATAAAATAATAGGGTTATCAAGTAGATTAACAAATAATGCATTCCTCATCGATTCGATTCGAAGCGCGCTCTGAGTTTCCCATCAGCTGAAATATAAGGACTGTTCCTAAAGAGACAATGTGTCAGAAAAGTTCATAGGGAAAAGACTGTATTCTACTCACCCATGCCGGAGGTTTTCCCCCGGACCGGCGAGACTCCCCTTCAGGGGAACCACAATCTCACTCTCCTGATCAAAAAAACCCTGGTGTGCTTTCAGCTGCCCTTTGAGTCTGATAGAAATCGCGGGATTCTTAAGTTTGTAAATTGAGTCCAACCAAGTTTGAATTGACGTCGCCGATGGGGAGTAGGGCAGTGGCGGGATTTTTGCTTCAGAGATGACAAAGTACGAATCGATGGATATCGAGGGACTTGTCTCCAGCAAGGAAAGTGAAATACACCATGATCTCGACGGTTGGTCCCTGGATCCTGAATCGGGGGCAACAAAGAACGACAATCGCCACATTCGACCTGCCGGGTTAACGGGTTAATTTAAGGATTGTTTTCATTTTCATAACTTACTTCGTGCTATGAACTCGAGAGTAATCCTCTTCGACACTACCATGCGTTTATGGAAGTGTGGGATTACGAAATCCACTGCAAATGTACCTCCAGGCAAATCCTCTACACTGATGTTGTCGGGAAGGATCGTCATTCCAAAGAGCATTTTATCGCTTCCAGAAACAGGAGCGAATTCGGGGGACAAGCGTAGCCGTTGGAACAAGGGTTGGTCTGATGTTTCAAGACACGCCAGTCGAATGTCCTTAATCGTATTTGCATTCAACGGTGATGCGTACGATATTAACGCGGAGAGCAGGTCGGGTCCCGACGTTTCCTCTACCTCTTGATGTTGGTCAGGAAACCGTTTGACAATTACCCAATATAGGGGTGTGCGGCCCACTATCGATTTCTCTTGGAGAATGGATGAAAACGAAAGGGAATGTGCCGAGCATGCTTCGGCACAGCTTTGGAGGATGCCCGTCGCTGCTGGAGAACTGGGAATGTGCTCCTGAATCAAGTCGCGAACGAGACAAAGAATCGTTGATCGAACTTCACGCGCAGTCTGAGATCCTGATGACTCGGAGAAGTTTAACCAGCCGGTTGCTCTTGCCTTGCCCTTAGTACTTGATGGTATTGACGACGAGAGTGAGGATGATTTTAATGGAAGGGGCAGTGCTTGATGCAGAGTCGGAGCATGTGAATGTGGAGATGTTCCAGGTGTAGATGGTCCTGCTTGTCCGATTAGAGGGGTCTTTTCTGAACCACTGGACCCAAGGGTGTCGTAGGATGGTGGTGCATCCGAGGAAGTCGGGTCATCCGGAGGAGGTTTTTTGTCGCTAGTCATGGCTAACCGCAGAAATGATGTCTTGCGATGAAATCCAAAATGGCTTGAAACTCAGTCGGGCCAGTCCGAAACTGTATCGCTTTGACTCAGTTGGCTCCGCGACCTGCAGTGGCCACGAGTCATTGGGAAATATAACGAGCACTCTGGTTACTATCCGATGCTTCTTGGGGATCAGGGCACGATCCTCCACCCACGAGAGATTTGACGCGCATGGTCCGCGGAAGACGATATCCCTTTGATCCGCTAGGCTGAGTTTAAAATCTCGCCGTTCCCCGATATTTTGCTCGCATCGTTTTCTTTCCAGAGCGTCACATTCCGACTGGACCCAGTATCGGCACGAGGCTAACAACATGGATGCAACTCGAAAAACACGATGCTTCCTTTTAGAGTCGCAGCTGCAATTGCGCAAGCCCAGTCTCCAACCAACCCACCACCACCACCATGGCGAATAAGAACAAGAACAAGAAGAACAGAAACAAGAACTCTTCCAAGGCGAAGCAGACGCAGGCGGAGGAACCTCAGCCGCTTCCAACTGCCAAGGTACTCCCGAGCGCATCACAAGCCGGAGGTGAGCCCGCCGAGCAAATACCGGTCCTGCACTCAATGGCGACCCCAGCAAATGGAATCGAACCAGATGGTATTCTTGTCCTGAGCGACGAGAAAATCGACGCGACCAGTAAGTTAGCCACTCGATACCCACGAATGACCATTAGTGCTTAACGAAAACTTACAACCTCTCCGGGCTCCCCAAAGGCTACATGAAACCCGGGGTGGTGTGTCGACTGGTAACAGAAATTAATAACCAGCCAGCCCCTACCTACTGGGTTGTATCCATTCCCCCGAAATCCGTGGATCGCCCTGTTGATCCCGACGGACACGCCGAGTGCATTATCTCCAGCGACGACCAGAAACGCCTCTTCGATTGCCCGCTTTTCCTCACCGAGCGTGTCCCTCAAGCAAAGCCCAACACCATCACCATCAAAGAGTGCGCAACCGGTGGCCTAGGCATGTTCGCGACTCGTGATATCACGTACGGCGAGCTCCTCTTCGCAGAACGTCCATTGGTCATGAATCCCGCGCACTGCGAATCTTATTTCTGTGCCGTGGACGGGTATACTCTGGAAGACCACCTCAAGCTCACTTCTATCGAAGAGGAGCAGCGGCTGGAACAGGTGTTGAAGCGTATGGACGACGACAAGAAGGATGCATATATGGCATTAGCGAACTCGATCCAGAACGATGGACCGCTATCGAGTATACAGGAGACGAATGCGTTTGGGATCGATTTGAACGAGTTGACGAGGGACGGTGGGGTGGCACCAGACCCTGATGAGCTAAGTGGTGACTTTGCAGCAAGGGTGGGGCTATCGCCGCAGAAACCGAACATGTATTGCGTCACTGCCAAAAACGCGTCGAGGATCAATCACAGGCAGTTACTTACGTTTGTTCATGTTTAAAGATACTCACCTCACATACAGCTGCTCCCCAAATGCCGAATTCGAGTTCTCCCTTGGCTCGTTCTCCCTCCAATTCCACACATTGCGTGATATCAAAGCCGGAGAGGAGATATTTGTCTCTTACACCGACGTGGATGTTCCCGCTGCCGAGCGTCGCGAGCGACTCGCTCCGTACGGTTTCACCTGCGCCTGCAACTCGTGCTCGCGCGCCACACCCGAGTCAGACAAGTTCCGCCAAGCCGCGGCCTCCGAAATGAAGACATTGGATGCCCGCTATCGCATACGATCAGAAACACAATAATGGGATGCGCTTGGTACGAGAGATCATCCTCCCCATGGTCCTCGAGTTCAGGAGGAAGCTGACGGAAGAGGGGATGGGTATCATGTTTGGGGCGTATCTGAATAGCACCATCATGCTTCACGAAGTGCATGTCCAGTTGGGGATGTTTGATCAGCCCGAGGCGAAGAGCGTCTTCAAGGATTTGATGGCGTGGACGATGATGCAGGCCCGAATTCAGGGTCGTCCCCTCCCTAAAAATGGGAAGGCCACACTCAAGGTGCCGAAGCTTTGACGAAACGGTGAAAGCTGGTACATAGAATTTCCAAAAACTGTACTTTTATGTATCCCATTTTTGTTTCGGAATGGCGTGTTATGACAATAGGACTTCAATATTTCAATGGCCAACTACCCGACTTCGCGTTCGGCGACTCGGAGAGCTGACAACTGCCCTCGTTCCTTTTTCATAAGATCGGTGGGTCCTCTGAAGGCGGTATCCACGATGCATTTCCGGCCGTAATAAAACTCAACACCTGCCCACAATCTTCCACGAGCAAAGTACTCGCCATCTTCAACCTCACCTGCAGGATCCCAATTATTGAGGTTCCAGTCTCGACTCTGCATCAAGCTCCGCAAACGGTAGGTCCCTCTGAGGAGGACGGATGCCGAGGATGATATCCAAGCGATCTGTGGGTTTGTACCGAATGGAAGTGGCATAATTGAATTACAGTAGACGCGTAGATAAACTGACCTGATGACTTGTGAACAAGCTGCTCCAAGACATCAGGAAGTGGCCACCGATGAGGGATATAAGCACGCAATGGATGTGTGGATTTGATTTCCTGAAACTTGTCAGTTAAAAAATAAATTTATGTCTTCATCGGGAAGGTAGGATTCGTCCAGAGTGGCAGAGCGAGGCATGAAGTGGTGCTAAAAAACAACCCGGTGTTAAACGTGAGGGAGATATGTTGTTCGGGACGGCTAGCAAATAAAAAAATCAGCGGGAGCCGGTCTTGTCGGTGAGCATTGGCTAAAATTTCCAGAATATTTCGCTGAACTTTGAGGTCAGAACATTCGTCGAGACCACCGATAATAACCAGACGGCGAGAGATTGGATCGTTGAAATAGCTTGCCTCTTCCAGCGGCTGAAATGGCGCGATGATGAGGGATTTGAGTTGGACGGCGAGAGATTTAGAGAAGCTAAGTGGGTCGCGTCACATGGGGACGGACGGGAAAGTTGACAGTGTACAATCCTTAGCGTGGCGCAAGGGTGAGGTTGATGCAACCAAGAGTGGTTCAAGAGTCAAGACCGAAACGTTTATATTTATCCCGACGCAAAGAACCAAAAAGTTACTGACTTTTGTTTCTGCCGATGACAAAAATGCCAGCTACAATGGTCCATTCAATAGCGATGACGACATCTTTGAAGGCGAGGAACCCAGTGGTGGTGTTGAACCGGACTTAGATAGTGTACATGGTTGAGCCTGGCTGGCTGGTGTGGTAGCCTTGCATAGATTAAAATTTGAATGATGAATTTAAAAACGACGGAGCTGAGAAATAATTCCGGGCTAAAGCCTAATCACAAACCTCGCCCTCATATTGTTGTTGGCCATGGTCCTGGACCTCACGACGTTCATGTCGCTCCAGTATCTCATACGCAGCATCAAGCCTTCATTCCGCACATGCCCACTAAGGGGCTGGCTCCCGGATTGACTGGAAATATCCATCTTGGTCATGTCACTGCAGATGTGAGCAAACTTGGCGTCCCTACGAACTGTGAACAACTGGGCGTCAGCCAACATTGGTCTACACAATGTCAACGCCATTAACCAAGGTGATCCAGAGGTTTACAATTTCTGCCACTCGGACATTTACTGATATCTATACCTCAGGGAAACAAAATGCGCACTCCGCGGCTCATCAAGATGCGGCTCACCAGCATAAGTACTCTCACAGCAAAATCAAA
>Ga0307513_10012759_pt1 | contig 10350 bp, 6 predicted proteins | sample 15_EM_MG_FD_202174 | JGI IMG/M metagenome (GOLD analysis project Ga0307513, IMG submission 202174) | Populus trichocarpa ectomycorrhiza microbial communities from riparian zone in the Pacific Northwest, United States - 15_EM | ecosystem: Host-associated > Plants > Roots > Unclassified | place...
TTTTTTTTTTTTGATGATATATTATATGGTGGTAGGAGATTATAAGGAGGGTTATTACATTGGAGTTGAAGTGCCTGAAGATGATCCTAAAGCTGAGAAGCCATTTTATGGGCCCAATGTTTGGCCTTCAGATGGTATTTCTTTTTTTCTCTTTTGTTTCTGATTCAGTAGTTTTTATTCAAGAAACTTGTCTTATTAGTTCTAGAATGTTAAAGCTTTTTATTGAAAATTTCCTTCTTTTTTCATGGTTGGTTTCTTAGATATTTTGCCTGGTTGGAGGCACACTATGGAGAAGTATTACCTAGAGGCATTGTAAGCTCTTGCTGACATATTTGGAAATACTGTGGATAGTTGTAAATGATTCCAAACTCAATTATTTGTGCATGATGTATGTATGTGCTCATGATTGTATGCCATGCATGAATATTTGAGATCAGGCAATTTTGTCGCTTCAAAGACTTGCTCTTGATTCTTCTCATCATTTTGCTTCTATTTCATTTGGCATTTTATTTTTACTATCTTATTAATACAGAGAAGTAGCAAGAGCCATTGTAAGGATCATAGCACTTGCACTTGATCTGGAGGCTGATTTCTTTGATAAGCCAGAAATTCTTGGCCAGCCACTTGTGTTATTGCGATTGCTAAAGTATCCAGGTCATACTTTTAAACGATTTAATTAATTAAAGCTCATGGGATGTAGTTATATGTTATTGTCCAATCAGGTGAGGTTTATATCTTGTTTCATTGTTTGGTCTCCAGGTCAGATTTCTGATCCCTCAAATGGATTATATGGAGCTGGAGCACATACTGATTATGGTCTCATTACCCTCTTAGCTACAGATGATGTTTATGGCCTCCAAGTATGAAAAGTTTGTGATGATATATATACATATAGCTTCTTTTTTGCACAGCTTAATTAGTTATTGCATTTTTTTTAATCTTCTTGCAGATATGCAAGGATAAAGATGCTCAACCTCGAGTATGGGAATTCATAGCACCATTGAAAGGGTGAGGCTCTGTAGGACTATGAGAGAATTGGATTCTTTGTAATTAGAAATTGACTGATACTAGCAGTTGGAGTTCTAGCAAATTGTGGCGTCTATTAGATATCCATTTCCATTTCTATAATTTACGTCCAACCATGTAAAACAACTACATGCCAAAATCTCAGGTCTTTTGACATGGAAGCCTCATATATTTGATTTCAGTTTATAGAGTTACATCTTCCTAGATGGAAATCATTAGTGCAACTTTGAAGTAATGCTTAACTATTAAATGGCTATTGAATTGTTGATGTGTCCAAGAATATTCAGTTTTACAACAAATATAAAGTTGCAGCAGGCAGCAATATAGAATTGGAAAAAATTTGTGGGACTATCTGGAACTAATTTTAACTGAAGAATCCTCTTACCTCTCTACATAGGAAAAAGAAGATGATGCTAATAATATGGTCAAACTTGATATTTAAGCAGTGTGAGCATCATTATTAGTCAAATTATTTGATCATGACCCTGAACACTTCTACCTTTCTCTGTTACATTGTGCGCTCAGTTTCTGGAATATTATTGTGCACTCAAATGATTATTATTTAAGCTATTGGTTCATGAAACTGGAACACTTCTATTCCATGTCTCCATCATTTTGCCTGCTCCATTGTGTAATTTCGTATTATTGTTTATGAGCAATGATATGATAGTGTAAACTATTCACAACTCTGACATTGCTAAATGTGTAAGATTAACAGCAGAATACACATTTGTGCCATTAGAAATAGTTGAGGAAACTGTCTTGCTTTGGGAAAATTGACTTACTTTTCACTTTGGTTTATCTTGAACAGAGCATTCATAGTGAATCTTGGTGACATGCTGGAACGCTGGAGCAACTGTCTTTTCAAGTAATTTTTGTGCATGTGATCTACATATTTCACATGAATTACATTTTCCTTCCATTCAAAAATGAGATTTAAATTCTTGACTAAAGGAGATATATACTGTATATTTGGCAATTGGCAATTGGGAAGGATTTATAGTTAATTCTTTAAAATTAATTAAAAGGTCTGATTGTCATGAAGATGAAAGTAGCATAATGGTACCATAATGCTTCTTTGCTTGTCATCTTCATATGCAATTTTCCTCACTTTGCAAAAATTCTCTCCTTTTTTTTTTGTTGCCTTTTTGCCCCTTTTACCATTCCTCTAGGCGGAACTCATGTTCTCTACATAATATTACATAGGTCCACGCTGCACAGAGTTTTAGGGAATGGTCAAGAGCGATATTCTGTAAGTATATATTTTTTCTTGTTATTTTCCTTTCCCTTTCATGTTGATGGCCCGGTGTGCCTTCTAAATCTCAAAGCTCCCATAAGCAAAAAGCTTTTATTTGCCTACTGGCAGTTACACAGTTTTTCATTGACCTTTTGCTTTGGGCAGATTGCTTATTTTGTGGAACCTAGTTATGACTGTCTTGTCGAATGCTTGCCAACCTGCAAGTCCGAGAAAAATCCACCCAAGTAAGTTGAAACCTCAATTTTTTTCTTTTGCATGCTTGAAATCTTTGTGACTGCAGCCTGGACATCTCCATGCATTTCTTTCTACATGAATTTGTTATAGGCAGCAGATAATTATTATGCTTAACCCTACTGATCTGTGATGTCCTTGTGCGAAAAGTGACTGGGAATTTGGGGATAAACGAATATATAACCCAATAACTGGTACCTTTGAACAGTTTGTGTTGAAGATTTCTCTTTTGTGTTGCACCTGGTAATAAATTCTTCTATCATTTTATGCCGCATCTGTGCTATTTGGATTTGAGCATGTTGCTTCTTTAAGTTCTGGAGTCACACTAAATGGATTACATCAGATGTTGATTTCTAATATAGCTGCTATCTTACTCCCATATAGAAGAGTTTTGCCTATTACAAGAATTCCTTTCCATGCAAATGTTCACCGGCCTTGTGCAATATGAATGTGTGTAGACAGTAAATGATAGGGCGGCTTCTTCTTCTTCTGTTTTTTTGAAAATGGAAGCGTGCATATCAGTTGTACATCTACTTCAACTTCTCTATGAACCGCTGCATGTATTTCTTTCACCAGGTTTCCTCCAGTCATATATGGGGATTACCTTGGTCAACGCTACAAGGATACTCATATTGATCTGAATGTGTACAACAAACTGCAGAGTTGAGCTTGCCGGAGAACATTTCAAGCTTGCATTGTACAATTACTACTTGTTAATTGCCATCAGAATTCTCAAATTAAAATGAAGCTCTTGCACACCGCAGGATGGCTTCCTTTTAGTGGTGTCATGTTGTACATTATTTATAGCATCAACCATAGAGATGAGTTTTCCTAGTTAATTTAATCCTAAATGTACATTACGAGATGGTATGCCCGCGCGCCGCCGCGGGCTTATAAAACAAATATACTTGATAGTGTTATAATTGTGAACTAGCGCTAGATAAGTAATAAAAACTAAAGGTATGATGGAGCCAATATTTCATAATGGGAAAAAAAGTTGTGTTGGTGATCAAAAACTTAGAGACTGAACAAAATGATTGTTTTCGCCATAATTTTTAAAAATTACAAAGCTAAATTCTCTACCAACTTAACATTAAAAAAAAAAACCAACAAAGATAATCTTGGAAGGAAAAAAAACCCATGAGGAAAAACGTTGTAGCAATTGACAATGTTTTGTGAGGAAAACTACAGAAATATTGTAGCAATTCAGAGTGTTTTGTAAAAAAAGTTACAATGCTTTCCCCATATGATTTAGCTTTATTGTAATTATAATTCTTAACCAACTCAATATTTTTAAAAAAATCGACAAAGATAATTTTGAAAAAAATCATATGGAAAAACACTGCAACAATTCACAGTGTTTTAAAGAAAAAAAATTACAAAGCTAAATTCTCAATAAGCTTTAATATTTAAAAAATAAAATCGACAGATACAATTTTAGACAAAAAAAATAACGAAAAAAACAGGGAAAAAAAACCATGATGGAAACATTGTAGCAATTCACAATGTTTTGTGATGAAAGCTACAGTGCTTCTCCACATGATTTAGCCTTATTTATAATGACTTGTAATTGTAATTCTCAAACAGCTAAATATTAAAAAAATAAAATTGACAGATAATTTTGAAAAAATCATAAGAAAAAAAAAACTATGTTGAGAGACACTCTAGCAATCCATAGTGTTTTGTGAGGAAAGCTACAATGCTTCTCCACATGATTCAGCTTTATTACAAAGTTAAATTCTAACCAACTCAATATTAAAAAAATAAAATTGACAAAAATAATTTTGAGAAAAAATATTACAAAAAAAAAACACAAAAGAAACTGAAAAAAACCATGTGAAAAAAAACACTATGAAAATTCACAGTAATTTACGAGGAAAGTTACAGTGTTTTTCTCACATATTGTAACTATAATTTTTCACCAGCTCAATTTTAAAAAATAAAATCAAAAAAGTTAATTTCGAAGAAAATCATCAAAAAACAAAACAACAAAAACCATGCGGAGAAACACTATAAGCAATCAATAATGTTTTAAAGAAAAAAAATTACAAAACTAAATTCTCAATCAGCTCAATATTAAAAAAATAAAATCAACAAATATAATTTTAAAAAATCAAAAAAGAAAAAAGAAAAACCATGTAGGAAAACACCGTAAAAATTCACAGTATTTTAAAGAAAAAAAATTATAAAGTGAAATTTAACCAGCTCAATATTAAAAAAAGTAAAATCGACAAAGATAATTTTGAAAAAAAAATAAACAAAAAAAAAAGAGAAAGTTGGAAAAAAAGGAAAGTAATTTTGGAAAAAAAACAAGAAAAAAAGGGAAATTTGGAAAAAAAAGATGAAAAAAAAAAACGAAAAAGTTGAAAAAAAAATGCATTGTGGATTACAATACAATGCTTGGGTGTGGGTGAACCTACAATGCTTTCCTCACATATTGTAACTGTAATTTTTAACCAGCTCACAGTATTTTAAAAGAAAAAAATTACAAAGAAAATTTTTTAATCAGCTCAATATTAAAACAAAGATAATTTTAGAAAAAAAAAAGAAAACAAAAAAAAAGAAAAAAGAAAGTGCAAAAAAAAAAAGAAAAAATAAATGCACTTGAATTACTATTGTAATCCACAGTAATTTTGATGTATGGAAATAGTGATTCCCCACACTATTTAGAGTATTGTATAATTGTGATCCCAACATATGCTCTTTAACAATTATATTATGGTGCTCAATAAATGTGTGAACATCAACCAGCAAGCGTTGCCTGCCATGGCTTGATTCGCATTACCAGTCAAGTAGAAAAGTAGCTCCATTTACTAGTTTAACAAGGTACTGATATTACAAGCCCAGACAATTTATTTTGCTTATTATAGCGGTTGCTCTCAAGACAGCACGCAGCTTCACACCAAAAGAAAGCATAAATGCACAAGAACAGTAACACAGACAATTCACCGGTAGTATCTATAGGCGGGACTGTACATGCAACTCTCTGCGTGCTTCACAAGGTTTTCTGGACGGGGGAGACGTGTAGCTAGGCCTGCAAGATCACAACATTCAAATAAATTCAGAATTCCTACCACAAAAACATAATACAAGAATAGCCACACTTACCAAGTTCATATGCCTTGGCAGCTACGTTAGCAGCAATTTGGACTGAGATTTTTCTGATGTTAGAGAGAGGTGGGTAAATCAGCCCCTTTGCTAAGTACTCCTCTTTAATTTGCCCAGCCAAGGCTTCCGCTGTTATTAGAGACGGAGAACAGATAAAAACATTAGTCTTCAGATGAGGAGACTCGTGATAGCATGAATCACCAAAGAGTTGAAATCAAGCAACTAATTGTGTTCTAAATACTGTGAAAAAATTTAAATGAAAAATAAGTACTCCTTGAGATATGCTTTGAACTTACCGGCTGCCAGAAGCATATCATCATGAACACGAATAGCTCCAGAGATGACCAAACCCAGGCCAAGGCCAGGGAAAATGTAAGCATTGTTGGACTGGATGGACAAGAACAGCACAAAATTAAGTCCTTGATGTTCAACTCAAATACTAAATTATTAGACAATTGCGTTGTCTAACCTGGCCAGGAACAAAAACTTTTCCCTCGTACTCAACAGGATCAAATGGACTTCCACTAGCAAAAATTGCTTTGCCCTGCAATTCAAGATCAAGCAATGAACATAAGTTTAGAGTTAACCGCACTTGCTTAGATAGTGTCCTGAAGAAGAAAGATTGTAGAGATCCCTCAGAGGCTGCTTCCTCAACCCGGTGATGAATTATGATAACAAACAATGTTGATTTTACCTTAGTCCAAGTGTAGGCTTCTTCAGCTGTACATTCAGATTGTGACGTTGGGTTGGAGAGAGCCAAAATTAGAGGTTTCTGCAATGCCATTCATAGAAAATGATCAAGTTCTCTCTTTTTTTTGGTTGATATACAATTATCATTCACAAATATACGTGAAAAACGCTTTGGACATATTGAACCTCATTGAAAGAAGCCATGGCCTCAATCACTTCCTTAGTAAACGTTTTTCCCACTCCGGATGTTCCAATCAAGACTGTTGGTTTGATTGCCTGAGAAAGTGGGCTAACTGAATGAGGAACCAACAAATAGCTGAGAGCAGGTAATTGAAAATTGAACAGATTTCCACACCTTGACAACTTCTAGGAGTCCTTTAACGGGTTCATGTTCATGAGCCCATGGTTTCTTGAAGTGTTGTAATGACTCCTTGCGAGAACTAACAATCAAACCCTGTCAGAAAAATTATGTCGTGTTAAGAGATGGGGGATGAAAGGCAATCAAATAATTCCAGAGCTTGTTCGTAGCTATAAATTGTTTAGCAAGGTCATAAAAAATTCTGCTTCGGTATTACCTTTGAATCTGTCAGCCAAATCTTCTTGCGAGTCTCTTCCAAAGGAGTTTTTGACTGGAAAAAAAAGAGGAGAAAAAAAAAGACAGAAACATGTAAATGAAAAAATATATGGAAGATAAATTGGAGTGATATATGGCGTTACTCCAAATCCCAGTAAAAAGATACGAATCACTAAAGATGACATGAATATTGTAAGAGCAAAACGATACCCGTCTTGACATCTCAAGAGCTATAAGCTCTGCTATACCAGTTCCAGCCTGCAAAATCATAAAGCTACACTTCAAATTAACTGCTCAAACAATACATATATAACTTAACCACTAGATTTTTAATGCTGGATAGAATTGGATGTGGATGAGCAATAATCTTGTAAGTCCTATCATTACCTGAAAAACTTGAACGAAGAAATCATTAAATCAAAGGGGAAAAAAAGGAAAAGAAACTCATGTTTTCACACTAAACACTCAAGAATGTCATCACTCATTCCATAGTCTACTTCTCAAAGTCTTTTATAATCGACTAATTCTTTCTTTTCTTTTATTTTTTTCCCATGCTGCAGAAGGAAAAGAAAGAACAAAATCATATGGCAAAGACAGAATCTCACTTCCCCAGCACCAAGGAACAAGAAAGTGTGATCAGCCAGGGAACCACCTAGCAACTTCAGTGCTGAAATAAGCCCTGCAAGAACAACAGCAGCCGTTCCCTGCAATAGACAGAGAATAACATATTAAAGAAGTAGGGAAACAGTATCTTATGTAATGATTCACGATTAGGAGCCTCATGCCTGTATATCATCATTGAAGACTAAATGAGTTGTGCCATACTTTGCAAGCAGATCAAAAGCATTGTGGTTAGCAAAATCTTCGAACTGCAAAATTTGGTAAGGAAAAATGAAGATAACATCAGAAGTGAGTTAGGAACATGAAACTTTGGGATCGTATAAGTCAACTATGCATCTGACCTGAATCAGAACTTTCTCCCCATAATTTTGTTTTACAGCAGTCATGAACTCATGGAGAAGTTCAGAGTATTCCTGGAAGTAAGAGAAAACACCAAATTTTATTTGATTGCGAATTATATTTTACATGCCTGACCATAATGTAGGTATTCTCAATTATAAAACCTGGCCAGTTGCCCTCTTTTGTCTCAGTCCAATGTAGAATTCATCCTTCAGCAATTGCTCGTTGTTCGTACCCACATCAATGGTTACTGGCAAACACTATAAAAAGAACACAGGAAATATTCCCATCAGACAAGATATCAAACCATATGATGCGTCTCAATCCATGATCTTATTTTAAAGATAAACAGTTAAGAAACTCCATAGCCATTATACACTATTCTACATATACACACATAGATCTTTAAGGGCATATGAAGCACTTGATGCGAGCAACATCTTAAACCTAATGAAAATCAGTCAAGTAGAGAAGAGACTTAAAATGTTCTGAAAATGCTTACAGCTGAAGGACGAACTCCTCCAAGTGCAGTGTAAAGAGACAACTTCCCAACAGGAATGCCCATTCCCTGCAACATTTTCAGCATAATCATACGTATATATTTTATAAACCACAAAGAAAAATGAAACTTCTTTTCCCCTTTCCAGTAAATATCCTTATACCTGACAGCCAAGATCCCCAAGTCCCAAAATTCTTTCACCATCAGTAACAACAATAACTTGAATACTCTTCTGAGGCCAGTTTTTCAGCACATCAAGAACTTTCCCCCTAGAAAACCAACCACTTCCTAAAATGAGCTCATAAATTATAAATATTGGCAGGATTTAAGTAAAAACAAAGGAAAGAAATATCCATACTTCTCTTTTAAACTTATATATAAACCCTGAGGACGCTTGAAAATACTTCCATACTTCTGGCAAGCTTCCCCAACCGTCGGTGTATAAACAACCGGAAGCAATTCCTCAACATTATCGATCAAAAGCTTATAAAACAACCTTTCATTCCTTTCCTGTTAACCCCCACAGTAAAAATCATCATTATTATTATTACTATTATTGTAGTAGTAGTAGAACATATGTCATATTTAGAGAAATGTGAAAAAATTGGACCCACCATAATAAATAAATAAAAATAGATCCCATTTGAGATCATATATAATAATACCTCAAGTTCCATCATGGCCGTATATTTTTGAAGAGGAAGTTGATATTGTCTAATGGTGTTCATCAATTTCTTTTCCTGAAGCTGTTGAGAGATAGTTGCTGGAGGAAGAAGACCACGCAGGTAGTGTGCATCTCTTTCTTTCTCAGTGAAAGCAAGCCCTTTGTTGTGCTGTGGATCCCTCAACAAAGTAAATCCACTACAACCCAGTATTATTATTACCAACAACAACAAAAGTTGACGATCAAAATGAAAACTATTACAAATTAAAAACCAAACCTGGCAACGGAGATGGTCCAGGGAGTAACAAGCTGGTCCTCAGTGGCACGATCCTCGCCATAAACGTCCTCAACACCACCACCGACAGTGGATTTGGGGTCCATGTCGAGCACCGAAGCTCCGTCTCTCATCTCCTTCAGCGTGCTCTCCATTCTGAGTTGACTTAATCTCTCTCTGCTGATCTTCGAATATCAAACTAAACCGAACCGAGACCTAAACCTGACCTTTCTTTCTTTACAAATCAAAGGGAGAAACAGCAAAATATATAGAGATTAAATAACAAGTTCTGGAGTAGTGGTTTGCTCTGTTTCTGCTCGACAAAAACACAACGTTAAAAAAATACTTATTAGTAGCAGGCAAAGTCAAAGCCCTTGTTGTTCTACACGGTACAATTACTTGGTAGGCACTCGTAATTCTTATAATAATCGTTATAAAAGTAATATTATTAGCAGCAGCAGCGCTAATCTAGTATATCCTCGTTCATGCACTGAATAATTAATTTATCTTTTATTCCTTAATTTCATATTTGAATATTTTAAGTTAGCATTTGATGAAATCTACACATGAAAATACTTTTTAATATGGATAATTTGATCGGAAGCCAATAGATTATGAATGAGTTTTGAATGATTATGTTATTCCATAACACTTAAAAAAGAGAGAATTAAGTATTGGTGTTTGATATTAAAACTATAATTGTTTTTAAAGTATTTTTATTTGAAAATATATTAAAATAATATTTTTTATTTTTTTTATATTGATACACATAAACAATCAAAAAAACATAAAAAATAAGTTGAACCAAGATTATTTTTTTTAAATAGGCCTAATCTAGGAATGGTGATGTCTCGTCCTGGCATGGTTGTGTCACCGTAAAAATAAACACCGTCTTAATATATGTTTAGTATTATGGTATAAAGTATTTTTTAAAAGTTATTTTTACTTAAAAATTATCAAAATTATCTTTTTAGGTATTTTTTTATATGTTTATATCATTATATCAAAATCATCATGAAACACTATTTAATATTTTTTTACATTAAATATATTTTTAAAAATATTT
>Ga0307513_10012760_pt1 | contig 10350 bp, 12 predicted proteins | sample 15_EM_MG_FD_202174 | JGI IMG/M metagenome (GOLD analysis project Ga0307513, IMG submission 202174) | Populus trichocarpa ectomycorrhiza microbial communities from riparian zone in the Pacific Northwest, United States - 15_EM | ecosystem: Host-associated > Plants > Roots > Unclassified | place...
TCAGAGTCAAGCTGGGCAAGATTCAGGGTCAAACAGTGTTCGCACTTTGTTCTGACGAACTGAATTCTTAGAAAGATACTTCTTTACTAGAGAAGTCAAAGTAGCGTGAACATTAGTATAAATAGTCGGGCTCTTCCCGATGGTTGAGAACATCATCAACCAACGGAGAAGAGACCTTAACAATATTATAAGTTATTACGATATTCTTCTATTACTTTATCAAAGAAATTCTTATTGAGCCTTCCTGACCTATAATCCGTTGTCGCGAATATCCTCGGCCTAGTTAGCTCGGAATCCTACCGTGTTAGCTACCCCGTAACAGTCCTGTGCTTCCAGAACATCCGAGCATCCTAGAATTGCACCTCCAGCGCCTGGTGCCTCCCAACACCCTTGTTCCGGTCCTCAACACCGGGTGTACTTGTCGCGGCCTGATTGCGTCCAAATACCTACCTTTGGTCTCTTCTTGCTTGGGAGTCTCTCGAGTATACCTGCCAGATTCTGGGAGCCCGATGGCCAAGATTCGTCTGGCGACGCCCCATAAAGCTTGCAACACTCTACCCATACTGTAGGCGGACTCCTCCTCTCATCAGCATCCTGCCGGCACCGTTCCCAGACTCTTACCCTCGTCCACAACCTGCTGGCGCCCTTCGCGGACTCGGACTCTCGGCCCCACCCTTCCGGCGCCCTTCGCGGACTCTGACCCTCGGCCCCACCCTTCCAGCGCCCTTCGTGGACTGTTACCCTCGTCCGCCCCCTGCTGGCACTCCTCGCGGATTCCTACCCTGGTCCACACCCTGCCGGCATTCTTTGCGGACTCCTACCCTCGTCCACATCCTTTGCGGACTCCTACCCTCGTCCATATCCTTCGCGGACTCCAACCCTCGTCCGCATCCTTCGCGGACTCCTACCGTCGTTTGGACCCTTCCGGAATCCTTCGTGGACCCCTACTCTCGTCCGCACCCTGCCTGCCCCACTACCCAGATGCCTACCTTCGTTCACTTTCACCCTCTCGATTTCTAGCATAGCCTGTATATAATTTTATATATTTTATCAAGGGTGGTCTGCTACACCCCTGTGGACGAGATAAACCCCGCCACCTGCATGGGAATTGCCATCTCACGCATCCGGCTTCAACTCAGCCGCGTGCGTATTATACACAATTGGGTAGCATAATCCATGACATATTTCACACATCAGCCCTACTTTCACGGCCGAGTTGAATCCAGGCACCCTGGTGGCAATTGCCATTTTAAGCATTCGGCTTCAACTCGGCCGTGTACATATTATTCACAATCCAGTAATATAGCATAATCTAATATATTTTATTAAATGTCTGCAGATCAATCCTGTGATTTACTATCCATTGGCCCTCCTATGTCGTAATTATATGTGCCTGCCCAATCACTCTCCCTGAATCAACTATTCGCATCTATCGACCACTACGCCGCTTCCCGACTCGTATATGACAGCTTGCGAGATGGTATCTACAAGAATTGATCGGATTGACTATGTGAAGTCGTGCTAGGTGCTTGACACCAGCGGCCTCGCTGAAGATGTTTCTTATCTTGAAAAGGGCTATCAATTGGGCCAACCCCTGCCCCCAAAGATCTCCATAACTGTCCTCTTCACCCGCATGGATCCATACCCAATCATTTCTGGGACAATAGCTAGGGAAAGCCATTGTTCCAGTGCTACTGGCTCGATGAATCTGGAAAACGTCAGTTTCCCGAAAATCAGTGACCGGAATTTCAAGATGCGTAAATTGCTCTAAGGGAAGTAACCTCAGTTCAGTAGAGTTAGAAGACAGCAGATGGCCATCTGCTACAGTTTGCTTAGTAAAATGTATCATCTCCTCCATTATGTTCCCATAATTGATGGTGAAGATTCTGCAGAGCTCGGTCAGTCTGCTGACGTTCTTCATCCAGCCTTTCAGAATTCTCAGAGGTGTAGCCGCTGTCACCCTCCCAGTGCCTTCTATCGAGACGACATTTTCTGGCTTTAAAAGAACATTTAGTGTCTGTAGCGTCATTCCTAGGGCATGCTTGCGGCCATAGTGTGACAAGATCTGGCCGGCAGCTTTATTTTTGTTTGACCTGCAGTATCCCTCTTTGATTTGATCCATATGTGCTAGCTCACTGATCTCGGTGGAATACATTGATATGGATCCAAAACATCGTACGGAGAGGAAAAGTGACTAAGATAGTGCATTTTGATGAAGTTGAAGTGGTTATCCCGGTGGATCAAATCCTCCCGCTGATTAACCCTCTGAAGTCTCTCTTGACCTGGCTGCCGATGCCGTTTGGCCACACAGGTACGGCGAATCTCATGAGTACTTTCATTGGTAATTAGTTCCCGTAATGCCCGATCCTGGTGGTTTGCCTCTGTGCGGGTAGCTTTCGAGGTACGGAATTCAAGGAAAATGTCATTCCTCAAGTGAAATATCAGCAGATACGTTTCCAGGTAGGAAAGTGTATCTGATATATGGCTGCGATATTGGGCCATGAGGGAGAAATCAACTAGCGTACTAACACACTGGCAGGCAATGTGAAAATCATGATGCCGAGAACGGTCTGGATTTCGCATTGCAGATGGCAGTACGGCCGAAATACACGCGCTAAGGTTGACCATTTCCTTTCTGTGCCATTGTATGACTTCTCGATAGGTCTTTTTTGGTACACTAAATCCCGGTAAAGGCAGAATTTCTTTCCAGGCATTGTTGAATGCCTGCTGCCATTTATGCTTTCTCAGGAACGCTTCTACCCATTGCATCATATGTTTGAACAGGCTGAGCTAAATGTTATGCAAGAGGTCTGGCTTGTGTAGCTCGGATGGGTTCACTCGTTGCAGTCCACTGAATACATTCCAGCCTATTTTCACCCCAACCTCCCAAAAATACTCCCGTGTGCTAGCAGCCTGTCACGACTCAAGCTGCCTAGCTTTCTCTTCATATATAGCGTAGTTGTTGACCTCATATACCTCCCGTGGATTTCTACCAAGCTCGTTGCATGGAACCTCACACTTTGGGCATGACTTGCTGCCTATCCCATGCAAGCTCGTATGTGCAGTATGATCAGCAATCCAGACCGACAGGATGGGAAAACAAAGGTGTATTTTACTATCGGCACAATCCATACCGATGCCTTCATGGGAAATATAGTGCAAAGGTGCGAGGACAAGATCAAAGACAGCCTAGCCTGCAGAGAATCCAGATTGATTTGCCGTTGGGTTTCATCCGCCCAGGCTGATTCACCAATGGGCTTTGGAGGTACACGTAGCAATGCTACAAGTAGGACTGACATTGTGGGAGGGCTGTTTCTCTTCTGGGAAAGGATATTGCCAATCGTCATGTAGACCGGCCAGGCTTTCTTGTCCCCTGAAAAATTGGGTAGGTGAGTCTGGTCCTACAATCTGATAATAGGTACCACAGTTGACCCGGCAGGCCGAGTATTCTATCAGGAAATGCAATAAACCGTCAGCACTGGAAACAGACAGCACTTGCAGATCTCAGGACATATTGCATACCTGGGTATCACACCAACAGTCTGCCGTATGCATCTTTGAGTATAATCGCTCCCCACTTGAATTGTATTCCTGCACAGGCGCGTAGACCATATCTGATCTATATGCAACCTGGCGGATCAGGAAATGAACGCAGTCAATCACATTCCGATAATAGAAAGTTGTCGCATGTTGAGCATCATCAATTGCGGCTTGGTCCACACCAGGTAATCACCAAACAGGTCCAGTTCGGCAAGATGTTGTCGCATAGTATACGCTGACTGAAACGATCTGGCATCCGTACCACTCAATCTGTAGGCAAAGTACTCGTCAATTTGGGACTTGGCTACCTTGTTCCGGACAAACCAACTCGCTAAATTACAGTCCACCTCTGGCGAGAAAGGGCTCCAGGGGTCATTTGTTGTGGCCAAATTAAGTTCTGCATAGTTAACAACATTGATGAGTGGTCTTCCAGCACCTGGAAGAATCTCTTGGGTGGATGGGTGCCCGCGAGCCGGTAGTGCGGAAGTGTCCTCCACATCTGAATTTTCTTGCCTATCATTTTCTATCTCGTTATATATCTCGTGGTCTTCAATCTCCAGCACGGGATCAGATTCATAGTCTGAGTCGTCCGGATTGACGTTTTCATACGGTCTGAAAGCGGTCGGCTGCGGTGAGCCCGTGTCTGCAGTTGCACGGACTCGGAGAGATAGAACAATATCAAGATGCATTGGTTAATGGTGCTTTTCATATGCCGCTGCCTGTTGATAGCATCGCCTGCAATAAGGACACTTGGTTGAGTTTGTGGTCATTGTGTTCAAGTGTAGTGATTTTCTTTCAAGTGGTCTGACGGAGCGGACGTGTGCTGATCGGGTGAGACGGCCTGCAGCTGATTTAGTCTTTTAAGAACAAAGCAGACTTCTTGTAACAGGCAGGGGGTAACTTCAGGCTTGTTTGATAGGATGGCGAACAGGTCCAGACATTCAAACTGTCATTCACTACTATTCACTCTGACGATCAACTTGTGAAATTGAACTTCGAGGTTGACGCGCTGCTGTTGACCGATAGTCTGGTCATCTTCTCAATATGGAAGGTAGATGTTTAGGAAGGTCTTGGCTCAGGGTTGTGGCTCCTGTCCGGCTCCATTGCGGCTTAAAAGCTTATGCCAGAATCTTATTGCTGGGAACTTTGGTTGGGCTATATATACACTAAATGTCCCACGGCTGGTTGGAAGCCTGAGTGTGCGCACTCCTCAGGCTCTGGTTCTCTGTTCATTAAAGCAGGTGTGTGAGTTCGATATCCATTGATTCCATATAAAGAGCATTTCATAATTGCTTACCCGGCGACCATTAGCCGCACGTGTCTGAGTCCTTCCTTTTATACCGCTCTGAATTTCTTGTAGCTGTGGCTGCACGACGCGCTGTGTAAGAGCCAGAGAGGTATTAACATTTGTTACTAATACTAGTAGGAGAGGTGTTTTGTATACTTTCCCTTCTGCAACTGACGTCTCGCTATCCCAGGGGCGCCATTGGTCTATCAGTGATCGTTGAATCTGAAATCCAGGGCAAAAAAATGGGAGGTTGATTGATATCCACTTAGAGGGTGTTTTTTTATGTTCGTATATCTCAAGACACCGGACGTGGGGATGCAGGGTCAAAACGAAGATGGACGTCTCCTAGGTGGAGAGATAAGAGCGAGGGAGGGGTCACAGGGGTCTTAATATAGATTTCACTGAAGCTGTACATTTCGCCTGCGGTGAGCCCAAGGGAACGTAGAAGTAGAGAATGCGACCTAGGGTGTACCGCGATGTCATGATGTAGATCTGGATCTGTATGGCTTGGATACTGTATGGTGGGATAGAAAACGAAGGCACTTTGCTGCTGACAGCGGATAAAGATATAGATCTTATCTTGTCGAAAGATCATAAAAAGTACTGAGGCTTGATTTTCACGGGCGATTTGCAGCACCCCCTGCGATAGTGTTTTAAGCCACACAAGTATGCATGCACCAAGAGACATCACGTACAGTGACGTCTCTTGGCATCAGAGTCTGCCAAGACCCCAGCTCTCGGCCTGAATCTGAACACAACACCACAAGCTATCATAGTACGCCATATGCCAACTCAGATGAAGGAACTCATCAGAGCAAGATATAAACACTATTCCAAAACTCTTAAGTACGCTATGAAATCTATCGAAGAGAAATTGAAATTACTAATATATGTCTGAGTAGACTTAGCATAAAAATGATGCGCTGTCAAATCGACTACACACTGATTCACCACACTCTGATCCACTACACTCTGCGGACAATGTCAAATGCAATCTCTTAACTGGACTCATGTCTTCATCACCTATTTCATCATCAAAGAGTGCCTGAGGCTTCTGGTCCTCTATTGCTTTCAACCACTCACGAACATTTGAAGCTTGACACAATTTCTGATTCACATGCTGTCAATCTTCTGAATCAGATGGAGCGCCACACTTCCGTACCTTGACATCCAGAGTCTGACCCCAGTGGCCCCTCAGGTCCCACCAATGGTTGGTATTCATTTTGGATGACAATTGAATAGCCAGGGGTATATAAAAATAAGGGAATTCGGTGGAATCTGTAATGGGAGATGGTGATGTTCTGATGATTGCTTAACATCCATCGCCGGCGTCAGAGACATCAGATGATGAACCGTGAGATACCGGGAGAAAAAGGGGGGAGTTATTTGCCTGATTACCTCCAGGATTGGCTGGGCCGTGGTCAGGTCTCACTTCCTTTCGCGAGGCTTGAATGACAGTACGTGCCCCTGCTTGCTGTGCCCCATTGGCGATAGCATTTTCAGGAAGATAGTTGTGCCTTCTGAAGGGCGGAGTGGCTACCCTGTTCGCAGTATCTCGGCGATGACAATAGACCAACAGATCCAATGGATCCTGGAGAACGAGATTCGACAGCAGCCAGTCTCTTACGTCATCATCATTCTCGATGAAGAGGTAATTTATAAAAGATATCGAGAATCCGGGATGCAGATCCCGCTCTTTGCCGCCTTTACCAGTCGCGCCACGTAGGTAGCGAATCGCGTTTTGTGGCACCGTTCTCGAAATAATCGCTCACAGTCCGCGTATGCCATAACCATCTAACTCAGCAAAACCTACCCCATTGATATGAAAATTGCGCCAATGGGGAAGGCCATAATTCAGTTGTGGTGCGTCGATATTTATCAGCAAAAAAAGATTTTCTCCAGGTGGACAGAGCCCACTTCTGGACGAATAGCGTCCGCTCTGGGCGTCCTGTCCTCCCGGATCTCCCATGGCTTCTTTGTCTTTTATCTCTTGCGTCTGGTTCATCCGAACTTCCTACTTTCCCTCGACAGCGTCCGACGCGCTTGTTGAGGCCGCACCCCCTCCTACCTCCCCCTTGTATCCGCCCCGTTATCCGCTCGTCAACTGGCCTCATGTGTACTCCTTGCAGTTGTGGGCGTCCGGCCACCGTCTCTCCTACCCTCCCACCACTGGCTGCCTAGATCTCTCCGCTTCTATCCGCTTGCGTCTGCTGTCATCCTATGTCTCTTTTTTCTTAGTCTGCACTCTACTGTCTCTTGCATAATTGCCTTACTGTTCACAAGACGGCGGTGTTTCCACAATGCCTAGCCCCTACTTTGGTTGGCTTTCCTCCCCATAGGAGAGCATAGTTTCCCATTAATGATCAGGAGATTTCAGGCGGCTGAGTTGAATTCAGACACTTTCAACGGGAATCTCTCCCTTAAGTCGCTGGCTTCAACTTGGCCGCCTATTCAATTCAACATATTTAAAACATTCGCTTAAACGCTCACGGATCATGTAGTACTCCTGTTGCCAAGTGGAAGTCGGACACACAATGGGCACTCCCACCATTGGTATACGGCTTCAACTTGACTGTATATTCATATGGAACAATTCACCCTATTTTAACATGTCCTTCAATGCCCACCTGTAACGCGGATACTCTGTAGAAAGGCGGATCCTAAGAATCTGACCACACCGAAGACTCAAAGTAGAAGTAAGGATCAAAATAAAGATAATGACAATTCAAAGTAGAATCGCGCGGTAAAACTTAAAATCGTTAAGCCTGAAAGCTTGAGTCAATAAGCTCTCGCGAGGATCTTTGGTTATCAGAATAGGGTGTCTCTCGCTTTAGTTATGCAGAATAATGTAAAGCCAGAGGACACCGGTTAACCATTCTGATATTTCGTGAGCACCCTTCTCACCGCAGGGTTGTCCAACTCACCTGCTTAAAGTTGGCTAACACTCGGAGGCAGTTGGACCCCTCAGATAATAACTATCTCCACATAGAGGAAGTTCTCTTGGTGATGTGTTTCCAGCGACATCTGCATCAGCGAAAACTCTTTCCTATCGGTAGCATGTCAGTGGTCGACCGACATGCCTACAGTAGAGATAATATCCATTGGGGCTCACTGGCCCACCAGTGGTTTCGTCTATACAAGCTATGCAGTCCATCAGCAAATGTACTTGGCTATCCTAGGCTTGTAAACCTGACTGCATGCCCCGGCGATAAGAAATCTCCTGCTGCTTGACTGCATGGGCGCTAGGCATAGCCAACTATAGGCGACCCTCTTAAATCATGACAAGACTCACACCTCTAGAGTCCACTAATAACCTATGGTAATGCTACAGTTCACTGGGTAGCCTGGGACTGGCATTGGGGTGGTTGTCCTGAAAGCCTTGCAGCTTTCCTGGTCAGCCCCAAGCCCTCTACTGTTAACCTGTTACGGGGTAGCTAACACGGTAGGATTCCAGGTTAACCAGGCGGGGAATATTCGAGGCAACGGATTGTAGGTCAGGAAGGCTCAAGAAGAATTTTGTCGATAAAGTAATAGAAGAATATTATAATAACTTATAATATTGTTAAGGTCTCTTCTCCGTTGCTTGATGATGTTCTCAACCATCGGGGAGAGCCCTACTATTTATACTAATGTTCACGCTACTTTGACTGCTCTAGTAAAGAAGTATCTTTCTAGAAATTCAGTTCGTCAGAACAAAGTGCGAACATTGTTTGACCCTGAATCTTGCCCAGCTTGACTCTGCGAATCTCCCGACTGCTATTTCTTCTGAGGGTGTCCTCACTCCACCAGTAGTCAGTCTGCAATCTCTTCGTCCTGATAGACTATAATGGAATATGCAGTCTAAATGCCTACATACCAATAGTATCATGAATATGGAGTGATCAAGTCTGATATTCATCTATCAGTGCATAATGCGTATGCATTAGTAAGAGTAGAGAACTGATTCTCTAATCATTGTTCCAATCAGTTAGTCATATCTTGAAATGTGAACTCTTTGTGGTTCCTGAGTAGTCTCCCGGATGCCTCCGGGAAGTCTCTACTCAGGAAGCTTGGGTTCGGATATATGCTCTCCCACATGGTGGCATATACCTCGCGCATAATTATGCAAGCTATTCCCGCTAGGGTAATATAACCATAGTACTACCCGGAGGTCAAAGTATGCCCGTAGGTGGTTCCCAAGTGGTATCCACGTGGCGCCCTACGCGGCGGTCACCCTCAAACCCCTTATATATCCTGCAAACAGCTTCTTGTCGGTTGGACGGCCACAACTCATACGGTGTGGTGGGACTGTTCCTATGGATCGCACCTTACTAGGAAGCCAACAACTACACAGCCGTACCGTGCTGTCGCGCCGTACCAACGCTGGGGCCGCAGGTGGGTGTTAAGAATGCCCCCTGACAGTTACAGGAGGTTCGGCCAACTCCTACTCCCTCAGTAGCCTGTTTCGTGTCATATGAAGGGGCCATATGACTATCTAACTGCTCCATCACTGTGGGATAGCTTTCCCCTAAGCCCGCAGCCCACTTTTTCGGTCTGGGTAGCGTAACTGGGGTACCCTATTAGGGTAACTGAGTCCGCAAGGTAGGGTAATCATGTTTCCAAGATAGGGTAACTTTACCCTTGCATCCCTTTATGGCCTTCAGGAGTGTGTGCAACCACATATAATGTTGCCCCGGAGACCTGTGCACTATTTACGATGTCTCCTTAACTTTACACAAACCTATCCTCTGAAGGTTACCCTCCCTAGTAGGGTAACTTTGGCCTACCTAGGTTACCCTGTCTAACCCTCTGTTACCAAGTTACTTTCTAGATACTTGTACCAACTCATGTCTACCAGTTTATACTATGTATACTGCTCTATTCTCAATCTGGTTACCACTTGGTATACAATATGGGCTTGAGTCCAGTCCGCTGTAGCTACCTATCTGCAGCGTGGTTACACCACTCCCCTCTTCTCTCGATCTGTCCTCAGCTCTTAGTGTTGTTATTTCTTTCCAAGCATAGGTTTATTAACAACCCTATGGTCTCTAGGTTTAGACAGATACCTGTCGTAGAACTTCCGCAAGGTCTGCATCGCAGTATCTTCTAACATCGCGACCGGTTCCCAAGAATTCTCTTCTAGTACATACCCTTCTCAAGTATCTAGGTATTGCACAAAACAGGGAGAAAGCTTTGACCTAGGATTTCCATACCACTGGCTGTGCACTACATCAGCAAAAAAAAAAGGATACACACGGACGCACCCAGTGCTCCCTGTGCGTCCGGCGGTCCAGGCGCATAGAACGTAAACTCGGGTTCTGGGTGTGCCGTCTTTTATTGGGTGCTTGTGGACAGGGGTCCATGCCGCCCAGACACACCAGACTCAACCAAGGACTCAGAAGGTACCCGACACAGAAAGGTTCTGCAGACGCGAAAAGGTTCTCCGGACGCAACCCGATAGGATAGAACATTAGTGGAAGTACTCAGGTGTAACTGGCTATCATCAGATACCTCCTAAGTCAACTACTCTACCTTCGAGGACT
>Ga0307513_10012761_pt1 | contig 10350 bp, 14 predicted proteins | sample 15_EM_MG_FD_202174 | JGI IMG/M metagenome (GOLD analysis project Ga0307513, IMG submission 202174) | Populus trichocarpa ectomycorrhiza microbial communities from riparian zone in the Pacific Northwest, United States - 15_EM | ecosystem: Host-associated > Plants > Roots > Unclassified | place...
GGAGTGCCGCCGAGTTAGTACCACGGTGGGGGACCACGCGGGAATCCTGGGTGCTGTGGTTTTTGGTCACCACTCGTCAGCCGGGCAGTTTTTTGTGATACATCCATTGCCGTTTGCTGCTCTCTCTGTACGTGGATGTGACCCAAAGCTGCAGCCGACAAATTATCCATAGCGATCGATGCATATGGATTCCATAACTAGAGTACAAGAGATTGGCCTTCTCGATAAATCCCCTTCATTCGTTCACCTTCTCGCAGGAGAGCGGTTGGCTATTCCAGGAATCAGCGAGAACAACTAAACGACTGGGGGCCCTTGTTCTGTTGTACTGAAATTGACCATCCTACTGTACACACACACAAAAGCCAACCACCACGTGCCAACGCTATGCACACCCCGTTACACGTGTAATCAGAACTGCGCACTGGGGGATTTGGTCTATCCTCTTGCTTGTGGCCTGACAGTCGCACCACTCTTCCTATAAAAGAATACAGAAGTTATTTCTTGATACCCCTTCACGGACAACGAATTTCTTCGTATATTGGGTAGGGTCTCCTGCTAAAGGACCCTTCCGATAGAGCCAGTATGCAACCTTCCCATTAGGTTTCCATCTTTCCTTCACTTTGTCGAAACCGATCGCGGTGAGGGTCCCGTCGAGTCGGTTAAAATCCAAGTAACGAGAGTTTTGAACACAAGGTAACGGGAGCTGTGAAATTTCAAGACGGGGAAACCAGTAGAGTGGCGACGCTGATAGAACTTACCACGAGAAAAAGCAGGCCGTCGGTCTTTAGAAACGTGTGCGCCAACCGCAGCATCTTACCTGCAGTCACTGAATCTTCAGAAGGGAGGAAATCCATGCCAGAGTCGGACTTCACCTCGATCTTTCGGTTGAGGGACGAAGTTTATGACCAAGCTGAGAGAGATGACGTCCCAACCGGAAGCATTGGTCGTTTCGTCGAAAAGGAGGAAGTCTCGCTCCTCGATTGAGGGGTGTCGGGAATGAAGATCAATAGGTTTCGCTTGAATCCACGGGATGCCCCCGTAGTTGTCTGGTTTCAAGGCGCCAACCTCCAATAATCTCTTAGACGTGAATTTCCAGCTGAACGGAAGGCAAGTATACATACCTTAGAGTGCCTTTATCTCCTTCCCCTGCCGGAAAATGGAGTTCGCGAAGCCAGGAAATAAGGAATTTGTGCGATCCTCCACCCCGTTCTTTTGACTGGCCCACCACAGACATTTCTTGATACTGCTCTAGACCACCTAGCGAATCCATTTCTTGTTCTATTTCCTCCAGTTCTCTGGAGATTTCAAAGGTTCTTGGTTTCGTCTCCAATCGCGCGCGCCGCTTCAACAGGACATGGAACTTGCGAATGGTCGAGCGCGTGGTGAGCGATTTTGGCATCGAGTTGTGTGTTGGAGTCGTGACCGGAACTCTACGTTTTTTGCTTCGTCCCATCGTGGTCGTGTTCAGGTGGCCATTGTTTACGCGTTCTTGTTGCCACAGGTTGCACCAGTATGCCACCGCGCAGGAGGGCAGAGAAGGCACCTTCCACCTCTCTTTCAAGAACTCCTTCAGAGCCCTCATCATGTCCTTCGTTGCCGGACATCATTGGTCATTTCGATGTCGATCCGGACATTCAGCCCAACACGAGATCACACCTGCGGCTCAAGGAGAAGTCGATATCTTGTTTAGTTGAGCCACGATAATACAACCTGAACCTGGGTGGGTATTGCTGATTGCACTCCTCCCTCCTCGAGCTGAGAACATGGACTTTCAGGGGACATGGTTTATGAGTGACGCGTCTGCAATCATGCGATCATTGACCTTACACAGGCAGAGGAACCGAAGATCGTTCTCTCGTCTCTCGAGCAATCAACCCTGGCTCTCGGATGAATATGGCCGTCTGAACCCGAATGAGTTTCTACCTAGAGCCCATAAGTGAACATTTGCGCAAAATGACATATGACGAGCTGCACCGGCGGCATTTTGCTTCGAAGGAGGAGGTCCCCGAGTTGTTTCTTCTCCCCGATTTCCTTCTGGCTACTTGACCCAGAAAAAATCCCAAGGTGACACCGTACGGCGAGACGCCGCCCCGACCCAGAAGATGTTCCACTGCTCGAGCAGCACTTTGGTCTCGCAAACCTGCCCATGGGAGAATATAACGTCGAGCTGTTAATGCAACAGTATTTTGCAGGTTCACCAGGCTGTTGGCTTATCATGTGGGTGGACATTGTTCCCTTCTCTTCGTTCCTGACTTCGCTTCAGAAACCCAGAAAACTACTGGCTTGATCCTTGGGGTGGCCTTCCCAAAGGGAGCGAGCCAATTGACTTTGCGATCGTTGCCAACACTATACGCCCAGTAGGGCCGCAGGAATTCTAGTTGGCTCAGAAGACGAAAATCTCCTGGTCCAACCCTGTTGTGCTAGTGGCCATGGAAGGACCCGAGCGGTGGCCAGAGTCTACTTCCCGTCGACCCAGGGCACCGGATCCATATTGGGACAAGGCCGATGAGGAACAACGCTTGCATCGAGCTTGCGTATGCCGTGCAACCTTCCCTAGAAGCACTTATTATTACCAATACGTTCAAGAGAAAAGAGCGACTAGACAAACCCGACGTTCTTCGTGGAGAACACCTCCAGCCTTGCCGAGGACACAATTGTCTTCTGGCTCCTATATAATTATTCCAAGCTCTATATCGTCGCTCATATGACAGCAGGGGTCGCACCACCATGGAAACGTGGGTCGAATATCGCGGCGTTGTCATTGACCCTCTCGATTTCCTTCATCTGCCGGATAGCGATACCGATGATCGATACTGTCTGGTTGAGAGGGCGAAAATGGGCCTCGCTCTGATGTGCATAGAGCGGCATGCTTTCCACCTCGCAGCTCATTATGAATGCGTCAGTCCGCCTCTGCGGCTCTCTCAGTATGCAGAAACTCACTTGAAAGACTTTTTCAGCGCCTGAGCTCGCCTGCCCGCGAACCGACAAGCACGAGCCGCTCCATTTATATCGGAAACGAAGACCACACGAACCCCTATGGAAGCACAGCATTCAATGATCAAATAGACTTTGAGGTCGAAGACCTTGAAGGTGATCAGATCGAAGAAGAACAGGCGACGGCCCTGGCGGACCCAGCCAAGACAGCGGCGATAGACGCAGAATGGCGTCGAAAGGTTAGGCGAAAGGTGAAGCGGCGAGTCAAGAATCGGATATGAAGGAATCTTAGGATGATGAAAGCGAATGTGGAGACCCGGGAGATCACCTGAGGACATCAGAGCTCGCCCTTGGGAGAGGTTCGGTGAATCTTGCAAACTTCGTATTACCTACCTTATTACCTATCCTCTGTTCAGTGGGAGAACCTGAGATGTACGCACTTCTTAGTTTTGAATAACCACTCCAGTACAAAAATTGTTATTATATACATTATTTTTGGTAGTATTTAGCGCCTATACCATTGGTTAGGACTCGTGCGAGTCAAAGGTGGCAGCTGGGCTCAAGCGCGATCTCGAAAACACGGCACGCGACTTGGACCCTTCCACGTCCGTCCATTTCCCTGTCTAACCTTCCTCCCTACCATGGCCCCCATTGAGCTTGATACTGTGCACTACAATGCACGAATAGCTATGATTTACGATGCATGGACGGTGAGTCGTTTGTAGGGAGAAAAAACGCGCCAATTCGCGTCAGCGTCAGCGGTACTTTCTACTCGAAGTGTAGGTCGTAGCCATGACGCCGAAGAACGCGTTCAAGGCGTGTTTGAATCCTACACGCGTGTTGAGAATGGTGGCAATGCTCGGCGCCCTGAGAGCTGCTTGGTCTCGTATCCTTCCTTCGAAGACGGTGCTCATATTTCTGTTGGTCAGACCGCAGCAGATTACGAGGAGTACAGTTCGCTGAGCAACCTTGACGCTTTGCTGCTTATTGCGGGAGACCATACCGAGGATGATGCACCTAAGAAAACCTCTGCGGTTCAGGTGAGATATTTGCAAGCGACCCCTTTGATGTCAAAACCGCTCATAGAATGTCGTTCTAGACATGGTTACTGGGCTATGAATTTCCTTCGACTTTCTTACTGTTGCAAAAGAACCGCATCACCTTCCTTTGCTCAAGTAGTAAAGGTGAGGACGTTGGCTTCCTGTCGTCCAGCAGGCATTGTTGACGCCTTGCAATGTAGCGAAAATCCTCGAACCGATCAAGAACTCGCACCCAAAAATACCGGTGGAAATCCTCGCTCTCCCGAAGGCCAAGGATGCACCTCCCGAGGCCATGAATGCCTTTATTGCATTACTCGGAAACGTTGTGAGTGTGCATCCGAGACGAGAGGGTATTCCCATTGATATTTAGCCAGGAACGGATTGGAACGTTGCCAAAAGAGGAGCAAGTTGGCAAGACCGTTACCCAATATAAGGCTGCACTTGCCAAGACTGGTCATAATTTCGAATCGGTCGACATTGCTACTGCGCTTGGGGCCGTAATGGCCATCAAAGACGATGATGAGTTGGTGGGTATTCTGGAGTGGTAACCAGACTTTTCCTGAATAGTGCTGCAGAAAACAATCCGAACCAGTGCCAATCTTTGCACCACTCTTATGCAGAACTACATCGTTCCACGCCTTGAAGTGATCCTGGATCAAGAGAAAGCTTTGAGTCACAGCTCCTTGGTTGCAATGGTTGAAGCCAGACTCGGTGCCGACGACAAGCCTCCAGACATGAAGGTTTGGAGCAAGGGTCGTGGCCTCGCCGATGTGCGTCCTCTGGTGTGACCGTGCCTCCCCTTCCCAACTGATCGCACTTCATAGGTCGATTTTGCGTCCGTTGAGTTCATCTATACTCCCGTCGTGCAATCGCAAAATTCTGGTTTCACTCTTCGGCTTGGTACCGAACCCGCCTCCACCAACATCGCCTTGAAAGGAGTTCTACTGTCCTCGGTCGGGCTCAAGTATAAGAGCTACTGCGCGAATATTGCACGAACGTATATCGTCGATCCTACTCCCCAGCAGGAGGAAATTTACACTCTCTTGACCGAAATCCAGACAGAGGTTTTGGCGAAGATGAAGGAAGGTGCTGTCGCTAAGGATCTCTATGCGCACGCCCTTAACATGGTCAAGGAGAAGAAGCCAGACTATGAATCCCATTTCGTCAAGAATATCGGACATGCGGTACGTGTGGTGGCGATATTGCAAAGGGATTGGCCTGAGAACCATTGCAGATGGGTCTGGAGTTCAAGGAACCCGCGTATACCCTGAGCGCAAAGAATTTGCGAGTCATTCGCAAGGATATGATATTCAACCTCTTCTTGGGCTTCTCTGACCTCACTGGAGGTGCCGATGGAAAGTGCGCAGTTACCGCGGTTATGACATTCGATGGATAGCTGACAGTTTGATAGACCATATGCAATCCAACTCGCGGATACCGTCAAGGTTGGCGTAGATCGTGGCATCTGTTTAACTGATGCTGCCCGTGTGACCAAGGAGGTCATGTTCTTCTTCACTGATGTTAGTCATATCCAATACGATCGAGTGCGGGACACTGATGAGATTCTTTAGGACAAGGAGGAAGAGAAGCCTAAGCAACGACCCGACAAGAAGCCCGTAGCGAAGAATGGCAGTATGGCACCAGCAGAGAGCAAAGTTGTTGGTGGCAAGGCGTTACGACAGAAGACTCGCGGGGCCCAGTCCCAACAGGATGCTCGGACCACTCAGGCAAAGATCGTCGCTCATCAAAAGGAGCTGCATGCAAAACGTCAAGCCGATGGTCTTGCTCGATATGAGGCTGGTGGGGGTGCCGGAGCCGGACAAGAGGGCAAAGGCTGGAAGCGCTTTGTCAGTTACAAAGGCGAGGCTGGTTTACCCGAAGAGGTTAAGGACGCTAGGGTACGTGGTTTATGCGGGAAAATCACGGCTCGATGTTTATCACCTTTGATTAGATATACGTCGACAAGCGTAATCTCAGCGTTATTCTACCCATCCAAGGTTTCGCGGTCCCGTTCCACATCAATACCATTAAGAACGCCAACAAAAACGAGGAAGGAGAATACACCTATTTGCGTATCAATTTCCAGACGCCTGGCCAGTTGACCGGGAAAAAGGAGGACACTGTAAGCATTCTCATAAAAACTTCTATATAGGGACTTACCTTTTCCTAGCCTTTCGAGAATCCCGATGCAACGTTCGTCCGCTCGGTCACCTACCGATCTCTTGACCGGCATAGGTTTGATCAGCTCGCGCAGGAGATCCAGGCGTTGAAAAAAGAGGTCAATAAGAAGGAGCAACAGAAGAAAGAGATGGCTGACGTCGTCGAGCAAGACAAGCTAATTGAGATCAAAGGTTTGCTTGCTGTCTTCCAAGTGTTTCCATTAAGACTGATATTGAATGCATTCAGGCCGACGTCCGTACAGGCTCACCGATGTGTTTCCTCGCCCTGCGCTTGATGGGAAGCGTCTGCCCGGAGACGTCGAGATCCATCAAAATGGTGTCCGCTATACGTCAATGAGTAACCAGAGGATTGATGTGCTCTTTTCCAACGTCAAGCATCTCTTCTTCCAACCCTGTGATAACGAGCTAGTCGTGCTCATTCACTTCCATCTCAAGTCACCGGTAATGATTGGCAAGAAGAAGACCAAAGACATTCAGTTCTTCCGCGAAGCCACGGATATGCAGTTCGACGAAACTGGTAATCGCAAGCGCAAATTCCGATATGGTGACGAAGACGAGATTGAAATGGAACAGGCCGAAAAAGCGAGACGATCTAAGATGAACAAAGAGTTCAAGGCGTTCGCTGAGAAGATATCTGACGCTGCCTCAACCTCGGTGCGTATCAAGTGTTCGGTGGTCCATCAATCGCTTCTTAACTTGAACTACAGAATGGCGAGCCTCTTGAGGTGGATATTCCATATTCCGAATTGGCGTTTGAGGGTGTTCCACATCGCACGAACGTCCGACTCGCCCCGACCATGGATTGTCTGGTGCACCTCACTGAACCGCCCTTCACCGTTGTCACCCTTTCGGAGATTGAAGTCGCCTCCCTAGAACGTGTGCAGTTCGGTCTCAAGCAATTCGACTTGGTCTTTGTTTTTACCGACTTCACTCGACCGCCTTTGCAAGTCAACTCCATCCCAAGTTTACAGCTTGACAGTGTCAAGGAATGGCTCAAGTGCGAGGCTCTACTTTACATAGTTGATGTTGATATTGACCAGTTCATAGCGATGTCGACGTTCCTTTGAGCGAGAGCCGAGTCAACTACAACTGGGGTCCGATTATGAAGACGATCAACGAAGATCCATATCGCTTCTTTGCCGACGGTGGTTGGAGCTTCTTGGCTGGACCTGGCGAACCTAGTGACCAAGAGACCGAGGAGTCGGAAGTAGACTCTGAGTATTCCGAGGAGGGTTCGGCGTCCGAGAGTGAGCCAAGTGAAAGCGACTTCAGCGGAAGCAACGTCAGCGAGGAGGACTCCGATATGGGATCTGACGACGATGACGGCGAAGATTGGGATGAAATGGAGCGGAAAGCTGCCAAATGTGAGAAGTTTTCTCTTTCTCTGCTTACATATGTTGATTTCCTTCACCTTTTAGCCGACAAGAAGAAGCTGGAGAACGGTAAAGGCCCCCGATCAGACGACGATGATCCGCCTCGGAAGAAGAAGCCTGCGCAGAAGAACCGCAAGACATCTCGCAGCAAGGGTAAACGGCGATTATCGTGAGGGCCCGCTACGACGGCATAATCTCGAGGGTATCGTCTTCTCCTGTAATCTTTTTCAATTCATTGCAATCTCTTTGAAAATATGACTGCCTTGATAAGCATGCATGGATGTTTGCGTATTAACCAAGTTAAATGACGATAGAGTCTCGATACGATACAAAACTCTAGAAACCTCGAGCGACGAGCCACTTCACGACCTGTGTCTTCCATCGCCCACCAATTAAGGAGATACTTGTGCTGTTTTTTATTACGAAACGCTTCCGTAGTCGTTCCAGTTCCTTCTTGCTGGTTTCTGGTGGTAGAAGCGATTCGAGCAAGTCGTCTTTGAGTTTCTACAATGACGGCCCCAGTCAGTCGCGGAAAAGCAATGAAAATGAAAGGAGTATGGCCAATGGTCCAAAGTTGGCAAGGAGTATAGTGAGTAGTGACCTACATGAACATTGCCCTCGATTCTTTGAATATGAACGACGTCCAAATACCCGTTCCCTTTGGCGTCTGTGTACACCGGGAGATTTCCATTCTTCGTCCTCCGGACAAAATATGGGTAGCGCACCGAGAGTTGAGGTTTTGGTTCGCCATGTCCCTTGAATGGTTGAGGCGTATTGGTAGAGGTGACTGGCGACTTGGACGAGTTTACCGGGTGAACTGCAGCCGTTCCAGTAGGAGCTGCGCGTGTTGTCAACGCCCGTGAGGGCCGTAGCAGACAGCGAAGCCCAGGGCGAATAATTTCTTGTGACGAAAACATACACCTCGCGCGTCTAGATAAGGAAGACAGCCTTAATTCGAAGTGCAAGGTCACACAAAATTTCTGAAGCGCGCTTACTTTGCGAAATACATGTCTTCTTTGAGAGCACTTAGTGGTGGTCGAAATAAAGATTCTTTGTTTCGCCTCCAAGTCGGTATTGGGATAAAGTATATAGGTAATAAACGTCCTACGTATTATGTAGGCTACAAAGGTTCACATCTTTCTATGAAACGCTCTAGACCAATCATGTTGCTCCGCCAGTCGCGATTCTTCGCTTCGCGTCCTGGATCACCTCGTCCAATCGCTTGTTGAACCTCTCCGGGTGCTGGCTTATGATCCCATGGCCCGAGCGTGTCCACTGCTCGAACTCTGCCTCAGGCATATGCTTATGCAGCCAGATAGAATTGGACGGGTAAATGAGATTGTCCTCATCTCCTGTCAAGATCCATATTTTTGGGATGGTCTCAGCGATCTTTCGCAGCTTCCCCGGTGTACAATGGTGGGTAGCGGCTGCGGCCATTTGAGAGAGTGAACCTATCAGCCCTTGGCGTCGCTGAACTGCGATACGCTTGAGATAGACCTAAAATTTGTCAGCAAGCACCGGAGAAAAGAGACAGGTCCAGTTATGTACCTTTCGCATTACTTCTCTGTTCGTTCGTCCTTTCGGATCGTTGGCCGCTTTTGCATTCAGCCATTCTGTTGGGAATGTCATGTCTAGGACCATTTGTACTTTCCTCTTGTCGTCGTTGGTGAACGTTATCCTGGTGGTTCAAATCAGAGGGCTATGGAAGGAGAGGGTCTGGATGCTTACCGAGTCAAGGTAGAGAGCCCTTTCCACTTTCAGCAAGTCAGGGATCAGCCATAAATCTATATTGACTGCTTACTGGAGTGAGACTCATAAATCCAATGCCTCCTGCTTTTGTCACAGCTAGAGTCAAGGATGCTATTTGCTGAGGGATCTTAATGGCCAACTCTGTAAGGCACTGGTGAGATTCCCGTAGTTCGCGAACTGAGAGCGCTCACCCTGAGCAATCATACCACCCAACGAGGCACCAACGACATGGAGCTCGCGCGGACCCGTCCACCCTACATACTCTAGCAGGACGACGACATCTTGAGCCATTCCTTCCGTCCTGTCGGGTCGTTAAGCGGTCTTCTCCCAAGTCTGGGACGTGGAACCAACGTGTAAGGTCCACGAGGGGAATCACTATATCCAACACCTCGGTTGTCAAAGACGAGGACGGAGTGTGTCTTTGCAAAGTATTCCACCTGATATAACCAAGCAAACGAGGTGGCGTTGAGCCTGGTTGGGGATCAACCGGTTATCCTCGAACCGGTTTGACGCTTAACGTACCCCATAATGAGAACGACCTTATCTGGTCCCGTCCCATGTTGCTCTATCGTAGAACGTATTAGTACCCTCGGGGTGTCTACAACACGTGCAATACGAGCTACTCACCAAAATAAAGTGAATGACTTTCCACTGGGCTCTCTTGCTTGCGTAGACTTGTCACTGGGCATAGACCTTTCCTGACACATGTACTTGGGCTGAACAGAGTTGGTAGGTTGGTAGCCGATGCGTCCTCCATTGGACGGAATGGTAGAAACCAAGTCGAAATGAGGCTGGGCCGATAAAACAAGCCAGCGACTTATAACTTGTCACATGGCTTACTGTGTATCTTGAATTACACCTCCTTTCTGGTGACAGCCCCAGCCTCGAGAGCCCTTTTCCCCCAACCTCGAGAACCATGGCTCAGTACTTGACTCAGACTACTAGAAATTTTAGTAGTTTTCAAATTGAACTCGTTGTACCGATAAGTTTGATTCTTAGGTTGTCCGAGGTCGGAGTCGCCGGCTTTGTCACACCATGAGAGCTTGTACGTGTCCAGTCTTCCATTCATTTAGC
>Ga0307513_10012762_pt1 | contig 10348 bp, 5 predicted proteins | sample 15_EM_MG_FD_202174 | JGI IMG/M metagenome (GOLD analysis project Ga0307513, IMG submission 202174) | Populus trichocarpa ectomycorrhiza microbial communities from riparian zone in the Pacific Northwest, United States - 15_EM | ecosystem: Host-associated > Plants > Roots > Unclassified | place...
AAGCCCATCTCAAGGATCGCGCGGCGGATGCGCCCCACATCTTCGCCGAGCGCGGTGCGCGTGAAGGCCGAGCCGGGGGCGAGACGCAACTCGGGGCGCACCCTCGACGCGTCGAAACCGTTGATGTTGATATTGAAAGCCTCGACGCGCGCCTGCTCGCCGGGGTTGACCGTGTAGGCGATAATCGCGCCCGTGCCCGCCGTGTCGAGCGTCCGCGTGAACGTCACGTCGGCGCGGAAGAAGCCCCGGTCGCGCAGGTAAACTTGGATGGCGTCCGCCCCGGCGCGCAACGCCTGTTCGGAGACGCGCGCGCCGGGGTCGAGCAGGTTGAGACGCGCGCGCAACTCGTCGGCGGTGACGGGCGCATCCGGCGGCACGCTTACGAGATCGAGCCTCACGTCGGTAACACGCACCTGCGGTCTGACGACGAAGCGCAAGGCCACCGGCACGCCTTCGCCGCCCAAGCCCGGCGCGACCCGCGTCTCCGTCGCCTCTACGCGCGCGTTCTCCACGCGTCCCGAATCGAACAACGCCTGCAAAGACTCGCGCACGCGCACGGCTGAGAAGGGCGTGTTCGGGGCAATCGTCAACAGGCGGCGCAACTCGCCCTCGCCCGTCGGGTTGCGCGCCGCGCCCTCGTACACCACTTCCACCGACGCGACCGTCCGCCCCTCGTAACGGCTCAGATCGTTCACGCCCTCGACAAACACAGGCGCACCACTCACCCGCCCGCCACACGCGACGAGCAGAAGAAAGACGAGGATGAAATAACGAGGTAGCACGTTTGGCACTCAGTTATCAGCGGTCAGCTATCAGTTCGGCCAAAAGCTGTAAGCTGATGGCCGACGGCTGATAGCTCCCGGTTAAAATCTCTTCCTGAATCGAATCTCAAAACTAAAATTATCGCGCGACGAACGGAGCGAACTGGTCGCGCCCTGCTCGTACTGCGCGATGAACGAGAGACGGTCGGAGACGCGGTATTCGAGCGCGAGCACCTGGTTCTGATCCGTCGTCACGTTGGTCGAATACGTGAGACTCAGGTTGCGGTTGATCTGACGCCCGACGGTGAGCCGCGCCGTCGGACTCGCGCCGCCGCGACCGGCGATCAGCGGATCGATCTCGAAGCGGTTCAGGCCGAACAATTTGTCCGTCGCTTTCTGCACGGGGTTGTTGATGAGCGTGTCGGTGAGCAAACTCGTCGCCGTGCCGAAGCCGGTCTGCGCGAGCGTCGCGCCGCCTTCCTCGCTGCGGTTCAGGTCGCCGGTCGTGATCAGCGCGACCACGTCCGACTGCGGAAGCGCGGGGTCGCTCCTGACGATGGCGTTGGGCGAAGAGAGCGGACCGGTCAAGCTCACGATGACGCGGTAGCCTTTGATCTCGGCCTCGGCCTGAATGCTCAAGATCGGGTCGGCGTTCAGGCGCGCGGGCAGATCGATGTAGGCGCGCGTCAATTCGTAACGGTCGTTGCGGAAGTTGAGCGTGCCGCGCGAAACCGTGATGCGACCGCCGATGATTGGTTCTTCGACCGAGCCGCGCACCTGCAAGTTGACCGAGCCGACGATGTCGGCCAGATTGTTCCTGACGACGAGCGCGTCGCGCCCTTCGACGCGGAGGTCGAGCCGGAGGTTTGCGCCGAAACCGCCGCCTCCGCCGTCGCCGCCGCCCTCGCTGATGGTGGCCTCGCGGCGGCGGTTGATGAAGTCCGCGAGTTCGATGTCTTCCGTGTACTCGGCGCGGCGCAAATTCACGACGCCGGAGAGCGAGAGCAACTGCGCCTGCACCCTGCCTTGCAGGATGAGATTGGCGTCGGCAGTGGCGCGGATGTCCTGCGGCAGCGGCACGGTGACGTTCTCGGCGCGCACGTTGAGACGGAAATCCGTGGGCGAGAAACCGGCCAACAGCGCGCCGCCGGTGACGCCGACGCGCCCGCCGCCGAGCGTGCCCGTCAGCGAGTCGATCTGCGCGCGGTCGGCGGTGAAGCGGACGCTCCCGTTGACGTTCTGCATGGTGAGACGTTCGTCCGTCAGGAGCGTCGAGAAGGACGCGCCCGCGACCGAAGCCGTGCCCGTGAGGCGCGGGTCTTCAAACGTCCCGGCGACGTGAACCTCAAGATGCGACGTGCCCGCGAAGAAGATGTCGGGCGAGACGCCGTTCAAGACGCGCAGGTTGAGGTCGCCAATGATGCTGAAATTCTGGCGACCGCCCGCGCCGAGCGCAGCCGAACCGCCGAAGACGACGTTCGTTCCCGGTCCCGTAAACTGCGTCTTGTCGAAGACGATCTCGTTGGGCGAAAAGCGCACGATGAGCGGGTCGGCGGCGGCGAGTTGCACATCGGCGATCTGCAAGACCAACTGCGAGAACTGCGCCGTGCCGCGCAGCGCGTTGAAGGAGAGGGCGCGCTCGCCCTCCGCGTTTTCGCCGTACAGTTCGCCCGACGCGCTGAGCGTGCCCGTCGCGCGTCCCGTCACGCGCACGTTCGAGTTCGGCAGCAGCGTGGCGAAGAGTTGGGTCAGGTCCTGATTCGTGAGCGTGGTGTCAACGGTCGTGGTCAAGCCATCGCTGGCGAGGTCAACCGTGGCGTTGACGACCTGCGGCTGACCGAGGATGCCAGTCGTGAGTTGCAGGTTGAACTTCCGGTTCTCGGTGCGACCGACAAGGGCGAGCGTGCCCGCGCTCTGCCCGTTGATCAACACGTCGCGCCCCTGCCCGTCGATCTGCACGTTGAACGTGCGCGGGTCGTTCAAGTTCCCTCTGGCCGTGGCGGTGAATTCGGCTGTGCCGGAAATTTGCGGCGACGCGCCGCCCGCGAGTCCGGCCAGTGCGCCGAGGTTCACGCCCGTCCCTTGAGCTTGCACGTCGAACACCTGCGTCTCGGTGTCAATCGTGCCTTTGGCCGTGACGCGCCCGGCGCGGAAACGCGCGTCGAGGTTTTCGAGCGTGACGGTCGTGCCGCTGAAAGTCGCGCGGGCGGCGATCTCGTCGAAGGGTTCGCCGTTGATGCTGCCGGGACCGGAGCGTATGTCCGCGCTGCCGCTCAGGGCTGCGGGGATGCCGCGCACGCTGACGCGCCCGGAAGTGGGGCCGACGGTGGCGAGTTGCGAACTGAAACTCGTCCGCCGGGAAGTCGGCAACGCCGCGATCAGGCTGCCGATGTCGATGCGTTCGAGCGTCGCTTCGAGCGTGCCGTTGTTCGAGTTGTCGAGCGGGTAGACGAGGGCAAACTGCGCGTTGCCGCCGTCGCGCTGCGTCAAGCGACCATCGGGCACACGCACCTCCGACGGCGTCGATTCGACGGAAGCGGTGAGCGCGCCGAGTTCACGATTGTTGACGAGAAGCGAGGCGAGCGAGACGCGGCCATTGACGAGCGGCGCATCGATCTGGCCGCGAATCGTGCCCGCGAAATCGAGCCGACCGGCGAGGCCGACGCCGGATTCCGTCAGGCTCTCTTCGAGCGTGGGGATCAGGTTGGAAGCGACGAGCACGCGCTGGAGTTCCGCCGCGTCGGAGGAGGCGAGGTTGACGTTGAGGTTCGAGTCGCCGTTGAAGGAGAAGTCTCCGGTCGCCGTCAACTCGCTCGCGCCCGTGCGCAGGTTCGCGCGGTCGAGCCTGAACTGCCCGCGCTCGGCGCGCACGGCAAGTTCGCCCGCGAGCGGCGTGCGCCCGTTCGCGTCGTTGCCCGTCTCGCCCGCAAACTGCGCGTTGAGCGTGCCGCTCGCGGCCTCGAAGTTAGTTCCCGGCATCGTGAGATCGACCGTGCCCGTCGCCGCGCCCGCGATGGGCACGGCGCGTCCGGTCAGAACCGCGAGCAGACCGCCCACGTCCAGCCCCTCGAACGCGGCGTTGACGCGCGAAGTGCCGCCGCGCGCCGTGCTGATCCGCGCGTTGCCGTTCGCGCGCCCGTTCAGGGCTTCGGCGGTGAAGTTGTTGAGTTGAATTTCGCTGTTCGTCGCCACCACCGAGCTGCGCGCTGCGCCGAGCGCGATGTCGCCGAGCACGCCGCCGCCGAGACTCAAATCCGCGCTCGCCCGATAACTGCCGGAAGGCTCAAGCACGAAGACGGGGCGCGCGAGTCGCACGTTCTCCGCGCGCCCGTTCGTCACGCCGGTCCGCGCGTCGCCGGTCTTGAACGCGACCGTGCCGACGTTGATGTCGCCGGAAGACCCCTGCACGCGCCCGTTGTCTTGAATGGAGAGCCGCACGCCAGCGATGTTGATTTGGCCGAGCGTCGCGCCCGCCGCCGTGCCGCCGCGCACGACGACGCTGCGCGCGAGAACGTTCGTCACACCGTTCTGCCCCGTCGCCGTGATGCCGTTCGCCGTGACGCCGTTGACCCGCGCGCCGTTCGCCACGAGCGCGCCCGCGTTCACGGTCGCCGCCGAGCCGGTGAACTCTGTGCCGTCTTCCGTCGCGTTGAAACGCACGTCCGAGGCTTGCGCGCCCGCGACGGTCACGTCGGGTGTTTTGATGTTGCCCGCAGAGACGCGCGGCAAGTTTCCGTTGATGCGACCGTCGCGGTATTCGGCGGCGGCGTCGCTCAGGATGAGGTTGGCGATTGAGGTCGCGCCGGAGCGTGCGGCGGCGGCGCGGAGTTCGCCGAGGAAACGGAAGTCGCTGCCCGTGCCCATCACGCCGCCGCGAATCTGGATGAGGTTCAGAGTGAAATTGCCCGCCGTGAGCATCTCTGCGACGGCGCGGCCTTGCGCCTCGTAGTTCTCCACGCCCTGCGCCGTGCCGCGCGCGCTCGCGTTCAAGCCCTTCAGGCGAATGTTCCCGGCGGCGAGCGCGTCGGATTGCACCTGACCGTCAATCTGAAACTTGTCGCCCTTGCCCGACACCGTGCCCTCGAACTTGCCCGCGCCGCGCAAAGGGGTCGCCGTCTGCAAAGTGTTCGAGATTTGCGTGAGGTCGACGGTGGAGGCGATCTTCATCTGGTAACGGAGATTGCGCCAATCGTCCATCGTGCCTTCGAGGCGCGCTTCGGCGACGGGCGAGCGCAGGGTCAACTCCTGAATCTCGGCGCGCGTCTGGTTGATGCGCGCGCGGGCTTCGATGTCGATCTTGTCGATGGGCTTGCCGTCGTAGGTGAAAGTGGAATCGGAGAGCGCGACCCAGACGCGGTTCATGCGGCTCTCGGCGGGCGCGTTCGGGTCGTCCGGTTCGACGGTGGCGCGCAGGTTTCGCGCCTCGCCCGCGATCTCGTGCCGCTCGTCGCCGTAGTGAACGACGCCGTTCCTGAGTTCGATGCGCGCGGTGGAATAAGAGAAGGTGATGCGCTGATTTTCGGCGGGCGGCGGGAGCGTGATGTTGCGAAAGTTCGAGCGCCCCTGTTCGTCAAACTTCACCCACGCTTCGAGTCCTTCGATCTGCAAGGATTCGAGATTGATGTTGCGCCGCAGGTTGAGCGCGTAGAGGTCTTCGATGCGGACGGTGGCGAGAACGCGTTCGACGTGGCCGAGTTTCTCGCCCGTCGTCTGGTCGTAGAGGTCCAGCCCCTGCATCTCGACCGTGCGCGGCCCAAACTTGGTGTGAAACTCCCTGATCTCCGCGCGGATGTTGTACTCGCGAAGCGTCGAGACGATCTGCTGCGCGATCAGGTTATCGACGCGACCCGTGCGATAGAGAAGAAACGCGAGGACGACGATCAACACGACGAGCGCGACGATTGCCACCGCCGTGATCGTGGCGTTGCGCCGGTTGACGTAGCGTCGCCAACGGCGACGCTCGGCGGGCGTGGACGGCTCGCCGCCGCCCGCGCCGCCGGACGCGGATGCGTCGTCCGCTGCAACGCGTTCGTCGCTTGGCGGCGGCGGAGGCGCAGTAGGCTCGTCTGTCTCAGGTGATGACCCGGTGGAACGTTCGTCCCTGTCGTCAACAGGCATAGCTTTAACGATGAAGTGTGAACGCGGAACGATGAAACAGGCTGTTGGGAGATGCCCGCCGGACGTTGTTCAACCCTCTCCTTGATAACTGGCGCGTGAATTACTAAACAACGGACGACCGAACGCGGACGGCGAACGAGCTTCCATTCATCGTTCTGCGTTCAATATTTCTTTCGCCGGCGAACCGAGCGGTACGTGGCCGACAACTTCCAGCTCGAAGCCTTCGAGCGCGGTCACTTTGGGGGGATGGTTCGTCAGGAGCATGATGTGGCGCAGACCCAACTCGTGCAGGATTTGCGCGCCGACTCCGTAATCGCGGTTTGCGCCGTAGCCGGTTTCGATGCTCGCATCCTCGAAGCTGAGTTGGCGTTCGTGCATCAGGGCGTAGGTGCGTAGTTGGTGCATGAGGTCGAGGCCGTGCTGGTGCTGTTTCAAATAGAGCACGACGCCGCGCCCTGCGGCGGCGATCTTCTCTAACGCCGTGTGCAACTGGAAATTCGTATCGTCCATGAGCGAGCCGAACACGTCGCCCGTGATGTTCGCCGTGTGGACGCGCACCAGCACCGGCTCCTCCGTCTCAACTTCGCCCATCACCATCGCGAGATGCACTTCCGAGTTCATCACGTTCTCGAAGGCGACGGCGCGGAAGCGACCGTAGACGGTCTTGATCTCGGCCTCGGCGGCGCGGCGCACGAGCGTCTCCTTGCGCATGCGGTAGCGCACGAGGTCGGCCACGGAGATGATCTTCAAGTTATGCTCGCGGGCGAACTCGCGCAGTTCGGGCAGACGCGCCATCGTCCCGTCGGCGTTCATGATCTCGCAGATGACGCCCGCCGGGTACAGACCGGCGATGCGCGCCAGGTCAACGCTCGCCTCCGTCTGGCCGGGACGCACGAGCACGCCGCCCTTGCGTGCGCGCAGCGGGAAGATGTGGCCGGGGCGGGCGAGGTCTGACGGTTTGGTCTGCGGATCGACGGCGGTCAGGATGGTCGTCGCGCGGTCGGCGGCGGAGATGCCGGTGGTGACGCCCCGTCTGGCTTCGATGGAGACGGTGAAAGCAGTGCCGAGGAAAGAGGTGTTGTCGGCAACCTGCATCGTGAGGTGCAGTTCGTCGCAGCGTTCCTCTGTGAGCGGCATGCAGATGAGGCCGCGCGCGTGCGTCGCCATGAAGTTGATGATCTCCGGCGTCACACACTGGGCGGCGCAGACGAGGTCGCCCTCGTTCTCGCGATCCTCGTCGTCCACGATGATGACCATGCGGCCATCGCGTATGTCGGCGGCGGCGGCTTCAATGGAGGAAAAAGGCATCGAAAGTCCTATCCGGCAAATGAATTATCGGGGGGAGCGTTTTACCGTCGGTTATGTTACCCGAAAGCCATCATTTTTGCGACTCACAATTTTACTGCAAGCCTGATGCCCCGCGAGAATCTTTGGAAAAGGGAGACGACCGCCGCAGGCGCGAGCCAGGAGACGCCGCGAGGCCGCGTCACTTGATAGAAAATTCCGGCGGCTTTCCGTGCGCGCCGCGAACGTGAGGGACGGGAAGCTCATGCGCTTCGAGTTATTTGTAACCGAGTTCGGCCAGCTTCTCTAAAGTCAGTCCCGGCGTTTGCGGCGTGCCGCTCTGCCGCGCGCCGACCGTGAGGATGCGCTCGACGTATTTGGCGATGATGTCGGCCTCAAGGTTGACGGCATCACCGGAGCGCAAGTGCGAGAGGTTCGTCACCGTCCACGTCTTCGGGATGATGGCGATCTCGAAATAGTCGTCCGCGAGCGCGGCCACCGTCAGGCTGATGCCCTCGACCGTGACCGACCCTTTGAAGACCAGATAGCGCGCGAGTTCCGGCGGGTAGGCGATGCGCACCGTCCAAGAGCCGCCGTGCTCATCCGCCGAGAGGAAACGCCCGCGCCCGTCAACGTGTCCCTGCACGATGTGGCCGCCGAGGCGTGTCTCAGGCGTCACCGCGCGCTCAAGGTTGACGACCGACCCGGCGCGCAAACTGCCGAGCGTCGAACGCTGCAAAGTCTCGCGCGACCCGTCCGCCGCGAAACTGTCGCGCCCCACTTCGAGCGCGGTCAGGCACACGCCGTTGACCGCGATGGAGTCGCCCTCGCGCGTCCCTTCAATCACCGTGCGCGCCTCGACCGTCATGCGCACGCCCTCGCCGCGCCGCTCCACACCGCGCACGCGCCCCAACTCTTCGATGATGCCTGTGAACATAAGAAACCGTCCTGACCTTTACGCCCCGCTCCCTTTAACTGGCCGCCGCTCGCGGACGACTTCGAGCATACGCGCGAAGACCTGTTCGACGTTGAGTTCGGTGGTGTCTATGACGACGGCGTCTTCGGCGATGCGCAGGGGCGAGTCGGCGCGCGTGGAGTCGCGTTCGTCTCGCGTGTTGATGTCGGCGAGAGTGTCCTGAAAAGTCAGGTCGGGTTCTTTGCCGTGGTCTTCGTCGAAACGACGCTTGGCGCGTTCTTCGGGAACGGCGGTGAGAAAGAATTTCACGTCCGCATCGGGGAAGACGACCGTGCCGATGTCGCGCCCGTCGAGGACGACGCCGCCGCCCCGCGCGCCCATCTCGCGCTGGCGGCGCACGAGGTCGCGGCGCACCGCCGGGATCGCGGAGATGACGGAAGAGAGACGCGTGATCTGCTCGGTGCGAATCTCTGCGGACACGTCGCGCCCTTCGAGCAGGACGCGCAGGCTATCAGGGTCGCCCGCGAGTTCGATGCGCGCCCGCGCGGCGACTCGCGCCACTTCGTCCGCGTCCGTAGCGTTCACGCCCGCGCCGACCACGGCGAGCGCGGCGGCGCGGTACATCGCCCCCGTGTCCACGTAGAGCAACCCGAGTTCGCGCGCGAGCCTGCGCCCGAGCGTTGACTTGCCCGCACCCGAAGGGCCGTCGATGGCGATGATCAAAGGGGTCATAGATTAAAGAGGTTTCAGGTTTCAGGTTTCAAGTTTCAAGTTAAAGACAAAGAACCGAAGGACCTCTTCCCTCAGTCCTGAAACCTGAAACTTGAAACTTATCCTTCGAGCAGCACGTCGCGCAGGGCTTTGACGGCGGCGTCTATGTCGGCGGTTGACACGTCGTAGTGCGTGACCATGCGGATGGACGAGCCGAAGCCGGAGGCGAGAACGCCGTGCGTGTGCAGGCGCGCGCAGATGTCGTCGGCGGCGCGCTCCGTGCCCGCGATGTCGAAGATGACGATGTTGGTGACGACGCGTTCGGGGTCGATCTTCACGCCCGGTAGTTCGGCGACGCCTTCGGCCAATCGGCGCGCGTTCGCGTGATCCGTGTGCAGAACTTGGGGCGACTCTTCGAGCGCGACGAGTCCGGCGGCGGCGATGATGCCAGCCTGTCGCATCCCGCCGCCGAGTAGTTTACGCCAACGACGCGCCTCGTCTATGAACGCGCGCCGCCCCAACAGCATCGAGCCGACGGGCGCGCCCAGACCTTTCGACAGACAGAACATCACAGAGTCGCAGGGCGCGGCGAGCGCGGCGACCGTCTCTCCGAGCGCGGCGGCGGCATTGAAGATGCGCGCGCCGTCGAGGTGGACGGGGATGCCGAGCGCGTGTGCGCCTTCGCAAATCTCCGCGGTGCGTTGCCTCGTGAGAAGCGTGCCGCCCGCGAGGTTGTGCGAGTTCTCTATCGCGACGAGGCCGGTCGGCGCGACGTAGTAGGGAGCATCGTTGGCATGAATGGCCGCCTTGATGTCGTTCCAGTGAAGGATGCCGCTGCCGTCCGCGCTCTTGACGGGGCGCGCGAGCGTGCCGGAGACGGCTGACATCGCGGCCATCTCGAAGTTGTAGATGTGGCCGCGCTCTTCTATGACGACTTCCGCGCCCGGTCGCGTGTGCAACTTGACGGCGATCTGGTTGCCCATCGAACCCGTCGGCACGAACAGCGCGGCCTCTTTGTCGAACATTTCAGCCGCGCGCTCCTGCAAACGATTGACGGTCGGGTCTTCGCCGTACACGTCGTCGCCCACTTCGGCCTCGGCCATCGCGCGCCGCATCGCGGGCGTCGGTTTCGTTACGGTATCGCTACGTAGATCGATCATAAAATTATTAAACGAAGGCGGCGAAGACTTCATTCGAGAGCAGCACGCCGGAGCGCGTGAGACGAAGAAGGTCGCCGTTGATTTCGATCAAGTCGGCTTCACGGAAACGAGAAAGGTCGGCGGCGTATTCGCTTTGCACGTCCACTTGGAAAAGCTCCCGGTGCGCTTTGAGGTCAACGCCGCGCATGAGGCGCAGGCCGAGGAAGAGGGCTTCCGCGCCTGCGTCGCGCACGCTCAGTTCGTTGGTTTCGACGATTGCCGTGCCGCGCGCGCTCATTAGTTCGACGTAGCGCGCGGCGTCGCGTTCGTTCGACCAGCGCAGGCGCGCGCCGTCGTAGGAATGCGCGGACGAGCCGAAGCCGTAATAGGGTGCGTTCGTCCAGTATGTCAAGTTGTGA
>Ga0307513_10012764_pt1 | contig 10348 bp, 10 predicted proteins | sample 15_EM_MG_FD_202174 | JGI IMG/M metagenome (GOLD analysis project Ga0307513, IMG submission 202174) | Populus trichocarpa ectomycorrhiza microbial communities from riparian zone in the Pacific Northwest, United States - 15_EM | ecosystem: Host-associated > Plants > Roots > Unclassified | place...
TCTGTGGCGCCCGCGAGCCCTTCGCTCTTGATGACCTCTTGCCACACCACCGTGCCATCTGCGCGCTTGAGTGACCAGGCCATGTCGATCTTCACGGTGAACGATGCGCCGAATTTGGGATAGTCACCGTTGATGAGTACGACCGCCAACAGGTAGTCGGCACCTGCACCTTGGATCACGCGCGAGAAGGTCTTGTGCTTGTCGATCGACGCTGCCAGGGCTTCGGCAAGCGTTTCTGGCGATATGTGGCTCACGGTGCCCGCAGCGGCCAAGCTGACGGTCTGCGGGTGCTTGCTGCCCGAATCTACAGTCGCCGGGACGAGAGATTGTGGTGTGGAAGGCGTGATCGCGCAGCCCCCGAGCAGGGCGGCTGCGACGCACAAGATCGGCGCAACCAGGCGCCGGGTGACTGCCGTGAGAAAGATGGAGTTCGTCATGGCGTCACTTGCTCTTTGCTTTGATGATGTTGGTCACGACTTCATCGACCATCTCGGGCGGCGACAAGCGGGTGAGCGAGGTATGGAGAGAATTGCCAGTGGCCAGCGGGAAATCGGTGTTGTCGTTGACCGTGATGGTCAGCTGCAGCAGGTACATGGTGATGTCCCACATCCACTTGTCGACATAGGTAACGACGGCGTCGGTGGGCTGGGTCGGCTTCTTCTCGGTGCCGATGCCTACCTGGTAGCCCCGCTGGGACAGATTCGTCTTGATTAGCTCACCCACACCACGGTCGTCGTTGGGTAGCTTGACGACATACATGGTTTTTACCTTGCTCAGGTCGGCTCCGGGCATCAGGCTGGCTGTAGCGCGGTTGGTTGCGCAACCGCTGGTGAACGCCATGACGGCCAACGCGAATAGAAGCGACAGAAGTCGTTTTGTCATGAGAGGGGCCCTCCGCCCGTATTAGTTGTCTGGCAAATTTGCCAGGCGGGACTATGCCTGCGCGCGAAGGGTCCTTGCAACTTCCTGGTTAGTTAAAACAGCGAGTCCGCGACTTCTTGCAGACCCGTGCCTCAAACCTCGACTTCGTCGATCTCTCGGTAGGTGTCGCGCAACCACATCTTCAGGCGCTGGCGGTCCATCAGGCCGAGGCTGGACGGGCCTTCGGCTTCCTGCGGGGTCTTGGCCTTCCAGAAGCTGCTGCTGGTGGCGTCGATCTTGTTGATGACCGAATCGTGCAGCTTGCGCACCGACACCACCTGGGCGCCGAGCGACAGTGCGCGCGACTGTTCGCCCGACTGCTCGAGCACGGTGAAGTCGCTGCCGCGCACGTGGTTGCGAACCAGCACGTACTTGAGCGCCGGGCCGAAGCGGTCGAGCAGTTTCTTGAGCAGGTCGACCGAGTCCTTGCCCGTGTCCATCACGTGCCAGTAGTGCACGGTCGAACCCATCTCGTCGACCAGGTTGAGCACGCCCGAGTCGTCCATCCAGCGCACCAGCGGCTCGTGCGTCTGAGCCGCCAGGTCGACGAGGATGCGGCGTTGTGGCTGGTCCACCGTGGCTTCGACGATGGCGTCGAGCGCCTCGTAGCGGTCCACCACCACCGGCGACGCATAGCCGGCATAGAAGCGCATCAGCGCGCCATGCGAACGGTCGGTGTCGAAGCCGAGAAACGGCAGCTGCTTGTCGATCATGTACTGCGCGAGCACGCGCGCCACCAGCGATTTGCCGACGCCGCCTTTTTCACCACCGATGAAATGGATGTTGCTCATCGAGACCGTTCTCCTTGTTGGGGCTGCATGGTTGGGACCGTCCGCATTGTGACGGCAACTGCCGGGCTTGCCGGCGTGCCGTCACCGAATCGTCACGGGGGTGTCACGGACCTTTCACGCCTTCTTTCTATGGTGCTGGGTGCCAGACGAAGTCCCATCCAGCCCAAAGAAGCATCCATGACACACGCTCTCAAAAACGATCTTGACACGACGATTCAAGCGCCCAACGAATCCCGCCGCCGGCTGCTGAAGGCCTTCTCGGGCGCGCCGCTGCTGCCGCTGGCAGGCTATGCCGGCGCCGCCGGCCTGCTCACCGCCTGTGGCGGTGGCGACGACGACCCGGCCCCGGCCGCTACCATTACCTCCGTCAGCTTCACCGGCATGGCGGCACCCGCCACGACCGTGCCGCTGAGCGCGGCGCAAGCCGCGGCCATGGCCACCGTGACGGTCGGCTCGCAGCTGGTCGCGAAATACAGCGACGGCAGCAGCCAGACCTTCGCGCTGAAGTACGAACCCTTCTTCGCCACCGGCGACATGGTGTCCGACGGCAAGGGCGGCACCGTGCTGAGCGGCGGCTATGTGGACATCCACGGCCAGCCGATCATCGACACGTCGGTGCCTGGCAAGGAGCGCCAGTTCTTCTCCGACTCGCCTGACGGCAGCTCGCTGCTGACCTTGCCGAGCACGACGGTCGCGGGCATCAAGGGCAAGCCGGTGTTCGCAGTGGTGCAGTTCGAGTACACCACGCGCAACCAGGCCCTGGCCGACACCTACGGCACCTTGCCGTCGCCCATCGCCGTGCTGACGCTGGACCAAGACCAGGCCGCCGGCAAGATGAGCCTGGTGAAATACCACAACGTCGACACCTCGGCCGCGCACGGCCTGTGGATCACCTGTGGCGCTAGCCTCTCACCTTGGGGCACGCACCTTTCGAGCGAAGAGTACGAGCCGGATGCGGCCTTCATCGACACCAACGCCCAGTTCAAGGCCTACAGCAAGAACACCTTCGGCGACGAGACCACCGCCAAGCCCTACCACTACGGCCACCTGCCGGAAGTGACGGTCAACCCGGACGGCACCGGCACCATCAAGAAGCACTACTGCCTGGGCCGCATCTCGCACGAGCTGATTCAGGTGATGCCTGACCAGCGTACCGCGATCATGGGCGACGACTACACCAACGGTGGCTTCTTCATGTTCGTCGCCGACAAGGAGAAAGACCTGTCGGCCGGCACGCTGTACGTTGCCCAGGTGGGTGCCGGTTTCTCGATCGACCCCGCCGCTGCCGGTGCGCCACTGAGCTGGATCAACCTGGGTCACGCAACGAGCGCCGAGATAGAAGCGCTGGCCAACACGCTCAAGGCGAGCGACATCATGGCCGTCAGCAAGACTGACCCGGCCGATGCCAGCTACACCAAGATCTTCTGCGACGGCAAGGCCAACTGGGTCAAGCTGGTGCCGGGCATGGAGAAGGCCGCGGCCTTCCTCGAGACGCACCGCTACGCCAACCTGATGGGCGGCAGCATGGCCTACACCAAGATGGAAGGGACCACCGTCAACATCAAGGACAAGGTGGCGTACTCCGCGCTGCAAAACATGCAAGCGTCGATGGTGCGTGGCGACGCCGCGTGGCGCGAGTCGATGAACGTCACGATCGAGAAGAAGCTGGTGGCCGGCGGCGTGATGCAGCACAACCTGGCAGGCGGCCAGAAAGACACGACGGGTGCCGCGATCAACAGCGAGTGGGTGCCTGTCCAGACCAAGGCGCTGCTTGTCGGCGAAGACATTGCTGCCGATGCGCTAGGCAACCTTTCCAACCCGGACAAGATCGGCAACCCCGACAACCTCAAGTTCTCGGAGAAACTGCGCACGCTCTTCATCGGCGAAGACAGCAGCACGCACGTCAACAACTTCCTGTGGGCGTACAACGTGGACACCAAGGTGTTGTCGCGGCTCCTGTCGGTCCCGGCGGGCGGCGAGTCGACCGGCCTGCACGCCGTCGACGAGATCAACGGCTGGACCTACATCATGAGCAACTTCCAGCACCCGGGCGACTGGAGCGCCAGCTTGCACGCCAAGGTGCAGGCCGACCTGGACCCGCTGGTGCGCGCCAACTACAAAGACCGCTTCGGCGCGTCGGTGGGGTACCTCACCGGCTTGCCGGTGATCGGCTGATCAGAACAACTCGAACAAGAACTGGGATGCGAGTCTGGCCACGGGTGCAAGCCCGTGGCTTTTTTATTCGGCGACTCGAATAAGCGATGGCGTCAACCGCGGCCGACGAAGGGCATCTTCGTCGCCATGATGGTCATGAACTGCACGTTCGATTCGAGCGGCAGCGCGGCCATGTGAACGATGGCGTTGGCCACGTGCTCCACGTCCATGCGCGGCTCGACCATCATCTCGCCGTTGGGCTGAGGCACACCGCGCGTCATGCGCTCGGTCATGTCGGTGGCGGCGTTGCCGATGTCGATCTGGCCGCAGGCGATGTCGAAGGCGCGGCCGTCGAGCGAGGTCGACTTGGTGAGCCCGGTGATCGCGTGTTTGGTGGCGGTGTACGGCGCGCTGTTGGGCCGCGGTGCGTGGGCCGAGATCGAGCCGTTGTTGATGATGCGGCCGCCGCGCGGGCTCTGGTTCTTCATCAGCCGGAAGGCCTGCTGCGTGCACAGGAAGGCACCGGTCAGGTTGGCGTCGAGCACGGCTTTCCATTGCTCGAAGCTCAGCTCGTCGAGCGGCACTGGCGGCGCCCCGGTGCCGGCGTTGTTGAACAGCAGGTCGAGCCGGCCGAAGCGTGCGTGCGTGGCATCGAACAGGGCCTTCACCGAGACCGGGTCGCCCACGTCGGTGGGCACGGCCAGCGCATACGCAGCCAACGCACCGGCATCGGCCACGGCCTTTTGCAAAGGCTCGGCACGTCGCCCCGCGAACACCACGCCGTAGCCGGCGCGCAGCAGAGCGAGGGCAGTCGCCTTGCCGATGCCGGTGCCGGCACCGGTGACGACGGCGATGGAAGTGGGTGTGCTCATGGGGAAGTCTCCTTCTCGACGGGTGTGGCCGGCGGCATCTCGAAGCAGTCGGCGAAGGTGAAGTACAGCGAAGCGTAGAACACGGCGACGAACACCAACACCGCCGGTGCCATGGCGATGGCTGCCACGCCGGGTTGGCCGAGCAAGGCGAAGACGATGGAGCTGACCAGAGCGAAGGCGATCACTGCAGCCACCCCGGTCAGCGCGTAGACCACGAAGGCCGCCTTGTTGCGCCAGCAGGCCACGGTGCTGAAGAACAAGGCTTTGAGCGCCGACTGCCCGCCCCAATGCACCAGCGCCGGTGCGTGCCACAGCGGCAGGCTGAACAGCGTGGCGGCGCTGGAAAACCACAGCAGGCTCATCTGCAGCCGTGTGTCGTCCAGCAGCGCAGCCACGCTCTCGGGCGTGGCCTTGCCGCTGGCCACGGCAGTCTGCAACGCGGCGTAGCGGCCGCCATCGATCCAGCTGTAGACCGCGGCGACGATCAGCATCGTCACGGCATAGATGGCCCCCAGCTGCCACAGGGCCCGTGTGCGTGAACGCTCGCCGCGCAAGGGCTCGATGAAGACCCGCGGCGTCGGATAGCGGCCCTGCAGGGTTTGCTGCGTGGCCAGCATGAAGCCCAGCGTGACGAGCGGCATGCAGGCCCAGAACAGCAGGGCGCCGATCCAGGGCAGCAGCTGGGCGACCAGCATGCCCAGCAGCAAGACGCCGAACAGGGCCATGAAGGACAGCGGCCGCGAGAAGAAGACGCGAAAGCCCTGGCGCACCCACAGCGCTCCGCGGCCGGCGGGGACGAGTTGAAGTTTCATGAAGGGTCTGTGGACCTGTGAATCGCGTGTATCAGATGAAAGCCGGGTGCCAGGGTTCATTGACCCTGTGTGTCAGCACGCGTTCGAAGTGGGTGGGGTCGTGGGCCTTCAGCACCGCGGCGTCGCGCGGCAGGTGGAAGTCCCACAGGCGCGAGACCCAGAAGCGCAAGGCCGCGGCGCGCATCAGCGCCGGCATCAGCCGCCGCTCGCTGGAGCTGAGCGGGCGCACCGCGTCGTAGGCGGCCACGAAGGCGACGGCGCGCTCTTCGACCAGGCGGCCGCTTTCGAGGTCGATGCACCAGTCGTTCAGGCACACCGCGATGTCGAACAGAAAGGTGTCGACGCCGGCGAAGTAGAAATCGAAGAAACCGGTGAGCTTGTGGCCTTCGAACATCACGTTGTCGCGGAACAGGTCGGCGTGGATGGAGCCGCGTGGCAGCGCGGCATAAGCGGCCGACGCGCCGAGCTGCTGCTGGAAGGCCAACTCGCTTTCGATCAGCGTGCGCTGGTCGGGGGTGAGGTAGGGCGCGACCACGGGCACCGTCTCGCTCCACCATTCCAGCCCACGCAGGTTGGGCTGATGACGCGGGTAGTCTTGCCCCGCCAAGTGCATGCGCGCGAGCATGGCACCCACGCTTTCGCAGTGGCTGCTGTCGGGCGCGAGCTGGTGGCTGCCGCTCAGGCGGTTGACCACCGCGGCGGGCTTGCCGCCCAGCGTGTGCAGGATCTCGCCGCTCGCATCGGCCTGCGGTTCGGGCACCGGCACGCCATGCGTGGCCAGGTGCTTCATCAGATGCAGGTAGAAAGGCAGCTGCTCGAAACTCAGGCGCTCGAACACCGTGAGCACATAGCGGCCTTGCGCCGTGTCGGCAAAGTAATTGGTGTTCTCGATGCCGGCGGCAATGCCCTTGAGCGCCGTGAGTTCGCCAATGCCCAGGCGGCCGATCAGTTCGGCGGCGTTGTCGAACGAGACTTCGGTGAAGACAGCCATGTCAGCGTCGGGAGAGCGACCGAGGCAGCGGCCGAGGCAGCCTGTTGCAGGCGATCGAGGGCAAGAATTTCATGAAGGCATTGTAGGGAGCAGGCGTGTCTCTAACTGCGTGCCGGGGCCAGGCGCTGCCTCAGCCAGCCGCTCGCTGCATCGACGCCGACCACCAGCACGAACATGGCCAGCAGCACCGTCATCGCCTGGGCCTGCTGGAACAGCGAGAGGTGGAAGTAGAGCATCTGCCCGAGCCCGCCCGCGCCGACGAAGCCGAGCACGGCCGCCATGCGGATGTTCATCTCCCAGCGGTACAAGGCATAGCCCAGCCACTGTGGCGCGGCCAGCGGCAGGTTGGCGTAGCCGAAGGCCACGACCGGGCCGGCGCCGGCCTCGCGCAGCGCCCGCTCGGCGGTGGGTGGCAGGTTCTCCAGCGTCTCGCCGAAGAGGCGGCCCAGCACGCCGGCCGTGTGCACCGCGAGCGCGAGCGTGCCGGCCATCGGCCCGAGCCCGGCTGCCAGCACCATCAAGGTGGCCCACACCAGCTCGGGCACGCTGCGCAGCACGTTGAGCAGCAGGCGCGACGCGGCCCGGCCCAGGCGCCCGAAGCGGCCCGAAGCCGGCAGCGCCAGCGGCATGGCCACGAGGGCCGCGAGCAAGGTGCCGATGCTCGACACCGCGAGTGTCTGCAGCGAGGCTTCGGCGGTGCGGGCCAGGAAGCTGCCCGACAAATCGGGCGGGAAGAACTCGGTGACGAAGCGGCCCATCAGCCGCATCGACTCCCCGCTGACCAGGCCGCCCCAGCTCACCGACAGGTAGGCGAAGCTCGCCGCCACGACCGCCAGCAGCCCCAGCGCACCCGCCAGGCAGGCGAGGCAAGGGCGCCAGGCGCGCCCGTCGAAGGTCGTCGGCGGTGTCGTCATGCCAAGGCCCGTCGCAACGCCGCGCTGATGCCGTCGGCCAACAGCACCAGCGCCAGAAAGGTCAGCAAGATGGCGCTCGCTTCGCCGCCGTTGAGCATCTTCATCGACTGGTCCATCAGCTGGCCCAGGCCGCCTGCGCCGACGAAACCCATGACGACCGAGGCGCGCACCGCGCATTCCCAGCGGTAGACCGTGTACGACGCGAGCTCTTGCGCGGCGCCCGGCACCAGGCCGTACAACAGGGCCGCGAGGCGGCCGCTGCCGGCTTCGAGCAGTGCCCGGGCCGGCTGCGTGTCGGTCGATTCGAGGATCTCGCTGTAGACCTTGCCCAGCAGGCCGCCGTACGCGATGCCGAGCGCCAGCACGCCGGCACCCGGCCCGAGGCCCAGCGCTCGCACCAGCACCAGTGCCCACACCACCTCGGGCACGGCACGCAGCACGGTGAGCATGAAGCGGGCCGATTGCCGCACGATGATTGCGCGCCAAACGCCCGGTCCCGGCCCGATGCGAGAGATCGACAGCGCGCGGGTCGCGACGAACGCGAGCGGCGCGGCCAGCACGAACGCGAGCGCCATGCCGGCGGTGGCCATGGCCAGTGTTTCGAGCGTGCTGCGTGCGAGCAGCGCAAGGAAGTCGGGTGCGGTCGACGGCGGCAGAAAGCCCGCAAGGAAGCCACGCATCGCCGCGAGGCTTTGCAGATCGAAGAGCAACCAGGGGCGGAACTCCGACCACGCCAGCAGCGGCCACATCACCACCCCGAAGGCGATGAAACCGCCGACACGCGCGGACCACGCCGGGTCGCGGGCGAGTGCGGAGCTTGGCGAGGCGAGGGCGGTCGTCACAGGTGGGCCGGCTGCAGCGCCGGTGAGGTGGCCACCGTGTCGTGGGCGTGTTGCCCGGCGCCATGAACCGGCGGCACGCCGCCTTCAGACGCATACAGCGCCGACAACATCTGTGGCGTCACGCGGCTGGCTGGCAGGTCGAACACGACGCGACCGCTGCGCATGCCGACGATGCGCGGGAACCATTTGAGCGCCAGGTCCACCGCATGCAGCGAGGCCACCAGCGTGGCGCCGTCGCGCTCGCTCGCGGCGACGAGCGCGGCGAGCGTCTGGTCGGCCAGCGTCGGGTCGAGCGACGAGACGGGTTCATCGGCGAGCATCAATGCAGGCTGCTGATAGAGCACGCGGGCAATGCCTACCCGCTGCAGCTGGCCACCGGAAAGCCGGTCGCAGCGGTCGAACAATCGGTCGGCCAGGCCGAGCTGCGCCAGCGCCGCCTGGGCGCCAGCCATGTCAGCCGGGTAGACCAGCGACGCTATCGCCCGCCACAGCGGCCATTGGCCCAGGCGGCCGGCCAGCACGGCCGTGACCACGCGCAGGCGCAGCGGAATCGGCGGCTGCTGATGGATGGTGCCGATGCGTGCGCGCAAACGCTTCAGTGGAACGGGTGCCAGGCGCCATGGCGCGCTGCCCAGCAGTTCCACTTCGCCTTCGCCCGGCTTGAGCGATGCACCCAGCACCCGCAGCAGCGTGGTCTTGCCGGCGCCCGAGGCACCGATCACCGCCAGCCGCTCGCCTTGCGCTGCCGCCAAGGTCACCTGCTCCAGCGCACGGTGGCCGTTGGCGTGGACCAGCCCGCAGCCCGACAAGGTGAAGGCCATGCGCGCTTACTTGATGAGCCCGGCGGCCTTGCCGGCGGCTTCGATGCCGTCGTAGTTGGACGACTGCGTGGGGATGAAGCGGCTGGCGCGTTGCAGCGCGAGGATTTCCTTGTCGGCGGGCTTGCTGGCATCGAGCTTCAGGAAGGCCTCGGTGAGCTTCTTGGTGACGGCGGCGTCGAGGCCAGGCCGCACCGTCCAGTTGTAGTCGTAGTAGGGCGGCGTGGTGGCCAGCACGCGCACCTTGGCGGCGTTGGGGTTGCCGGCTTCGACCAGCTTGTCCCACACCGAGGCGTTCAGCACGCCGGCACCGGCGCGGCCGGCGGCCACGAAGGCGACGGTGGCGTCGTGCGCGCCGCTGTAGGCCACGGTCTTGAAATCGCGCTCGGGCTCGATGCCGGCCTTCAGCAGAAAGAAGCGCGGCATCAGGCTGCCCGAGGTGGACGAGGCGGCGCCGAAGGCGAAGGTCTTGCCCTTCAGGTCGGCGAGTGTCTTCGCGTCGCTGTCGATCGGCACGATGAACTTGCTGGTGAACTTCTCGTCTTCCGCACGCTGCACGATGGGCACCGCGCCGCCCTGGGTGCGCTGGCGTGCCTGCACGAAGGTGAAGCCGCCGAGCCACGCCATGTCGATCTTGTTCGTGGCCAGCCCTTCGACCACGGCGGCATAGTCGGTCACCGGAATGAACTGCACCGCCATGCCGGTTTCTCTGGCGAGGTAGTCGCCCAGCGGAGCGAACTTGCGCTGCAGTTCGGTCGGCGCCTCGTCGGGGATGGCTGAGACGCGCAGCGTAGTGGTCTGCGCCATGGCGGCCACGGAACTGAGCAGTGCCAGGGCGGCTAGGAAACGGGTGAGCAAGGTCATGCGGAGAGTTCCAGTGAGGCAGCCGGTCGGCGCGAAGAGGGGGATTCTAGGAACCTGCTGCCGCTGGCAACCCCCTCGCGATAATGCAAGGCTGCGAAAGGCCACCCATGGACACCATCACACCGATCGAGTCGACCTCTGGGCCGATCCGCCTCACGAGCTTCTCGCACGGCGGCGGCTGCGGCTGCAAGATCGCCCCCGGCGTGCTGTCGGAGATCCTTCGCCACAGCGGGGCCGACGGGTTGCTGCCCAAGGAGCTGCTGGTCGGCATCGAGACCGCCGACGACGCCGCGGTCTACCAGCTCAACGACGAGCAGGCGCTCATCGCCACCACCGACTTCTTCATGCCCATCGTCGACGACCCGTTCG
>Ga0307513_10012765_pt1 | contig 10348 bp, 4 predicted proteins | sample 15_EM_MG_FD_202174 | JGI IMG/M metagenome (GOLD analysis project Ga0307513, IMG submission 202174) | Populus trichocarpa ectomycorrhiza microbial communities from riparian zone in the Pacific Northwest, United States - 15_EM | ecosystem: Host-associated > Plants > Roots > Unclassified | place...
GCGACGAAGATTTCGTTCATCAACGCGATGGCCGAGGTCTGCGAGGCGGCCGGAGCCGACGTCCAGGCGCTGGCGACGGCGATCGGCCACGACGACCGGATCGGGCCTAAATTCCTGGGTGCCGGGCTGGGTTTCGGCGGTGGCTGCCTGCCGAAGGACATCCGGGCGTTCATGGCCCGGGCCGGTGAACTGGGTGCCGACCAGGCACTGACCTTCCTGCGCGAAGTCGACGCGATCAACATGCGCCGCCGGACCCGGATGGTGGAACTGGCCCGCGAGGTGCTGCAGGGCTCGTTCCTCGGTCGGAAGGTGGCCGTGCTCGGCGCCGCGTTCAAGCCGGAGAGCGACGACATCCGGGACTCCCCGGCACTCAATGTGGCGGCCCAGATCCGGCTCCAGGGCGGCGATGTCGTGGTCACCGACCCGGCCGCACTGGAGAATGCTCGCCGCGCCTGGCCCGAGCTGCACTATGAGGACAAGGCCGAAGTCGCCTGTGCCGGTGCGGATGTGGTGTTGTTACTGACCGAATGGAAGCAGTACCGGGAGATCGACCCGGTCGGCCTGGCTGACATCGTCCGGCAGCGGAACATGCTGGACGGCCGCAATGCCCTGAATCCCGAGCAGTGGCGGTCGGCCGGCTGGACCTACCGCGCCCTCGGCCGCCCGCGCGCCTGAAGGCAATTACGCGCCGGTGATCGTGCGCCCCTGCTTCTCCGGCCGGGCACGACAGGGCTCTGCCGAAGCTTCCGGGGCAGTGGGAGAAGCGGTTTCGCAGCGACTTCGACCGAGTCCTCTCGTGGTCACCGCCGCCATTCGAGCGCAAGCATGATCACCGCGGTTTGGGTACTGGAGCCGCTGCGGACGCTCCCCGCTGGGCCGAGCGTGGCTGCAGCCGTGGCTGAAATGAGGTGGGTGCTATTCACGCCCACCCTATTTCAGCCAGGGCTGCAACGATCATGAAACCCGGCCAGCAGGGCAGGTTCGGGCACCGGATTGGTCCGCCACCGTCGCAGCCGCAGGGGCTGCAGAGCCCTTTGGGTTGGCGACGCTGAAACCTTTATCTACAGGTGGGTTTTAGCCGGGTGGTCACGAGTTCAGGGCGAGCAGTTCCTCTAGCTCGGGTTCGGCCAGCAGGTCTACCGGACGGACGGTTTGGCCGGTAGAGGCGTAGAAGAACGCCGCGCTCACCTGCTCGACCGGGACCTGGTGCAACCTCGCCCAGGCGATGCGGTAAACCGCCAACTGGACGGCGAGGGCTCGAGCCCGCTCCGGCCCCGGCGGTCGGCCGGTCTTCCAGTCGACCACGTCCCAGCCGCCGTCCGGACGGGCGAACACCGCGTCGATCCGGCCTCGCAGCACCACCCCGGCGATCGGCGTTTCCACCGCCACCTCAACCGCTTCCGCCGTCCGGGACGCCCACTCGGAAGCCAGGAACATGTCCTGCAGGGCGGCCAGTGCCTCGGTCTCGTCGTCCTCGATGTCGTCGCCGGCGCCCGGCAACTCGTCGACGTCCACCAGCGCCGCCGCTCCGAATCGGCGCTCCAGCCAGGCGTGGAACTCGCTGCCCCGGCGGGCCTGCGGGCTCGGCTGCTGGGGCATCGGTCGGCGCAGCCGCTCGGCCAGTGCCTCCGGATCGGCGACCAGCGTCACCACCCGGGACGCCGAGAGGTGCACGGGCAGTCGGACGGTCACTTCCCCGGACCGGTTGGTGTCGCGTTCCTGGATCAGCAGCTCTACCTCGCGAGCCCACGCGGCTTCCTCTGCCGACTCTGCTGTCTCGGTCGCCATGACCCGCTCAGCCGTCTCGGCCGACTCTGCTGTCTCGGCCGGCTCAGCTGTCTCAGCCGCCTCGGCCGGCTCAGCCATCTCGGCTCGCTCAGCCGCCTCGGGGTGCAGCCGCTCGTCCGGCTGGAGACCGGTGAACTGCCGAGAGAGCTCCCGCATCGCCGCGCTGACCAGCCCGGCACCGGATTCAACCGCCTCCCGACGGCCCTCCAGCGGATCCGGCCAGGACGCCGTCCGCCCGTCCACCGCTCGCGGGTTCTCCGCACCCTCTCCGGGGACGTCGGCCCAGTGACCCACCCTGATCTGCCCATCGAACTCAGCGCCATCCGAGAACGGGCCGCCCTCGGCCAGCTCGCGGATCTCCTGCAGGAATCGGGAGGGCTCCCGCGGCGTCGATCCGTCCCCCCAGACCGCGCCGGTGAGCAGCAGCGAATCCCGGGCCCGGGTGGCGGCGACGTAGGCCAGCCGACGCTCCTCGGCCACCTCGTGCGCCCCGCAGCGCTCCATGAACAGCTTGAGCTCGGTGTCCAGCTCGTCCTGGGTCATCGCGGATCGATAGGCCCACTGCGGCAGTCCGTCGGCATCGCCACGCAGCGGAAACGGAACCGCACCGATGTCCGTCAGCCAGCCCTTCGACCGCTTCGGCGGGCGACCGCTGTGCCCAGCCGGGAAGGTGCCCTCAACCAGCCCGGTGACGGCCACGACGTCCCACTCCAGACCCTTCGCGCCGTGCACGGTGAGCAACTGGACGGCATCGTCGTGCTGCTCGACCACGCCCGCATCGAGGCCGCGCTCGCGCGCCTCGGCCGCGCTCAGCCAGCCCAGGAAGGAGCCCAGGGTCGGGCGGTCACCGCCGTCCGCGAAGGACGCCGCGACATCGGTGAACGCGTCCAGATGGGCCCGGGCAGCAGCCGGTGATCGCCCCGGCTGGGCGGCGACCTCAACGTCGAGCAGCAGGGCCCGCTCGGCCTCCAGCACCAGGTCCGGCAGCGGCAGGCCGGACCGCGAGCGCAGGCCGCGCAGCAGGGTCGCCAGCCGGTCCAGCCGCCGCCGTCCCTCGGTCGACAGCTGCTGCCCCTGCGGGCCCAACCAGTCAGGTTCGGGCAACGTGTCCATCGCCTCGACGATCGACTGCTCGTCCACGGCGTCGATCTGGACCTCGGGCCCGGTGGCCGCGTGCGCGCGCTCCCCCGGCTTCGGCGCGGGCCGCCACCGGGCCGCGACCTCCTTCGCCCAAGCGCCGAGACCGTCCAGGTCACGGGCGCCGAGCCGCCAGGCCGGACCGGTGAGCAAGCGCATCAGCGCGTCCCCCCGGGTCGGGTCGTGCACCACTTCCAGGGCTGCCCGTAGGTCGGCGATCTCCGGCACATGCAGCAACCCACCGAGCCCGATCACCTCAACCGGCAGGCCCTTGCTCCGCAGCGCGGCCTCGACCAGCGGGAACTGGGTGCGGGTCCGGCAGAGCACGGCGATCGACCGCCGCGAGCCATCCTGTTTGCGGTCGTGCCACGCATGTTCGGCGATGTCGGCGATGGCCCGGGCCTCGTCGTCCACGGTGGCGTGCCACTCCAACCGGACCCGGCCGGGCCCGGCGTCAGGACGCGCGACCAGCGCCTGCACGTCGACGGTGAGCGCCGGGTCGCCCCAGGACGGCGGGTGCCGCAGCGGTGCCGCGATCCGGTTCGCGACGCTCAGGATGGCGCGATCGTTGCGCCAACTGGTGGACAGGTGCCGGACCCCGGCCGGGCTGCCGTCGGCCCGCTGGAAGACCCGGCCGAACCGCTGCAGGTTTCCGGCCGAGGCACCGCGCCAGGCGTAGATCGACTGATGCGGGTCGCCGACCGCGACCACCGGGTGGCCGAAGCCGAAAAGCGACTGCAGCAGCACCACCTGGGCGTGGCTGGTGTCCTGGTACTCGTCCAGCAGCACCACCCGATAGCGCTCTCGCTCACCCACTCCGACCTCGGGAACCTCCTGGGCCAGTTGGGCGGCCAGGGCCACCTGGTCGCCGAAGTCGAGGACTTCCTGTTCCCGCTTGCGCCGCTGATACGCCTGCACCAAGGGAAGCAGGCTCCGCCGGGCCTGCATGCGCTGACCGATCGCCTTCACGTCGGCCTTCGGCTTGCCCGGCATCGGGTCGCCGAAATTCTTCGGCAGTTCGCCGATCCGTTCCAGCACGTCCTCGGCCACCTGCTCGATCTGCTGCGGATCGAGCAGGTGCTCGGCGCACTCACCGGCCAGCCCCAGGACCGCGTCCACCACGGTGGCTCGGGCCGCCTCGACTCCGGTCATGTCGCCGTCCCAGCGCTCGACCAGCTCGTCGACCAGCTGCCAGCCGCCGGCCTCACCGAGCAACCGGACCCCCGGCTCAATCCCGAGCCGGAGCGCATGATCTCCGAGGACGGACGCCGCGTAGGAGTGGTACGTCGAGACCGTCACCGGACGCGGCTCGGCGATCAAACCCCGCCGGTACAGCCCGCGCAGCCGGGCCCGGATCCGTTCGGACAGCTCCCCGGCGGCTTTCCGGGTGAAGGTCAGGCCGAGCACCTGGTCCGGCTCGACGTGGCCGTTGGCCACCAGCCAGACCACCCGGGCAGCCATCGTCTCGGTCTTGCCCGAGCCGGCACCGGCGATCACCAGCAGCGGCTCCAACGGTGCCTCGATCACGGCGATCTGCTCCGGGGTCGGCAATGGCCGACCCAGCGCGCGGGCGATCCCCTCGGCGGTGACCGGTCGCGGCCGTTGTGGCGGCGGGACCAGCCCGCGCTCGCGCCGAGCCGACACCTCCGGCAGCTCGAGCTCGAGCCCGAGCTGCCCGTCTCCGGGCGACCGCCTGCTCACTGCCCCACCTGCCGGCTCGCTGCCAGCCGCCGGCTCGCTGCTACCTGCGGGCTCACTGGCCCACCTGCCGGCCCTCGGTCTGCAACGGACAGGATCGGCGGAGGGCGCACATCCGGCACATCCCGTTGCTCTTCGCCTCGAAGGCATGGCCGGCCATCCCGTCGGCCACCGTGGCCAGGAGCGAGCGAGCCCAGAGCGGGTCCTCGTCCTTCGACACGGCCGGCTGCTGCTGGATCGACACCTTGGCCGAGTCGTTCTTGCCGAGTTGGACAAGGACCGCCCCGCCGGATTCGGTCGGGCCACCGGTGAGCTTTGCGAACCCACCCTCTTCGACCGCCACCTGGTACACCCCGAGCTGGGCGTGCCGCTGGACCTCCGCCTTGGCCGGCGCGGACTTGCCGGTCTTCAGGTCGACGACGATCAGCCGGCCCTCGGCGTCCTGTTCCAAACGGTCTACCATGCCGCGGATTTCGGCCCGACCCACCTGCACCCGGACGGATTCCTCGGTTGCCACCAGACGACGGCCACCGGCCCGAGCCGCCGCCACGTACTGCGCCAGTCGAGCGATCATCTTCCGGGCCCGAGCCCGCTCGGCGTCCGCCACCCAGCCGCTGCCCAGCCCGAGCCGGTCGAAGCGTTCCTCCAGCAGCTTGGACAGTTGCGTCTCGTCGCCGTCCGGCTCCTGCTCGGCGAGTTCGTGAATCAGCACCCCGAGCCCCTGCGCGGCCGAGGACGCCGGCCGACCACCGGACTGCTCCAGCAGCCAGCGCAGCGCGCACCGGTCGTAGGACTCCACCTGGGACGGCGAGACCCGGACCAGCGCGTCCGGCTCGCGGAGTGCGCCCTCCACGGAAACCGGTGCCAGGCCATACCATTCGTCGGGGTTGGCACCCGGCACCCCGGCCGCCGCCAGCCTGGCCAGCTGCCGGGCCGCCGCGGCCCGTCGCTGCGCGTCCGCGGTCGGGTCGACGGTCACCGCGCGCAGCTCGGCCACGAGCGCCGGCAGCGTCATCGTCCGCGGCACCTCGGCCAGCGGGCGAACCTCGTCGCCGTCCTTGCCCGCGTCGACGTCCGCGTCAACCAGATCGAGAAAAGTGGACGGCATCAGGTCGTCCGAGCGCACCGCGGTCACCAGCAGGTGCCACCGGGCTCGGCTGACGGCGACGTGGAAGTACCGCAGTTCGTCATCGAGCACCGCCCGGCGCTGAGCCAGGTAGCCCTCGGCACCGGTGGAACCGCGCCCGTCCAGGACCTCCGCCAACTGCTGGCCGCCGAGCAGTGAGCCGCGCAGCCGCAGGTCCGGCCACATCCCCTCCTGTACCCCGGCGACGGCGACCACGTCCCACTCCAGGCCGGCCGCGCCCTGCGCGGTGACCAATGAGACGGCGTCGTCGGTGGGTGCCCGCTCGGCCAGGGTGTCGGCCGGCACCTCCTGACCCTCCAGATAGTCCAGGAAGCCGGCCGCGTCGGCCCGCGGAAAACGATCGGTGAACCTCGCGGCGGCCTCGAAGAGAGCCATCACGGCGTCCAGGTCGCGGTCCGCGCGGGCGCCGGAAACCCCACCGGCCAGGGCGGTTCGACGCCAGGCGAGGCCCAGCCCGGTCGCCGACCAGAGCGCCCAGAGGACGGTCTCCGGGGTGGCGGAGTCTTGCGCCGCGGCCTCCCGGCCGGCCGCCAGCACCACCGCCACCCGGCGGGCGGACTGCGAGGTCCGCGAGTCGAGGCTGGCCAGCCGCTCCGGCCCGGCGAGCGCCTCGACGATCAGCGCATCGCTGGCCCGGCCACCGCCGCCGGCCAACTCCTCGACCCGCAGCGCCTGCCGCAGCCGGCGGATGTCAATCGCGTCCGCACCGCCGATCGCACCGGTCAGCAGCTCGGCCGCCACCTCGGCGGTGAGCTCGTCGGGCCGCAGGCAGCAGCGCAGTGCGAGCCGCAAGGGGACGACGGCCAGTTCGTCCCGGACCGGCACCTCGGACGGCGGCACCGCCACCGGAACCCCGGCCGCGCCGAGCGCCCGGCGGATCGCGGATGTGGCCTTCGTCGAGCGGACGACCACGGCCATCCGCCGCCAGGGCACCGATTCCTCCAGGTGATGACGGCGCAGGTACTGGGCGATGTAGGCGGCTTCGCGGGCAGGCGAGCCGAGAACCTGCACCGAAACCGTCGACTGGTCGGCATCGCCCGCTTGACCGGCGTCCGACTGCTCGGCGGCCTGTTGCTCGGCGGACAGGGCAGCCCGGTGACCCACCACGCCCGCGGTACCGATCCGGGACGCCACACCGACCGCAACCGAGCGCAGCAACCGGCCGTGCCGATGCACGGTGCGCAGGGTGACCACCGGCGCCGGGCTGCCGTCGGCGGCGGTGAACCGGTCTACCGCCTCGGCGAGCGCACGCGGCCGGGCACCGCGGAAGGTCTGGGTAGCGGCGTCCGGATCACCGGCGAGCACGATGTCGCGGCCACCGTCGGCCAGCGCCAGCAGCAGGCGCTCGGCCGCGACCGTGAGCTCATGGGCGTCGTCGACGACGATCAGGGCGCGCTGACGGCGTTCCTCGGCCAGCAGCTCGGGGTCACGCAGCAGTACCTCGGTGGCGGCGTCGATGATTCCGGCCGGGTCGTAGGCGCCGGGCGTGGAAAGCGAGGTCACGTCCAGGTATTCGGCCATCACCTGCGCCGCTGCGAACCATTCCGGCCGGTTCTGCGACCGGGACAACTGGGCCAGATCGGCCGGGGTCAGCCCGCGCTCGACCGCGCGCATCAGCAGTTCACGCAGCTCGTCGCGGAAGCCGCGCAGTTCGCGGATCTGCTCACTGGTGGACGCCGGCCAGTCCGGGGCAGTGCCGTACCCCTCGGCGTGCCCCTCCAGCATTTCGGCCAGGACCCGGTCCTGCTCCGAGCCGGAGATCAGCCGCGGCGGCGGGTCGCCATCCAGTACTCGGGACCGGCGCAGGACCCCGAAGGCGTAGGAATGCGGGGTGCGGGCCATCGGCTCCTGGACGGTTCCGGCGATCCGGGCCGAGAGCCGGTCCCGCAGCCGCGCGGCCGCCATCCGGGTCGGGGCCAGGGCCAGCACGGCGCCCGGCGACAGCCCGTCCCGCTGGATCCGGGCCGCCACCGTCTCGATCAAGGCCGAGGTCTTGCCCGAGCCGGGCGCACCGAAGACGACCACCGGTCCGCTGCCGAGCCGACGTTCGATCAGCGCGGCCTGCGCGGCATCCGGAGCCAGCGCGGGAAGCGGCTCCAGCCGGGGCCGGACGAGCTTGATCGCCACCCCTGCCGGGTGCCGGTTCTGCTGCGCTGCGGTCACGGTTGCTCATCCCACCACAGCCCACCGACACTCCGCCGCCACTCCGGCAGGGATTCGTCGGTCACCTGCCCGGGACGGGCCGGACGGATTCCGGCGCCGGGCAGATCAACCCATGTCAGCGCCTTGATCAACGAAGATTTGTTGCTGTTGGCACAGCAGCAGCCATTCGTCGATCTCTGCGCCCAACATCCCGCCCGCTCAGCACCCGCCGCGGTCATGCGCGCTTGCCTACGCCAGCTCCCAGCGGGCCCGGCGCAGGTCGACCCGCTCACCGTCAGGCTTCAGCGGGGTGTCCTCGGTGGCGTAATGCGCGAGCGCTCGCTGCTCGTGCCCGATCGCCGGTCGACCGTCCGCCCGCAGCACCCGCCACCACGGCACGGACCCTCCCCAGCGGGACATCACCTGCCCGACCTGGCGCGGGCCGCCCCGGCCGACCTCGCGGGCGACGTCACCGTAGGTCAGTACCATCCCGGCCGGGATCGCCGCGACCAGTTCAAGCACATCGCCGACATAGGACTCGGCACCGGAATCCGGGGGCGCTTCGGTATCCGGCGCGTCGTCGTCCGGCTCGTCGTCCATTGATTCTGCCGCCATCACCAAGCGTCCCTCCCGTCCCGTCGTCCGTCACCAGCCATCAGCGTCAGACACATCATCCGGCGCCCATCCTGCCGTCATCCGTTCGCATGATTTCGCACCACCGGCCGTCTCAACGTCATTCGGGGTGCATTCTGCGCCGTGACCCGAGACCGGCGGGATGGGGGAATATGCTGCGATCCGAGCGCGCAGGCATCCCGCTGCGTTGACGGACAACCCCCGGCGGACACCCCCTGCGACATGGTCTTTTCCTCACCGACCTTCCTCTTCCTGTTCCTGCCGCTGACGCTGCTGGCGTACCTCGCCGTGCCCGCGAGCTGGCGGAACGGCTGCCTGCTGGTGGCCAGCGTGCTCTTCTACGTGTGGGGTTCCGGCGGCCAGGTGCTGGTGCTGCTGTACGTCAGCGTGCTGAGCTTCACCGGCGCCCTGCTGGGCCGTCGGGCCGGCCGCCGGGCGACGGAGGCGGAGACCGCGGGCGAGATCCCGAAGGCCCCGAGGGCCGCGGTTGCGCTGCTGATCCTGATGCTGCTGATTCCGATCGCGCTGTACAAATACGCGCCGCCGGTCACCGATCTGATCCGCTCCACCGGCTGGTCGTCCACGCCGACCGTGAATTTCGCACTGCCCCTCGGCATCTCATTTTTCACCTTTCACGCCATTTCCTACGTGGTGGACGTCGGCCGCGGCGGGCTGGCTCCGGAGCGCTCGCTCCGGGACTACCTGCTCTACCTGTTTCTTTTTCCGCATCAGATTGCCGGTCCGATCGTCCGCTATTCGGAGATCGTCAAGGAACTGAAGGACCGTCGCGACGTCACCCTCGGGAATGCCGCCTACGGTATGACCCGGTTCGCGTGGGGGCTGGCGAAGAAGGCGTACATCGCGGACTCGGCGGGGGTCGTCGCGGACGCCGCGTTCTCGGCGCCGGACGCGACGATGAATTCGGCCACCGCCTGGGTCGGCGCGCTGGCTTACGCGGTGCAGATCTATTTCGACTTCAGCGGCTATTCGGACATGGCAATCGGCTTGGCGGCGATCTTCGGTTTCCGGTTCCCGGAGAACTTCCGAGCGCCGTACCGATCACTGGGCCCGGCCGATTTCTGGCGCCGCTGGCACATGACGCTGTCGCGCTGGTTCCGCGATTACGTCTACATCCCGTTGGGCGGCAATCGACACGGCATCCGCCGGGAGTACGCCGCGCTGCTCATCACCTTTCTGCTCACCTCGCTCTGGCACGGCGCGACCTGGCCCTTCCTGGTCTGGGGCGGCTTGCACAGCCTCTCGCTGGTGATCGAGCGGGTAACCGGGTTGCGGGAAAGCAAAACCCGACCCGCCCTCCGACGTGCGGTGATGTTCGTCTTCATCGTGGTCAGCTGGGTGCCCTTCCGGTCACCGACATTGGGCCATGCGGTGGATATCTGGCAGGCGATGGTCACTGGCGGTGGAGGTGCTCCATCACCCGAAGTACTGATCACGCTGACGCCGTGGACCCTGGTCGCGATCGGAATCGGGCTGCTCGTGTTCATCGGTCCGCGCGATGTGACCGGATTTCAGCTGGTGCACGGCGGGCATGCCGGGCGAACCGGATTCCGTTACCCACTAGCGATGATCACCGCGCCGTTGTTGCTGGCGGTTGCCGTGATCTCGGTGCTCTGGCTGGATTTCAGCCCTTTCCTGTACTTCCAGTTCTGAAGGTTCGGGTTCTGTCATGCTGTCTCACGTGGGCCGAACGATCATCTTGCCGGAGGACAACGGCCCGGGTAGCGAAGCAGGCTCGATCAAGGTCGGGCACCGCGCACTGGTCGGCACCGAGGTCGACTCCCC
>Ga0307513_10012766_pt1 | contig 10347 bp, 10 predicted proteins | sample 15_EM_MG_FD_202174 | JGI IMG/M metagenome (GOLD analysis project Ga0307513, IMG submission 202174) | Populus trichocarpa ectomycorrhiza microbial communities from riparian zone in the Pacific Northwest, United States - 15_EM | ecosystem: Host-associated > Plants > Roots > Unclassified | place...
TAATGGTCCATGTTTTGGAATGATAACTTGAATCTCTGTATTGAACGCAGGCGTACGGCAAGGGCATATAAATCGGTGAGTTCTTCACGCATCCTTTTGGCTCTTGGGTTCAGTACAAAATCGAAAATTCGAAGGTCATGCACAAAGAATGCGCTTCGGAGTGCTGGGATAGTCTGGATAGGTAGATCTGATTTATTGGGATGGAAGTATCCTCCTCCAGGATCTTGGATGTTGTTTCTGGAGAAGAATTTTTCTAAGGCGACGGTGTTCATTCTTCGACAGGTGAGGCCTAGATTGAATAGGGTTTGGTTATCGAGATCGTGGAAGATGATGAAGAGGAGCTCATTTGGCAGGTCGGGCAGCGTGGCAAGTGCGAGTAAACACTCGGATGACCCTTCGAACGGGGCCACTTCCATTCGGATTGCTGCCATCCTTTTCACGTTCACAGCGGGGACTCGGGGCAGAACATGAGAGTCGAATCCAGAGTTACTTTGGAGAGTTTGTTCCTGCTTGCATTCAGAATCCTGGGAATCAGGCATGCTCTAAGGATTTGTGGCATCTCGTCGATACGAGTACAGCGGCAATCCCTAAATATAGGCTCATTCCGAGTTTGGATACCCCATCAAACCCTTAGCCGTATGCGCGTACCCACTGAAAGAACATGTATTCCATCAAAAGGAAATGTAAATTTGATACCTCGAGTAAGTACGATGTGCCCGAATGATGTGCTCCGCAACACCGATTCAACGACCTGCCCTGCACCTGGCATGCTTGCGATTCCTTCGGATCCACCCCCAGATTAATAAATGGTGGGCCCCTGATGCACCACCAGCATCTGCAAACCAGGATATAACTTCGCAACAGCAGGGACAAATTTAGTATTTTTAAAACTTTGCGCCCAATAAATCATTAACCCTTTTTTTTTTTTTTTTTTTTTTCGAACCTAAGATGCCGCAAACTGCGGAACAACGAAAGCCATTTTGGAAAAACGGATATCATACCAGGTTTATAATCACCCCATGAATCATGTACTTATAACCAGAGTGGAAATGTTGGCAGTCGAGAAAAGACGCTGTCTCCTTAGCCTTTAAGGATGTCTACTTAGTAGTGCCAGAAACCAGTATCGCTTTTGTAGTATTTCGAGGATGAGCCCACTCGTTCCAGGCCAGGCTCCGCGATCTTGTCTGATTTCGCGCTTCTGAAAAGCCAGACGATGTAAGATGGATGGCCATTGAATTTGAACAAAATTCTGGAAAGTGGGTCGGGGTACGACCGAGGCAATCGGACGCCGCAGAGATAGAGGTCTTGGATAGAGGGATGCTTCTCGACGAAGGTCTCGACATCCACAAATTCCAGAATTTCTCCAGGAACAAAAGGTTGGTTACTGAGAGAGAGAAGGCATTGAGAAGGAGGAACCGGCGTCCAGAAAAGGTTTTCCAGGTCACGTTTGCTTCCACCGTCACCTTAGGTGAGAGTATTGTGAGGGTAAACGAAGCCGCGTTGAGATAGGAAGAGGTCCATTTCGAAAGTGGAACATGGAACATGTCGGAATGAATGTGGGCTAGTACTAGGAGATTAAGACTTCGCTCAGGGGGAGGTTTCGAGAGCCAATTTAGTTTCAGCGTTCGAGGCGGTCCGAAGGTGAGCCAAGTGGATTTCTTTGTTAAATTCGGTGCATTCCTCATGGGCTTGAAAATCATATTGAATGCGTAAGAGGAATACAGTGGTTTACTGGAAAAAAGCATACCTGGAGACAGTAGACGATGATGAATTTTGAAGAAGTTCCGCCTTCAACATGGACATAGTTGCAGAATTTAGCAGCGTCCAAAGACTGAGTAACATACTTGGACCAGATGTGGGCAGCAGCGAGGGTTTAGATCCGCGAAAAAGGGATGCAAGGAATGCTCAACCTTTTAGAACGATAACTTGAAGATCTTCATGGAATGCAAGCGTGCCGCAAGGAAGCACAAATCGGCGATTTCTTTGCTTATCCCTGGACCTAGTACATAATCAAAATTTCGAAGGTGATGCACGAAGAGGGCACTTCGGAGGGCTGGGATACGTTGGATAGGCGGATCTGGGAATTTGTCGGTTAAATGGGGAAGAAAGCACCCTCCTTCAGGATCTTGGATATCGTTTTAAGAGCAAAAATAGCTGAGGGCGATGGTGTTCATTAGTCGACAGGTGAGACCTAGATTGAACAGGGATTGATTGTCGAGAAAGAAGAAAAGTTCAGTTGGGAGGTCGGATAGCATGGTAAGTGCAAATGAAGACTCGAATAGCCCCGTCGAAAGTCTTTTCTGCCATCCTCGTCGCGTTCAAATTCACAGCAGAAGGAGTGGGGAGCAGAAAATGGGAGTCGAGAATAATGCAAAGAATATGGAATGCAGAGTATGCTTTGTTTCCGTTAAGCGCTTGCATTATCAGAAAAACGTATATGACCACAGCCTCACTCACGAAATATATGATTTCACGTATTTTTTGCCATAATATAGCGCACAGCAAACCCCCATTGTTGAGGAAACGCACACGTGATTTCCACTTTCCCACGACGCGTGAAGGGGAAGTCACGCGTTTAGATTTCTGTTCAACTCAACTTTGAACTTGAACACGGTCCCAGCTGCGTTCCAACAGCGCCCAGAAATCTGGTTGGTTCTCTTTGTTACGATATACCAACAGGTACACGCTGCATTTACGTGCTGCGGGTACGAGTATAGTCGCCATTGAAGAAAACGAGGGCTCCTCATTGTGAGTTCCATTTGACCGCGATTTAGAGCAACTGAACGTTGACCATTCTCGAAGAAGATTATAAACATCTATATCCATCATGGACACGACAGGGTTTAGCCAAATTGGCCGATATGGCACCCTTAGCCTCGTCAAACGCGCCACTAGCAAATCCGTCTACCTCGGCGGTACGAACACTGCAAATTCCAACCAAATAATCACATCCTTCGGGGTAGACAACGCCTCGCTCACATTTGGACGCAATTTGACATGCGACGTGCGTCTGTACTACCCAGAAGTCGAGGGTGTGCATGCACGCGTTGTGTGGGAGGACGAGGGCGAGAAAAACCGACCAACGGCGACTCTTCATGTTCTCGGCGAGTCAGGGGTATATGTCCTTGGCCCTGGAGGTGCTGGGAAGGGCAAAGTGGAGGGAAAATGGGTTTATCCACGATACCCAGACGAAGACGAGGATGAAAACGAACATGAAGTAGAGGAGGATCAAGGACCACCTCAGCCGACGATCGTCGAGCTGCCAAACAACGCCGAGTTTGAAATCGCACATAAGAGGTTTCGGGTCACCTACCCTCCAAGGGGGGTCGGGGCGAGGGACGGTGTTGGGGTGCCGGGTACTCCTGCAGGAGGTAAAGTTATTCTACGAACATAGTTTTTTCGGCATAACTAATTCTATACATTCCAGGTCCAATGCTTAATACCCCAATTGCAAACAAACAACGTCGAGCACTCCGACTTTCCATGATCCATTCAGCTCAAGTGTTCAGCCCTCGACCCTCGGCAGACCCAAGGGAGAATCTCAGGGTTCTCCAATCGCCTTTAAAGGTGCCCGCGACCCCATTGAGAAACATTTTCAATGGTGCTGGCACAGGCCCCGCTTCCCCTACCAGGGCTCGCAGTCGCTCCATCTCGCCATTAAAATTCAGCCACGCGTCCGCCGACATGGGTGCAAATGAAGACGAGAAACTTGAGGAAGAATTAGAAGGACAACCAGAAGACCAGGAGGTTATCCTCGTACATACCAACCACCCGCGTGTGGTCGAGGAGGATAAGGATTTGGTTATTTTGGAGGATGTACCACTTCCTCTGGTCATCGGGTCATCGTCCTCGTCTCCCATTACCGGGACATTTGTCGCTCCAGTGCAGCCGCAACCGCAACACGCCCAACTTGCACCTCCTGTAACTCCTAAACGCAGGTCTTTGGGCGGGACGGCGCTGCACCGTGCGGTCCTCATACGGAGTGCACAGCGTGCTGTATGGAAGGCAGAGAGGGAGAGAATGGAAGAGGAGGAGGAAAAAGAGGAGGAGATGGAGGTATTAGACTCTGTTGTCGACGAGCAGGTTTCTGATGAAGAGGACGAAGACGAAGATGTGGAGATGCGCAGTGTCAGCGACGAAGATAGTGACGACGGCGAAAAAGAAGATAAACAACAGAAACCGCTTTGGCGGAAGAGCCTGGAGAAGATTATCCCCTGGCGATTTGGTTCGAAGGAAATCGAAGTATGTTTTTTTCCCTCTTTGCTTTTACTCTTAGCTAATTCTCACTTTCTAGGACGAAAAGGAGGAAGTACAAGAAGAGGGGCATGAACAAAACGAAGAACATAACGTCGACGAGGAAGAGGACGAAAAAGACATTGTTCCAGCTCTCCAAGAACGGACGCCTGTTAGACGTGCCCTTGGGTCCTTCATGACGCCGCAACACCCATCGTCAAACTTCGAAACCCATAGGAAGATTCCTGGTGCCATGGGTCCCCCGCCACAGCCTCCGCAAGGAAGGCACTCCCTCGGCGGCGGCGAGGCTCGCAGGGTCATCGCCCAACAACCATGGAGGGTCAAAGACCTCGTCGTACCTCCACCCCCAGCTCCATCAAGCGCCTCTTCTACCTCTTCGACATTTGCCCAGCCACCCAATATCTTCCCTGCATACCCTCCTGCTGCGCCTCAACTCCAACCTCGCACCCCGATTCGCTCTGTCCCTGTGCTCGGTGTGAGACCTGGAATTACTCCTCGTCCTTTCCCTGGAGTAGCTACACCAGGATTACTACCCCAACGCGTCGCTGCTGGTTCGACGCCTCTTCCTCCGCCGGCAACGCCTCGCACACCCGCAGTATCCGCCGAAGAACGCAGAGCGATCCAAGAACGCCGACGCAGCGCCGTCAAAGAGGCGTTTGTCTTGGGTAGCGGTGCTGCCTCTGCCGCTTCAGAAGGCGTACCAGGAATGAGTCCGTCCAAGTCAAGCCCGTCGAAGGCGATGAATCCAATGAGGATCGGCGCGTTTGAGGGCGGGGCTGCTATGCCCAGGCGATCGTTGTTCCCCCCTGGTTCAACTTCGCCGACGAAGGGACGTCCGTTGGAGTATGCGATACCCGAGCATGGGGCGGAGGCTAGCTTTAGGCGTGTTTCCTCGGAAGGAGAAGAGGATGAGGTTTCGACGGATGAGATGCTTGAGCGGATGCGCGAGACGGTGGAGAGTATGAAGCGCAGGCGTAGTTTGGCTTTGGGTGTTGGAAGTGTCGCGTCGACACCTGTTCGGGCCACTTCTGTGGTCGAAGCTTCGGCTCCAGGTGGGCTGAGAGCGAGTCTGAGCCCGAAGAAGCTCGATTTCTCGCGTCTTGCTCAAGGATTCACGACACCCGAGTCTGAGACGGTACCAGAGGCGAAGACGGAAGATCCAATGGACATGGACCTCGACGAGGAGGCGGAGTCGGCTGTAGCACCGCCGCCGGTTCCAAGCCTCCTCCGTACGCCTGCCCGATCGACTGAAGTGCCAGTTGTCCGTGTTGAAGTTGTCGGGCCTGTGGATGAAGAAGAGGCGGAACCAGCCCCCGCCATAACGAAGGCAAAACCGAAAGCGAGGTTATTACGTGCCCCTGCTCCTGAAGCACCAAAAGAGGACCCGGTGGTTGAGGTTGAGGACCACGTCGAAGAAATACCAGTGCCAGCTACACGTTCGAGCGTGAAACCTCCCTCCCGATCTCGTACAGCCGCAAGGTCAAGGTCAAGGTCACCTTTGCCTCCAGCTCCACCACCTGTTGCTCGTTCGTCCTCCCGAACCCCCGTTGCACCTACGGAAGAGGCAAACGATGCGACACTGGCTATACCTGCCCCGAAGACGAGGAGCGCAAGGTCCAGATCGAGGACTCCTCAACCACCACAAGTACAACCCGAAAAAGTTGAATATCACCCAACTGAGGCTGCCGTTGACGAGGAAGTCGAAGCAGAGGCGGGGCCGGTCGAGGAGGAGGAAACAGAAGAAGAGGCAAAACCAGTCAAGAAGGCCACACGTGCACGCGGAGGTGCATCAAACAAAGCGAAGCCCACTGCGGCCCCTACCACAGCCGTCGCGGCACCCTCTCGTGCTCGTTCACGTTCTCGTGCCCCCGTTCCTGTCCCTGTTGTCGATGACGAACCTAAACTAGATCTCAATCCCGAACCTCCAGTCACGAAAATTGTTAAACCCAAAGCGACTAGAGGCCGGCCGAAGAAGGCCACTACTGCAGCTCCTTCAGAGGATGAAATGGACGATGACGACGACGAGTTGGGCACTTACCAGATGGCAACTCCGGCTCCTAGCGCACCGGCTCAAGCTAAGGCTTCAACTACGAAGAAAACGACGGCAACGACCAAAACTCCAGCGGCAGCCGCGAAGCCTCCTAGTAAAATCGCTTCTGGAAGTCGGAGCACGGGCAGCAAGAGGACACGAACACCTGTTCAAGTTAAGCAGGAGGAAGAAGCCGAGCCTGCGCCAGCTCCGGTCGCTAAACGCTCCTCGTCCAAAGCAAACATCAACACCAAGACACCAGCGTCAACGACGGCGGAGGAAGAACTCCAAACTAAGCCTGCTCCTGCCAAACGAGGTCGACCAAGGAAGAACGACGCCGCGTCGACCCCTGTTCCATCGGTCCCTGTGAACGAAGAAGAGGAAAAGGAGAATACCCCTGGGCCGAGTGCGAGTGACGAGGCGGAGGAGCAACAGCAGGTTGTGAAGGTGCGGGTATCGAGGCGAGCTGGCGCTGCAGCGAAAACGACCACGAAGGCATCCTCATCCGCCACGAAAACCAAGGCCGGAAGTAAACTCAAGGTTCCCAAGGAAGAAGATGCAGACGAACAAGAGGAAGGAGAGGAGGTTGCAGAGAGGAAAGCGACGACGGGCACGCGTACCACGAGGATTATGCGGATGCGCACGAGGACGGGGTGAATAGTGCCGAGCCACGAGGACAATGGTATATCCAGACCGGAGAACAGAGATCCTGGAGCTGGCGTCAACGACTTTCCATAATTTTGATAATTAAATAAGTATGCAGAACCATGACCCAAACAAATGTGAATGTACATCATACGAGCAAAAAAAGACAATCTACTTTCATCACCAAATCCATATGTCATGCATTTATCTTTCGCGAACACTTTCGTCCTATCATGTTCATTCTGCCGCCCCCTCGCTTGTTGCTCTTCTCCGAGTCTTTTCCTTGCTTCCAAGTTTACTTATGACGACGACACTAAGTACGTCCGGTGCTCGTTTTTTGTGGCTTCTTCTCTCTATGCAGCCGTTATCCTCCACTGTAACTCCGAGTCACACTGAGTCCTTCCCATTTCTTCTTTCGTTTTTCAACTTCACCGTTGAAGTCCCAACGAAAACTTGAAGGAAATTGTCCCTCACTCGCCTGACGTTCAAACTGCCGCTATGCAACCTCTTTAGAATTAGGGTCTACCATTGACACGTCTAGGGAAATTGTGTGGCAATGTCTTGACCACCCGATTCCTATGCTCCGAACTACAACCTCACTTTTTCGCCTCATCTTGCAAAGACAGGAATAGGAATGCATCTCGATTAGATTAAATTATCACAGACCGCGTGGCGAACTTGGAACGAACCTCCGACACAGCGTCAATGCCTCGAGGCGTCTTCCTAATTGGCATTCAACTGGTATTCCCTCCCGCTCATATTCCTTGTACTTCAACCACATCTAGTGTTGCTTCTGTAATCTACATGCCCAAATGCCCTTTTTGACCAAGTTAGCTGGCAGGGTCTTCGCGATTCTCCGTTTACGACCTATTATCGATACGGACGATACGGAGGAATCCAGCCAACCAGCGAAGGGTCTCGCTGGACATGATCACTTAAACCTCCCTGCCCCGTCCAGGCCTCTACCGATTCCAATGATCAGTGGTTGGACGTCTACTCACGCCGATTCAACAACTGCGCGCCCAGGCTTGGATACCTCCCCTATCCTTTCGGACAGCATCTCCTCATCCAATGACCCTACCAGGCGCACAACAATCAAAAGTATGTCACTGCTTATTCATTAAATGATTATCAATCACGAGAGTGTATCGCTGTTCTCCCGCGCGAGGGATGTTACTGTAAATGGAGGGAGATTTTATGCTGTTGGAGGTACTTTGACTGTTCAAGGAATAGGCAAGTAAAGAGATGTCATGCATTTGAACAACGTCAAAATGATGAATGGGCACAGAACCCCGCGAAATTGCGGATATGTTTGCAGACGTGGTATGTGTTTTGGAAATTGGGCCTCGGAAGTCCTCTGAAGCTCTGAATCACGGACAGCGGGAAATTGTTGTCCAAATCATCGACCAATCATCGACAGGAGATGATAGGCGGCCGCTAACAGTTATCTTGACAGGGTTATTACATGTAATGGATGCAACAGGTCGATGACACACAGTTACGATGGATATGGCGCATTTATTCGAGGTATGCTTGTGCACTAGATATGACATGATTTTCTCCCTTCACTTATTGAAATCCCCAGCAGCTTACCGCAGCTCTTAGAGTTTTATTCCTCCCAGAAAGGCCCCAAAATAGAGTTCTGGTGAAATATATGGATACCGACGACTTCGTTCTAGCTATTGACGATGGTAGGGAACACCTACAATTGACGGACCAGGGGGAGTGGACGAGCACCATTCGCAGTGGCATGATGATCGTCATGAGCGTTGTAATGACACGGGTCTATGAGACGACCTCAGCGCAATACCAACGTCCAATTTGTGATTGTTGGAATGGCCTAAAGGGAAATAATGGACAATCGCCAATCGATTGGCTGATAGAGATATTGGCAAGACAGACATTGCGAGCATTTCCATCAACGAACGGGATTTGATACAGAATATTTACTACCTAATGCAAGGACCGTTAAGGGTCCCCCCACTCAGAGTCGGCCAACCTCTAAATCCCTTACGAAGGAAGCGGCCATCATACAACGTGAACCCATCTCTTCCTGTCCTGTTGTTTGACTAACATTTCTTGTGAACAGCCCCTACAATCCACTGTTCAACATATATCGCTGGCGCAGCCACTTCGAATACTGGGTTAATGATCAGTACAAGCAACAATGATCATTCAAATGGGCAAGGACTTCTGGGGTGTCAGAATAGAACACATTGGTGGGCGTAATGAGCACCATTGAAATCTTCTTCATAGTAATGTTGGTTGCGATCTGAGCAGCCTTATAGGCTATATTTCTATATCAATACTGGTATTATACCCACTATACATGATCAATGTATATGGGACAAACCCCACCACCCAAAAAACAGTGTAAACCAGGGTGTATGCCGGGGAGCTGGGGCTCGTTAGGATGACAAATAGGGTCTTTTGGGTGAGTGGGTATGGTATTTTATATGCCAAGGGTGCCAGATGGGAGGGCCGGGGGGGGGGGGTGTAGTAGGGCAGGGGTGTTGAGTGGGGGGTAGGGGGCACCAGTAAACAAATGACAACAATTTCAGAAGTGGCAGTAGGGTGGGTGCGCTCACTGTTGGGCATGATGGAGGGCAGAAATTGTATATTTTGGGGGTAGCAAAGTATAATAAACCCATCTGGGATGTTTTGGCACTCCAGGGGGAGCGGGAGAAGGCTGGAGAGTGTCTCCACAGTGCCAAATTTGAAAATTATATCCGAATTAGGTAAGTGGTGCCAGTGGGACTTGCTCAGGCTCGGTTTTTCATAGAAAAAAAAGTGTATTGTAGCAAGTACAGTATATTTACATACAATCTGGTGTTTTCTAAATGTCTGGGCAGGCAAGAATGGATGGATGGCATAGGATGGGATTGGATGACACCTTCCTAATTAAGCAGGTGCTCCCATTTGGGGCTCGGTTTTGGAGCTGGGCTCGCTGGGCTCGGTTTTCCATAGAATATTTTGTAAATTATATTATATATATATATCCAAGGGAGGGGCTAGCCCTCCCTTGGGGTTTGTGGATAGGTACATGGGAGATAATAAGAGAAGAAATGAGCAGAGCTGCCCGACTCTGCTCGATTGTTGTCGTTGGCACGGAGTACTCGTCGTGCTGTTCTGTGTGATAGGTGTGGTCGGGCTGTCGGGGTGTCACGCTTTTTCCCCGCTCCCCCTGGTCCTGTCGTCCCTCCTTCTGTTCGTCATTTCTCTCATTCTTCGCGTGGTTTCCCCCCCATTCCTTCTCCTCATCGTCATCTTGTCCCTCCTCCTCCCACCCCTGCACCTGTATATGCCACTATTATGTATCAATACTAGGGTCTTACCCAAGTCACTTCATAAATGCATATGGGACAAACCCCACCACCCAAAAAAACAGAGTATTGCCGTGGTGCCAGGGTTGGTTAGGA
>Ga0307513_10012767_pt1 | contig 10347 bp, 8 predicted proteins | sample 15_EM_MG_FD_202174 | JGI IMG/M metagenome (GOLD analysis project Ga0307513, IMG submission 202174) | Populus trichocarpa ectomycorrhiza microbial communities from riparian zone in the Pacific Northwest, United States - 15_EM | ecosystem: Host-associated > Plants > Roots > Unclassified | place...
TGGTCAGCACATCCTCTCTGGATCTGATGATGGGACTATTCGGATTTGGGATTCTAAGACTGGCACTGTAGTCAGCAACTCTTTCAAGGGGCACACTGACGTTGTATGGTGTGTTGCTTACTCTCCGATGGGCGCTATATCATCTCTGGATCCGGTGACAACACCATTCGAATCTGGAATGCCAAGACTGGGGACGCAGTTGGTGGGCCTCTGGAGGGGCATGCAGGGCGTGTACAGTCCATTGCATGCTCTCCTGATGGACAGCATATTGTCTCAGGATCACTTGATGGCACGATCCACTTGTGGGACTCATCTCCACGCATTTCCAACCAACGCCACACCCTTCGTAATCCATTCCACATTGATATATATGCACAGCCAGACCCAGATGGCTGGGTCAGAGACTCAAAGAATGGCTTACTATATTGGGTGCCCCTTGACTGTCGTATGGGAATGCATTCACCCGCTCTTCTGTCAATTCCTCCGATATCCCACACCCGACCGGTTTCTCTTGATTTTGAGGACTTTGCCTTTGGAACCTCTTGGACCCAGATTTCTAATTGTACTAGTACACAGTCCTAGACTTTCGTTCTTCCTCTCTGTGCTCGTATTTTGATGTACTGGTCGCCCTTTTTTTGTTGCAACTCCTGTCCGACTACCAAACAATCACAGTCCTTACAGTGCAATACCCACAAACGCATTCATTTCAACAATGAGGGCAAGTACATACCGAATTGTCCGTATCGAATGAGAATAAGGAGTAGCTGGTAGGATCGGGTACAACGCAGGAACGAAAGCTTGAAGGTGCGTATCTAAGAGTGTCCCAGTACTATGTCAGTCTTACTCATATTTGTCTCAGAAGTTGAAACGATCCCAATCCAAGACCCAACACGAGGTCATGATCACAATGGAAAAGGGTAAATTTCTTGAGTTGTAGAGATTGACCTTGACCACGAGCACACGGGACGCACTAAGTTATTCGACCTATCTGAAGTCCGACTTTTTGGGTTCAAAATTCCGACCCAGCGAGCCTGACAATATAAGCCCACATACTTAGGGCATAAAAGTGCTCCCGAAACAACCGCCTTTCGGGGCATCAAACCGCCTCTCGGGGCCGCCAAGAAACCGCGCCAAGAACCCACACCACACCGCACCCACCAACCACCAGTATCAGCAGCGTAACCAGCCGTTCCCTGGAGAAAAAGACAAGGGGTGGATCAGCGAAATTGATAGTTTATTTCCAGAATGTAGAAGTGTAACATGCGCATAGCGCTAGCACTATAAATTTGATTATTTTTATTTTTATTTATTTAAAAAGGTGCTCCCGAAATAGAAAGTGAATCTTCCCAACGATTATTGCAGGAACAAGATAACCGTACTATTTACCAATAGTGTATTTCGTCAAAAACGACGATAGCACCCTAACCACACAATGAGACTAACACATAGCTCAATTTTAAAAAACAGATACACTGAGGACATCTTTGATTCCTTGATCTGTATTCCTAACCGAACTCTTACAACCAAGAGCCGCATATCAAAATAATACGAGGACGGGGGAATGAATATTGATATTACGGTATAAACTTAGACAGCATATATAGTGGCCGACAAGTGAAACGCATACGAAATGGTCGTGAAACGGTGGGAAAAACCAAGGACCACAAATCTATGATGTAGGACCGAGGCTCAATACAGATACTGCAGAGATGTAAATCCGAGACCTGATGCAGGCACCGCAGGCATGGAAGACGACCGAGCCCTCGAAAGTCCAATCTCCGACAGGGTCCGGCCGGTTGTCTTTTGTCTGTCTTCTTTTCCTATCCTCTGCTTCTTCTGCTTCTTCAAACTATCTGAGTGTGTATTACAGTTTTGGGACGTCTTGGAGTGTACTTTCTGTATGTTGCAGGAGATGAGCGGGATGGACGTAAATTGAAGTGGAGCGCCGCACGGTCTAGGTAGAGGGTTGCAGCGTGGTCGGCCACAACAACCTAGCGCTGTATAGCAGCCAAGGTACTCACAGGTCAATCGTCTTGGGCAAATTTTATTTATTTATTTTTGGTTTGCAGAGACTTCGAGATCTGGGAGAAGGCGTTGTTGTGCGTGTCTATGTGTCTGCCTATTCGCATATGTCTATTTCTCCTGTATGACGTGTATACTTTTCTTGTGAATAGAGCGACATGTGACCTCTCCGTTTTATATTTATTCCCCGCTCAGCCGTTGTCTCTAGTCCCACAGATTATGAGCCCTGTTGCGTTGGACTAACACTCCGAAGAGTCTGAATGTGCTTAGTAAGTTATCCCGTGTCGTAGCGAAATCAGGGTAACTCAACAGAAGGATCGATCTGGAATGCGCGCCTGACATGGTGGACAGCCGATGATAGCTGACAGCTATCAATTAATGGTCTTTTTTCGGCACCCGATCCACGCCGGCACCTCACTTCTGCGGTCCCAAGCAGTGAGAAATCGGCGAGCCAGAAAGCCTTTTTCTACCTGTATATGTTCTTCGAGGACCACTCTCACTTGGAATGCTGCTAGAGAGAGAAGGGGCACACCGGTGTTGCTCGTCAATCGTCTCATTTAAATATAACGATTTCCTCTAAGAATTACACCACTCACCACCCCTACTCACCACGCATTGCATACGGCCATATGTTTAGGAATTTAACATTATTCATATGGTCATTGTGCTTCCAACCAGGGATTGGATCGTTGCTCGCGCCTCGTACACACACATTTTAGCTACGCGTGTGAATATCGTCCTGCATTTTTATGACTCACTGGTTGGTATTAATCAGCCCTGTGGGGGGATATAAACTGTGGAATATAACTTTGGGTTGCCCTGCTCATGCGGTATAGAACCCAAATTAAACTATCTCTATTGCGTCAAAGCCAATGGCACTGTGAAGGGTCGGGGGCAAGAGGCTTGAGCCCCGGCCTACTTCAAACGCAGGTCGCACCGTCGAGCTTAAAAAAATTGGCAAAACGCCTGGACCTGGGCTTTCTGCTAGGTGGGATGTGAGTGGATGCACGCCCTCAGGAATACGTGATACCACGCATGGAAGAACGGAGCGGAGAGAAAGATGGGGACGGCGATCAGGATGCTGAAGGGTATTGATACAGACGCTGTGCGGGCGTCGTGCTAGTACCGACGGTTATGGGAATTGGTACGACGATGAAAGCGTGAATGGGGGATGGAGATATTCGCATATAATCTCTTCATTTCCCTATCCGGGGCAACCTTGTGAAGGCCGAAAGACGGAGTTGAATTAATTAATCATTCTGTTCTCCATTCACCTGTAGAGAGACAATATCGACAGCAATATTACTGCAGCTGGATTGCAGCTGAATGTTTTAGATTAATATTTCGTATTCCGTGGTCGATTCGCGTGTCCAGAGGCTTGTGGCGGTCCAACGAACGACACGTTACTACTCTCAGAATTGCTGATGTGTTATTTTGGTGTTTTCATATATGATCTACCACTTTAGCCACCAATACAACGCTGCGGCAAGGGCCACTCGTTCTCGCTTCAAATTAATGTATCAGTCTGAGAGGGATTGTGAGATAAATGAGGAAAGCTGAAAGAAAGAAGAATAATCCAGCCTAGGTTCAAGTTAATCAGGTCGTCGCAACGTGCAGAGACAAACCTCACGTGTTCTTGCTTGCCAGACTCGATCTCCGACATGACGTCCTCCACGGGACCCATGCATTATAATGCTCCTGGATAGATTTTTCTCATCCTGGTGGAGATATTGCACCAATCAGGGCAGGTTAAAGGCAAGAACCGGAACAAGAACTAGCTTATAAGGCGACCAAAATTGTTTTCACCTCGTCACCTATCAAATAATCAAATGAAGATAAAGGCAGACCTAAGCGACCAGGGTACGTCTCCGGTTGCCAAGTACCTATTAATTGCCTCCCTGGCAGGAAGGTCGTCGGAGTCAAACGCCAAGGTGAGCCTAGGGCGTTCGGACCCGGACCCACTGTCAGGCACCCCCAAATCATTTCCTGAGGTCACTCCAAAATTTCCGGCAGTAAAGGTTGGAAATTGTATTGACTCGCCCAACCGATGTCTGTTAGGACCCACCGATCCCACCGGTGTGCAACCGAAACGGTGTTTGGGGTCGAGCGTTTTATTTGGGTTCTGTTGAACCCTTTCCTCCATTCCGACTTCGGAGCCTGACGAACCCGAAGAGTCTGACACGGGTTTCTCGACGATCCTTATAAGGCCTTGATTGAAGGTCCAATCGGCCGATCAGATTCGCCGCCTTCGCCCTCGCAAACATGTCTGCAACTGTTGATCACCTCGTCGCCCGCGCCTACCAAGACGAACTAGCAACACGCGCACTTAACCATAATGCTATCCTCGCAATGGACACCGGTACCGGGAAGACGCTCATCTCCGTCATGGTCCTTCGGTCCAAGCTCACCGCTGCCAGAATGAAGTCGGCCCACGATCATCGGATGGTTCGCGTCCTCAAATCCAAGTGTTACCACCCATACTAAAGCCAGTTTTCTAGGTCGCGATATTTATCGTCCCGCATGTCCCGCTTGTAAGCCAGCAGGCATCTTTTATTCGCCAGACGACCCAGCTGGTCGTTGGAGAATACCACGGTGCCAAGGGCGTCGATCTATGGAGTCGAGTGCAATGGGAGAAGGAGTTTGCGTCCACTGATGTCCTCGTTATGACCGGTACGCCTCTTCCATGCAGCCGACGGACGCCGGTTTGACCAGGAATCGCAGCCCAAGTATTCAAAGATGTTCTTGCACATGCCCATTGGAAGCTTGAAAATGTATCTGGTCTTTGAGTCCGAGCCATGCCTTAGTCTTATTGTGTCGTCAGGTCGCTATTATCGTTTTTGACGAGATCCACCATTGTTCAAAAGTGCGTCGATCATGTTCCCGCGACGATCGTTCGGTGGACTCACTTTCTATTTCAGAAGCACCCTTATGCCCGAATTATGAGCGAACATTACTTATTAATGGGAAATACCGCTGAACGCCCTCACGTCATTGGGCTCACCGCGTCGCCAATCTTCAACGTCAAGAACCCGATAAAGGCCTTGGCCGAGATTGAGCAACTAAGTACATGCCGTGTGTTCGTGGTCAAGGACAATATACAAGAACTCAAACAGTTTACCTTTCAGGCCAAACCTATTCAGTGCAATTATAAAGCCCCGCCCAAGGGCTTCCCCGCGTACCCTGGTCCTTCAGCCCTATCCTTGTGGGATCACCTCCATTCCGATGGCCTCCTACCATCGCCACTCCTCGGCAAAGAAAAATGGTACAGCAGCGCTCGCTTCCGCTACTTCTCCACAGTGGATGCATTGGGTCCCTTTGCCGCAGACCTATTCATCTACCTGCACATTGACAACGTCCTCACCGAGCTAGTGCACGGGCTGCCCAATCCGCTCTTCAAAGCCAACGACTCATCCGAGGTCGCCAAAAGAAGGGACAAAGTTGAAGCATTCCGCCGGATACTTGAACTCCACCGCGTACGGCTATTCGCAGACAATCCCTTGACTCCCATCCCTCCGGGTTGGGTCTCACCCAAGGTCCTCGCCTTGCGCGACCTCTTAGCAGATGAGGATGCATCCACTTTCCGTGGAATGATCTTCGTCAGTCAGCGCCATTTCGCTGCATGTCTCAGCATCGTGCTTCCTCGTCTCGATCTTCCTGGCATCCGCCCAGCTCCTCTCGTCGGCCATGGACAGGGATGCAGCGCCGATGTCACGCGATTGGGGACCAAAGGGATGGGGTCCAATACACAGGAGAGAGTAGTCAAGGAGTTCCGGGATGGCACGCTTAACTTGATCATTGCGACATCAGTCGGGGAGGAAGGACTCGACTTCCCGGAGTGTTCCTTCGTGTGCCGGTTCGATATGCCCCAGACGCTCCCTGCTTATATCCAGTCGCGAGGACGTGCTCGGCATTCAGACTCGAAGTTCGTACTGATGCTAGAAATTGGCGATAACCTTGATCGTACGCGAGCGATCGCGCTGGAGAACAGTGAGCCGAACATGAAACAGCTTTACGGAAAGAAGATGGAGAGGCGAGATAAGGGAGAGTTGCAAGATGAGCCCGACGATGGGGTGCCCGCGGAGGACGAACCAAAGTACACTGTAAAGACCACTGGTGCAACGCTCCACGCCAGCAGTGCGATTTCTCTTCTCAACAATCTCTGCTCTTTGATTCCACATGATATCCACACCCCACTTCCCCGACCACAATACGTTATGAACCCAAACCTATTCATTTACAAGGTCAAGCTGCCTCCGTCCCTTCCGGTTCCGCGCGATAAGCTCGAATTCGCAGGGACGGTTGCTCGTTCCAAGAAAGCAGCCAAGCGCTCCGCCGCATTCGAGGCTGTCCTCGAACTGTACAAGCTCGGTGTCTTCGACGACCACTTCCTGCCGGTGAACAGAAACCGAGGAAGTGTAACGAATGATATTGACGGGAAGCCGCCGGTCGATGTCGATCACCTTCAACCGATTATGATGGAGACATTGGTTTTCGATATTTGGGGCGATATTTGGAGAGACGGAGCTGCTGGGTATATCCACCCGCTTGAAGTCGACGGACGAACGGAGATGGCGTTGGTGCTTGGGAATGCTCTAGATGGTGGTGCTGGAACTATATGGGAATCCAATCGTCCGGTCTCATTTAGTATCGGAGCCGGAGAAGCGATAGTGTGTTCGCGTGAGGAGAAGACGCGAGCCCTGGACATCATGGAGCAATACACAGCGTTCTATTTGGGCCACGCTGTCACACGCAAAGGGAGAGGCAAAGGGAGAGGCAAAGGGAAGAGCCGGATCTTCCTTGTGCCGTTCGATGCAATGAAGAGGCAGCCAAACTTTGCGGAGATGGAGCGTATCCTGAATGCACCGCGTGCTCGGGACTGGAGCGCTGCAGGAATATCTGAGCTGAATGATGTGTATGTCCAGTTGCTGGGGGACGGCAAACTCGTGAAGGTATTGGGCGTGCAATCGAACATGTCCGTCACGGAGGCACTTGCGGACACGACACTCGCCAAAAAATTTGCGAGCCTCCAGAAGTTTCAGCCTGGCTTTGAGGTGCCAGTCAACGATCCCATCCTCCACTGCCGCAGGGTTTTGTGTACGACCTCAAGCGAGTATCGCGATCCGATCCTCCAGAAGCAGAGCCTACTTGGAACTGAGGACCTGTTCTACCCACAAAGCCTCTGCGAGCAGATCAACACCACCAGCCGCACTCTCGACTACTTCAAGTTCCTTCCGCCACTTTCCAGGTATCTCTCCGATACCTTCCGGGCTCGTGCGGCTGTGATGCTCCTCGGTCTGCCCCCATTAAACGTTGACCGGGCAGCAGAAGCCCTGATGCTGCCGTCGGTGAATGCGAGCTTCAACAACCAACGGCTCGAGACGCTCGGAGATGCTTTCTTGAAGCTCGCGACCTCCATCCACGCGTTCAACAAGTTCCCTTACAAGCACGAAGGCCAGCTCTCGTCCTTGCGCCAGAATTCGGTGTGTAATAAGTACCTCATGGGTCGCGGACATGCGCTCGGGCTCGGGCGGTTCATGACGATCGAGGCTAACAATCATAGAAGATGGAGGCTAAATGTAGAGGAGACGGTGTTCGATGAGCATGGACTTTCGTACGTCAAGCGCAATATCCCACGAAGGAGTATTCAGGATTGCATGGAGGCACTTTTGGGAGCAGCCCTATTGAGTGGGGGGGTCCAGTGTGCGCTCTCAGCAGGAACGAAGATGGGACTGTGCTTCGGAGGGATGGAAGCGTGGCCGGTGCGATACGCAAAAGTGGAGCCGACGCCTCGGGCCCATATCTGCGCGGCGTTGGAGGATGCGCTTGGATATCGCTTCAAAGACCAGGGGCTTGTCATGGAGGCGATCAATCACCCGACATCTGCAACTGGTGGCGCGACATACCAGCGTCTTGAATTCCTCGGCGATGGTAAGTATCTGTGCTCAAAAAATATCAAAGTAATCGTAATTGACCATTCTATTCTCGGTAGCACTCATTGATCTCATCGTCTTACACTATTTATTCGAAAAGTACCCTTCTGTTGGTCCAGGCAGGCTCACTCGTCTCCGCGCACGCTGCGTCTGCAATCCAACACTAGCATCTATCGGTACCAAGAAGCTTGGGTTACACAAGACGATCGAGACGGCCTCTTCCCAGTTCATGAGGGCGATGAAGGAAGCGGCGGACGCTTTCGCCTCGATGTCATATGCGGAAGTCGTCAATTCAATGTGGCGTCTTGACATCCCCAAGGCACTTTCCGATGTTGTCGAAGCGCTCATGGGTGCGGTGTTGGTCGACTCTAATTATGACTACGAGTTGGCTCGCGATGTTGGGCTAATGCTGCTCAAAGAACCGCTGGAATATGTGCACCCTCAAATGCCTGATGACCCAATCCATGAATTCCTCAAGTGGGTTGGGAAATTTGGCTGTGGGCAGGTCCGGTTCCGGTAAGACGTTCTCGCAACCTCGCGGGACTTTGATCTCACCCACCAATAGAAAAGCGTCCTCGCCAGGTGAAGAAGATCCAAATGCTCCGAAGAATCTCATCTACGTCGTCGTGCACGGGGTTGATATCGAGCCCCCCGTGCCGATTACCTACAAGACGTCAATTGTGGGCACGAGAGCGGAAGCTGCACAGCAAGCACATCTGCTCTTGCAAGACGAGTCTGGCCCGTACACGCTGAGCAAGCTTTGCACGTGCAAAGCCGAAGAGACCCAGAAGCTTGAGGAGGCTGCGGACAAGATTGTGGACGAGGATGCGTTAGACCCGGAGACTGTAGAAGGGTTCACAACTGCTGCGAAGCTCGAGTACCGAACGGAGATGGAAGGTGACATGAGGCTGAAGGTGGCACTTGAGAGGCTGCTAGACGCGGAAGAGGAGGCTGAAGTCGAGTCCCTGGTCTTAGGACAGGAAGCTTAGGACAGGAAGAACGTGCTAATATGGGGATGAGTGATCGTTTTGATTTCCTTTGATGTTCGAGAATGACGTATGCATTTCGAATGAAATATATTGATGAAAGCTATGGAAACAGTCAACAGTGATGCTCCAGCTTGGCCTCCTAGAGGGGACCGAGAGAGCCAACGAGTAAAACAACCAGCACTTTGTATTTGCTCTTTGCCTTCAGCCCCGACGATGTTCACCACAGTAAGAGCGGCTGTAAGGGCAACAAGACCTACAAATGCGTCTAGAATGTTTGCAACAACCTCGAGAAGGGCTTCGGACGCGCTCTTCGTCGTATGTCGGCTCCAAGACCGCCGGTCGAAATACTGACGAACGATCCGTAGCACCGGGATACCAACTATAACAACCCTCGAGTGAGTGTATTGGTATTCGTACTAGATGAGAAGGTCGCTGATGTTCGTTTGCTCTCTGGTTTAGATTCCATTTGAATTCACGCCGGAGAACATGAAGAAAGCCCAGGAAATAATATCACATTACCCACCTCAGTACAAGAAGGCTGCTATCATTCCTCTACTTGACCTTGGTCAACGCCAAAATGACGGTTGGACCAGCATTAGTGTAATGAACTATGTTGCGAAATTAGTAGAGGTACCGCCTATGCGGGTGTATGAGGTCGCAACCTTTTATACGATGTTCAATCGGTGCGCAGGAAATGGTAGTGCGTTTCCAGGCAGCTGAGGCACTCCGCTCTTAGGGAGCCGATCGGCAACCACCTCGTCCAGGTCTGCACGACGACTCCGTGTATGCTCCGCGGCGGAAATGAGATCCTTAAGACTGTACAAGATCACCTCGGTGGATTGCATGTAGGAGATACGACCAAGGACGGGAAATTCACTGTGCTGGAAGTTGAGTGTCTAGGTGCCTGTAGCAACGCACCTATGCTGGCGGTCAATGATGACTTTTACGTATGCAATACTGCCGTCATGATGTTCTACTTCTATCTAATTGCCCCCTTTAGGAGGACTTAACGGAAGAAACGACAAAGAAAGTCATGGACGCCTTCAAGAGTGGTACGAAACCTAAGCCAGGTCCTCAAAGTGGACGACAGACAAGTGAAAACTCTGCTGGGCTGACTTCTTTGACTACAAAGGTATTTCCATCACTTTCTGCTCGTTTCGACCCCAAGTTCAATCCTCTCCAGCCATACGGTCCAGGCGAACACTGCCTCCCAGAATTCCAATAGACCATAGCTCTGTATCGTGGTACATCATCATGGAGCCATTTTCTCAATACAAGTCAAAGTCAAAGTCAGAGCCGCCTGCTGTCCGCTGACCTGTGTTACACCCTTCCTACCGTCCTCGCCCAGCCGCACTTCTCCCGGCGATCGCGGGGCTTCGCGCTGGATCAGGGCTTTGGGGGCAATG
>Ga0307513_10012769_pt1 | contig 10345 bp, 3 predicted proteins | sample 15_EM_MG_FD_202174 | JGI IMG/M metagenome (GOLD analysis project Ga0307513, IMG submission 202174) | Populus trichocarpa ectomycorrhiza microbial communities from riparian zone in the Pacific Northwest, United States - 15_EM | ecosystem: Host-associated > Plants > Roots > Unclassified | place...
GGATGGAATTTGCAATAATAGTTTCAGTTGGGCTTTGTTCAAAAAATATACATCTGGGCTTATAGTTTAAGATTGACAAAAGCTCAATCCACAGAACATCGTGTCGTGGTCCCACCTAAGGAAACTATTCAAATCATTTGTACCAATTCAAAGTTTCGCTTAGACTGATTTAAGATTAACATTGTGTTTTTTATAAAAAAAAAATTAATTAATTTTTTTAATTTTTTCTTGGTTCAAATTAAAAAAAAATTAATATTTTTATATCATTTTGATATTCTGATGTTAAAAATAATTTTAAAAAAATAAAAAATATTACTTTAATATATTTTCAAACAAGAAGTATTTTAAAAGACAATCATTACCATAATCCCAAGCATCCTCTAAGATTGTTTGTTAGTATATTATTAATTACTTTTTAAAGTATTTTTATTTATAAATATATCAAAAATATATATTTTTATTTTAAAAAAAATATTTTTAACACTGACATGTTAAAATGATTTAAAACCATAAATTTAAAGTTAAAATCAACAAAGTTAATGACATGAATGTGTGTTAACTAGAATTGATGTGTTGGGGTAAGTTAATGAGCTAAATTATTTATAAAAATATAAATGACCGACCTATCAATTGCATTACATGTAAAATTCAAACTATGAGAGTGTAACTCAACTGGTCAGACTCTAGATTTGCTCTTTAAAGGTCACCAGTTCGAATTTCACAAACCTCAGGGCAACTGAAGGCTTACATGATTATTAATTTCAGAACTCACAAGATTAGTCAAAATACGCATAAGCTTACCCAAATAAATCATTATCTTTTTCAAGTGTTTCTAATATCTACCAAATACTTTTGGAAAACCAATTGATTCCAGCGTGGGTTCCCAACTAGCAAGTGGGCCTTTTAATAGAGGCTTCGAATGTTAAGGGGGCACACAGTCACATGGCATCTATTGGAAAGCAGCAACATACAGTATATATAATATTTTGCCAATTTCGGATTTGGCTTGCGTGTGGTGCTGCGTTGCTGCCGACAAATATGTGATTGCTCGAGAACCATACATCAAACCTGATGTGGTCCTATTTTGATCGAGTACAAACAGCCTGTGATTTGGTACATTCATTCTTTAACTTCCGTTTATTTTCCACGTCCTTGGCATGGACCGTGGACAATCTACCTGTCACGTTATATTTTCTTCACAGAAGAAAAATGAAGTCCTTCACCGGTGTCTTTTAGTCACGGTTTTGGTTTCGGCGGAGATTGTTTTTTAATATAATTTTTATTTTAAAATATTTTTTAATAAATTTATTTTTAATATTAGAATGTTAAAATAATTAAAAATATAAAAAATAATAATTTAAAACTAAAAAAAATAAAAACATGGAAGTTGCAAAACCCGAGTTACTAATCAAGACCCGGGTCACTAGGTGAGTTTACCCAGGTTGACCCGTGTTGACATGAAAATATAAATTATTTTTATTATAGTTTTAAAACTTGATTCGAGAGTTGACTTAGGTCAATGCCTTGATCACGAGTGTAGTTGATTGTTGACCCAAGTCAATATAAGAACAAAAATTGTTACAATCATAGTATTAAAACCCGGATTGAGGAATGACTTGGGTTAAGGTTCGGGTCATGTGTTGGAAATGTCAGCCCGGGTTGACCTAAGTCAACATAAAATAAAAATGATTATTATTATAGTTTTGAAAAATCATTCAAAGGTCAACCAGGGGCAAGACTCAGGTCACGAATCAAGAGGGCCAGCCAAAGTTGACCCGAAGCAATTTAAGGATAAAAATTGTTATTTTTATAATTTTAAAACCTGACCCGGAGGGTTAATTGGGGCAAGGTCTCAACTACGGGTTAATCTAAGTCAATACATAGATAAAAGTGATTGACATCATAGTTTTAAAACTCAAATCGAGAGTTGATCAGAGGCAAGGTTCAAGTCATGAGCTAGGAAGGTCAACCCGATTGGCCCGTTTTTAAAAATAAAATAATCAAAATAACTTTGTTTTGATTAATTTTTTTTAAAAAAAATCAACAATTTTTTACTCATATTTTATATCAAGTTGACTTAGGTTTTTTATCAAGTCATATCAAATTAATTATTCTTTTATTTTTTTTTAATTAATAAAAAATCATTAAAGTTCTAGAATACATTCAACGTAATCTCAAGTGAAAAAAAAAAACCATGACAAGATTTTAATGCAAGTCAAAAGATATTTCTAACAAAGTGAATTTATATATATTTTTTTTCAACCAAAGATAAAAAAAAAAAAAAAACTTAAATCTATTCACAAAAACCATCCCACACATAACCCAGATCACAGTCTGCTACTCTATGAAAGTTTTAGAAGACTCGATGCTGTTTTCTGTGACAGCCTGCCTGCATTTTGAGATCATACGGAATATAAACAGAGTGCAGATTTTTCAGGATCACGAACTTGTTGACTGTATCAAGCAGAGAATAAAGAGAATTGGAGCTCACTTTCCTTCTTTTTGTTATTTAAATGAAAAATTAAATTCAAAGAAGAATCTACTTTATCAGAGACGTCGTACTAACCAGCAAGGAAGATTTTCACATCATTTAGTACAATCCATCAACCATACAAACTTTTCATACACATGATTTGATATATTAATTCGGATCCATCATGATCAAACAAACAATAAAATATTATTTTTAATCCTAAAAATATAATTGAATTAATAAAAGATTCTAGATTTATTTTTTAAATATTGTTGGTTTAAGTTTTATAAATCTCATAATTATTTGAGGTTTACATGATCATTAATTTTAAAACTCATAGGATTAGTCAAGGTACGCGTAAACTGTCCAGGACATTCATATTAATAAAAAAATAAAAATAAAAACATTATTTTTTCTATCAATAATACAACCTTTTTTTCATGAAAAAATTATAAGGTTGGAGTGTATAAATTTAACCAAACACAAAACAAGCAACAAAGTGAAGACAATCCCAACCACAATTAGACAAAGGCCAAAGATAAGTCAGGCCAGACCATTGAAAGTTAGGGCAAGCCAAGCTAGTTCATGCAATCTATATTTTTTCTTTTTGTATACACATATTAATTTAAGTATTATAGAGTTGATTGTTCCTTATGGAGCTTGTTTTTTCAAACGAATACCAACTACCAGCCAAGCACATCAACTAGCCATGGAAAACATGGTGTATACATGAAGTTTTTTCATCGACAGCCATATAGCAATTTTTCATCTAGAAAAAACAAGTCAGATTTTTCGTTTATGGGTAGAAACAGCATAATATCAGATGGTCCACCTCCTAGTCTCCAGCCATGATGAATCTGGACGTTGGAAGCTCTCTAGAATCTTCATGATTTCTCTTTTAAATTCTGCTCTTCAGCTACTGGATCAATTGCTGAGTTAATCTGTCCCCCTCCTGTTATTTCAAATTCAAATTCAAAAGATATAAAAAATTTCCTCATAAATGCGCCTTTCCGTTCCGGTTTGTGAATTGATTCAAGATTTGATTAAATGATGATTAATTCCAGCCATGAGAGCTAAACTTGATTAGGAAAGGTGTTTAATCTATATTTCAATCCACAAAGTTGGTCCTGTAATTATTCAGTAAAATTATAATAATTAAATCCAGCTTAATCCGATGAATTAATAAAAAAAATTGTTATTTATAATTATGTTGTGGTTGAATTTCAAATTAAATTATAAAAAAATTTATAGATACGATAAAATCAAGTGCTTCTAGTTACATGTTAATTTAGTTAAAAAAAACTAACCTGGTCAACTCTTGATTTTTTTTTTAAATAAAAATAAAATGATATCATTTGACTTAGATTTACCTTGGTTGATTCAACAACCTAAATTGAGCAAAACATCTTCATAACCGTTACTATACCCATTCCGTCAACAAAACCATCATAATATCACTTGCTTTTATGATCTCCTCCACGTGGCAGTGGCACGAACCAAGCTAACCACCCGTGAGGGCACTCTTATCATTTTCCCCACAAACAAGAGGAGGAGCAATGGCAAATACCATTTGCCACCAATCCATGCAGAAAGCCCTTTAACATTTCCAGCTGTGAACCAAAGCATGCCTGCCCCTCACATGGCCCCGCCCCCCAACCACTAACCCAGCTTTAAACCCAACCACAATTAACTCTGGTTACCCACTAACCCCTTCCTCTCCTCTTTCCCCTTTTTATCACTCCCTCTCCACGCCTACCCACTCACTCTCATTCCCTCTCTCAAAATTCCACCATGGCTACGTTACAGTACTCTCTCCTTCTTTCCTTCACACTATCAGCACTCGTCTCCACCATCTTAGCCCACAACATAACCGACATTCTCTCAGGCTTCCCGGAATACTCCGAGTTCAACAAGTACCTTACCCAAACAAAACTAGCCGATGAAATCAACACTCGCCAGACAATAACTGTCTTGGCTCTCAACAATGGGGCTATGACTGCTCTTGCAGCCAAACATCCACTTTCAGTCATCAAGAATGCCCTTAGTCTTCTTGTTGTCCTTGATTACTATGACCCAACTAAACTCCATCAGATCTCCAAAGGCACCACGTTATCCACCACTCTCTACCAAACTACTGGAAATGCCCCTGGTAACCTCGGATTCGTCAACATTACAGATCTCCAAGGTGGTAAAGTCGGCTTCGGCTCCGCTGCTCCCGGCTCGAAACTTGATTCCTCTTACACTAAATCTGTGAAGCAAGTCCCTTATAATATTTCAATTCTTGAAATCAGCCAGCCGATTATAGCTCCAGGGATTTTAACAGCTCCGGCCCCAACACCGTCAAGTGTGAACATTACGGCGTTACTCGAAAAGGCTGGATGCAAAACATTTGCGAGTTTGTTACAAACTAGCGGTGTCATTAAAACGTATCAGTCAGCGGCGGATAAAGGTTTAACTATTTTTGCTCCAAACGACGAGGCGTTCAAGGCTGCTGGAGTACCTGATCTGAGCAAGCTCACCAATGCTGAAATAGTCTCGCTCTTACAGTACCATGCCACGGCTACTTACAGTCCGTTTGGGAGTTTGAAAACTAGCAAAGACCCGATCTCTACGTTGGCTAGTAACGGTGCAGGTAAGTTCGATCTGACGGTTACAAGTGCGGGTGACTCGGTGACTCTACACACTGGAATCGGTCCGTCGCGAGTTGCTGAAACGGTCCTTGACTCAACACCGCTAGTGATTTTCACTGTTGATAATGTGCTGCTACCGGTTGAGTTGTTCGGGAAAGCTCCGTCTCCAGCCCCGGCAGGGGAACCGGTGAGTGCACCGAGTCCGAGTCCGGTTGCATCGAGTCCAGCTCCGGCTAGTGTTGAGGCTCCATCTCCTCTCGCTGCTTCACCCCCTGCTCCGCCTGTGGAGACGCCTGGTGGTGCCCCAGCTGAGACACCGTTTGGATCCGAGAATAGCACGGCGGATGGTAGTGCTGCTGTTCACGTGAGTGTACCTGTTCAGGTCACTGTCTTTGCCACTGTAATTTGTTCGATTCTCATGTCCTGAATCGTAATTATCTAGCTCAGTTAATTTGCTTTTTATTTATTATTGGATTTTGAGTTGTTATTTTGTTAGAGAGGATTATTTTTATTATTAATTTATTTTGTTTTTGAATTTATCAGTGATGAGGTGATGTGAGGTGAGGTGAGTCAGCTGCGCATTTTAGCGGCAGTACATTTCCTATTGTTGTATTCATTCATCGAGTGCTACGCGTTACATTATTTTAATGTAGGGATCTGTTCGTTTTTCTGTGATGGTGCTTGGGGAACTGTTGGATTTAGATGGGATCCCACGTGGAGAGATGTTGTGGGATCCACCCTTTCAATAACGTGGGGTCCACTATCTCGAAGTTCGTGCTATTTTGGGGTTTGTCAAAAGGGTTAGGATAGATGTTACTAGAATGGTGTTTTTTCTGCGCAAAATGGGCTTGGCTAGAAAGCAGAAAGCCAGAATCCCAACGTGTTTATATATATATATATATTTATTTATTTATTTATTTATAGTCATAATGTTTTGTTGAAAATGGTCAAAGCATGAGTCTACTCTTGGCAGTGACCAGATATGGGGGGTGCATTTGCTTCACAGGACAAGCCTTGTATTTAAAACTTAAAAGTACTTACAGCTTCTGCTGGGCATGTGTTTAGTTTAATGGAAGAATCACAAGATTAGTATATAAGCTCTTTTGGTTGTTTAAGGTTTCGATTGGTATGGATTCTGTAATTCTATTTGATTTTTTTTCTACTTTTTTGTATATTTAAATGGAAATAATTTTTAATTTAAACAATATAAAAATGAGTTAAATTTGAAAATTAAATTTTTTAATTTGTTGGTTTTATTTTTTACCGTCTTAGTTGCTTTGGGATTTTGTCGAATCACATTTGTGTTTATTTGCCTTTTCTTTTTTTAAATTCGTGAATTTCTTGAAGGTCGGTGACTCGATTGATATCCTCGAAATATTGTGCTGTTGATTTTGTCACCTGTAGATACAAGTAAAAATGTAACCATCTAGATGGTGGCCTTGTAAGAGTTTGGGATCAGAGGTTTGCTCCCTCTGTGGTTTCAGGTTCGAGCCCTGTGGTTGCTTATATGATGGTCACTAGAAGTTTACATGGTCGTTAATTTTAGGGTCTGTGGGATTAGTTGAGGTGCATGCAAGCTGGTCTGAATACTCACATTAAACTAAAAAAAAAAAATGTAATGAGTGTCGAAAGCAGCATGTCAAGCTACATGGTGGGGTGTGTCGGGGTACAAAAAAATTGGACATATTCTACAATAATAAATAACTAATTTTTAATTTAGATGGCAAATTGTTTTAGAAACTATAGTATTTTATAGTAGCGAATAAAACTAATGTGTATAAAATGGATGGATTGAAAGTGGGGCCGTTGGGTGATACGCACATCACCGGTATATTTTTTTCTTCTCCATTCATCTCTAATGTTGCAGGATAGACTAGATCGCAAGTTTCGGATCATTTTTTTTTTTAATATTAAGATGGTATTAACATGTTTTTCAAGAGGGGTAAAAAAACTTAAAACATGTTCAGATTAATTTGATGACGTAATTAGTTTTATAAGTTTAAAGTCTGGATAAAAAAACAAAATTTGATTAAAAAAATTAAAATAATATTATTTAAAAAAAATATTTAGATGACCTAGGTGAAGATGTAAAATTTGTGATTTATGTTATGAGAGTGTGGTGACTTTATGAAAAGAAAATAAAAGAACATTTTAAAGCACAATTCTCGGTTAACTCAGTGTTTAATAATGAAATTGAGAAAAATCAATTAAAAAATAAAAAATATATAAATCAACTCAGGTTAATTCACCAATCTCATGATTATGAGCATAAATTTTGAATAATTATATATAAAAATAAAGCAAAAAAAAAAAACACGGTGACCAATTTCACAATAACTAAATATTGAATGATAAAGTTTAAAAAATCAATATTATAAAATGACATGAAAAAATATTAAAATCAACTTATGTTAGCCTTCGAAACCCATGGCCCGGTAAAAAAAATATCAAGAGATGAAATTTTTTTCAAAATACAGTAGAATAAAGATTCAAAACAAAATAAATATCATTAAAAAATAACGACGGTCAATTCGACATGAAAAAATAAAAAATAAAATGATGTTTGGTGAAATTTAAACAAGATTTAATTATTAGAAAGTGTAAAAATATCAAAAGAATGAGTACTGAAATTGATATAAAAATCATATAAAACCTGATGATTAAGGACGGAATTGAAGAAAATAATCAATAAAAAAATAATTAAATAATTAAAAAAATATAAATAAAATTGTATATAAAATATAAATGGCATGATACTAACGTGCATCAATGGCCAACCACATTTTTTTCTATTAATATTTTATATATGTGAAATACAAAATTTTCCCGTAGACACTTGATGTAACAAAAAAAAAATGTAAATAAAAAAAACTTTATTTTCGTTGCTTCCTGTGATAGTTTAGTGTTTTAACCGTGCTTGAGAAATAAAAATATTTAAAAGACCCCTTGATTAAAGTTGATATTTTTATTTATTTATAAAGCTAGTTAAATTATTTAATTATTCATTCACAATAAAAGTTAAAAGTCAAGTTTGTCCCATCAATTTTCCGTGTCTATACAAAAAGACTAGATAACCCCCCCCCCTTTTTGTTTCCTGTTAATTGAGAAAAGTAGAAAAAGCTGGAGTGAAACAAGTTAATTTATTAAATTTGTGTTCAAATAATTTTATAAAAATTAAATTAAAAAAAATTATAAAATTTATTTCCTAATAAATCCAACGTTGAAATATAAAGTTAAAATAAAATAATCATTAAATAAAAACACAAAAAAAAATTGAATCAACTTGAGTTAATTTATCAAACCGGTGATCTGAGTCATAAAATAAATATAACTTTATAGAAAACTATCTAGAATAAATCACGAAGTCTAATTATTAAATAATTTAATGTTAAATAATAAAATTAAAAAAAAATTAATTAAAAAAATAAAAAAAAACTCGAATTAACTCATCAGACTCGTGATCCAGATAATAAAATCGAGATAATTTTAAAAAAATAAATTAAAAAATTTGAAGTCCACTTCTCAATGAATCTAATATTAAAAAATATAATTGAAATTAAAAAAATATAAATTGTTAAAAAAATAAAAAATTACTATTCTAATCAATAATATTTTACAAGAAAAGATACATTAAAACCCCCTTCTGTTTTTATTTTTTATTAGTAACTAGTTTAGGATTCAACATTGTTCAAGATACAGATCGTAGTTCAAGATTCAGGCAATGGGTGGGGGTTAGTAAAGCAGATCAAATTCAAAACAATGTTAAGGTTATTAGATTTAATTCTTTCGTCAATTGAAATGGGTCCAAAGGCCCAGTTTTAAAGTAGGCTCACAACAAATCACGACCCAAAACCATAAACCCCAATAGGGCCCTTATCACTTTCGATAAATTGCGCTCTGTTCCTCTTCAAAGGTGTCGAACGCTAAGCTGTTGAAGCTGTTAGCATCCACCAGGACCAGAAAACAAACAGGCTTTGCCTATCTGTGAGCTAATTGACCATACAGATGGTTAGTTTTCTCTACGAAATTTCATCGAACTCCTTAACTACATTCCTCGTTTAACTAATAAACGAATTGTTTATCTGCTTTGCTCTGCAGTCGGTCACTCTTCACACAAATCTTGGGGATATCAAATGCGAAATCGCATGTGATGAAGTTCCCAAAGCCTCCGAGGTCAGTCGGTAACTGTGTCTTGAAAGATTAAATTCAGTGTTGTTACTTGTTGCCGTAATTAGGAGTTATGTTTGTAACTAGAAATTCTTTCCAAGTTCTTAAACCCTAGAAATAGAAGTAGGTTTTAAGTTAAAGAGCTTAACCTATAGTTCTTGGGTTTTGTTTTGGATTTTTTTACAGAATTTTTTGGCTCTATGTGCTAGTGGGTATTATGATGGAACCATATTTCATCGAAATATTAAAGGGTTTATGATTCAAGGTGGAGATCCAACAGGGACAGGCAAAGGAGGGACTAGTATCTGGGGAAAGAAGTTCAATGACGAGATCAGAGAATCTCTCAAGGTATTTTAATATATCTTGTCTGAAGCTTCTTAACTTTTTTTATGCATTCTGCAATCTGAATTTATTTTCTGGGAATTTTTATTGTCACCCTTTAAGAATTCTTAATAGAGCTGTTGCTTTTGTATGAAAGTATCCACGTTTGTAAGATTTGAGGATGTGGGTTCGCTTGTGTTATCCTCGGAGACAATATTGTCCCGTTTTGTAAACCTTACAAACCAAGCCCTCGCCTCTATAAAGGACATTTACTTCAAGGATTCTAAAACGAAACAAGAGTATGGTTGATATTGAGGCTTAGACAATGATAAACTTGATTTCTTTTTTCTCTTGTTGGCTGCATGGTCACAAGATAGCTAAAACATATTAAGTAGCTGGTTGGAGTGTGGTGATTTATCATCATCCTCCAATTCAATCAATGCCAACAGACTGAGGTGTGAGTTGTTGGAGACTGTTAGTTGTATTGGCTCTCGTTGTTTTGCTTTTAGCTGTATACTACTATACTGCATTTATTGTAATAGGTTATACAATTTAGAACTGGGCATATGCTAATGCCAATTGTGTGATGCGGGTAATGCTAAATGACTGATGCTTTGTTTCTCTTCTTTTCAGCATAATGCGAGGGGTACACTCTCAATGGCAAATAGTGGGCCGAATACTAATGGAAGCCAGTTTTTCATAAATTATGCAAAGCAACCCCATCTCAATGGTTTGTACTCTGTGTTTGGAAAAG
>Ga0307513_10012770_pt1 | contig 10345 bp, 11 predicted proteins | sample 15_EM_MG_FD_202174 | JGI IMG/M metagenome (GOLD analysis project Ga0307513, IMG submission 202174) | Populus trichocarpa ectomycorrhiza microbial communities from riparian zone in the Pacific Northwest, United States - 15_EM | ecosystem: Host-associated > Plants > Roots > Unclassified | place...
CCCCGCGAGCGGGAGGGGCGGCAGGTGTCCGGTCTGCGACGATCGGCGCATGCTCCGGTCGGTGCTCGCCCCGCTCGTCAGCGGGCTGACGTACCGCCGTTACGTGCACCTGCTGCTCGGCGCCGTGGTGGCGCTGCCGTACGCGGCGCTGATCGCGCTGTTCGTCACCTCGGTCACGGAGGGCGGGCTGGACCCGGTCGCGTCGGTGGTGCTGTGCACCGTCGCGGTTCTCGCGGGGGTCGGCGTGCTGCTCGTGCCAGGGGTGCGCGCGCTGGAGGTGACGGCGGCCCGGACGTTGCTCGGGGCCGACATCCCCGATCCCGACCCGGCCACCGCCGACTCGTGGCCGGCCCGTCGGCGGGCCGCGGCGTGGCTCGTCGTCGTGGTCGTGGCGGGCAGCGTCATCGCGCTCGCGACGCTGACGGCGATCCCCACGACGGTCGGGTTCCTCGTGGCGCCGTGGGTGCCGCTGCCCGGCCTGAACGACGGCTGGCGGTCTGCGTGGGCCCCACCGGTCGGGTTGTTGCTGCTGCCGGCGTTGCTCTACCTGGTGTGGGGGACGGGTGCGCTGCTGGCCCGGATCGCGCCCCGGTTCATCGGGCCCTCGCCGGAGGAGCGGTTGGCCGGCGAGCTGGCGGCCGCCCGTGCTGCCGCGCACGTGCTCGGCGAGCGCAACCGCCTCGCCCGCGAGCTGCACGACTCGGTCGGGCACGCGCTCACCGTCACCACGCTGCAGGCGGGCGCCGCAGCCCGCATGCTCGACACCGACCCGGCGTTCGTCGCCCGCGCGCTGGACGCGATCGCGGAGGCCGGCCGGTCGGCGCTCGCCGATCTCGATCACGTCCTCGGCCTGCTCCGCGATCCCGACACGGCCGCGGACCGGGCGCCGCAACGCGATCTCGCCGATCTCGACGCGCTCGTCGCCGGCACCCGCACCGCCGGTGTGCAGGTCACCGCGGAGGTGGACGGGTCGGCGGCCGCGGTGCCGGCGGGGGTGTCGCGCGAGACCTACCGGATCGTCCAGGAGTGCCTCACCAACGCGTTGCGCCACGCCGGGCCGGTTCCGGTCACGGTGCGGATCGCCATCGGTGCCGACGCGCTCGCCGTCGACGTCGTCAACCCGCTGGGCACCGGCGGGCGACCCCGGACGGGTGGTGGCCGGGGGCTCGCCGGGCTGCGGGAACGGGTCACGTTGCTGCGCGGCGAGGTGTCCGCCGGACCGGAGGGCGACACGTGGCGCGTGTGGGCGACGTTGCCGTTCACCCTCTGACACCATGATCGCCGTGATCCGGGTGTTACTGGTCGACGACGACGAGCTGGTGCGGGCCGGCCTGCGCGTGATCCTCGGCGTCGAGCCCGACATCGAGGTCGTCGGCGAGGCGGGCGACGGGGCCGAGGTGCCCGGGCTGGTCCGCTCGCTCACCCCCGATGTGGTGCTCATGGACGTGCGGATGCCGGCCGTCGACGGCATCAGCGCCACCCGCCATCTCGTACGGACCTTCCAAACGCCGCCGCGGGTGCTGGTGCTCACGACCTTCGGCAACGATGGCTACGTCTACGACGCCCTGGCGACTCGCTGCTGTTCCCGGCCGCGGTCCGCGATCTCATGGCGGTGCAGGGCAGCGCGGCCGGCGACGGGCTGGCCGCGGCCGGGCTCACCGACCGCGAGGGCGAGGTGCTGCGCGCCGTCGCGCGGGGGCTGACGAACTCCGAGATCGCCAGGGAGCTGGTCGTCGGGGTGGAGACGGTCAAGACCCACGTCGGCAACATCCTGGCGAAGCTGGGCGCACGCGACCGCACGCAGGCCGTGATCGCGGCCTACGAGTCGGGGTTCATCGATCCGCGCCGTCCGCCGGAGTGACCGCGCTCGACCGCCTGTGTGCCGCGCTCGACGACGCGATCCCCGGACGGCCGGCCGCGTTCGGCCTGGTTCAGGAATCGGACGTGCCGGGCTGGCATCCGCTGATCGGCTTCGATTTTTCGACGTGGTGTGCCGACGACACAGCAGTGAGCGGGCTCGGGGTCGCCGAGGTGCTCGGTACGGCTGTGCTCGGCCGGGTCGTCGCGGCGCTGGCGCTGACCGGGTGGGCCATCGACCCGACCGCTCTGGTGCTGCACCGCCACGACCTCGGGTTCGTCGACGCCGTCGCGCTCCGCCGGCCTGTCGCGCTCGTGGGGCCCGCCGATCCGGCCGCCGGCGCGGCCGACACCGAGGTGGTGGCCGATCCGATCCGCTGGGCGGCGGCCCACGCGGTCGCCGTCCTCGGCCCCGTGCTTGACCGGATCGCCGCTGCGACCCGGCCCGGGCCGCTGTGGGACGTCGTCGCCGACTCGGTCCGCGGCGCGGCGACCACCCTCACGCTGTACGGGCCGGAGCGCGCCACCGCGCCCGACGTCGCCGATGCGCTGGTCGCGGCGCTGGCCGCGCACGGCGCACCCGTCCGTCCGGCCCGGCGGGAGATCGTGCACGCGGCTGGTCGCCGGTTCGAGGTGGCGGTGCGGGTGACGTGCTGCCTGCTGTGGACGACCGTCGCGGCGGGGGAGCGGGCCACGGCGTACTGCACGGCGTGCCCGCACCTGGACGCGGCCGCGCGCGCGACCCGGTTCACGGCCTACGCGGAGCAGGCGCGGCGGCAGTCACCCGCCGGTTGAGAGCTGGTGCAACCGGGATCGCGCCTCGTCCGTCTGCACGGCGTGACCGCACCTGCACGATCGTCGGCGTGTCCCGGCCGACGTGGCGCATCCACCGCGACATGAGCTACCTCGCGATGCGCCACCGGCGCGAGCGTCTGATCGGCATCAGCGTGATCGGCCTCGCGTTCGGCATCCTCATACTGGTCATGGGCCCGACGCTGAGCGTCTGGTCGCCGCCGTGGCTGGGCTGGGTCGCGGTGTCCGCAGGAGTGCTCGGCCTGCTCCTGACCGTCGTCGTCGACCTGTACGTCCGGCGGGCCTGGCGTTCGGCGAACGCAGCCGGCGCCCTGGACGAGCGCTACACGGTCACCACCGATTACGTGGAGTTCGAGAGCAGGCAGGGCAGCATCCGGGTCCTCGCCACCGCCGTCACGAAGGTGCACACGGCGCCGGAGTTCTGGATGGTGTGGGCCACCGCGTATCCGCCCATGGGGATCTGCCGCGACGCGTTCAACCGGCGGACGCCGCTGCCGTCGACGCGATGCTGGCCGGGTACGGACCGCGCCCGCCTGCGTGATCCTCAGTCGAGCTCGCCGGTCGCGTAGCGCTGGATGGTGGGCGCGATGGCCCGGATGATCGTGAGGTGGTCGGCGGAGGCCAGCGGCTCGAGCTTGATCACGTAGCGGGCCATGCCGAGGCCGATGAGCTGCGAGCCGATGAGGTTGGCGCGCAGCGCGGTGCGGTCCGGTGCGATGGCCTCGATCAGCCGTTTGACCAGCACGTTCATCACGAAGTCGCGCAGCATGCTGGCGGCTTCCTGGTGGGTCGTGACGCTCTGGACGAGCGCGGCGAGCTGGCCACCGCCGGTCGCGTCCCAGACGGTGAGGAACATCGCGATGATGCGCTCGCCGAGGTGTTCGGGGGCGCCGGGCAGGACCTGGTCGAGGATCGCGCTCGGGTCGATCGGCAGCTGTATCGCGGCGACGAACAGCTGCTCCTTGCTGCCGAACCAGTGGTTGACCATCGCGGCGTCGACCCCGGCGCGGTCGGCGATGCCGCGCACGGTCGCGCCGTTGTAGCCGAGCTCGACGAACGCCGCACGGGCCGCGTTCAGCAACGCGCTGCGGGTGTCGCCGCCGCCTGGGCGGCGGCCGCGCCGGCGTGGAGCTGCAGCGTCGGACGAGGCGTCGGTAGGGCTGGGCTTCACCACCCCATCCTGCCGCGCGATCGGATGGGCGACCACGGCCCCTGCGAGAATGCAGGGCATGCCCGCTCCCGTCAGCTCTCCCGTCGGCACCCCCGGCGCGTTGGGCACGGTCGCACCCAGTCGCGAGGAGTTCCGCGCGCTCGCCGCCGGCCACCGGGTCATCCCGGTCACCCGGCGGCTGCTCGCCGACGACGAGACCCCCGTCGGGGTCTACCGCAAGCTGGCCGGCGATCGGCCCGGCACGTTCCTCCTGGAATCCGCAGAGAACGGCCGGTCCTGGTCGCGATGGTCGTTCGTGGGCGCCCGATCGGCGGCCGCGCTCACCGTGGTCGACGGCGAGGCGACCTGGGTCGGGGAAGTGCCGGCGGGTCTGCCGTCGGGCGGCGACCCGCTCGCCGTTCTGCGGACGACGCTCGAGTGGCTGCGCAGCGAGCCGCTGCCGGGCCTGCCGCCGCTCACCGGTGGGTTGGTCGGCTATCTCGGCTACGACGTGGTGCGGCGCCTGGAGCGCCTGCCCGAGCACGCCGTCGACGACCTGAACGTGCCGGAGCTGGTGATGCTGCTGGCCACCGACCTGGCGGCCGTCGATCACCACGAGGGCTCGATCACGCTGATCGCGAACGCGATCAACTGGGACGACAGCGACGAGCGCGTCGACGAGGCCTACGACGACGCGGTGCGCCGGCTGGACCGGATGACCGCCGAACTGGCCGCGCCCGCTCCCTCCACGGTGGCCGTCTACCAGGCGGCGCGGCCGGAGTTCGAGCGCCGCCGCAGCCCGGCCGAGCACCACGCGGCGGTCGAGGCGGCGAAGGAGCAGATCCGCGCAGGCGAGGCGTTCCAGGTGGTCGTGTCGCAGCGGTTCGAGGCCCCGTGCGTCGCCGATCCGCTGGACGTCTACCGCGTGCTGCGAGCCACGAACCCGAGCCCGTACATGTACCTGTTGCGGCTCGCATCGGCGGCCGGCGAGCGCTTCGACATCGTCGGCTCCAGCCCCGAGGCGCTGGTCACGGTTCGGGACGGCGTGGCCACCACGCACCCGATCGCGGGCACCCGCTGGCGCGGCGCCGACGACGAGGAGGACCAGCTCCTCGAGAAGGACCTGCGCACCGACGAGAAGGAGCGGGCCGAGCACGTCATGCTCGTCGACCTGGGCCGCAACGACCTGGGCCGGGTGTGCGCGCCCGGCACGGTGAAGGTGTCGAGCTTCTTCTCGGTGGAGCGCTACAGCCACGTCATGCACCTGGTGTCCACCGTGACGGGCCGGCTGGCCGCGGGCCGCACGGCGTTCGACGCGGTGGCCGCCTGCTTCCCCGCGGGCACCCTGTCGGGCGCGCCGAAGCCACGAGCGATGGCGATCATCGACGAGCTGGAGCCCACGCGGCGTGGCCTCTACGGCGGCGTGGTCGGCTACCTCGATTTCGCCGGCGATGCCGACACCGCGATCGCGATCCGCACCGCGCTGGTCCGCGACGGGGTCGCCTACGTGCAGGCGGGAGGCGGGATCGTGGCCGACTCCGATCCGGTGGCCGAGGACACGGAGTCGCTCAACAAGGCCCGCGCGGTGCTCTCGGCGATCGCCGCGGCGGGCACGATGGCGGCCCCGACGGTGCCGTCCGAACTGTGAGCGGGGAGCAACCGCGGTCGGGCCGCGCACTCGCCGGCGCGGCGGCCGGGCTGGCCGTCGCGGCACTGGCGCTGTGGGGCGCCGCGGCGCTGCCGTGGCCCGCGCCGGGTGCGCCGTCCTGGACGGGTGGGGTGGCATTGCTGGCCCTCGCCGGCATCGCCGGAGTCGTGGCCACCTCAGGCCCCCTGCGGCGCGGGGTCGGGCTGCTGCTCGCAGCCGTCGGCGTCGCGGTGCTCGTCGGCGCGGTCCCGCAGTTCACGGCCGCTGCGCTCGGCGCGACGGCGCTGGTGGTGGGTGGTCTCGCGCTGCTCGCCACCGGTGGGCTCGTCGCCGCCCGCGAGCCGGCGCTCGCTCGCTTCGGGGCCAGGTACGCCCGTGCCGGGTCGGCTCCGCCCGCAGATCCCGACCGCGCCGCGTGGGACGCCCTCGACGAAGGCCGCGACCCGACCATCCGCCCGTGACCGAGCACGGCCCGTGCCGGGCCTGCGGCGGGGAGCTGCGCTCGGTCTACGAGCGATCGCGGCACCACCGCGGTCGGTACCGCATGGAGGACGCAGGCAGCGACCTCAGTGCCTACATCTGCACGGCATGCGGGGCGGGGGAGCTGCGCAACCGGGACGTCGACGGCTGGTCGGCGTATCCGCACGGTGACGAGGACCGGGAGATGCTCTTCGCGTGGGCGTTGCTCCCGCAGGACGTCGAGCGGTTGCGGGAGGTCCTCGCCGGCTGCCCCGACCCGTTGCGCGGCGACTGCACGTGCGCGGTGCACGAGGGACGGACCGCACCGCAGGTGTCGGCCTCGCGCATCGACGTGGCCGATCCACCGGCGCGGCTGTCGCTCGTCGCCGTCGGTCGGAGCGGGGCCGGGACCCCGCAGTTCGTGGCGCCGCCGGCGACCTCGGAGCGCGGGGCGCAACCTGAGAGCGGCGGGGAGATCGGACGTGTCTAGCATGTTGGCCACCCCCAACCGCAGCGCGAGAGGAGCATGACCGCATGAACCAGCACGGCGGCAGCGTCCTCGACTCCATCGTGGAGGGTGTCCGGGCAGACCTCGCGGTGCGTGAGTCCGAGATCGACTTCGCTGAGATCAAGAAGCGCGCGCAGGCGGCACCGCCGCCGATCGACGCGCTGGCGAAGCTGTACGAACCGGGCATCGGGGTCATCGCAGAGGTCAAGCGCCGGAGCCCGTCGAAGGGTGATCTCGCGCAGATCGCCGATCCCGCCGAGCTGGCGGCGTCCTACGCCGACGGCGGCGCGCGGGTCATCAGCGTGCTCACCGAGCAGCGGCGCTTCGGCGGCTCGCTCGCCGATCTCGCGGCCGTCCGCGCCCGGGTCGACGTCCCGGTGCTGCGCAAGGACTTCATCGTCTCGCCGTACCAGGTGCACGAGGCCCGCGCGTACGGCGCCGACGTCGTGCTGCTGATCGTGGCCGCCCTGGAGCAGAACGCGCTCGACGCGCTGCTCGACCGTGTCGAGTCGCTCGGCATGACGGCGCTGGTCGAGGTGCACACCGAGGACGAGGCCGACCGCGCCCTGGAGGCCGGGGCGAAGGTCATCGGGGTGAACGCGCGCAACCTCCACACCCTCGAGGTCGACCGGTCGATCTTCGGCCGGATCGCGCCGGGCCTGCCCACCGACGTCATCCGCGTCGCCGAGTCGGGTGTGCGCGGCCCGGGCGACCTGCTCACGTACGCCGGCTGGGGTGCTGACGCAGTGCTGGTCGGCGAGGGTCTCGTGACCAGCGGCGATCCGCTCGCGGCCGTGCGCGGGCTGGTGGCCGCAGGCTTCCACCCGTCGTGTTCCAGAATGGTGCGGTGACCGGTACCGCCGCCAGTAAGGCCCCCATGAGCAAAGCCTCCGACGGGATCTCCGTCCCGTCCGGCCACGAGCCCGACGAGCGGGGCCATTTCGGCCGGTTCGGAGGTCGGTTCGTCCCTGAGGCGCTGATCGCGGCGCTCGACGAGCTGACCACCGTCTACGACAAGATCCGCGGCGATCGCGAGTTCCTCGACGAGCTCGACCGGCTGCACCGCGACTACACCGGCCGGCCGTCCCCGCTGACGGACGCGACGAAGCTGGGCGAGCACGCCGGCGGCGCGCGGATCCTGCTCAAGCGCGAGGACCTCAACCACACCGGCTCCCACAAGATCAACAACGTGCTGGGGCAGGCGCTGCTCACCAAGCGCATGGGCAAGAAGCGCGTGATCGCCGAGACCGGAGCGGGCCAGCACGGTGTCGCCACCGCCACGGCATGCGCGCTGATGGACCTCGAGTGCGTGGTCTACATGGGCGAGGTCGACACCGAGCGGCAGGCGCTCAACGTCGCCCGGATGCGGCTGTTGGGCGCCACCGTGATCCCGGTCAAGACCGGCTCGCGCACTCTCAAGGACGCCATCAACGAGGCGCTGCGCGACTGGGTCACCAACGTCGACACCACCCACTACATCCTCGGCACCGTCGCCGGCCCGCACCCGTTCCCGGTGATGGTGCGCGACTTCCACCGCGTCATCGGGCTGGAGGCGCGCGAGCAGGTGCTCGACCGGGTCGGCCGCCTGCCCGACGCCGTCACGGCCTGTGTGGGCGGCGGCTCCAACGCGATCGGGATCTTCCACGCGTTCATCGACGATCCCGGGGTCCGGCTGGTCGGCTACGAGCCCGGCGGCGACGGCGTGGAGACCGGCCGGCACGGCGCCACCCTCAGCGAGGGCTCGCCCGGCGCGCTGCACGGTGCGCTGTCCTACCTCCTGCAGGACGAGGACGGGCAGACCCAGGAGTCGTACTCGATCTCCGCCGGGCTCGACTATCCCGGCGTCGGGCCGGAGCACTCGCTGCTCAAGGACATCGGCCGGGCCACCTACGAGTCCGTCACCGACGCGGAGGCGATGGAGGCGTTCGCGCTGCTGTCGCGCACCGAGGGCATCATCCCGGCGATCGAGTCGGCGCACGCGATCGCCGGCACGCTGCGGCTGGGCAAGGAGCTCGGGCCCGATGCGGTGATCCTGGTGAACCTGTCCGGGCGCGGTGACAAGGACGTCGACACCGCGGCGAAGTGGTTCGGCATGATCGCCGAAGGGGAGAGCGCCGAGGACGCGAGCGGGACCGCGATCGCCGAGGGGGGCCACAAGTGAGTGTCAGCGATGTCTTTGCCAAGGCGAAGGCCGACGACCGGGGCGCCCTGATCGGGTACCTCCCCGCCGGCTTCCCGACCGTCGACGGCTCGGTGGAGCTGCTCACTGCGCTGGTCGAGGGCGGTTGCGACATGCTCGAGGTCGGGGTGCCGTACTCCGATCCCGTCATCGACGGCCCGACGGTCGCGCGTGCCACCGAGACCGCCCTGCGCAACGGCATGCGGCTGCGGGACCTGTTCTCCGTGGTCGAGCGGGTGTCGGCGGCCGGCTGCCCGGCCGTCGTCATGACCTACTTCAACCCGGTGCTGCGCTACGGCGTCGACGCCTTCGCGCGCGACCTCGCCTCGGCGGGCGGGCTGGGGATCATCACCCCGGATCTGATCCCCGAGGAGGCCGACGACTGGATGGCCGCCTCGACCGCCCACGGCCTGGACCGCATCTTCCTGGTGGCACCCTCGTCGTCGGAGGAGCGGATCGCGACGACCGTGGCGGCGTCCAGCGGGTTCGTGTACGCGGCCTCCACCATGGGGGTCACCGGAGCCCGCGACACCGTCGCGAGCGCGGCACCGGAGCTCGTGGCCCGCACCAGGGCCCACACCGACCTGCCGATCGGCGTCGGACTGGGCGTGCGCTCGCGGGAGCAGGCCGCGGAGGTGGCCGGCTTCGCCGACGGTGTGATCGTCGGCTCGGCGTTCGTCACCGCGGCCGAGCAGGGCGGCCCGGCCGGGGTCCGCGCACTCGCCGGCGAGCTCGCCGCGGGAGTCCGCGCCCGCTGAAGCCCCACCCGCTTCGTCGAGAACGAGGTTGTCGTGATCAACAGGGCAATTCGATCACGACAACCTCGTTCTCGACGGGTGCCGCGGGGCCGCTGAGCGGGAGCGATAGCGTGGGCCGGTGAGCACTACCGTCGCGGCCACCGTCCTGGCGTACCTGCCCAGCCCCGATCGTGGGGTCTGGTACCTCGGGCCGATCCCGATCCGGGCATACGCGCTGTGCATCATCGCCGGCATCGTCGTCGCCGTGCTGTGGGGTGAACGCCGATTCGTCGCGCGCGGTGGCGCCCCCGGGGCGGTCGTCGACATCGCGGTGTGGGCGGTGCCGTTCGGGCTGGTCGGTGGCCGGCTCTACCACGTCGCCACCGACTGGCACACCTACTTCGGCCCGGGCGGCAACCCGATCGACGCGTTGAAGATCTGGCAGGGCGGCCTCGGCATCTGGGGCGCCGTCGCGCTCGGCGCGGTGGGCGCATGGATCGGCTGCCGCCGCCGCGGCATCCCGCTGCCCGCGTTCGCCGACGCCGTCGCGCCCGGCATCGTCGTCGCGCAGGCCATCGGCCGCGTCGGCAACTGGTTCAACCAGGAGCTCTACGGCGCCCCGACCACGGTCCCGTGGGCCCTCGAGATCTACCGCCGGGTCGACCCCGCCACCGGCGCACCCGACCCGCTCGGCGGCGTCGCCCTCGACCACACACCGGTCGAGATCGTGCACCCCACGTTCCTGTACGAGCTGATCTGGAACCTCCTCGTCGCCGCACTCGTCGTGTGGGCCGATCGCCGGTTCCGGCTCGGCCACGGCCGCGCCTTCGCGCTCTACGTGGCCGGATACACCGCCGGGCGGTTCGTCATCGAGCAGATGCGCACCGACCCGGCCACCCGCGTGCTCGGGGACCTGCGCATCAACGTCGTCGTGGCGGCGGTCGTGTTCGTCGCTGCCGTGTTCTACGTGCTGCTGGCCAAGAAGGGCCGCGAG
>Ga0307513_10012771_pt1 | contig 10344 bp, 6 predicted proteins | sample 15_EM_MG_FD_202174 | JGI IMG/M metagenome (GOLD analysis project Ga0307513, IMG submission 202174) | Populus trichocarpa ectomycorrhiza microbial communities from riparian zone in the Pacific Northwest, United States - 15_EM | ecosystem: Host-associated > Plants > Roots > Unclassified | place...
CGACGTCGGGATGGCGCTCGAGCTCGCGCGCGACACCGCGGTGCTCGCCGAGCGCGCGCACCGCACGATCGAGCTGGCCTCCGCGCTGGTGATCGTCGCTCGCCTCGAGCTGGCGCGCGGTGATCGCGGCAACGCGCGCGCCGCGGCGATCCGGGCGGCCCGCGAGGCCGCGGCGGCCGGCCTGGTCCGCGTCCGCGTCCACGCGCTGCTCGCGCTGTGCGCGCTGGCGCGCGACGACGACGACGCGTCCTCGGCGGTGTCCTACGCGCGCGACGCGTCGGACCTGGCGATGACCGCCGGCCTGCCGGTCGAGCGCCTGGTCGCGCACGCCGCGCTCGACGCGATCTCCGGCCACGAGGCGGTCGCCGATCCGTCGGCGCCGAGCGCGGCCACGATGTCGCCGACCGCGATCGAGGGCGCGGCGCGGCTGCTCACCGATCTCGGGCTGACCGCGCAGCGGCCGTTCCGCGTGATCGACGCCGAGGGCGTGCCGAGCGACGTCGCCGACGCCAACCCCGAGATCCTGCGGCTGTCGGGGCGCGCGCTCGCGGTCGACGGCGTCCGCGAGGTGATCTGGCGGCATGGCCAGGAGCTCGCCGATCTGCGGCGGCGCTCGCTGCTCAAGCGCCTGCTGTTCCTGTTCGCCTCGGCACCCGGCAAGGTGTTCTCCAAGGAGGCGATCGTCCAGGCGGTGTGGAACGTCGAGTACCACCCGCTGCGCCACGACGCGGCGCTGTTCACCAACATCATGCGGATCCGCCGCCTGCTCGGCGAGGACGGCTCCGAGATCATCCGCGTCACCGAGGACGGCTATCGCTTCGTCCCGCCGCGCGACTTCCTCTTCGTCATTCCCCGGTGAGGACCTCAGCGCGCACCGCGGGGACGGCGTCGGCCAAGCGGCCCAAGGCGAAGCGTGCCGGCAAGCACGCGACCAAGCCGGCCAGCAAGCGCGCGGCGAAGCCAGTCGGCAAGCGTGCGGCGAAGCCGGTCGGCAAGCGTGCGGCGAAGCCGGCCAGCAAGCGCGCGGCAAAGCCAGTCGGCAAGGGCGCGGCGAAGCCGGGCAAGCGTGCGGCGAAGCCGGTCGGCAAGGGTGCGGCGAAGCCGAGGCGCAAGGCGCCGGCGAATCGCTGGCTCGCGTTCGTCGAGCAGCACGGCGTCGTGCTGGCCTCGGCGCGCGGCCCGGTGCCGAGCGTCGCTGCCGCCGTCGCGGGCGCGCCGATCATCGGTAGCTGGTGGGCGCACCCGAAGGGCAAGGCCATCTTCGTGGCGCTGTCCGAGCTCGACGACGCCGCCGACGTGCGCTGCTTCAAGCTGGTCGATCGCAAGGTGACCTTCGTGCATCGCCGGCTGTGGCCGGCGCTCGCGCGGCTGGCCGACGGCGGCGTGCTCGAGCCCGACCGGGTCGCGTCGATCCAGCAGGAGCACCTGCCGAGCGGCGAGCACCGCAACCTGATCACGCCGTTCCCCGCGTGGGTCTCCGACGACGACGCGCGCGCCGCGACCGCCCTGACGATCGACGACGCGCGCGCCTTGCTCGGCACCTGGCTGTAGCCGTTCGGCTTCGGTGTTCGGCGACAGCCGACAGCCGACAGCCGACAGCCGACAGCCGACAACCGACAACCGACAGCCGACAGCCGACAACCGAAGCCGTAGCGCCGCTGCCTTAGCGCCCGGGCGGCGTGCCGAGGCTGGTCGGCGTCGTCGCGCTCGGCTTGGGCGGCGCAGCCGGCTTGCTGGGCGGCGTCAGCACGCCGGCCGGGGCTGGCGGCGCGCCGGCGGGCGACGCGGACTTGGCCGGCGGCGCGGTCGGCGTGCCCGGCGCCGGCGGGACGAGCGGCGGCGTGCCCTTGACGACCGGCGTCGCCGGCTTGCTCGCCGCGGGCCGCGGCGGCGGCGCCCCGTTGGCGCCGGTGAAGCCGATCGGCAGCCCGGTGTCGCCGACCGCGGCGTCGGCGTCGAGCGCGGTCGTGAAGCTCCACTCCGCGCCCTCCTGCGTGCAGCGGGTCGGCGCCGCGGCGTCGCAGATGCCCGGCGCCAGGTGCGCGATGTACGTCGCGCCCGGCTTGAGCAGGATCTGGTTGGAGAACAGGCCCCACACGCCGTCGCCGATCGGATCGACCCAGGCCGGCACCGGCGCGCCGCTCGCGTCGGTCAGCGTGAACGTCGTCGCGGTGACGCCGGTCACCGGGCGCGAGAAGAACACCTTGGGCACCGCGTCGAGGTGCGCGCGCGCCGCGCCGGGCAGCGGGTACACGCCGACGCGCGGCATGCTCGCCGCGTCGTCCTCGGCGGGCGCGCCGGTCACCGCGATCGTGAAGCTCTTGACCGCCATCGGCACCGGCGGCGCGCCCTCGACCACCGCGGGCTCGGTGCGCGGCTTGCGGCCATCGCAGCGCCCACCGAGCACGCAGGGCTCGAGCACCATGTTGTTGTTGGTGTCGGTCATGTTGCCCAGGAACTTGGTGGCGACGATCGCCTCGACCGACTGGTAGTACACGGCGGTCGTCACCGCGACCGGGCCGCGCGTGCCGGGCGGGATCACGACGCTGTAGCGATCAACCTTGCGGGTCGCGCCGGCGTGCGGCAACGGGCGCAGCCGCGAGTCGACCAGGAACGAGTCGTCGAACAGATCGCCGTTGCCGTTCAGGTCGCGGAACTGCGGCGTGCCCTTGGGGTTGGTCGCCGCGTCGATCACCTTGCCGCTGGCGTCGACCGGCAGGCCGCGCGCGTCGGTCACCAGGTTGAGCGCGGCGGCGTACGGCAGATCGAGCGTCGGACAGCCGTCACCGAGCGACGCGACCGCCTTGAACTGCACCGCGTACGGATCCGCCGAGCCGGGCGGCAGCTTCCAGTCGCACTTGGGGTACGCCGGATCGACGATCTCCTCGGTGGTCAGCGCGCCGACGCCGATGGAGGTCCGGTTCCACACCGAGTCCCGGATCGGCAGCTCCTTGCCAGTCGCGAGGTCATAGGCGTGCACGGCGATCCAGCCGATCCGGCCCTCGGGGAACCCGGTCGGGAAGTCGTGGCCGCTGCCGGTGTTCGCGACCGTGACGACGATCGGCGCCGACGCGCCGGCCGCCGCGCTGGCCGGGCCGCTGGCCTCGAGGCTGAGCACGTGGCGCAGCCGGTCCCACGCCAGGCGACCCTGCTGGGCATAGCCGCCCTTGCGCTCGAGGTGCGTCCACACCGCGCGCGAGTACGGGCTGGCGTGATCCGCCGACGAGTAGCTGAACGCCGAGAGCTCGGGATACGGCGACACGTTGCCGCTCGAGTCGACGTCCTTGCCGATCAGCCCGGGCACCAGCGCGTTGCCGCCGACGAAGTGATGGGTGAAGAACGGCCGCTGCTTGCCGTCCGTGGCGACCGCGTCGCGCAGGATCGGCAGCGGGTGGCCGACCGGATCGTACAGCGTCTGCGCCGTGCCCGGCTGACCGTAGTCCTGCTGCATGTGGCACGACTGGCAATCTCGCTTGTGGGCGGGATCGAAGTGGGTATTGCCCGGGCGCTCGGCATAGCGGCTGTTCGCCCACTCGGTGTAGGTCCGCTCGATCGGGAAGGCGCCGGCCCACTTGCCGATCGGGTTCATGATCGGCAGTGCGTTGGTGACGTCGTGGCACGCGGCGCACATCTCGGCGCGCACGAACATCGCCTGGTGGTAGCTCTTGTGCTTTGCCGAGTCGACCTGCTGATAGGGAATCTGCTCGCCGAACACCGAGCTGGTGTTGACGTCGAGCGGGGTGGGCGCCGGGTTCGCCGCCATCGGCCCGAACCGCTCGGGGAACACGATCGCGTGCGGCGACAGCCGGTAGGCGCCGGCGCCGATGCTGTAGCCCAGGTTGCGCTTGCTCGGATCGGCGACGCCGAAGATGTCCTGCTGGTCGGGCGGCAGCTCGCTGCGCGGGCCGAAGCCGAGCGCCGGGGTGTACTCGGTGCCGCCGCGATCGTAGTTATGATACGGCGTGTCGCGGGTCGCCGCGAAGCTGTGGCAGATCGCGCAGAAGATGCCAGTCTTGCCGGACTCGGTGTTACGAAACTGCTCGTCCATCGTCGCGAACGCGATGCCGGTGTGGTTGTCCGAGGTCGGGTTGAAGTTGGTGTCGGCCGGCGCCGACTCGAGGCCGGTCTTGGCGTCGACCGTGACGTTGCGCAGCGGCACGTTGTCGAGGTAGTTCGTCGGCATGTGGCAGCGCGAGCAGAACGCGTCGAGCAGCGAGCCCGGCCGCGACAGCGTGACGTGTCGCGTGCCGATGTTGAACCTCGAGGCGCACTCGCCGCGGATCGCGAACGGGTTGTGGGTCGCCTTGCGCGTGCCGTCGGGTGGCGCGGGCGTGTCGCACTCGCCGTTGGTCGACACCGTGCGCGCGAGCAGCAGGAACGCCCCGCGCCACACCGGATCTCGCCACGAGTTCGACATCATCGACCCGTTCCACTCGTCGAAGATCTTCTGGTGGCAGGTCTGGCACTGGCCCGGATGATTCTGGGTCTTCCACTGCTCCTCGTAGGGCGGCGGGTGCGCGACGGCCTCGGCCGTGATGTACGGCGCCGCCTCGGGCAGCCGGTTGGGCAGATCGACGCCGGCCGGCTCCGGCTGCTTGGCGAGGAAGCCGACCGCCAGGCAGGTGCCGATGAAGGTTCCGAGCTTGATGAGCTTCACGACGCTCCTTCGGGGGCTGGGCCTGGGGCTGCATGCGCGCGGCGCTGCGCGAGCACGGGCTCGTGCGTCGGTACCAGCGGCGCGCGCGCCAGGCCGCGCAGGACGATGAGGTAGATGAGGCCGCCGGTGCCCGCCGCCATCGCGAGCTCGAGCAGGCCGACGCGCGGCGCGGCCCAGTGCTCGGGCATCACCATGATGTAGAGATCGAGCCAGCGTCCGAACAGGACCAGCACGCACATGCCGGCCATCACGCGCATGCTGCGCTTGGACGGCCGCGGCAGCAGCACGAAGAACGGGATGACCCAGTTGATCACGAAGCTGGCGAGGAAGACCGGCAGCCACGGCGCGCTGCTGCGGCGCAGGTAATAGGTCACCTCCTCGGGGATATTGCCGTACCAGATCAGGAGATACTGACAGACCCAGATGTAGGCCCAGAACGTGCTGAAGGCGAGCAGCATCGTGCCGAGCGTCGACTGGACATGATCATCGAGCAGCTCGGCCTGCGCGCCGAACGCGCGCCGGTGGCGCAGGATGATCGTGATCAGCGCGATCGCGGCGATGCCCTGGACGAACGAGCCGGCGAACACGTAGACCGCGAACATCGTGCTGAACCACTTGGGATCGAGCGAGATGATCCAGTCGTAGGCCGCCGTCGTGAAGCTCAGCGCGAAGATCGGCACGAACAGCGCCGCGATCCGGTTGAGCCTGGGGTGCGCGGCGAGCCCGGCCTCTCGGCTGGCGTCGCCGGCGAGCGAGATCACGCGGACCCGCCAGGCGAAGAACATCCACAGCGCGACGATCGCGATCATCCGCGCGTAGACGAAGCTCGGCGCGAGGTAGCTGTCGCGCCCGGCGGTGGTCAGCGCGTGGGCCTCGTGCATCGCCTCGGGGTGGGTCCACGGATACAGCGCGTGGAAGCCGAACGCGAGCACGGCCAGCAGCACCGCGGCGGCCGGCAGCACGCGCATGAGCGCCTCGGGGATGCGGCGGATCGGCGCCGACCAGCGCGCGCTCGACAGCCGCTGGGTGGCGAAGAAGAAGATCGCCGACACGCCGACCGAGAGCACGTAGAAGCCGTCGACCAGCAGGTTCATCCACGCGCGCTCGGCCGACACGGCGAGGCCGATCGCGAGGCCGATCGCGCCGATCGCGATCAGGACGAGCGGGATGCGCTGCATCGACCGCGTGACGACCAGACGGCTGTCTTCGCTCATGGCGTACCTCCCGCCGGCGGCGGCGTGGGTGTAGGCGCGGCCGGCGGCGGCACGAATTCCGGCAGCTCCTGCAGCGCCGCGCGCAGATAGGTAATGAGCAGCCAGCGGTCATCGGGCGCGAGCTGCGCGGCATACGACGGCATCTTGTTCGAGCCCATCGTGATCACCTGAAAGATCCGGCCCGGCGGAAAGCCGATCAGGCGATCGGACTTGTACGACGGCGGCGGCGGGATCTTCGCGGCGATCGGACCGTCGCCCTTGCCGGTCTCGCCGTGGCAGAGCGCACAATAGATCTGATACAGCGCCTTGCCCTTGGCGAGCTCGGGCGGCGTCGGGTGATGGGGATTGACCAGCTCGCGGCCGGCGCGCTCGCCTTCGGCGTCGCCCTTGCCGTAGTGGAACGGCGTCGTGCCGCGCGCGATCGTGCCGGCCACCGGGCGTTGCAGCGTGATGCCGTTGCGCATGGCCTGGTTGGGCGCAAAGGCCTTGTAGGCCGGGCCGCGCGCCATGTCGGGCATGTACTCCGCGCCGGGCTCCTCGCCGGGCTGGCACGCGGTCAGCGCCGCCGCGCAGGCCAGCGCGGCCCAGATCGTCCGCGATGTCGTCATAAGTCGGCCTCGCTCTCGGTCACGCTGGCGGCGCCGTGCTCGGTCAGCAGCGCGCGCGCCCGCCGCTCGGACTCCTCGTCGCTGGGCTTGCGCAGCACCAGGGCAAACACGTCGTCGGTGACCCCCGGCGTCACCAGCCACGCCTGCTTGCCGGGGTACAGCTTGGTGCGCAGGAAGAACGCGGCGACCGTGGCCAGCCCGCCGAACAGCACGGTGAGCTCGAACGAGATCGGGATGAACGCGAGCGTCGTGTTGTCCGGCTTGCCGCCGACGTTGAGCGGCCAGTCGAGCACGTTGGTGTAGAACTGCAGCAGCAGCGCGCAGGCCAGGCCGGTCAGGCCGGCGATCAGCGTGATCTTGGGCAGCCGCGTGTGCCGGATCCCCATCGCGTCGTCGAGCCCGTGCACCGGGAACGGCGCGAACACGTCGTAGACGCGAAACGTCTCGCGCCGCGCCTGACGGACCGCGCGCAGCAGATCGTCGACCTGCGGATAGGTCGCGACCAGGACCTTAGCCCGCATGGCTGGCTCCCGCGTCGCCGGCGTGGCCGGCCTGATCGGTCACCACGCCCTTGACCTCCCAGATCGCGATCATCGGCATGAAGCGGATGAACAGGAGGAACAGCGTGAAGAACAACCCGAAGCTGCCGATCAGGATCCCGAAGTCGATCAGCGTCGGATAGAACATGCCCCAGCTCGACGGCAGGAACGAGCGGTGCAGGCCGACGACGATGATGATGAAGCGCTCGAACCACATGCCGATGTTGACCAGGATCGAGACCACGAACAGCGCGCCGACGCTGGTCCGGATGCGCTTCCACCAGAACAGCTGGGGCGCGAGCACGTTGCACAGCACCATGAGGTAGAAGCCAAAGGCGTACGGCCCGGTCGCGCGATTGATGAAGTGGTACTTCTCGTAGAGGTTGCCGCCGTACCACGCGGCGAAGAACTCGGTGGCGTACGCGTAGCTGACGATCGAGCCGGTCAGCAGCAGCACCTTGGCCATCGCGTCGAGGTGCTTGATCGTGATGTAGCGCTGCAGGTTCATCGACTGCCGGGTCAGGATCAGCAGCGTGAGCACCATGCCGAACCCGGAGTAGATCGCGCCGGCGACGAAGTACGGCGGGAAGATCGTCGTGTGCCAGCCCGGCACCAGCGAGGTGGCGAAGTCCATGCTGACGATGCTGTGGACCGAGAGCACGAGCGGCGTCGCCAGCCCGGCGAGCACGAGGCTGACGACCTCGTAGCGCGCCCAGGTCCGGTGCGAGCCATTCCAGCCGAAGCTGAACACGCCGAGCACCCACTTCTTGATCTTGGTGGTCGCGCGGTCGCGCAGGGTCGCGAGGTCGGGGATCAGCCCGAGGAACCAGAACACCAGCGAGATCGTGAAGTAGGTCGAGATCGCGAACACGTCCCACACCAGCGGGGACCGGAAGTTGACCCACAGCGGGCCGTGCTGGTTCGGCGCGTACGGGAAGATGAAGAACGCGTCCCACGGCCGGCCCATGTGGAGCAGCGGGAACAACCCGGCGCACATGACCGCGAAGATCGTCATCGCCTCCGCCGACCGGTTGATCGACGTGCGCCACTTCTGCCGGAACAGCAGCAGGATCGCCGAGATCAGGGTGCCGGCGTGGCCGATGCCGATCCAGAACACGAAGTTGGTGATGTCGAAGGCCCAGCCGACGCTGTTGTTGAGCCCCCACACGCCGATGCCATTGGCGATCAGCCAGGTCGCCATCACCAGCAGATCGATCAGGCACAGCACGGCGACGGCGAACAGGGCGTACCAGAGCTTGCCCGGCTTGCCCTCCATCGGTCGCGCGATGTCGTCGGTGACCTGCTTGAGGGTCGGAGCGCCGGCGATCCAGCGGGGCTCCATCACGCCGTCAGGTAGCTTGTCCATGGCGAACCTTCTTGAGGTAGGCGACGTTGGGGCGAGTGCCCAGGTCGTCGAGGACGCGATAGGTACGCTCGCCGCGCATGCGCTGCGCGACGGCGCTCTTGGGGTCGTTGAGATCGCCGAACACGATCGCGTCGGTCGGGCAGACCTGCTGGCAGGCGGTCTTGATGTCACCGTCCTGCATCGCCTGCTCGCGCTTGACCGCGGCGTTCTTCGCCGCGTGGATGCGCTGCACGCACAGGCTGCACTTCTCCATCACGCCGCGCGAGCGCACCGTGACGTCGGGGTTGAGCACCAGCCGACCCACCGGATTGTGCATGTGGAAATCGAACTTGGCGTTGTCGGTGTAGTTGTACCAGTTGAAGCGACGCACCTTGTACGGGCAGTTGTTGGCGCAATACCGTGTTCCGATGCAGCGGTTATAGACCTGCTGATTGAGGCCCTCGGAGCTCGTCGTCGTCGCGAGCACCGGGCACACGGTCTCGCACGGCGCGTGACCGCAGTGCTGGCACATCATCGGCTGGTGCAGCGTGTGCGGGGCCTCCTCGGCGCCCGTGTAATATCGATCGATCCGGATCCAGTGCATGATGCGCTGGCGCTGGACCTGGTCCTTGCCGACCACCGGCACGTTGTTCTCGGCCTGGCACGCGACCACGCAGGCCGAGCAGCCGGTGCACGAGTCGAGATCGATCGTCATGCCCCACGAGCGCTCGCCCTGCGGCCGCTCGTTCCACAGGTTGGGCAGCTCCTCGCGCGGCTCGCGCGCGCCGGCGAGCTCGGCGCGGGTGGTCTCGAGGACGATCGGCCGACCCTCCATCGAGAAGTGGCTCTGCGTCCCGGCGAGCTGCTCGCGGCGGCCGGTCGGCTCGAGCGTCGCGGCGATCCAGCTGCGGCGCGCGCCGCGCACGACGGTCGCGAGCGGGAACGCGTTCTTGCCGACGCCGTTGCCGGCCTTGCCGACCTCGCGGCGGCCGAAGCCGAGCGCGACCGACACGGTGCGCGCGTGCTGACCGGGCTGCAGGAACACCGGCAGCTCGACGGTGCCGGCCGCGGTCGCGATCGCGACGACGTCGCCGGCCTCGACGCCGAGCCGGTCGGCGAGCGCCGGCGCGATCATGCACACGTTGCCCCACGTCACCTTGCTGATCGGATCGGGGAGCTCGAGCAGCCACGGGTTATTGGCATTCTTGCCGTCGCGCAGCGCGACCCCCTCGAACACCGCGACCTCGTAGCCCTCGGCCGGGCTCCGCGCCGCGTCGTCGCGCAGGGTCGCGAGCGCGGCGCGCCAGTCGCCGCTGGCCGGCGCCGGCGCGGCCGGCTCGGCGAGCGGTCCGCCCAGATCGAGCACGCCGCGCTCCAGCGTGTGGTCCCAGAACGCGTCGAAGCCGACGAGCGCGTGCTGGCGCGGCATCACGTGGTCGCGCCACAGCGCGCGCACGAACGCGTAGGCCTCGGGGGCCTCGGGCGCCTCGGGATGACGACTCCAGCGCAGCAGGCTCTCGGCGGCGGCGCGGGTGTCGAACAGCGGCGCGATCGTCGGCTGGCTCAGGCTGAGGTGGCCGGCGACCGGCTCGGCGTCGCCCCACGACTCGAGGAAGTGGTGATCGGGGCACACCGCGTGGACCGCGGTGCTGGTCTCGTCGAGCCGGTCCGCGGTCGAGATCGACAGCGCGACCTTGCCGAGGCCGGCCGCGAAGCCGGCGCCGTCGACATAGTCGTACACCGGGTTGACGCCGTGCAGGATCAGCGTGTGGATCTCGCCGCGCGCGAGCTCGCCGACCAGCGTGGCCATCGCGGCGTCGTCGCCCTGGCGCTGCAGCGACGGGCGCTCGACGTCGAGCGTCTTGCCGACGTTGCCGAGCAGGCGGTTGATCGTCTGGACGGCGAGCTGGTGCGCGACGTCGTTGGCGCCGGACACCACGAGCGACTCGCCGCGGTGGCTCCACAGCGCGGCGGCCACGCC
>Ga0307513_10012772_pt1 | contig 10343 bp, 4 predicted proteins | sample 15_EM_MG_FD_202174 | JGI IMG/M metagenome (GOLD analysis project Ga0307513, IMG submission 202174) | Populus trichocarpa ectomycorrhiza microbial communities from riparian zone in the Pacific Northwest, United States - 15_EM | ecosystem: Host-associated > Plants > Roots > Unclassified | place...
ACAATAAACACAAAATAAATATTTAAACTCAAATCTAATTAAAGATCCAAATCTTTAATATTAGCCCATGTGCTCCGAAAATACTAAACCAAATGGACCCATAAAATAAAAAGGGTTTCAGCAAAAAAATAAGCCCATAGCTGAAGGAAAGAGAAAAATTACCTCAAGAAAACTTAGTTGATTTTTTTAGTGATTTTGATTTTAGGAGGTTTGTAGAGGGTTTATAAAGATTTTTATAGTGATTTTAAGGAGTTTTAGATGAAAATAATTTAAAAATAAATTTTAGACCAACCATTCTTCATTTCTTTGTTTTTTTCCCACAACAATGATGCCCAGATTCTAGGTGGCAACCTAGTAGGCGACAAGTTGTATGTTTCATAAAAAAAACATGAATGACAACATATCATCCCTTTTTGACACAGGAGAAAAAAATGTGTTTGGACTTTTTTTTTATTTCTTTCTATTAATTGCTTTTATTGAATCGGCATTACTTTTTAAATAGTGGTTTATTTTTTATATTTTTTAGTTGCATGATATTTCAAAAAGATTAAATTGATTTGTCTTAAATTGTATTCCTTTTATATTTTATATGAATTAGTTGTATTTGTATAAAGCTTTTATATAAAAACAAAAATTATTTGTTATTAGCAACAACAATTAGTTGATGAGATAAAATGAATGAAAACATTTAAAATAAAAATGACAGTCAGTGTAAAATATTTGCATGTATATTTATCTTTTATTTATATTATAAAGATTAACTTCACGTTTTAATATTTAATTATTGTTAACAACTATTTTTTTATTTATCAGTCCATATTTTTTTTTATAAAGTATAAATAACATCTTTTTGTTTCTCAATTAAAAAAAATATGTTGAGAATTAAGTTTTATAATTTGTTTTGAGTTGCTTTCTATAATGTTATCGCAGTCTCAAATAAATGTATAGGTTTTTGGGTTGATGCTTGATTTTTTTGAACATTTGTTTTTTTATCATATAATTAAATAAAAAAGCTTTACATAAAAAAATTATTAAACCCAATAGAGTGTATGACCTAGGTTTCGGGTTCAACTAGTTGACTCAAGTCGATTCAATATGTTATTATCCCAATATTTTTTTAAAAAAAGATATCATTTTGAATTTTTTTTTAAAGAAGTTAAACCACGTTTTTACCACTTATCTGGGTTATTTTTGAACATGCCAAGTCAAATGATTCATTTAAGGTAACTCCCAGATAGTTTGATTTAAAACTCATGTTAGGCAATGACAAGAGTCATAAGGATTCAAGGCTGACCCGACCCATTTTGTAAGATTTAATGACATTATTAAAAAGTTTTCATTGCTTGAAAATTCTTTATTACGTTTAAAATGTTTTTGGTCCAACCCACAACATAACAAAGGGCTAATTATCTAGAATTTCAGAGTGTGATAATTTCTTATTTTTGGTGAATTTTAAAGTGCATTTTACTTGAAAAGACATTGAGTTTATGCTTTTTAGTGTTTTTTTTAGGTTTTGATGTGGTGATATAAAAAAAAAATTAAATTTTTTTTGATATATTTTCATGCAAAAAAACATTTTAAAAAACACCCTATACCACAATATTAAACACAACATAACAATGTGATTAAATGTAATTGCTAAGAGTATAATATTTGTGCTTGATTAAAAGTGAAAATTATTAACAATGTGTTTTGTTTGGTCTATTATTAAGAATTCACAAGAAAAATGAGTAATGAGTAAGTTTACTATTTTATTCTTAAATACTAAAATATCTTTTCCTTTGCATCTTCAATACTCTTTTTTTCGGACACATCTAACACCCACCCACCCCATCATATCTGACTCTCCAATACTCTTTTTTTCAAAGCAATAGTTTCAATTTTCCTTTGCATCTTCATGTGCAGCACTTGTTCTGTTTTACGGACGTGCATTATTTATTACAGCTTCCTAACCTGCAGATGAGAAAAGGCAAGCAGCAGGCCATGGAGAGGCAAAGAAGGCTGTGTGAGTGCTATAATCTGGGCAGATACTTTGCTAACATTCAGGCCATTTAATCAATCTGATCAAGGGTTACGCCACCTTGATTGTGAAAGGTGGCTAAAATCTGCACATCATGAATCAAAATATTTCCATAAAAAAAAAAAAAAGTATCAAAACTTGTCCCTTTTTACTGGTATTCGCCTAAAAAGAGGGGGCATAAAATGTGCCTTGCTATAAATGTTACAACATTTAGGCCTATAAACATTTTGCTTTATTGTGCCCACCTTCATGAAACAATCCTTCCTCTCGTAATCATACAACTAATATTTCAAAAATCATAATAATCATCACTTGACATGATATAACAAATGGCGAGATACAATTCAGAAGATAAAACGAATGAAGAAACGCATACTAGTGATGGGCGTTTACCGGCTGTTTGTTCTTCTTTTCCTGCATGTATGACAGGGTTGGATTTCTCACACAGATGCTACAGAATCACCTTGCTTTTCATCAATTTGTACAGTTGGGCTTATCTGATCCTTTTCATCGGCAATAGCAACCCCTGATGGTTCTACCTCTGGAGTAACCCCATTTTCCACCACAAGCTGGTCCCCATTTTCTGTTATCTTCTTTCCCTCTGTGTTATTGGCAGGTCTTTGCAGCTCTCTAGAAGAAGTTGCCAGCAAACGGCCAACTCCATCATACAAGTTCTTCGCATCCATAATAAGAGCAGCTCCACCTGGGTAACAGCGACCAAAGCATGTGGCACAATGTGGGTAAGCAACCTGCAAAAGGGGTTTGTAAGAATGCGAGGTTGTAAATTCCATTCAATGAGCATCAAATCAACCCAGTTTAACTCAATGACACCTCTATGAATGACCGGCAAAGTGAGAGAAAAAGTCCAGATTCATTGTCTCTGAGCATCCGAGTTGCATTATATCTCAATAGAGAATCGGAAACAGCCTGCAATCCCTTAATCAGTTCTTGAGCAAGCACATGCTTCAAACTTACTGGGGCACAAGGACGTAGCTCATTCATTGCAGCAGATACACCTAACCCATCAGAAAGACACAGCAGTCAGTGCCAAAGAACAAGCAATGCTCTGAAACACCAAAGCTCTATTTTTTTCAAGCAACTATACATGTATTCCTGGAATTCAGTCTACTCTTCCCTGAGAACACACTCAATCTCAGTTAACACAGACAAAAGTCAATGATTTAGTCTCTGTATGCATCATTGTTGTCATTGTGCAGGTCCATCTATCTTTCAGAATATCATGTATCATTTATCAACAAGATTGTATTTGAAACTCAAATATCTAATATGAATTCTGAATAATTCAGCTTTTATAAAATAACTGTATTGCACTATAAAGGTAATCAGCTACAAAACTGAAATTCACAAAAGAGGAGAATGTATGTTTAGGAGTGCATCTCAAACTTACCATTAATGAACACTGCAAGAGGTGGATGTTCCATAAGATAAGATGGTGGGGTCACATCCTCTTGTTGTTCTTCACCAATGCTATATGATGGAAAACCAACTGCCGGTAATGGAACCCAGCGATGTGAATCCAAAACTAGCTGGAGTAAAGACATCAAGTTACGAATACCAGGCAATAAGAAGCTTGAAGGAAAATAAAACTACCAGACTATGAAGTTCTTAATAACCAATTCAGAAGAAACATGAGGAAAAAAACTCAAGCCACTGTAAGAAAGAACACCCAAACTTCAGCACACTTGCCATATACCTGAAAATTCTCAACTGCTGTATTCATATTCTTAGAGAATAAATTAAGAACTGCCCTGCAACATAACCAAAATCAACTTTTGCAAAGGGAAAACATGAGAGAAAATAAATAAATAACATAAAACAAAAGATGTATCCTTACTCCTCAAAAAGAGGTGGAAGCAAGCCCCTAAAATCCAGCCCAACCCAATTAAGTCCCACTGCACAATACTGTCAACAAAAAAAAAGTAATACATTATCAAATTCTGCATGCAGAAAGTGTCAAGACCCCAACTAAATACAATTTGCTTCTATAACAAGGGCTGATAATGCGCTCTTGTGAGCTAGAAAATAGGGAAACACATGTTTTCATTCAATCTTTCGTAAGAAAAAATAGAAAAGGAGACTTGTATACGTGACCCAAAAAAAGCTAGGAGAATGATGACAGTCTACCAGAAAGTTTAAATTATCAAAGAGACGCACACATAAATTTTTGCAGCAAAGGCTCGAAGGAATTCTACAACAAATGCACTTATCCAATATCAATGCAAGATTCTTACCATGCATGAGTCGAGAATATTTGACAGAGACCCACCCTCGGTTATCTTTGGGAGCATGATTTTAAGTGTTTTAAGGTGTGAGGTAATCTGATGCATAGCCCAACTAAAAAGAAGTCCACCATCATAATTTTCTTCACTCCCTGAGGTATCATCAGCAAATATTGCTCGATATTGGTTAACAACATCGAAAAGATGTGTTCTATGGCAATTTATCATCCCTTTCAAGTACTCATAAGCATTCCGTTGGTCCAGATCCTCAAGAATACCAGTAAGCCATGCCTCGCGACATCTCAGAAACTGGGAAAAAAAATAATCTTGTCAGGTGCAAGCATATTATCTATGCTAAAGAAAGCATACAATCAACTTACATGGTATCTAATCCAGTAGCATATTAAACTGGAAATGTTAAAAAGAATTGTATTTAGCATAACCCTAGAATACCAAATCAGTACTGTACACAAAAAGAAATTTGTGAGTTTACCTGCAAACGCATTTCGTACTCACTAAATACCCCTATGCGACGTAAATATCCAATAATTCGGAGGCATTCAGGCAGCTGCAGTTTTATGGCACAACCAAAAAATTGTGTAATTAAAATCCAATCCTTAGCATATAACAATTAAGTTGCATTTTGTTCAACATCTCATAAGCCTGAATATTTGCATTTTATTTGACTGCTGCATAATACCTGAATATTAGAGCGAAGTTTCTGAAGAAGCTGGGAAAGAAGAGATTGGGTGGTCTGCCTAACTTCTGCAGCCAGTGCTTGAATAACAGGCAATCTTTCAGAGATAAACAGATTCCAAGTAAGCTTTCTTTCACAAAAGAAATGGAAAAAATAATATCATTTGGCAAGGAAATGACATGGACATCACTCACTTGGGGTGCATGGTTGACAGTTTGCAAACAAATGCTTCCAAGTCAAGGGCTTCATCATAATTTCCATTCCTTACACACCTGCAAAATAACGAGAATTGTTGAAGTTTTCAGTGCCATACTACAATTAGAAAATCATCAGCCATTTTCATATCAGGTCCCCAATCAACTGCCAGGTCCTATCTAGTTTTTAATAATCTTTAATACACTTTTCAGGATAAAATATCAATTTGTTAAGAATTCTTTAAATTTTCCTTCCAAAGAAAAGTATCCATACCACACAAGCACACAACTGCACAAAATTCTTAGAAAGCAATAGTAACATATTCCATTGAAAACACCCAAAGAATAACAAAAATAAAAATAAAAATGAGGACCATATCCTCCAAGTTCCTCTCCATCTAGGTGAAACAAATTCGTGAAACAAATTCTTCTTCCTATCTCAGTCTTCCAAAGGGCAAGCAAAATTCACCTTCTAAGAAGTGTCTAAACTTACCATGATCATCAATTACATTGTTTAATTAAATGGTAAATCGGGTAAGTTAGAACAGTTTCTTAGTTCCCAACTTAATTTGTACACTTGGATCACTGCACATAGTTTAAAATGAATATCATGGCCAATCAACACTACCAATCAAGAAATGCATGAAGGGTTAGTCTACAGTAGAAGCTTGAGAAACAACATATCTACCATGTTAGACATTGATTAAACTATAACGCGTGACCTTATTGAATGTGTAAAACACATACGTGTCCATAAGTTGAGGGATTTCAAGCAAATCAAGCAATGTACTATGGTTTGCTAGCAATGTTTGGTTCATCTTCCTCTTCTCCAAAATCTCTTCTGCAGATTCAATGAACTCGGTGCAACCAGATGTCAGCTTTGGGATCTCAGTTATCTGCCATGAAAAAACAAACAAACTAAACATCGATTTATAAAGAATCCATATTCTTAAAAGCACTTGAAAAATACATATATAAAGGTTACTATGACAATATTCAGTAATTACTTCATATTAAATACCTATAACGAAAAAAGAATTTTCTAGAATCATACATAAACCTTACTCTTAATTTGTAAAAAACTCCAGTAATACCAAGGTACCACATCCAGTTAACTCTTTCACAGTTTAAAAGAAACTGTCCAACCTTCCTGATACCGAATGAATCCTCCTTGGCATTGCAATCAAATTTTAGAACTTTCTCAAAATAAATTCAGAATAAGCTAGCGTTCTCGTGCCGAGTAAAAAATGCTTCACTATTGACTGGCAACGAAAATACTCTTAACACCTCTCTCTTCTCATTATCACACATGCATTTAGAACCAGCAAATTATTTATTGATCCGTGAAGTAGTACTAATCAAATCATGTATTTATAATGTTTAATTCCTTCCAAATCACAAATTAATCGCTGATCACTTCGGATTTTACAATTGCAATGCATCAATCAATTAACTAAAATCAAGAGAAGTACCAGAGATTCAAGGTGGTTATCAATAGAAGAAACTTGTTGTCGAATAGCAAGCAAAGCATCAGCCGCTGCAATAAAGGCACGGTAATTCACCACCGCTACCTCCTGCATTTGCCTCTGTATTCTCTCCGCATCTACCCGAAGTAACTCCGGCTCCTTTTTCAACCACCAATAACAGATTCAGTTAGCTTTCTCTATAATAATAATAATTTCAAAAAAAATAAGTGTAACGTACTTTGTGGAGGCGATCGAGAGTGAATGAGAGAAGCTCAGATACGTAAGGTTGTTGAGAAACGGAGGCGAGAGGGAGGAGACTCGTAACCGCCGATGACATGTCTTGTCCGTTTTCTGTTATCTCCATAATTTTGGATGAAGATGGATTACTTAGGGTTTTGGACTTCGTTATAGAGGAGATTGTAGATCTGTTGAATTACAATTGACCAGAGAAGAGCATATCGAAATGTTAATTTGTTTAATTGAGTTCGTTTGTCTGGATCTGGAAGGAAGGAAAGGAAGGGAGATGGTTTTGTTTTGTGGGTTCCGGTGACCGGTGACGGGGCTGGCTAATTTTGCTGGGCAACGTCTCGGCACTGGGTCGTTGTGATTGTATTCTGTCCGTTGGAATCAGCAAGCACCTATCCTCTTCTTGTCATTCAAACATTAAAAAACAGAAGGAAAAGAAAAGAAATTTCTTGTTAGAAAAGATTATGAAGGCTAAATTTAAGTTTTTTTCTCTTTTGTCTTCTCATACATAAGCTACATTACTAGTATATTATAAAGCATTTCAGAGTGGGTTAATATTAATTATTTTTTAAAATATTAAAAAATATTAAAAATATAAAGAATGTTTTAATGGATTTCATTCTAACAATCATATCAAATTCAAGCACTTTAGATCTAGAGTATGGCAGTCAATAATCATGTCAGACCCAAACACCTTAGATCTTGCAGTCATGCTAGATTCATGACACTTGAGTCTGGTGGGTGTCAGATTCATGACGTCTAGGTCTGGTGATTGCTAGACCCAAACAAACAACAAATAAAGAGATGACAATTACGTATTTTAGTTGTTAGGAAAGAGAAAAGTAATAAAAAATACAAACAATCGATTATCGACAGTAATCCAATCATGATATGTTTATACACGCTGCACCATGTGGAAAAGGGTATGGCTGCGTATCTAGTGATATACGATGAATGATTAGATTTGGCCTCTGTGAAGTGTCTCACGTCCCTTTTTAATGGCGCAGGCGCCGCCCACTCACTAGGACGTGTGAAACACGAGGCAACAACTTTTCAATTAAAAATAAAAAAATATAACATGAAAAATACTAAAATGCCCTCATGATCCTCTTAATTACACAACATATCCATGCAATTTCACTGTCGCAATCCACAGTAATCTATGTCTAGAGCTATAGTGAAATCCCCGTGTTATTTAACTTTTTTTATAATATTATAATTAGAAAAAAATCAATAAAACAGTTAAGGTAAAAAAAATGTTGGTTATATGAACATGAATTACCTTAAAAAAAATTTTATTCAAATCCTTTTTTATTGTATTTTTTTCCATTCAAGTTTTTTTTTTAAAATATTGGGTCATTTTGTTTTCATTTAACATATCTTAAACCTTTTTTTATTTGTGTTCTTTTTTTATTGTATTATTTTAATCCTCTTTAACAATTGAGGGTGATTTTGCAAAATTAATGTTCAATAAACCATAAAATAATATTTAAAATTATGAACATATAAGGCAATGCAAGATGAAAAAAATATTTTTTTTAAAAATAAAATTCAATATAAGAGAAAAACACAATCTAAGATGGGTTGTAATTGTTATCCATAATTTTTTTTTTCTTTAATATTTTTTATCACTTGACTTTTTTCACTTTCAATTTAATCATTTTAAATTAAGTTGACTTAAAACTGAATTTGATATTTTATTTTAGTTTACTTTATATGATATTCTTGCAATGTTAATAATAAGTTTCGACCATCGAGTTAATGCTCAATTTGACAAAATAAATTTTAATTTTATCTATTCAAAGCGATTAAAATTCATGGGATTCAATTTCAAACCAAAACAAATATTCAATTTTTTTCCTAGAAAATAACATTTTTATATCAACTTTCCGACTCAATTTTTTATTGTAATTAATACAATTGTTATTATTTATCGGTACATATAATTTTTAATTTATTTTATTGAATGCACATATAAACTTTTTAGTTTTAAAAAAATTAATGCTAAAAAAACATAAACAATGCCAACATCCTTTTTGCATTGAGAAAAAAATGTTTTATCTCATAGAATAGTGTGAGGAATGAAACTAGTTGACAATAAGCAGTAATTAAGACATGTCCCTGTTTCCTTTCCTTATATAATTATATAATAACATTAATTTATATTTACAATTTAATTACTTGAATTAGATTATTAAAAGAATTTCAGTTTATTTAGTTTAAAATACAAGATTTTTAATTTTAATTTCATGTTGTTTTGCAACATCTTAGATTTTTTTCATGTGATATAGTTTAACAAAATAAAATAACAGCATTATAACGTCTGGTCCATGCGTATTTATTATATACAAAAAAAAAATTATGGCCAAAGCTCATAATTTTAATAATTTTTATTATATACAAAAAAAAATTATGGCCAAAGATCTTTGAGAGCATGCAATCCAAGATCAACCTCGATCCTCCAGGGATTTTTGACAACTAGACCGAACAATTTTCAGGCCAAAGCTCGTATACATTAATATTCCAGACATTAGCAGTGAAGATATGGACGTAATTGAAACAAATTGTTTGAAAGCTAATTAATTTAAATAAAAAGTTTTAAGTGGGGTTAAGATAACATATAAACCTTAAATACAAATTGAAATTTACCCTAGAGTGAATTTCTAAAGTCCAAATTTCGATTAATTAGTTGTTAATATCATAAATGAAAAGACCATCTATATCCAAGAATGCTGTGTCTTTGGGTTTTTTTTTTTTTTTTTTTTGTTATAGAGATCATCCGCAAATGGAGACTTTGGAAAGTGGAGAATAATTTCCCGAAGGCAGAAGAGGCCACAGCCTTACCATCAAGGCAAATCTTGAGGTATCACAGAAATATATTACATTAAATTTTGTGAAAACTTAGGGTTAGAATTAGCTTTTCATGATTATAATTTTAGGTTGGTGGAGTGGTTAGGCTTGTTTTTTTTAAAAAAAATTAATGTGGGTGTTCGGGCCAGTTTGCGCGCACCTCGACTAATCCCACGAGCCTTGAAGTTAAAGCTTCCAGTGGCCATCATATTAGCAACCACAGGGCTCGGACCGGTTAGGCTTGATTTTTTATCTTATAGGTTGATGAGTGAATTTTCATAGCTTTTTTTGCAAAAAATAGGTTTCAAAAATATAAAAAGTATAATAGATGAGCAAGAGCATAAGAGTAATAATATGGCTTTGTGTTGTATGCTATGATTTGTGTATGGAGTCCTATTGTGAAGACTCTTTTTTTTATGTCATGTTGTCACTTCTATTAACTTATATAATTACCTGAAATATTTATAAATCTCAATCACACCAACTTATTTCATGGAAAGTGATGTTGTAAGTGTCTTGTGGTGCGTGAAGTTCTCATGGTGAGTTGATGGTTGTTGTAATTATCAATACATATGTTATGTAGTTAATTAGTTGGTTACACATGACATTAATTTTATTTATTAAAACATA